>JAABUN010000185.1_pt1 | contig 160318 bp, 166 predicted proteins | sample 5559311 | NCBI WGS metagenome assembly JAABUN01 (sample SAMN10711877, study PRJNA513370) | rock metagenome | isolation source: Antarctica rocks | place: Antarctica: Victoria Land, Siegfried Peak sud
GAGGGGGGCATGGCGGAGGGCTCCTCGGGTCAGGGGGCAGCCGGCGGGCTGTGGATGGCGTACCCGCCCGGACCGCGGCCTCCCCTGTGCACCGGCAGGCGCTCGTGGGAGCCTCGCCACGTGGACGCCAGCCCCGCCTACCCGGCCGGGCAGCTCATCGACGACCCGACGCAGCAGACCATCGGCTGGAGCAAGAGCTGGCGGGTGACGGACGAGCGACCCAAGGTGTGGGTGTCGCTGTCGGTGTTCCGCGCGAGCAGTTCGTGCCGCCGCAGAACCTGCCCTGCGCCGGTGACCCGGCCCGAGCCCGGTCGTGCTCCGACGTCATCGACGCCAACGGCGTCCGAGTCGTCTCAGAGATGACCAGTGACCACAATGTCGTCGGCAGGCAAGGACAGCGGACCTCCATATGGAGCCTGCAGGCCGTCGCGCTCTGTCCGCACGGCCGGCAGGTCGTCATGACGGTGAATCTGCTGATTGAGCCCACCGATGCCGTCCCGGCCGGTGAGTCCACGTACGACTCCTCCGCCGCTGTGACCCTGGACCAGCTGCGGGCCGTGGTCGCCGACTCGGACCTCACCGCCGTCGCGAACTAGCCGAACCCGGCCACCGTCTGCACGTCCAAGCCGCTGGCCGGACGAACCGCATGACGAGCCGGTGGTCGCCTGCTTCGGACCCTGTGTCCGCCCGAGCGGACAAGCTCAAGCCACCTGGGCGCGGCAGCCAACTACTCGTGAAGGCTTCCCTCGGGGTGCTGCTCGGGCTGCTGGTTCCGGGCCTGCTCTGGTTGCGCCTGGACGCGTGGACCTACGTCGGCGGCCCGCCTGGCGACACACCCCCTGGAAACCTGACCCTGCTCACAGGGGGCCTCGTCGGGGGATTGCTCGGTTCAGCCGTCGGCTTGACCGGCCGCGGCCGCAAGTGATTCGTCAGCTTGCGGATCCCTCGACGTTGCGCTGTCTCACTTCCATAGTTGTGAGACGGCACAGTTGAGACGGTCGGGTCGAGTGCGGCTGCCTGCCGAGACTTCGCTAGGGACACCTACCGTCTGTCGGACCGTCGGGCTCCAGCCTTCCCCGGCCGCCGCCGGCGCATCCCGACCCACTCATAGACCAGAACCATGACAGCGCCGCCGCTGACGAAGGCCAGACTCAAGCCCCACGTGCGTAGACGAGCGCGCCGGGCGAAGCGGTCCTCCACAGTGCTTCAGCCCCGGACGCCGAGGGCCTCCTTCAGGAACGTCGTGGGGGACGCGGGACCTGACCGGCTGACGACTTCGATGATTGAGCGTGGGTGCCGTGGCTCGGTGGCCTCGGCGATGAGGGCGTGGGCGAGGTCGGCGCGTGAGGTGAACCGCCCTGGGAGGCGTCGCGCTGCGACCTGGTGGTCGCCGGTGGGGTCGGCGGTGTTGAACAGCCCGCCCGGGCGCACGACTGTCCAGTCCAGGTCGCTGTTGCGGACGATCTGCTCCATGCGCTGCATGTCGTCGTACAGCGTGCGACCCACGACGTTGCGCAGGACCGGGACGACGACCTTGCGCCAGAACAGCGACTCGTCGGGGGCTTCCTGCGTCGCCACGGTGGTGGAGCTGACGCAGACCAGGCGCCGGATGCCGTGGGTGCTCATCGCCTGGGTGATGTGGGCGATGCCCTGCGAGTACACGGTGATCGGGTGCCTGCTGTAGGGCACGCCGAACGTCGAGATGACGGCGTGCGGTCCCGCGAGCACCCGCTCGACGCCGGCGGGGTCGGTGACGTCGGCGGTGACGACGTCGAGGTGCGGTGAGCGCAGGGGGAACTCTGCGGGCTTGCGGGTGACGGCGGTGACGTGGTGTCCGGCCGCTAGGGCCTGCCGGACGACCTGGCGGCCGGTGGGGCCGTTGGCCCCGAAGACGGCGAGACGCATGGTCTGCTCCTTGCGGCACGGGTTGCGTGGAAGTGGGTCGTGGGTCGTCGGAGCCGGTGTCGCGGGGACGAGCGGCTCCTGCCGGCGCGCGCGGGCGTCGGTCCCGGGACCTGAGGCACCGGCGTGGTCAGGTCCGGTGGCCGGGCGACGGCGTCAGAGGTCGACGGTCTGGTTGTCGCCGCCGCTGTAGCGCTGCCCAGTGGCGCGGGACTTCACGAACGACAGCACCGACGCCACCCCGATGCCAGGGGTGTCCCAGTACTCAGCGCTGGCGGCGTGCACCTTCACGAGCACGAGCCCGGGGGACTGCGGGCCGTCGGGGAACCAGGACGACAGGACGGCGCTCCACAGCTGCTCGGTCTTGTCGACGTCGCGCACGACCTCGGCCTGGCCGGCGACGGAGACCCAGGAGTGCCCGGAGGCGAAGGCCACGTCGACGCGCCCGTCGTGCCGGACCTGCTCGACCTTGCGGGTGTCCGCGTCGGAGAAGAACCAGAGGTCGCCGTCGAACTCGACCTCGAGCACGGCCATCGGCCGGCTGACGAGCGTGCCGGTGGCGTCGGTGGTGGTGAGCATGCAAACCCTGGTGTCGGCGATCAGCTCGGCGACCTTGGCGACGCCCTGGTCGCGGTACTCGTCGGGGGTCTGCAAGGTGGGGCTCACGGGATTCTCCTCGAGTGGGTGCGGTGGTGCCGGTCTGCTTGGGGGTCCGGTGTCGTGGCGGCTGTGCTGGCCGTGCCGGCTGGCCCGGCCAGCTGGTCTGTGCGACGGCCTGAGCGGGTTCTGTCGGTGAGGCCGGTCGGTGGCGGGTCGCCGACGGACTCGCCGTTGGCGCCGCCGGCGGTGGTGCCGGCGGTGGCGGCGCCGGTGGTGGTGGTGGTGTCCGCGGCTACAGGCGGGTGGACCCGGGCGCGGTGGAACGGATAGGGGTGCCGGCGTGGGTGCCGCCGTGGTGGGGGTGTGCGGGCCACCAGAACGTCTCGCCGAGCCGGAAGGCCAGGGCGGGGACGATGACGGTGCGCACCAGCAGGGTGTCCAGGAGCACCCCGACACCGACGATGATCCCGATCTGCGTGAGCAGGATCAGCGGCAGCACCCCGAGCACGGCGAAGACCGCGGCGAGCAGCAGCCCGGCGCTGGTGATCACCCCGCCGGTGACGGTGAGCGCCCTGAGCATCCCGGCCCGGGTGCCCACCTCGCGGGCCTCTTCCCGGGCGCGGGTGGTGAGGAAGATGTTGTAGTCGACCCCGAGGGCGACCAGGAACAGGAACGACAGGACGACCACCGCCCCGTCCAGGGCGGGGAAGCCCAGGACCCGGTCGAACAGGACCCAGCTGGTCCCGAGGCTGGCCAGGTAGGACAGCACGACGGTGGCCACGAGCAGTAGTGGGGCGAGCAGCGAGCGCAGCAGGACCGCGAGGACCAGGCCGACCAGGGCCAGGACCAGGGGGATGACCATGGCCCGGTCGGCGGCGTTGGTGGTGCGGACGTCGAGGCGTTCCGCGGCTCCGCCGCCGACCAGGGCCTGGCCGTCCCCAACGCCGTCCAGCGTGGTGCGGAGGGCGGTGACGGTGGCGCGGGAGCCGGCGGTCCCGGGCTCGCTGGTCAGGACGACGTCGATCTGGGTGATGCTGTCGGTGGACGGGCCGGGCGCGGCGCTGGCGACACCGTCGAGCGACGTCGCGGCGGTGGTGACGGCGGCAGCGTCGGCGGGGGTGGTGATGACCGCGAGGGGCTCGGTGGCGCCGGCGGGCAGTGCGTCGGCCAGGCGCTGCGCGGCGGTGACCGCCTCGGGCGGGTTGCGGAAGGCCTCGTTCTGGGTCAGGCCGGTGCGGGCTCCGAGGACGCAGGCCGCTAGCGCGGTCAGGGCCAGGGTGGAGGCGATCAGGACGCGGGCGGGGCGGGCGGCGACCGCGGACCCGAGCCGGCCCCAGAGCTTGCCTTCGGTGGCTGGGGCGCCGAGGCGCGGGATGAGCGGCCAGAACGCGCGTCGGCCGATCAGGACCAGGGCGGCGGGCAGGACGACGAGGGAGGCGAGCATCGCCAGGGCGACGCCGAGCATGGAGGCGACGGCGATGGAGCGCAGGAGCTCGGTGCCGGTCAGCAGCAGCACCGCCAGCGCGCCGACCACGGTGCTGCCGCTGGCGAGGATGGCCTCGCCGGTGCGGGCGAGGGCGGTGCGCATGGCGATCAGGGCGTCCGGGGTGGTGCGCAGCTGCTCGCGGTAGCGGGCGATGAGCAGCAGGGCGTAGTTGGTGGCGGCGCCGAAGACCAGGACGCTGGCGATGCCGGTCGGTGCGCCGTCGGCGGGCAGGCCCAGGCGGGGCAGGACCTGGTTCGCCAGGGCCAGGGCGCTCTGCTCGTGGCCCCGACCACCAGCAGCGGGACGACCACCAGGACGGGGCTGCGGTAGGTGATCAGCAGCAGCACCGCGACGACCGCGGCGGTCGCGAGCAGCAGGCGGGTGTCGGCGCCGGCGAACACCTTGGTCAGGTCGGCCGCGAACGCGGGGCCGCCGGTAACGCGGGCGCGCAGCCCGTCGGGGGCGGCCTCGGTCAGCCGCTCGCGCAGCGCGTCGACGTCGGCGGCGACCGCCTCCTGGGCCTGCGCGCCGGTCAGTTCGGTGGGCTGCAGGGGGACGGGGACCAGGGCGACGGTGCCGTCCGGTGCCGGCTGCGGCGCCGGCACCTGCCCGCCCGCGGCCAGCTCGGCCACCGACGTCGAAGCACCGGTGATGCCGGTGAGGTCCTGCGCGGTGAGCGCGGCACCGTCCTCGCGCTCCCAGACGACCAGGGCGATCTGCGTGCCCGCGCCGGGCAGGGACTGCTGGGCGCGCTCGACGCGCACGGACTCCACGTCCGCGTCCAGGCCGTTGCGGGAGCTCTGTGCGACGGGGTCGGGTGCGCCGGGCAGGGTGGCCGCGGCAACGCCGAGCACGGCGAGGACCAGGAGCAACAGGGCGATCAGGCGGGAGTGGAGCAGGACGGCGGCAAGGCGCACGGGGTAACCTCTCGGAGTGTCATTCTACGAGAGACTACGTCTCTCAGCAACTAAGAGGATAGGGCAGATGGCCGACGAGGGCAACACGCGCCAGGAGCTGGTGCAGCTGATCCAGCTGCTGGTCGTGGAGGGCACCAAGGTCATGGCGGCCTTTGCGGCCCTGCACGGGCTGCACCCCACCGACGTCGAGGCCCTGACCCGGGTGCTGGTCGCCGAGGAGCGGGGGACGCCGCTGACCGCGGGCGCGCTGGGCAAGGACCTCGGCCTGACCTCGGGAGCGATCACCGGGGTCGTGGACCGGCTCGAGCGCGCCGGGCACATGACCCGGGTCCGCGACGACACCGACCGGCGCAAGGTCCTGCTGCGCTACTCCGCGCGGGGGCGGGCGCTGGCCGAGGAGTTCTTCGCCCCGCTCGGGCGACACACCGACGCCGCGATGGACCAGTTCACCCCCGAGGAGCTCGAGGGCACCCGCCGCTTCCTGGCCGTCACCGGCACGGCCATGGCCGCCGTCCGGCAGTCCCTGACCCCCCCTCCCGCAGGCACTGCGGCCCCTGCGGAGCGACCGCCCGGCCGCGCCTCGGGACAGTGAAGGGCAGGCCGCGACCCACCAGGCCCCTGGCCGACGCTCGCCCGCCGCGGCGGGTCCTCGCACGACCACGTCTGGGAGATCGTTGTGCAGCGTCGCAGGTTCCACCCCGCCTTCTGGGCCCTGGCCAACCTGGGGTCTCGGGTCCGATACACGCCCACGATCGCCCGGAGCCTCACGTCAGCGGAGCTCCCGCAGGAAACCTCGTTGAGCATCCCGACCCGCCACGGGGCGGTGCGGGGCGTGCTGGTCCGACCTCCCGCCTCGCCCAGCCGTGCAGACGCGAGGACACCGGTCGTTCTGCAGCTGCACGGCGGCGGCTTCCTGAACCGCTACCCGGAACAGGACCGCCACCTCGCCCGCTACCTCGCGGCGGACCTGGGCGCTGCGGTCGTGCTCCCCGACTACTCCACCGCGCCCCAGGCGCGCTACCCGGTCGCGGAACAGGAGATGTACGACGTCGCCCGCTGGGTGCAGGCCTCGGGTGCCGCCCACGGGTGGGACGGGACCAGACTGCTGCTGTCCGGCATCAGCGCAGGCTCCAAGCTCGCGATCAACGTGTGCCAGCAGATCCATCGCGACGGCGGCGCCCGGCCCCTGGCGGTATCGCTGGTCGTTCCGTGCACCGACATGAGCAGGACCGACCGCACCTCGGCCATCCCGCGACCTGCGATCAACCCCTTCGTGCAGCGCCTCGTGGCCTGGGCCTACTTCCCCGACGTAGAGCGAAGGCGGGAGCCGCTGGCGGCACCTCGCTACGACCCGCACCTGGCCGAAGCCATGCCGCCCACGCTCATCCAGACCGGCGAGTACGACACCCTCGCACCCGAAGGCGCAGAACTGGCCCGCGTGCTCCAGGACGCCGGCGTCCGCACCGTCCACCGGCAGTACGAGCACGCCGACCACGGCTTCTACTCCAGCAAGCCCGTCGCCCGTGTGGTTCAGATGCTCACCGAGATCACCACCTTCTTCCACGCACAGCTCGACGAGCCAGGTCGGCCGCAGGAGCAGGACCCGCCATCCCCCTGATGAACCGTTCGAACTGTTGCCGAGCGAGGCCGTCAACCCCATGCGGCCGCCCGACGACCCGGTCAGCTCGGTGCATTGCCCGATGTCGTTGGTCTGGCCGGGGACACTGGCAGCGCCGCGTGCCTGTCCCGCGGACAAGCCCTACTGGCTGGCGAGGCCCCGCCGTCTCAATGCCATGGTTCTGGGACGGCGTCGTTGAGACACATGCGGGTGAGCCGCCGGCCAGGTCCTGCGATGGCGCCAGGTGGTCGAAGGGGCTTGTTGAGGCTCGTCGGGCGCCGTACAGTCGACGTGCGCAGCGCAGTAGTGCTGCGAAGTGAGCCCGGCAGCCTTCCGGACGGTGGGTGAGCCGGGCTTCGCGCTGTCTGGCGCTGCTCGTCGTCAGAGGGTGCGGGTGTGTCTGGTGATGGGTTGCAGGCGCGTTGGCCAGGGGCCGCCGCGCGACCAGCACCAGGCGGCGGCGTCCGCGACCCACAGCAGGGGTTCGCTGCGGGCGGGCAGGTGTTCGTAGGTGAGCTGGTCGCCGGCGGCGTTGTCGCGGACAGCGGCGTAGAGCACCGCCTGGTCGCTGCGCACGAGCGAGTCGTCCTGCTCGAGCACGAGGCGTCGGCCGCCGGCCGCGGCGAGGTCCTGCACGAGCGCGCGTAGGCAGGCGGCGCGGGCCTGCTGCGGGTTGGTGATGGCGGTGGCGTCGTACAGGTCGATGGCGACGCCGAGGTCCATGATCGTGCTGAGGATCTGGCGGCGTCGGTCGTCGCGTTCCTTGGTGAAGTGCAGCCGGGCCTGTCCGGGCAGGCAGAGCCGGCGCAGGGCGGTGCGGGCTGGCGCGAGGTCGCGGGGCTGGAAGACGGCGGCGGCCACCAGCAGGCCGTGCTGCTTGCTCTCGTCGACGAAGGCGTGGGTGCTCACTGGGCAGCAGGCGGCGGCGCTGCTGCCGGTGCCGGTGCCGGTGCCGACGCGGGCGCGGGCCCGGCGCGCTGGATCGCCCGGTAGACGGTGGAGCGGGCGACGTCGAACATCTCGGCGAGCTCGAGGGTGCTGTGGTTGCCGGCCCGCCACAGCCCGACGGGCTGGGCTTCGCGGGTGGGCTTGAGCTTGGGCTGCTTGCCGCGCAGCCGGCCCTTGGCCTTCGCCAGGGCCATGCCTTCGCGGGTGCGGGCGCGGGCGAGGTCGGCCTCGAACTCGGCGATCATCGACAGGACGGTGAACAGCAGCCGGCCGATCGGGTCGGTGGGGTCGTGGACGGAACCGCCGAGGTCCAGGCGGACGCCGCGGGCGGTGAGCTCGTCGACGATGTCGCGGGAGTCGGGCACGGAGCGGGCGAGCCGGTCGAGCTTGCTGCGGCCAGCGTGTCGCCGCGGCGGGAGGCGGCGAGGGCCTCGCGCAGCCCGGGCCGGTGGCGGTGGGTGCCGGTGATGCCGTGGTCGACGTAGATGGGCTCGGGTTGGACGCCGAGGGCGGCGAGGGCCTGGCGCTGGGCGGTGAGGTCTTGGCCGTCGGTGCTGACCCGGGCGTAGCCGATCTTGATCGCGGTCACGGCAGGAGTATTGCCGGTTGACCTACCTTGACCGGGCTCTTGTGCGGGCGGGCCGTACGGGGACGGTCCTACGCCTGCTCGACAGGCCGCGGCGGGGGAGTGCGGCGTTCCCGTAGACCGTTCGGCCATCGGGACGCCGTGTGGACGGCCCGCACTTCGAGGTCCGCACTGCTGGTCTCAGGCGGAGCGGGCCGTGGTGATCCCTCCGTCGACGGCGAGCTCTGCACCGTGGACGTAGCTCGCCTGGTCCGAGAGCAGCCAGGTGACCGCGTCGGCGATCTCCTTCGGCGTTCCGGGGCGTCCGGCGGGGGTGCTGGCGGTCATCTGGGCGATGACGTCGTCGTCGGAGGCGTTGATCGGGGTCCGGGTGGCGCCCGGGGAGACGGTGTTGACCCGGATGCCGCGGGGGCCGAACTCGGCAGCCCAGCTGCGGGCGAGTTGGATCTCCGCGGCCTTGGTCGCTGAGTACAGCCCGACTATGGGGTGTCCGATGTGGGCCATCCAGGAGCCGATCACGATGATCGCGCCGTGGCCGCGCTCGGCCATCGCCGGCGCCAGGGCAGCGGTGAGGACGTGGGGGGCGCGGACGTTCACCGCGAGGGTGGCCTCGAGGTCGGCGTCGGTGAGGCTCATGGTGTCGACGGCGGGGCACAGGGCGGCGTTGTGGACGACGGCGTCCAGGTGTCCGCCGGCCGCTCGTACGGCGGCGCGCACGAAAGCCCGCAGTGCCTCCGGGGGGCTGGCGAGGTCGGAGGGGACGAACACGGCCTGCCCACCGGCACCCTCGATGGCGGTGACGACGGCAGCGCCGCGGGTCTGGTCGCGGCCGGTGACGACGACGGACCACCCCTGGGCGGCCAGGGCCTGGGCGGTGGCGGCGCCGATGCCGCTGGTGGAGCCGGTGATCAGGACGGCGCGGCTCGGCGCGGCTGGGGTCTCCGTGGAGGTCATGGTCAGCACCTCACCTCAGGGGAGCAGTCCTCACCAGGGCGCGTCCTGCCTGGTCACGCCGCGACCTGGTCGGCGTCGCAGTCTGCTCCTACGCTGACCGGGTGCGTACGGACCGTGCTGCCCTCGGGGCGTTCCTGCGGTCTCGGCGGGATGGACTGACCCCCGCTCAGGCCGGCATCCAGGCCTTCCCCGGTCCGCGACGGGTGCCCGGGCTGCGCAAGGAGGAGCTCGCCGTGCTCTCCGGGTTGAGCCCGGACCACTACAGCCGCCTGGAGCAGGGACGCCAGCACACCGTCACCGATGAGGTGGTGCAGGCGTTGTCCCAGGCCCTGCAGCTGGACGACGTCGAACGGGCCCATCTGCGAGATCTGGCCGCACCGACCTCGCGCCGGCGGTGGGCGGGACCGGAGATCGCCCAACGACCGGACCCGGGGCTGCTGCGCCTGATGGGGGCCCTGGACCATGTCCCCGTGCTGCTGCTCGGGCGGCGTTCCGAGGTGCTGGCGCGCAACGGGCTGCTGAGCGCGGTGCTGGGGACCGCTATGGAGCCGGGGTCCTCGTTCGCGCGCTGGTTGTTCCTGGACTCCGAGGCACGGGCCCGGATCGTGAACTGGGCCGACTTCGCCGCTCCTGCAGTGGGGGCGCTGCGCTACGAGGTCGGACGCCATCCCGACGATCGTCGCCTGGCCGGCCTGGTGGAGGAGCTGCGCGGCGGCGATCCCGATGTTGCGCAGTGTTGGGACGACCAGCGGGTCACCTTCCGCACCTCGGTGGTCAAGCACGTCGCCCACCCGACCGCGGGACCACTGCGCTTCGGCATCGAGTCCGTTGTCGGGCCTCACGACCCCGAGCAACGACTCGTGGTCTACACCGTCGACGCCGACTCACCCACGGCCCGGGTGCTGCCGATGCTCGCTAGCTGGGCGAGCAGGCCGCAAGAGCTCAGCAGGACGAGTCACACGACTTGAAGGAGCCACCACCTCCAGCGTTCGGTCAGCGTTGCCCTGACGAACATGACTGCGCACTCGTAGACGATCGTTCGTGAGTGCGGCGATCGTGTCCGGTAGAGGAATGACCAGCGACACAGTGTCCGGTGGCGGATCGGGCACACCGGTTCGGCTCGGCGGAGCACGACACGTCGCGAAGGGCGCGGGATGACTCCTGCTCGCAGGCTCCGCCCTCGTGTCACGTCTCGACCGCACAGCTCGTCAGATGGGGATGAGCGCCTTCGGTCGTCGGGTCGTGTTGATGATGTTGTCTGCGCTTTCGGCGCCGGTGGGGTCGTGGGCGCTGCTGGCGCCGCGGTCGTTCTTCGACGGCTTCCCTGGCCTTGGCCGTCATCGGGTGGCGGGGGACGGCCCGTACAACGAGCACCTGGTGCGCGATGTCGGAGCGTTGTACCTGGCGCTGCTGGTGCTGACGTTGAGCGCGCTGCGACGCACGAACGCCGGGCGGGCCCGGTTGGTCGGGGTGGTGTGGCTGGTGTTCGGCGTGCCGCACGTCGGCTACCACGTCGGGCATCTCGGCGGGCTGACGGTCGTTGATCAGCTGCTGAGTGTGGCGGCGTTGAGCGTCGTGGTCGTGCTGGCAGCAGCGCTGTGCCTGCCGCCACGCGCGTGTACGGACCGGCGTGTCACATCGGGCGGGGCAGGATCGTCCATGTGCTGAGGCACCCGGGCGTACGGGCGCGTGATCGGGAGGACGAGGCGTGCGGGTGGCAGTGGCGGGCGGGACAGGGGTCGTCGGGCGGCACGTGGTGGGCCTGCTGAGGGAGCGCGGCCAGGAGCCTGTGGTGCTGGCCCGCAGCCATGGGGTGGACGTGCTCACGGGTGCCGGGCTGGAGCAGCAGCTGACCGGCGTCGAGGCAGTGGTGGACGTCAGCAACGTGACGACGACGAGCCGGCGCCGGTCGGTCGCCTTCTTCACCGGCAGCACCGGTCGGCTGCTGGAGGCGGGGCGGCGGGCTGGAGTGCGCCACCACGTCGCGCTGTCGATCGTGGGGGTCGAGCGGGTGGATCTGGGCTACTACGCGGGCAAGCGGGCCCAGGAGCAGCTCGTGCTGGCCGGTCCGGTGCCAGGCAGCGTGCTGCGGGCGGCGCAGTTCCACGAGTTCGCCGGCCAGCTGTTGGACCGCGTCCGTGGGCCGGTGGCGGTGATCCCCCGGATGCTGGTGCAGCCGGTGGCCGCCCGAGAGGTCGCGCGGGCACTGGTCGACCTGGCTGCAGCGCCGCCCGTGGGGGTGGCTCCGGAGCTGGCCGGTCCGCAGGAGCTCGAGCTGGTCGAGCTGGCCCGACAGGTGCAGCACGCACGCCGGTCACGCCGCCCCGTCCTCGGCGTACGACTGCCCGGGCGTGGCGGGCGCGCCATGGCTCAAGGGGCGCTGCTGCCCACCGGCCCGGGACCACGCGGGCAGCAGTCGTTCGACCAGTGGCTCGCCGACAGCTGCCGCTCCGTCGCGCAGGGCCGCGGGGGGCGTACTCGCCCGTGACGCGGGCGGAGCAGCTGGCAGAGGTCTACCAGCGGTCACGACCCCGGCTGGTGAGGGTGGCGTACGCGGTGCTCGGCAGCCGGGCGGAGGCCGAGGACGTCGTCGCCGACTGCTGGTTCCGTCTGGTCGAGGCGGACGCACGCGAGCGGGTCCTGGATGTCGAGGCGTGGGCGACGGTGGCGGTCGCCCGGCGGGCACTGGACGTGCTGCGCTCGGCCCGAGTGCGGCGGGAGGCCTACGTCGGGCCGTGGCTGCCCGAGCCGCTGCTCGAGCCGCTGGTGGGCGACGCCGCTGATCCTGCCAGCGCGTCGCACTCGACGACGCGGTCAGCTACGCGCTGCTGGTCGTCCTGGAGACGCTCAGCCCGGCCGAGCGCACTGCGTTCGTGTTGCACGACCTGTTCGCCGTGCCGTTCGACGCGGTCGCGGCCGTCGTGGGCCGGTCACCGGCCGCTGTGCGTCAGCTGGCCAGCCGCGCACGCCGACATGTCGCGGCCGGCACTCCGCGGATGCCGGTCAGCAGGACGGAGCACGCCGTCACGGTCGCCGCCTTCACCCGAGCCGCGACCAGCGGCGACTACGCCGGTCTGCTGGTGCTGCTGGACCCGGACGTCACGCTCACCAGCGATGGCGGTGGGCAGGTCACGGCGGCGCGCCGGCCCGTGGTCGGCGCCGACCGGGTGGCCCGGTTCCTGCTCGGGATCGCCGAACAGCCGGCCCCTGCTGGAGAGCTGGTGCAGCTGCTGGTCAACGGGGCCCCGGGCCTGGCTCTGGTTCAGAGCGAGCAGCTGCTCGCGGTCGCCGCGCTGACGGTCGAGCGAGGCAGAGTGCGACGGGTGGACCTGATCCTCGCCCCGGACAAGATCGTCTGGGCACAGCAGGACCTGGGTCGTTGATGCCGTCGCCGAGGCTTCCAGCCGTCCCCGACGGAACCTCTACCGGACGCGGCGCCCACTGGCCGCTCTAGCCCGACCAGGTCGTCGGCTTCTGGCCGCTCGGCACCGCGAGCGTCTCGACAGCAGTCGCTGGCGAAACGCGCTGCTGCTCGAGCACCGCAGCAGAGCCGCTGACGGTCCGCTTCGTCCTGCCGTCTCGGTCAGGGCGTCTGAGACCCACGGTCTGGACGAGAATCTGAAACGTTCGCGACCGAGTGCTCTCGCGTGCCCGAAGCCCCCTGGGCACCTAGCGTTCAGGCTCTCGATCATCGTCAGGCCGACGAGGGCCGTCGCCAGCGGCTGGACGGAGTGTCCATGACGACCGTGATCCTGCTCCGGCACGGCATGACCGCCATGACGGGCCCGGTCCTGGCGGGCTGGACCCCCCAGCTGCACCTGGACGAACGCGGCAGGGCACAGGCCTCGGCAGTGGCGCAGCGCCTGGCGCCGCTGCCCCTGGACGCGGTGGTGAGCAGCCCGCTGGACCGCTGCCTCGACACCGCTGCCGCTGTCGTCGCGGGACGACCGGGGACGGCCGTCGAGGTCGACGAGCACCTCGGTGAGTGTCAGGGGCCTGCCTCCTGGTCGCTGCCCTCTCGCTGCGGCGCAGGTCCCGCGAGCCGTGAGCGAGCTGCAGACCGCGCGCCTGCTCCTGCGTCGCTGGCGCGACACCGGCCGGCCTGGCCAGCAGCTGTCTCAGTTCCATGGTTGTGAGACGGAGTCGCTGAGACGGTCGAGGCGGTGCTGCCGCGGCCGACTCGCGACGGACCTGTGACCCCGCTCCGACCCTCCGTCTCCGGGTCCCCGTCGAGCTCCTCCAGGGTCACCAGCTGGAGGTCCGAACCGCTTGGGAGGCCCCGGAACTGCTCGTCCGTCGGCGGGTTCGGCTTGCCCCGGCGGGCCGTGCGACGCAGCGGCGGCCTCGGCAGCGGTCTGACCACCTCGAAGGTGTCGGGCAGCTCGTCCCGCAGGCGCTCGACCAGGCTGCTCCGCGCCGGCTCGAGGGAGTCCCAGGTCGTGATGTCCTCGCCGCTCTCCTCGACGCTGTCGAAGTAGAGCCGCAGGTAGGTGCTGTGCAAGGCGGCGACATCGCCGAGCAGTTCCGGGGAGACGGGCAGGGCGTGCAGGGGGACGTTGGTGCCTCGCTCCCACACCGGCGACTTCGCGTCGGCTCGGGCGTACATCTCCAGGACGCGCTTGCCCGGCGCCTTCCGCCATCTCGGCGGGGGCAGCACGGACTCGAGGTCGACGTCGCGCAGCTGTCCCCAGCCGTACGAGGACTCCACGATCTGGTCGGACAGGAAGTCAGCGAGGAAGGCGGCCACGTCGAACGCGTCCCACCGTCCGACCGACCCCGCGTAGCCGAGCATGTGCCAGTGCTCGTCCTGGTCGGCGTCGATCAGGCACAGCCAGACGTACTCGGCACGATCAGGGCCGTCGTCGTCCGAGTCGAAGGACCACCAGCTGGAGCCGCCGTACTGCAACAGGACGCTCTGCACCTCTGCGGGCGTCATGAGCGCCTGCACCACCGGGTCGACGACCCTGCGCCGCACCTCCGCGAAGTCCCGGCCGTCGAGGTCCTGGCTCACCAGCGCAGCCTGACACAGCGAACAACAGCAGAGCATTCTCGCGCGGCGCAGCGACGGACGCCAAGCAGCCCTCAGGGACCGTCCAGCGCGCGGCAGCAACCGGTGCCCGACCGTCCACCTGTGCCGTCTCACAACCTGGTTGTGAGACGGAGGGGCTGAGACAGGGGTCGAGTGCTGTCGGTCGAGCGCAGCGTCCTGCAGTAGAGGCGGTTCGCGGTCGACCCTGAGGTCTGTGTCGTTCGCGGCTCCGGAGAGCCGGGTGAGCTCAGGTCGGTGGCATCGGCATCGGCGTCGGTGCGGGCGGCAGGTTGCGGCGTTGGGCGACGAGCTGGAGGTGGCGACGGAGCCGACTGGTCAGTTCGTGGAGGAGCTCGTCGTCGGCGAGCTCGTGCAGGGATATCACGTCGACGGCCAGGCAGGTCAGCAGCTCGTCACCCGCGGCGGTGTGGAACACGAAGGTCCCGCCCGCGAGCAGCTCATCGACGTGGTCGAGGGCCAGCTGGACCTGGATGTTGACGAACGGACTGTCCTCGAGCCAGCGGGCACCGTCCGTCTCATCGCGCACGACCTCCACCGCCCGGCCAAAGGCCGCCGGCACCCGCCCGCCGCGCATCCTGTGGCCGAACATCTCGCCGCCGACCTGCAGCCACACCCGGGCCTGCTGCTTGTCGCCCTCACGCATGTAGGCGAGCGCCCCGTGTGGGACGCGACGGGCCAGCACCGGATACGGCGCGCCCTCGTCCGTGACCGAAGCCGGGATGTCGGAGAGCGCGATCTGCGCCTGGTTCAGGTCGACGCTGAGGTGCCCGAGCTGCTGGGCGGCGAGGTCGAGCCACGGCACGACGCTGACGTGTCGGGCGTCCTGCCAGCGCAGGGTGGCTGCGGACCGGCGCAGCGTCTCGGCGGTGGTGCCTGCGACGGCGGGCTCTGTCCTGGCGACCGTCTGATGACCGTCGCGCTCCCGGACCTCGAGCTGGACCCGGCCGAGGCCGTCATCAGCCAGGCGGTAGACGCCCCTGGCCTCGTGACGCCGTCCGGGAGCGGCCTTCCAAGGGCTCTCCCAGCTGAAGCGCAGTCCCGTCTCTTCCGCTCGGGCGCGCAGGTCGTCGAGGGCTTCCGGCGGCCAGTCGTCGGCGCGGCCGAGCTCGCGCAACGACGCGTCGAGCACTCCGAGGGCCGCCCGTGCCGCCTGCGGCGGCGTCAGGTCCGCGAACGAGTCGGGGATGTGCAGGTTGCCGTCACCGAAGGGGGCGTCGTGGCTGCGAGCCACCTCCACCCAGGCCGGGCCCTGACCAGCCGAGCGCACGTAGAACTCCGACCAGCTGCGCCGGCCGGCCAACCCGGCGGCGGGCAGCTCACGGCTCAGCACCTCGCAGACGGCGCGGCTGGCGCCGAGGAAGCGGTCCAGCGCCGGGTCGGCGTCCCAACGGCCCTCGGGTGCACGCGTGAACGGCAGCACATGGACACGACGAACCAGAACCACCACGCGAGCGTACGAGCCGCAGCAGGCCCTATGCCCGTAACCAGCCTCGACGGCGCCTGGTGCGCTGGCTCTCGACTGCGCTGTCGCACTTCCTACGTAGTGAGACAGCTCAGGCGGCACAACCGGGAGTGTGCACCGGCATCGGGGCACACCCCGCTACGCACGGTGTCGAAACAGCGACAGCGCTGAGCGGTGACGTCCGCGCGCATCCGCGTGAAGGCGGGCTCAGTTGTGCGCTGTCCGATTGCTCAGTGCGGCCGGCGGCTGTGGAGCTCGCGCATGAGCGGGGCGAGGACGACGGACGGGCCGTCTGTGACCACCGCGGGAGCGACGGCCCTGATCGGCAACGGGGCCACCGGCGGTGCGGGGTGACCCAGCGCAGAGGTCCACTCGGTCAGCTGCTCAGAAGAGCTGGCGTAGACGATCCGGCCGAGACCGACCCATGCATGGGCCGCGGCGCACATGGGGCAGTGCTCCCCGGAGGTGTACACGGTCGCGCCGGCACGCTCGTCGGGGGACAGGTGCTCGGTGGACCAGCGCGCCAGCGCGAACTCCGGGTGCTGGGTCGCATCACCCCCGCCGACACGGTTGCGCTCCTCGCGGAGCACCACTCCCCGCGCGTTCACCAGCACCGAACCGAACGGTTCGTCACCGGCCTCCAACGCGGCGGCTGCCAGCTCGACGCAGCGCCTCAGATGCCCCAGGTCCACCTCGTCCACAGCTCGAAGCGTCCCACGACGGCACCTCGATCGTCGTCCCACCCCTTCGCCCCACGCGCAGACCGCGGCCTCGTCGCTGACCACCGGTGACCGACCCTCGGCGGTGGCGCCCTCCGGTGACGGCCCGGGGGACCGGGCGTCTGATGTGCCCTCGAACAGCGCCCCACCCGTGCGCGGCAGCTGAACGCCCGCCGCCACGTCTCAGTCGTGCCGTCTCAGAACCAAGGTTCTGAGGCGGTGTCGTTGAGACAGCTGGCCTGGCGGCAGCCAGCACTCACCGGAGAGGCCAAACCCCGGCCGTCCCTACCGAGTGGCGTGGGCGGCAGACGCTAGCCGCCTCCGGAAGGTGGCGGCTGGTCCACGCCAGGTGTGCTGCCTTGGGTGAGGCGTTGCTCGAGCCAGCCCAGCACCTGGTTGCATGTGCGCACTGAGTCGGTGTCGTCGCCGAGGGCGTCCAGGAGCTCTTGTGACCAGGCCGATCGCAGCGTCCGCAGGTTGTCGCCGGCACGGGCGGTCGCGAGGACCGCGATGCCGCGGCCGCCCGTGACGGTGCGCGTGATCATGTGCTTGTGCTCCAGCGCTCGCAGAGCGGTGCTGACGTTGGTGCGCTGGAGCCCGGAGCGCCGTGCGATCTCGCTGGGCGAGGACGAGGGGTAGAGGTCGACGACCCGCATGACGGTCCGCTCGGTCTCGGTCATGGGCACCACGTCTGGCCCTGTGGGCGTCCGGGCGCGGATGAGCCGGCTGACGTTCAAGACGAGGTCCGCGAGCTCGGCGAGCGGGTCGTCGGGAGCAGGAGTCACGAGAGGCAGCCTAGCCGCTTGATTATGCTTAGATAACCATGTGTCGACAGCACCTGTGCATGGCGAGGCCGTCTGCTTGACGGAAGTGCGACAGTCCGGCGCCCCGTCCAGTACAGACCGGCGTCTGCCGTTGGTCGTCCTGCTCGGAGCGTTGAGCGCGGTCGGCGCGCTGACCATCGACATGTACCTGCCGGCGATGCCCGGCATGGCCGGCGACCTGCAGACCAGCGCAGCGACCGTCCAACTCACGCTCGTCGTGTTCGTCGTCGGCCTGGCTGCCGGCCAGGTGGTCGTCGGACCGTTGTCGGACGCGTGGGGGCGACGGCGCCCGCTGCTGATCGGCCTCGCCGTCTACGTCGTCGGGAGCGTGGGCAGCGCGCTCGCGCCCACGGCGGCCTCCCTGATGGGCGCCCGCGTCCTGCAGTCCCTGGGCGCGGCGGCCGCCACGGTGCTCGCGCGGGCGATCGTGCGTGACCTGTTCGCTGGCCCAGCCATGACGCGAACCTTTTCGCTTCTGATGCTCGTCAACGGCGTCGCCCCGGTCGTGGCACCTCTGATCGGCAGCCAGATGCTGACGGTCGGCAGCTGGCGGCTCGTCTTCGCCGTGCTCGCGGGGATCGGCGTGCTCCTCCTGATGGCGGTCGCCGTCGCGCTGCCCGAGCCGCTGCCGCCCGAACGGCGCGCGCCGGCGAACCTGCGGGCGCAGCTCCGGACGTTCACCGGCCTGGCCACCGACCAGGAGTACATGCGCTACGTGCTTGCGGCCGGGTTGATGTTCGCGGCCGTGTTCGCCTACATCTCAGGATCGTCGTTCGCCCTCCAGGAGGTCTACGGGCTCGACCCTCAGCAGTTCGGCCTGGTGTTCGGGCTCAACGGTCTCGGCATCGTCCTGCTCGGCGGCCTCAACGCCGCGCTCGCCCACCGCGCCAGCGAACGGGCGGTGCTCGCGGGCGGCCTGTCGGTCGCTGCACTCGGCAGCCTCGGCGTCCTGCTGACCACGCTGCTCGAGCTACCGCTCCTGGTGCTCCTGATCTGCCTGTTCGCCACCGTCTCGATGCTCGGGATCGTGCTCGCCAACGCCACCTCCCTCGCCCTCAGCGACCACTCGGGAGCTGCCGGTGTCGCCTCCTCGCTGCTCGGGCTCCTGCAGTTCCTCCTCGGCGGGATCGCTGCCGCCTGCATGGGCCTCGCCGGCTCTGGCAGCGCGATCCCGATGGGCGCGACCATGGCCATCTGCAGCCTCGCCGCTCTTGCCGCCTTCGTCCTCCTCAGAGAGCGGACCCCGGTCCGCCCCGCACCTGGCTTGGTGGCCGCCTGACGCACCACGCGTCGGCGCCACGTGGACGAAGTGCCCGGCTACAGCGCGGAGGAGATCCCACAGCTGCGGAGGCCGGCACGCCTGGGCTGCGGTGGGCTCGTTCTGATCGGGATCGGCACGAAGATCCTCCTGAAGCATCTCCACGTGCCCTGACCAGCTACAGCCACGTGCCGCCGCCGAACTGTGTCCGTGATCAGCAGTCGGCCGGTCAGCCGCCCCGTCACCCGGACGGGTGAGCCCGTCACGACTACGAGCGCAGTACAGAGGGCCTGTTCAGCGGGGAGCTCGCGGGAGCGAGGTGCAGGTGACAGGCCCGTGCTCCTCTGAAGAAGGTTGAAGATCATGTGGGCTCGCCTCAACCTCCGCGTCATGACTCCCACCACCAGCCTCGCGCTGCTCGTCACCCTCGTGGAGGCCGGCCGCAAGTGGCACTGAGCTGACGGTTGGGCGGCAGGCAGGTGTGTTCGCAGTTCCCTCTGTTGCGACGACGACGACCGCTACTTCTCGGCCGAGTTCAGCGCGCCGGAAACGCGGAGCCCGACGAGGTCAGTGACAGCCGCGTCTCATCTCCCAGGTGTTGAGACGCCTCTGCTGAGACGGCGCCGTCCGCATCGAGGCGGGCTACTGCGTACGTCTCAGAAGTCCGTCCGAAAGCGCGAGCGCCGAACGTCGTCGCTTCGCCGACGTGTGAGACGGCCGGTGCATGTCGACGGTGGTCGGGTACGCGCGGTGAGCACCGGCCACCAGCTGCTCGAGGCGCAGCGCGACGCGCTGACCGCCGCCGGCTGCGAGCGGATCTTCACGGAAGAGCTGTCCGGGGTGGGGTGCGGGAGGACCGGCCGGTCTCGCGGAGCTGCTGGGCTACGTGCGCGCCGGCGACACGGTGGTGGTCGTGGCGCTGGACCGGCTCGGCAGGTCGCTGTCCGGGGGCTCCGGGCACTGCGCGACCGCCGCCAGCGCCTTCGCGCGCTGAGCCGTGCCAGCCGCCGATCTGGGCCTGTTCCGTCACACGCGACGACCGGAGCCGTGGCGGACCTGTCCGTCCTGCGGCGCGAAGATCTCTGGTCGTCGTCCCGGCGGGGCCGACAGCCCGTAGCGCATGCCGAGCCGACCTCAGGGCATCAGCTGGTCGCCGTCGCGCCGTCCGTCACCACGTCGAGAGAGGTCGAGCATGCCGCTGAACAGCAACCCGTCGGCCGGGACCGTCCTGAGCCGGGGCGTGCTCGCCGGGCTGGCCGGGACGGTGGTGATGACGGCGTTCCAGAAGCTCGTGGAGATGCCGCTCACCGGCCGCGCGGACAGCTACGCGCCGGCGGCCTTCGCCCAGAAGCTCCTGCCCGTGCACCCCCGCACCGCCGCGGCTCGTCGCCGTCTGAACGACGCCACCCACTTCGCGCTGGGTGCCGGCCTCTGGGGCACCGCGTACGGCACCGCCGCGACCGTCGGGCTGCGCGGGCAGCGGGCTGTCAACACGGTCTTCGGTGTCGTCTACACCGCCGACGTGCTGCTCAACACCGCGCTCGGGCTGTACCAGCCGCGGCAGTGGACCGCCAAGGACTGGGCGATCGACCTCGTCGACAAGTACGTCCAGGCGCAGGCCACCGGTGCCGTCTTCGACCGCACCTTGGACCCGTCCCGCTCGGCCTGACGCAGCCTGGCCTCTGACCTGGCGCCGTACCGGCGGTCGCACGTGCGGTGGTGTTGGTCTGCGATCGCCGACGACGTCGCTCGCGGCGACGAGCTCGGGGGCGCCCGTCCTGCCCGTCGGCCCGACACCTCGAGCCGGGCCGCGGCTCGAGGGTGCCCCTGCGGCGGGCAGCCCAGGCCGGATCGTCGCCCTCCGCGATCTCGGAGGCGCGCGCACCGTGCACGGCTGCCCCCGAGGACGTGCTTGACCTGAGTGGCTCTGCCGACGGGTGCAGGAACGCTGCACCGGCCGCAGCCGGTGCTGCGCGCGCTGCCTCGGCATCCGCAGCCTGGCCTGGTTCCCCTCTGGTGGCCCGCCCCCCGGGCGTCCCGGGCACGGTCGCGCAGCGACTTGGTCCTCCCGGCGGCCTCCGCGAGCGCGTTCCCCGCGTCGACCGCTGCTCGTGGACGTCCGTCGCCCGGCAGCTCGTCCTCGACGATCGCCGGCGCCGGGCGCGCGCAGCCCACCGCGAAGCGGGCGACCGCGGACCACCAGGTCCGCCCGGGTCAGCTCGATCCTGCTCGTCCCGTCTGCCACACGCGGACGTCCCTTCCTGCGTCCACGTCGTCAGCGTCAGCAGTCGAAGGCCGACCAGCAGATGTCGTTGCGCGCGTGCTGGTCGTCGAGCACGAGCTCGCGGATCGCGTCCGGCAGCTGGTCGTGCTGCCACTGGCACTCGGCTCGCCCCGCGCTCGCGGCCTCGCCGGCGGGTGCGGCGGCACGGACGGCCTTGATGGCGTACGCGGCCGCGCCGAGGTCATGGGCGGCAACGTGGGCGACGGCGCCGGCCTGGCCGGCTGCGTAGGCGGCGTGGCGTGCCGGCCCGCGAAGGTCGCGGGCGGCGCCCATCGCGTGCCCGCCCGCTGCCCGCGCCTGCATCATCGTGACGTCGCCACGCGCCCATGCGCGGGCGTGTTCGATCGCGTGCCGGGGTCGCGGGTCCTGGGGTCGGACCGACGCGAACAGGTCCAGGACGTGCTCGGCGCACGTCGCAGCCCACAGGGCGAGGAGGTGATGATCGGCATCGGTCAGGGTGCCGCCGCGTCGGATCGTGGTGAGGCGGGGGTCGCGGACCTTCGGCAGGATCATGACCGCGTCGTCACCCGGAGGTGCGGTCCTCGTCGTGGCGGCGCTGCCGGCGGGCCAGGGCTCTCGCGTGCGCGGCCTGCAGCAGGGCCAGGAGCTGCACACGGGTCCGCTCCCCGGGGTCGGGCGACGGCCACCCGCCCGGCTCCCCGTACGTCGGGTGCGGCACGACCTGGTCGGGCGTTCCCGGCCCGGCGCCGTCTTCGGCGTCGGGCGCGCCTCGCCGGCCCTCGGCGACGTTGACGCGGTAGGAGCCGGGCCGGTCCAGCCCGGCGTCCGGCTCGCCCGGGTAGCCCGTGGTGGTGAGGGTCGCGAAGGGCTGCCCGGCCGGCACTCTGTCGTCCGGGGCGACGTAGAAGAACACGTCGCCCCTGCTGATCTCGGGGGACCCGTCACCCGGCCCGGGCCGCAGGGTGAGCACGTCCTCCCCGGCAGGGACCTGATGGAGGATCTCGTTCATGTCCACCGCTCCAGCGTTCCACGGAGGTTCCTGTGGAGACGTCGAGCCGCTGAGCAAGCACGCCTGCTGCCGCAGGTCGCCACGGCGGGTTGCGCACGGTCGTGGCACGCGGTGTACGTGTCGGTGCGTGGCACTGACACCGGGAGATCACCGGCTGTGCCCCGGGGCCGTGAGCCCTCGCCAGGGGTCGGTGCCGCACCCGGCGTCAGGACCTGAAGACCTGCCAGCGCGGACACGTGGCGTCAGGGCACGGCGGGCTGTCGCCGAGGAGGTCCGGGGTCCGCGCGAGGTCGTGGTGCTGGCGCGTCAGCCACCGGTCGCTGGTGTGGACCCGGTGGAAGGTCCCGTCGGTCGCCCGCACCCCGCCGTCGGAGTTGATCTGCACCTCGATGGCGGCGAGGGTGGTGTGGACGTCGAGGGGCGGCAGCCCGACGGCCACACCCAGCGCGCGGAGGTGCCCCAGGAACGCGTGGTCGAGCTCGACGGCGTCGCGGTGCTTCTCGTAGAACAGCCACACCAGGGCCTCGATGCCCGAGCGCGCGCGGCGGCGCTCCCGCTCGCGCTGCCGCCTCGTCGCGCCGCTGTCCCGTCGGGGCACGCTGCCTGGTCCGAGCATGCCCCGCAGGCTAGGGGCGCCGGAGACCCATCGCCTGCAGGTGGCCGCTGCCGAGCCGCAGCTCCTCGCTCCGGCCGGTCGTCGTCCGGGTGACGACCGCCCCGACCGTCGCCGAGGTCCCGCCCGCTGGACTAGAGCCGGACCTCGAGCGACGGCGCCGGCCGCTCGGCCAGCCCCCACGTGGCCCGGCGCAGCGGCACGTAGGAGGCCGGCGAGCCGGCCTCGCGGCGGGCCCGGCGGCGGCGGTCCGGCGGGGCCTGCGCCACGAGCACGTCGCGCGCGTCCTGCAGGCGCACCACCAGGTCGCCCTCGACCCCGCCGAGGTCGGGCCGCAGCGCCTTGACGCGGTCGCGGAACGCCGCGCGCACCTCGGCGCTCGTCGCGCCCTCCCGGCAGCCGAGCAGCCGGGCGGCGGCGGTGGGGTCGCTCTCGGGCACGTCCCGACGGTAGCCGCGGGGGCGGCGCGGAGGTCGACCCGTCCGGGTGGTGAGGCCGTGCGCGGGAGCGTGACCTGCGTGCCAGGGTGAGGCGTGCGCGCACTGGTCACGGCCGAGTTCACCGACGAGGGGCAGCGCCGGCTGGAGGCGCTGGGGTACGACGTCGTCCGCGCCGGCTGGGGGGTGACCCGCTCGGTCCTGGACCGCGAGGCCCTCGTCGCCGCCGGGCAGGGCGCGCACCTGCTGGTCACCGAGATCGAGGTGGTCGACGCGGCGGTCCTCGACGCGCTGCCGCAGGTGCGCATCGTGGCGACAGCCCGCGGGGGACCGGTCAACGTCGACCTCGACGCCTGCGCCGCCCGGGGGATCCCCGTCGTGCACACGCCCGGCCGCAACGCCGACTCCGTCGCCGACTTCACGATCGGCCTGCTGCTGGCGGTCTGCCGCGGCATCGCGCCGGGCGAGCGGCACCTGCGCGACCGCGGGTGGCTCGTGGACGGGGAGCTGCCGTACCTGCACTTCCGCGGGCCCGAGCTGGCCGGGCGCACGCTCGGGCTGGTGGGGCTCGGGGCGGTGGGCCGGCGCGTGCGCACCCGAGCCGAGGCGGGCTTCGGGATGCGGGTGCTGTTCACCGACCCGGCGGTCGAGGGCAGCACCCCGCTCGAGGAGCTGCTGGCCGCCAGCGACGTGGTCTCGCTGCACTGCCCCCGCAGCGCCGACACCCGCGGGCTGCTGGACGCGCGCCGGCTCGCCCTGCTGCGCCCCACCGCGTACCTGCTCAACACGGCGGGCGGCGGCCTCGTGGACGAGGACGCGCTCGTCGACGCGCTCGAGGCCGGGCGGCTGGCGGGGGCTGCCCTGGACGTGTTCGCCATCGAGCCGCTGCCGCGCGACAGCCGGCTGCTGCAGGCGCCCCGGCTGGTGCTCACCCCGCACCTGGCCGGGGCCGCGGACGACGTCGTGCGGCACCACACCGAGGTGGTCTGCGCCGCGGTGGAGCGCCTGCACGCCTCCCCGTAGGGTGCGCCGCATGGTGCAGGTGGCGGTGCTGGGCGCGGGTCCGACGGGGCTCGAGGCGGCCCTCGCCGCGGTCGAGCGGGGCTGGGACGTGACGGTGTACGAGGCGGCTGCGCAGGTCGCGGCCCACGTCCGGGCGTGGGGCCACGTGCGGCTGTTCACCCCGTGGTCGATGGACGTGTCGCCGCGGGCGGCGCGGGCCCTCGGCGTGCCGGACGGCACCGCCTGCCCGACCGGCGAGCAGTACGCCCGCCACCTCGACCGCGTCGCCGCCCTGCTGCCCGACGTCCGGCTGTCGAGCCGGGTGGTGCAGGTCGCTCGCGAGGGGCTGCTGAAGAACGAGGAGATCGGCACCGACGACCGCGGCCGGCGCCGCTTCCGCCTGCTCGTCGAGGGACCCGACCGCACGGAGCGCGTGGAGACCGCGGACGTGGTGCTCGACTGCACCGGCACGTACGGCTCGCCCAACCCGACCGGGGCCGGCGGCATCCCGGCCCCCGGGGAGCGCGCGCTGGCGAGCCGGATCGAGCGCGGCATCCCGCGCGTGGACGCCACCTGGTCGGGCCGCCGCGTGCTGCTCGTCGGGGCGGGCTACAGCGCGCAGACGACCGCCCGCGACCTCGTCGCCGCCGGGGCCGACCTGGTCTGGGCCGTGCGGCGCGAGGCGCCGGGGTGGGGCGGGGTCGAGGGCGACCCGCTGCCGGGCCGCGCCGCGCTCGTCGCGTCCAGCCGGCGCCTCGCCGGCGGACAGGTGCCGGGCGTGCAGGTGGTGACCGGCGTCGTCGTCGACGCGCTGGCCGAGCGCGACGGCGACGTGGTCGTGGCGCTGCGCGACCGGGCCGGGCAGACCCGCGAGGTGGCGGTCGACGTGGTGGTGTCGGCGACCGGCTCCGTCGGCGACGCGGGGCTGTACCGCCAGCTGCAGGTGCACGAGTGCTACGCGACCGAGGGGCCGATCGCGCTCGCGGCGACCCTGCTGGGCTCCGCGGGCGGCGACTGCCTGGCGCAGCCGGCCGCCGGCGTCGACGTGCTGCGCAACCCCGAGCCGCGCTTCTTCGTGCTGGGCAGCAAGTCCTACGGGCGCACGAACACGTTCCTGCTGCGCGTGGGCTGGGAGCAGGTCGCCGAGGTCGTCGCGGCCCTCGACGCGGAGCTGCCCGTCGCGGCCTGACGCCGCGAGGGGTCAGACGCGGTCGAGGGGGCCGTAGAGCCGGTCCGCGGCCGCCCGGTCGAACTCCGCCACGGGGACGTCGAGCACGACGCGGCCGTCCCGCAGGCCGACGACCCGGTCGGCGAAGCCGGGGACGAGGTCGACCTGGTGCAGGCTGCACAGCACCGCGGCCCCGTGCTCCACGGCGAGCGAGCGCAGCGCGGCGAGGACGGCGGCGGCCGAGGCCGGGTCCAGGCTCGCGACGGGCTCGTCGGCCAGGACCACGCGGGCCCGGCCGGCCAGCGCGCGGGCGATGGCCACCCGCTGCTGCTGCCCGCCGGAGAGCCGGTCCGCCCGCACGTGCGCGTGCTCCAGCAGGCCGACGGCGGCGAGGCAGGCCGCGCCGAGGTCGCGCTCCTGCGGGGACGGCCGGCGCAGCAGCACGCGCCACAGCGGCGTCTGCGCGAGCCGGCCGACCAGCACGTTCTGCACCGCGGTGAGCCGCCGGACCAGGTTGAAGGACTGGAACACCAGGCCGAGCCCGCGGCGCGCCTCGCGCAGCTGCCGGCCCTCGAGCCGCTGCACGTCGCGCCCCTGCACCAGCACGGCGCCGGCGTCCGCCCGCACCAGCCGCGTGACGCCGCGGAACAGCGTGGTCTTGCCCGCTCCGCTCGGGCCCACGACCGCGACGACCTGCCCGGCCGCGAGGTCGAGCGCCACGTCGCGCAGCACGGGGGCGCCGCCGTACGCGTGGGTGAGCCCACGCACCGCGAGCGCGGGCCCGGTCACGCCAGGGCCCGGCGCAGGCGGGCCGACAGCTGGTCCACGGCGGTGACCATGAGCAGGACGACCACGAGGATCGTCAGCAGGCGGGGGAAGGCGAGCAGGTCCACGGCGTTCTTGAGCTCCTGGCCGATGCCCCCGGCCCCCACGACCCCGAGCACGGTGGACGCCCGGATGTTGAACTCCAGCAGGTACAGGCCCACCGAGGCGATGCCGGGCAGCACGTCGGGCAGCAGGGTCCCGACGCTCGTGCGCACCCGGCCCGCGCCGGTGAGCTCCGCGGCCTCCACGGGCCCGCCGGGCAGGGCCTCGATGCTCTCGCTGAACAGCTTGCCCATCGACCCCCACGTGTGCAGGGCGATGCCGAGCACGCCCGCGAACGGGCCGAGGCCGACCGCGGCGACGAACAGCAGCGCGAAGACGAAGGCGTCGACGCCGCGCAGCCCGTCCAGGAACAGCCGCACCGGCACGCGCACCCAGCCGGACGGCGTCGTGGTGCGGGCGGCGAGGACGGCGACCGGCAGCGCGAGCAGGGCCGCCACCGTGGTGCCGACGACCGCGATCGCCACCGTCTCCGCGGCCCGCCGCAGCAGCACGCCGAGCCCGTCCGTGTCGGGCGGGAAGGCCTGCACCAGCCACCCGCCGAGGGTGGGCAGGCCCTGGACGAGCTCGACCGGGTCGACGCGGGCCAGCCGCAGGCAGACGGCCAGGCCGACCAGCGCGGCCAGGCCGGCGGCCGCCCGGGCGACGCGGGCCGCGGGCGGGCGCCGTGGCGGGTCGGGCAGCCGGACCGGCGTCGCGGCGTCGTCCCGCAGCGCGGTCACGACCCGATCTTCCCGAGGTCCCGCGCCGCGTCGATGATCAGCCGGTAGGTCTCGGTCGTCGCCGGCACGAAGCCCGTGTAGTGCTTGGGCAGCACGCCGTTCTCGGCCCCGTCGTGCTCGACCGCCAGCACCGCGTCGGTGAGCTGCTGGCGCACGGCGGGGTCCAGCCCCTTGCGCAGCGCGATGGCGTCGTTGGGCAGCTCCGGCGAGGTCCAGACCACCTTGGTGGCGTCCGGCTCGATCGCGCCCGCCTCGATCATGGCGTTGCGGTTGCGGTCGTAGTCGGTGGCGAGCTCCACCTTGCCGGTGGCCACGGCGGTCTCCTGGGCCGGGTGCGCCGCGCCCTCGCTGTAGTCGAAGTAGGTGGTCGGGTCGATGCCCTCCTGCTTGAGCAGGTACGTCGGGATGAGCCAGCCCGAGGTCGAGGCGGGCTCGGCGAACGACATCCGCTTGCCCCGCGCGTCGGCGGGGAAGTCCCGGACCGGGCTGTCGGGCGGGCCCACGACGATGGAGTGGTAGACCGGCCTGCCGTCGTACTCGACGGTGGCCACGGCCTCGGCGCCGCCCTTGTCGGCCGCGATGACGTAGCCGAAGGGACCCATCCAGGCCAGGTCGGTCTTGCCGCTGGCCAGCGACACGGCGATGCCCGCCCAGTCGCTGCTGATCTCCAGCTCGTAGTCGGCGCCCACCCGGCGGGCGAGGTCGGCGAAGAACGGCTCGTAGGTGCTGCGGGTGTCGGCGGCGCTCGGCAGGAACGGCCCGACGGCGAAGCGGAGCACCGGCCGGTCGGCGCCGCCGGCCGCGGCGCCGGTGCTGCTCGCCGCGCCCGCGCAGCCGGTCAGGGCGAGCGCGAGGGCGGCGGTGGCGCCGAGCAGCCGCCGGCGGGTGGTCGAGGGGGAGGGCACGGGTGCTCCAGGGCAGCAGACAGGGACGAACAGGACGGAGTCGGCCGGGCACAGCCTGTCATCGACGGGCGGTGCGGCGGACGGGGGGAGGGTCAGACGGCGCAGGAGTAGACCAGCGGCAGCGAGCCGTCGTTGCGGCGCAGCACCAGGAAGCGCTCCACCGCGAGCCGCTTGGCCTCGGCCAGCGGCACCCAGTCCTCCGCGGACGGGTGCCGGGCCAGCAGCATGTCCGGCGAGGTGCCGACGTCTGCGCCCGCGGGGTGCCAGTGCACGCCGTCGGTCGTCACGGCCAGCTCGGGCACCGTGTTGGTGTCCTCGATGACGGCGCCCTCCGCCGAGGAGCCGCGGGCGACCAGGGGGCGGACGGCGAAGTCCTGTCCGGTGATGCCCATGCCGGCGAGCAGCTCGCCGAGGGGCTCGACCTCGCCGGCGGTCTCCGGGGTCGAGGTCATGCCCACCCGCACGGGCAGGCCGAGGTCCTTGGCCAGGCGCAGGCCGTCCATCGCCTTCTGCCAGGAGCCCAGGCCCCGGTTGCGGTCGTGGCCGGTGGCCGTGGCGGCGTCGATCGACGTCTGGAGCACCAGCCGCTCCCGGCCGGCGAGCCGCCGGAGCTGCTCGAGCCGGTGGCCCTGGTAGAGCATCCCGTTGGTGAGCAGCACGACGTCGAGCTGCTCGCTCGCGTACAGCACCATCTCGACGACGTCGGGCTCGAGGAACGGCTCGCCGCCGGTCAGGTAGATCTCGGTGAAGCCCTCGGTGACCGCCTCGTCCACGAGCCGCTTCGTGCGCTCGAGCCCGACCGACCGCCGCCGGGCCTGCGGGCTGCTCGCGACCGAGCAGTAGGAGCACGCCAGGTTGCAGTGGAAGTTGGTGTAGAGCCACAGCCGCGGCGGGAACATGGCGCTGCCGAACAGCGGGACCACCGGGAGCCCGTCGTCGACGACCTCGGGCGCGTCAGCCCAGCTGACCTGCTCCTGCGCGAAGGTGTCGGGCAGCGCCGAGCGGTAGAGCTGGTAGCGGCCGCGGCTGCGCTCGTACGGCGGCACGACCTCCAGGCAGGTGGTCCACCAGCCGGTCTCCACCGTCTCGACGAAGGCCTCGGGCAGCCCGCCGGCGCGCATCGACGCCGCCTGCGCCTCCCAGTCGTAGGCCAGCGGCACCAGCTCCGCGGTGGCCGCGCCGTCGGCGAGGTCGACGAGGGCGTACCAGACGTCGCGGCTGCCGTCGTTGGCCGGCCGCCCGAGCACGCCCACGTTGACGACGAGCGTGTCGCCGACCTGCTTCTGCCAGGGCAGCCCGGAGTGCGTGCACAGGATCAGGTCGGCGCCGGACTCCTGCACGCGCAGGCGGTGCTGGACGTCGTCGAGCGACTCCCACCAGAAGTCGTTGAGGGCGAGCGTCGAGCCGTGCACGAGGTGCACGTCGACGCCTTCGAGCGCGAAGCGGCGCTCGGTGGGCAGCGTCGTCATCCACTGCGCGTAGTCGCGCGAGGTGTGGGCGAGCGTGTAGTCGTACATGAGCTGGGCGAACTCGTTGTCGCGGGGGTCGGTGTAGCCGCAGCCGCAGTCGGTGTCGCCCCGGCCGATCGCCACGTCGTAGTTGCCCGCCACGACGGTGACGTCGTGCTCGAGCAGCAGCGGCCAGACCGCGTCGGGCTCCGCGCCGTAGCCGCCCAGGTCGCCCAGGCAGTACAGCCGCTCGGCCCCGCGGGCGCGGGCGTCGGCGACGAAGGCACGCAGGGCGTACGGGTTGCTGTACACGCCTCCGCAGACGGCGATCCTCATCGGGGCTGGCGTTCCTCTCGGCGGTGCGGGGGTCCGGGCGTGCGGCGCCACGCTGCCACAGGCCCCCGGAGCGGCAACCCGGACGAGCCGCAGGAGCTCAGCCCGGGGGAGCCGCTGCGGGCTGCGCCCCCGCGAGGGCCAGCGCCGCCTCGAAGACGACGCGGCCCGCGTGGGCCTGGGCGGCGGCCTCGTCGGGGGTGAACGGGTCGGTCCAGGAGCGGCCGGGCAGCTCGTCCCAGACGAACAGCAGCGACGCGGCGCGCACGCCGTGCGCGGCGGCCGCGCTGAAGACCGCGGAGGTCTCCATGTCCACGCCCAGGTGGCCCGCGCCCGACCAGCGCGCGACGAGCTCCGGCGGCTGGGCGAGCAGCGCGTCCGTGGAGACCGTCGGACCGCGGTGGACCCGCACGCCGCGGGCCTGCGCCGCCGCGGCGGCCGCGCCGGCCAGCGCGGCGTCGGGCGCGCTCGCGCCGCGCGCCCCGTAGTACTGCGACGCGCCCTCGCCGATGGTGGCCCGCGTGGAGGCGACGACGTCGCCGGTGCGCACGCCGGGCTGCAGGCCGCCGCAGGAGCCGGTCTGCACGACGGCCGGCGTGCCGCAGACGCCGAGCACGTGCACGGGCTCGACCGCGCGGGCGGCGCCGTACGCCGGGCACCAGGCGACCGGGACGCCCGCCGACCGCCCCCACCAGAGGTCGGGCATGCCGAGCTCGCGCACGTCGTCGAGCAGCGGCAGGCGGCTCTGCTCGGCGCGCGCGCGCCACCAGGTGCCCTCCAGCACGAGCAGGCGCGGGACGTCCTGCGGCGCCAGGCCCAGCAGGTCGAGCCAGCCCCGGCGGTCCATCACCCCCACCGCGTCAGCGCAGCACGGCGTAGCGGACCTCGAGCATCCCGGTGCACAGCGGCCTGACGCGCAGGGTGCCGTCGTACGGCCCGGCGACCTCGGCCTCGGCCTCGAAGCCCGGCTCCTGGTCGGTGTCGACCAGCCGGTAGCCGACGTCGACGAGCCCCTGCACCACCTCATCGCGCACCCGCACGAGGTCGGCGGCGCCGCCCGGCACGTCGATGAGCGACACCGACGTGCGGCCCTGCTCGGCCACCGTGCGCACGACGCCGCCGGGTGGGAGCGGGAGGTCCAGGGGCAGCGCCGCGCCGGTCGCCGCCGGCGGGGGGCACGGCGCGCCGGCCGCCGACGCGCTCGGTGCCGCAGCCCCGCCGGAGCCGCCGCAGCCGGCGGTCAGCAGCAGGCACGCCGCGGCCAGGGCCGGGAGCAGCGGCGGGGGCACGACCGGACCCTACCGACGGCCCGCCGGGGAGCCCGGCCGCGCGAGCCGGACGGCGAGCACCACGAACCACGCGTCCACGACGGTGAGCCCGGTGCGCTGGAACAGGCCGGTCACCCCCGGCGCGGCCAGGCTGGCGACCAGGCACAGCGCCGCGACGCCGGAGACGGACAGGGACGCCGCCCGCGCCCGGCCGCGCAGCGCCAGCCCGCCGAGCAGCGGGGCCAGCACCTGCCCGAGGTAGCCGGTGCCGGCCGCGACCGCGTGCAGCGCGTCGACCCGCTGCCCGCCCGCGGCCGACAGCGGCAGCGCCGCGACCGCGAGGGTGGCCAGCCCGGACAGGGTGGCCGCGGCGCGCGTGGCGGGCGAGCCGAGCACCCGGCCGAGCCCGCGGGCGTAGACGGGGACGAGCACGCCGAACACGACGAAGCCGGCCGTCATCAGCGGGACGGTGGAGGTGCCCTCCTGCGCGAGCCGGCTGATCGCGTCGGCGACGGGGGAGTAGGCCGGCGCCCGCAGCGCCCCGCCGAGCAGCCACGCGCCCACGAAGGCCGCGGGCCCGAGCACCCCGCAGGCGGCCTCCAGCCGGGTCAGGGAGCGCGGCGCGGGGTCGGGCACCCCTGGACCGTACGGCCCGGGCGCGGCAGGATCGCCCGGTGGACGAGCCGCTGCCGGGTCTCACCGAGGCCGAGCACGCCCTGGTGACGAGCTACCGGCGGGTGCTCGAGCTGCTCACCCGCCTGGACCCCACGCGGGAGCGGGTCACGCTGCCCGGGGCCGTCCGGGCCGCCGAGGCGCTGCAGCCCGAGGTCGCCGCGCTGCTGGCGGCGCTGCGGGCCCTGCAGGAGCGCGGCGAGCACGAGCTGTTCCCGGAGACCCTCGCGACGGTGCTGCGGGCGACGGGCGTGGACGAGCTGCTGGCCCGGCTGTCCACCGGCCGGGGCTGAGCGCTCCCCGGCCGGCGGGCCCGGGTCAGCGGTCGCGCAGCAGCACGCCGGGTCCGCAGGTCAGGCGCCGGTCGGCGACCCGCCCTGGGCGAAGCCGGTGTCGAGCCGGACCAGGCCGGCGCAGCGCACCACGGCCGTGCCCTCCTCGTCGCTGGCCGCCAGGTCGACCTCGGCCTCGAGCGCCCAGTCGTGGTCGCCCGCCGGGTCGTCGAGCACCTGGCGCACCGACCAGCGGCCGGGCGCCTCCTGCACCTGGAACAGCTGCGGCCCGCGGGCGTCCGGACCGGTCCCCACCGACTGGTGGTCCGCGCTGTAGTCCTCGAGCGCGGCGACCCAGTCGACGTCGGGGTCGAGCTCGCCGAGCAGGTCGGGCCGGCGCAGCGCGACGAGCTCCACCCGCCGGAACATCGCGTTGCGCACCAGCACCCGGAAGGCGCGCACGTTGCCGGTGACGGGCCGCGGGCGCTGCTCGACCGCGGCCGGCTCGACGGGGCCGTCGGTGCCGAGCGCGAGCTGCTCCCACTCGTCGAGCAGGCTGGAGTCGACCTGGCGCACGAGCTCGCCGAGCCACTCGGTGAGGTCGACGAGCTCCTCGGTGCGGGCCTCGTCCGGGACCGTCTGGCGCAGCGCCTTGTAGGCGTCGGCGAGGTAGCGCAGCAGCAGCCCCTCGCTGCGGGCCAGCGAGTAGTACCCGACGTACTCCACGAACGTCATGGCCCGCTCGGACAGGTCGCGCGCGACCGACTTCGGCGACAGCGCGTGGTCCAGCACCCACGGGTGGCCGCGGCGGTAGGCGTCGTAGCCGGCCAGCAGCAGCTCCTCGAGCGGCTTGGGCCAGGTGATGTCCTCGAGCAGCGTCATGCGCTCCTCGTACTCGATGCCCTCGGCCTTCATCTGCGCGACCGCCTCCCCGCGCGCGCGGTTGCGCTGCGCGACCAGCACCTGACGCGGGTCGTCGAGGGTGGACTCGAGGACCGACAGCACGTCGTGGGCGTAGGTCGGCGCCTCCCGGTCGAGCAGCTGCAGGGCGGCGAGCGCGAACGTGGCGAGCGGCTGGTTGAGCGCGAAGTCCGCCTGCAGGTCGACGGTGACGCGCACCGTGCGCCCCCCGGCGTCCGGCTCGGGCAGCCGCTCGACGACGCCGCCGGCGAGCAGCGAGCGGTAGACGGCGATGGCCTGCCGGACGAGCTGGCGCTGCCGGGCCCGCGGCTCGTCGTTGCCGAGCAGCAGGTGGCGCATGTGGGTGAAGAAGTCGCCGGGCCGGTGGGCGACGTTGAGCAGCATCGCGTGGCTGACGCCGAAGCTCGAGGTCAGCGGCTCGGGCTCGGCGGCGACCAGCCGCTCGAAGGTCGGCTCGCCCCACGAGACGAACCCCTCCGGCGGCTTCTTGCGCTCCACCCGGCGGCGCTTCTTCGGGTCGTCGCCGGCCTTGGCCAGGCGCCGCGCGTTCTCCACGTCGTGCTCCGGCGCCTGCACGACCACGCCGCCGGCGATGTCGAAGCCGGCGCGGCCGGCGCGCCCGGCGATCTGGGCGAACTCGCGCGCCTTGAGGTGGCGCACCCGGACGCCGTCGTACTTCGACAGCGCGGTGAACACCACCGTGCGGATCGGCACGTTGATGCCGACGCCGAGCGTGTCCGTGCCGCACACCACCTTGAGCAGCCCCGCCTGCGCGAGCACCTCGACGAGCCGGCGGTACTTCGGCAGCATCCCCGCGTGGTGCACCCCGACGCCGTGCCGCACCAGGCGCGACAGCGTGCGGCCGAAGCCGGTGGAGAACCGGAACGCGCCGATCTGCTCGGCGATCGCGTCCTTCTCCTCGCGGCTGCACATGTTGATGCTCATGAGCGCCTGCGCGTGCTCGATCGCGCCGGCCTGCGTGGGGTGCACGACGTACACGGGTGCCTGCCCGCCCGAGAGCAGGCCCTCGACGGTCTCGTGCAGCGGCGTCGTGACGTACGACGGGTAGAGCGGCACCGGCCGCTCGGTGCTCGTCACCAGGGCGGTCTCGCGGCCGGTGCGCCGGGTCAGCGACTCCTGGAAGCGCGTGACGTCGCCGAGGGTGGCGGACATCAGCACGAACTGCGCCTGCGGCAGCTCCAGCAGCGGCACCTGCCAGGCCCAGCCGCGGTCGGGGTCGGCGTAGAAGTGGAACTCGTCCATGACGACCGAGCCGAGGTCGGCGCCGTCGCCCTCGCGCAGCGCCAGGTTGGCGAGCACCTCGGCGGTGCAGCAGACGACGGGCGCGCCGGAGTTGACGCTCGCGTCGCCGGTGGCCAGCCCGACGGCGTCGGCGCCGAAGACCTCGACGAGGGCGAAGAACTTCTCGCTGACGAGCGCCTTGAGCGGCGCGGTGTACCAGGTCTGCACGCCCCGGGCCATCGCCGCGAAGTGCGCGCCGATCGCCACCAGCGACTTGCCCGAGCCGGTGGGCGTGGACAGCACGACGTTGGCGCCGGAGAAGACCTCGATCAGCGCCTCCTCCTGCGCGGGGTAGAGCGTGATCCCGCGCTCGGCGACCCAGCCGGTGAACGCCTCGTACAGCGCGTCGGGGTCGTCGGTGCCGGGCAGCCGGTCCGTCAGCGTCATGCGCGGGCCCGGGCGCGCAGCGCCTGCTTGTCGGTCTTGCCGACGGCGTTGCGGGGCAGCTCCTCGACGAGCTCCACGAGCCGGGGCGCGGCGTGGTCGGCCATCCCCTCGCGCACCCAGGCGCGCACGTCGGCGGCCGTGACCGGGCCGGAGGCGACGACGTACGCGGCGACCGCCTCGCCGGCCAGCGCGTCCGGGACGCCCACCACCGCGGCGTCGTCGATGGCCGGGTGCCGGCGCAGCAGCTCCTCCACCTCGGCCGAGAACACCTTGGTGCCGCCCCGGTTGATCATGTCCTTGGTGCGGTCGAGCACGGTCACGCGGCCGTCCGCGTCGACCTTCGCCACGTCGCCGGTGTCGAACCAGCCGTCGACCACGGCCCGCGCGGTGGCCTCCGGGTCGCGGGCGTAGCCGGTCGTGACGAGCGACCCGCGCAGCCACAGCACCCCGGCCTCACCCGGACCGAGCACGTCGCCGCCGGGCCCGCGGACCTGCGCCTCCATGCAGTCCAGCGGGCGCCCGACCGTGCCCGGCCGGGTGCGGACGTCGTCGTCGGTCGCGATGCAGCCGGGGGAGTGGGTCTCCGACAGGCCGTACACGTCGTGCAGCCGCACGCCCGGCAGCCGCTCGCGCAGCGCGTCCACGAGGTCGGTGGGGAACGGCGCGCCGCCCGCGGCCAGCCGGGTCAGCGCGGGCAGGTCGCCGAAGCCCGGCACCCGCAGCACGAGCCGCCACCAGCTCGGGACGGCGTAGGCCCAGGAGACCCGGTGGGTGCGCAGGACGTCCACGTAGTCGCGGGGCGAGGTGGTGTCCACGAGCACGCAGGTCGCGCCGGCCAGCAGGGCGGGGAGCACGTGCGCGTGCACGGCGGAGATGTAGTACATCGGGAACAGCACCGCGGTGACCTCGCCGGGCTGCAGCTGCAGCACGCGCTGGTAGCTCATCCCGGAGTGCACCGAGCAGCGGTGCACCACCTGCGAGGCCTTGGGCCGGCCGGTCGTGCCGGAGGTGAAGACCACCGCGTACGTCTCGTCCTGCGCCGGCTGCTCGGTCGCGGCGTCGTACGCCCAGGCGCGCGGCGCGGCCTCGGCCAGCACGCCGGCCAGCGGCTCGGCGCCCGGCAGCGGGAAGCGGTCCTCCGCGAGGCGCAGCCGCACCTGCATGTGCTCGGTCATGTACGCCCACTGCGGCGGGGCGAGCCGGGTGTTGAGGCCGACCATCACCAGGCGGGCCCGGGCGCAGGCCAGCAGCAGCACGGCGAGCTCCAGGCCGTTGCCGGCCGCCACCGCCACGGCGTCGCCCGGCTGCAGACCCCGCCCGCGCAGGGACGCCGCCGCGGTCTCCACGGCGCTCCCGAGCTCGGCGTAGCTCAGCTGCCGGTCGCCGTCGACCAGGGCGGTCGTGGCGGGCCAGCGCCGCACGGCCCGGTCGAGCGCGTCCACGACGGTCGCCGGCCGGCGGGCGTAGGACCGGGCGGGCGCCCCGAGCCACTGCTCGACGACGACCGGGTCGCCCGGCCGGTCGTCCCAGCGGTCCTGGTCGCGCTCGTCGGGGTCCACCGTCGCGAGCCTAGGTGCCGCTCGACGCCCTGCCGCCCCGCTGGGCTCAGTCCAGCTCGGCGGTGAGCAGGGTGAGGGTGCAGCCGGTCCGCGCGACGAGCTCGCTCGCGTCCTTCGCCGTCGCGCGCCCCTCCGGCGAGGCCATCCCGGCCTGCAGCGCGGCGGCGTCGGGGAAGTACAGGTGGGCGATCCGGTAGTAGGGCGCCGGGCTGCCGTCGGGGGTGCCGGTGGAGCGGGCGGTCTCCTGCCGGAGCAGGCCGGGGATCGCGTCGACCAGCGGCGCGTGGGTCGACAGGTAGTGGGCCTCGAACGCCGCGGGGTCGGCCGGGGTCGAGTAGAGGGCGGTCACGGTCATCATCGGCCGGACGCTACGCCCGACCGGCCGGAGCCTGTCCTGGACGTGCGGGCAGTCCCGTGGCAGCGTCCGTCGGGTGAGCTCTCCTGACCCGGACTCCCTGACCCTCGCCGGTGCACCCCTGACGCCCGGCTGCCGCTGCAGCGTCGTCGTGTCCGACGTCGAGCGCTCGGGGGAGGTGGTGCGCGCCCGCGGCGACCGGCTGTACGTCAAGCACGCGACGTCGGGCCCGCTGTACTCCTGCGGCTGGTTCCCGAGATCCGCCGTCCGGCGGGTGTGACCGTCCGGCGGGTGTGACCGCCCGGCCGGTCTGACAGGCTGCCTCCCGTGTGGGGGCTGCTCGCGGACGAGGACCGGCGACGGGTTTTCGCCGCGCTGGTGCTGGGTGCCGAGACGCTGGAGGAGCTGGCGGAGCGCACCGGGCTGGCGCTGCCGGCGGTGTGGCGGGCGCTGCGGCGGCTGCGCCGCGACGGCGTCGTCGACTCCGAGGCGGACCGGTGGCAGGTGCAGGGCGACCTCATCGCCCGGCGGGCGCGCGAGGCCGCGCCCGAGCCCGAGGACGTCGGCGAGGGCGTGGCGCCGCAGGACGCGGCCGTCCTGCGCGCGTTCCTGCGCGACGGGCGGCTGACCTCCATCCCGGCGACGCTGAGCAAGCGCCGGGTCGTGCTGGACCACGTGGCCCGGGTGTTCGAGGTCGGCGTCCGCTACCCCGAGCGCGAGGTCGTGGTCCTGCTGCGCGCGTTCCACCCCGACCACGCCGCGCTGCGCCGCTACCTGGTGGACGAGCAGTTCCTCTCGCGGGAGGCGGGCGTGTACTGGCGCTCGGGCGGGACGGTGCTCTAGCCGGTCCGGGACTCCGGTCGGTCCGGGGCCGGGTCGGTGCGGGCGCCTACCAGTGCACGCCCGGCAGCATCCGGCTCAGGACCAGCGCGCCCCGGGAGAGCGCCTCGGAGGTGTCCCGGCGCTCGACCGAGCCGCTGCCGGTCGCGGCCGTGGAGTCGGGGAACAGGTGGTAGGCCGTGTGCAGGATCGCGTCGACCAGCCGGGGCGCCAGGGCGGTCACCACCTCGGCGGTGTTGCCCAGCGCGGTGCCGACGTGCTTGGGCTGCTCCTCGAGCGCGTGCACCAGCAGGTCCGCCGCCTGCTCCGGCGACAGCGTCGGGAAGCGGTCGTACATCGTGGTCGGCGCGATCATCGGGGTGCGCACGAGCGGCATGTGCACGTTGGTGAAGGTCACGCCGTCGCCGACGACCTCCGTGGCGACCACCCGGCTGAAGGCGTCGAGCGCCGCCTTGCTCGCGACGTACGCCGAGAAGCGCGGCGGGTTGGCCTGCACGCCGATCGAGGAGACGTTGACGATGTGGCCGAAGCGCCGCTCCGTCATGTGCGGCAGCAGGGCCAGCACCAGGCGCACCGGCGCGAAGTAGTTGAGCGCCATCGTGCGCTCGAAGTCGTGGAAGCGGTCGTACGACAGCCGGATGGACCGCCGGATGGACCGGCCGGCGTTGTTGACGAGCATGTCGATGCCGTCGTGGTCGGCGAGCATCTGCTTGACGCACGCGTCGACCGAGTCGACGGACGTGAGGTCGACCGTGTAGACGTGCGCCTTGCCGCCGGCGGCCACGATCTCGTCGCGGACCTCCTCGAGCTCGGGAGCGCGGCGGGCGAGCAGCAGCGGGGTGCCGCCGCGCGCCGCCACCGCCAGCGCGGTCGTCCGGCCGATCCCCGAGGACGCACCGGTGACGACGACGGTGCGGCCGTTGAGCGGGCTGCCGCCCGTGCGCCGCCGGGCGCGCAGCGGGTCCAGGTGCCGGGCCCAGTACATGTAGAGCGTGTAGGCGTAGTCGCGGAGCTCGGGCGGCGGCGCCACGCCCAGCCGGTCCAGCACCTCCCGGGTGGCGTCGGTCGAGAAGACCGGGCGGAACGTGCTGTGCGGGAGGACGGACGGCGGGATGCCCGTGCGGGCGGCCACCGCCTCCGCGGCGGTGCGCACCCCGGGGACGCCGGCGAGCAGGCCGAGGGCGGCGGACGCGGAGGGCAGCAGCCGGCGGGGGACGGGGAGCGCGACCTGCGGCGCGCCTGCCGCCTGGGCGAGCGCGTCGTAGACCTCGAGCAGCGGCACCATCCGGTCGGTGCCGAGGTGGAACGCCCGGCCGTCGAGGCCGTCCTCGTGGATCAGGGCGTCCATCGCGTCGGCGACGTAGTCGACCGGGACGACGTTGGTGTCGCCGAGGTCCGGCAGCACCAGCGGCAGGTACGACGCGCCCGGCAGCTCGCCGATGCTGGTGAGGAACGGCAGGAAGTAGTACGGCCCGTCGACCTTGTCCATCTCGCCGGTGCGGCTGTCGCCCACGACGACCACCGGCCGGTAGACGCGCCACGCCAGGTCGGTCTGCTCGCGGACCAGGCGCTCGGCCTCGTACTTGGTCGCGTGGTAGGGCGACGGGAGCTCCTGGCCCTCGGCGAACATCTCCTCGGTGAAGCGCCCGGCGTGCTCCCCCGCGACGGCGATCGACGAGACGTGGTGGAAGGTCCGCGCCCCGACCCGCGCCGCGACGGCCAGCGCGCGCCGGGTGCCCCCGACGTTGAGGTCCTCGTTGTCGGCGGCGTCGGCCGTCATGTCGTACAGCGCGGCCAGGTGCACGACGTGGTCGACGGTGCCCGCCAGCGCGTCGAGCGCGCTCCCGTCGAGCCCGAGCAGGTCGGCCCGCGCGTCGCCGACCAGCGGGTGGACGGTGCCGGGCCCGGCGAGCCGCGCCGCCTGGCGCTGCAGCCGGGTCAGGGAGGCCTCCCGCACCAGCACGTGCACCCGCGCGCCGGGCCGGCGCACCAGGCGGCTGAGCAGGTGGCGGCCCAGGAAGCCCGTGCCGCCGGTCACCAGGTAGGTCGTCATGAGGTCTCCGCTCTCGTCGGCTGGGCGAGTGTGGCGCAGGTCATGGCCGCACGGGGGGTCCGGGTGCCAGGAACCGCAGCACGTCCCGGGCCTCGTCGTCCAGGGCTGCCCGGTCGGCGTCGTCGAGCGGCGCGAAGGGCCGCAGCGACACCCGCCCCGCGGCCAGGCCCCAGGTGGCGACGCCGCGCCCGCCGACGAGCGCGACCGGGCGGAAGATGCCGTTGCTGGTGACGACGCCCGTGTGCCCGTCGAGCACCGGCTCGCGCGACACCCACCCGTGCAGCAGCGGGTCGAAGGGGCCGAGCAGGCGCGGCGGCGGCAGCGGCGCGGACGGTGCGCCCGGCAGCTCGGCCAGGCCGTCGTCGCGCTGCACGGCGCCGGCGCCGGCGAGCCCGCGCCGGACGTCACCGAGGGACAGGCCCGCCCAGCGGGCCAGGTCGCGGTCGTCGGCCGGTCCGTGGCCGGCCAGGTAGCGCCGCGCCAGCAGGGCGAGCGCGGCGTCGCGGTCGAGCGGCGGCGGCGGGGGGCCGAGCCAGTCCTCGCGCAGCACGTGCGCCTGCTCGCCCCCGACCATCGGCCCGCGGACGCCGACGCCGCGCAGCTCGGCGGCGAGCAGGACGTGCACGAGGGCCTGCCCGGCCGTGCGCACGCCGGCCCCGGCGACGGCCTCGCGCAGCTGGTCTCGGGTGCAGGGGCCGCCGGACAGCGCCCGGCGCACCGCGGCGACGCCGCGCTCGACGTCGTCCGGTGGGACGCCCTCCTGCGCGAGCCGCCGGCGGCTCTGCGCGTGCAGCGGCGGAGCCACGAGCGCATGCAGCCAGGCGAGGTCCTCGGCGAGGACGAGGTGCAGGGTGCCGCGGCACAGCCAGGCGACGACCAGCACCCGGTCGGCCAGCGCCCGGTCGACGTCCGAGACGTGCAGCCCGCGGGTGCGCGACCGCACGGCGAGCCGGAAGCCGCGCAGCTCCTGGGCCTGGACCGCGAGCAGCCGCTGGACGACGTCGCGGGGCGTCGCCGCCAGCGGCCCCGCCAGCAGCTGGGCCGTCAGCCGCTGCGGGACGACGTCCCCGCTCCCGGTGCCGGGTCCCACGCGCTTAGTCGTCCCCGGCGGACAGGGCGGCGAGCAGGCGGCGCAGGCTGTCCAGGCGGGCCGGGGTGGCCTCACCGCCGGCCACCTGCGCGTCCAGGGCGCAGCCCGGCTCGCCCTCGGCGTGCGTGCAGCCGGGCGGGCAGCTCTGGGCCGCCTCGCCGAGGTCGGGGAAGGCCGCCAGGACCCGCGCGGGGGTGACGGCGCCGAGGCCGAAGCTGCGCACGCCGGGGGTGTCGACCACGGTGCCGCCGCCCGGGAGCGGCAAGGCGATGGCGCTCGAGCTGGTGTGCCGCCCCTTGCCCACCCCGCTGACGTCGGCGACCGCCCGCCGCGCGTCCGGCACCAGCTGGTTGACCAGGGTCGACTTGCCGACCCCCGACTGCCCGAACAGCACGCTGGTGCGGCCGGCGAGCCGCTCGCGCAGCTCCTCCACGCCCGAGCCCGCACCGGTGACGACGGCGTCGACCCCGAGCGGGGAGTACAGCCCGAGCAGCTCCGCCGGGTCGGCGAGGTCGCTCTTGGTGAGGCACAGCAGGGGCACGAGGCCGCCGTCGTACGCGGCGACCAGGCAGCGGTCGACCAGGCGCGGCCGGGGCACCGGGTCGGCCAGCGCCGTCACGACGACGAGCACCTCGGCGTTGGCCACCACCGCGCGCTCGACCGGGTCGGTGTCGTCGGGCGTGCGGCGCAGCAGCGAGCTGCGCTCGGCGACGCGGACGATCCGGGCCAGCGCGTCCGGGCCGCCGCCGAGGTCGCCCACGATCGACACCCGGTCGCCGACGACGACGGCGCGGCGGCCGAGCTCGCGGGCGCGCACCGCGGTGAGGAGCTGCCCGTCGGGCAGCCGCAGCCGGTAGCGCCCGCGGTCCACGGTGACGACCTCGGCGGCGGCGGCGTCCTCGTGGGTGGGGCGGGTGCGGGTGCGCGGCCGGGAGCCCTTGCCCGGGCGGACCCGGACGTCGTCCTCGTCGAGCTCCCGCGGGCTCAGCGCGCGGCCCTGCCGAGCACGGCGTCCCACGAGCCCACGAAGTCGGGCACGGTCTTGCGGGTGGTCGCGACGTCCTCGACGCGGACCCCGTCGACGCCGAGGCCCACGACCGCCCAGGCCATGGCCAGCCGGTGGTCGGAGTAGCTGGCGAGGTCGGCGCCGCGCAGGGCGGCCGGGCGCACGGCCAGCCCGTCGTCGAGCACCTCCACGTGCGCGCCGAGGCGGCCGAGCTCGGTGGCCAGCGCGGCGAGCCGGTCGGTCTCGTGCAGGCGCAGGTGGGCGATCCCGGTCAGCCGGCTGGGCGTGCCCGCCAGGGCGGCGAGGGCGGCGAGGACGGGCGCGAGCTCGCCGCAGTCGTGCAGGTCGGCCTCCAGGCCCACCAGCCGGTCGCCGGCCGACACGGTGAGCCCCCGCGCGTCCCGCTCCACGCGGGCGCCCATGGCCTGCAGCAGCTCGGGCAGCGCCGCCCCGGGCTGCGTGGTGGACGAGGGCCAGTCGGCCACGGTCACCGACCCGCCGGCGACGAGCGGCGCGGCGAGGTAGGCCGCCGCGGTCGACAGGTCGGGCTCGACGGCGGCGTCCCTCGGCCGCAGGGGACCGGGGGCGACGTGCCAGGTGCCGGCCGCGGGCACGTCGACCTGCGCGCCCCCGGCCCGCAGAGCCTCGACCGTCATGGCGAGGTGCGGCGCGCTCGGCAGGGGCGGCCCCTCGTGGCGGACCCGCAGGCCCTGCTCGAAGCGGGGCCCGGCGAGCAGCAGCCCGCTGACGAACTGGCTCGAGCCCGACGCGTCGAGGACCACCTCGCCGCCGCGCAGCGCGCCCCGGCCGGTCACCGTCACCGGCAGGGAGGCCGTCGTGTCGAGCTCGGCGCCGAGCTCGCGCAGCGCCGCCAGCAGCGGGCCGACGGGCCGCTCGCGCACCCGCGGGTCGCCGTCGAAGCGCACGGGACCGTCGGCGAGCGTCGCCAGGGGCGGCAGGAAGCGGGCGACGGTGCCGGCGTTGCCGACGTCGACGCTCGAGCCGGTCGGCTGCAGCGGCCCGGCGACGCCGTCGACGAGCCAGTCGCCGTCGGGGGTGTCCTCGATGCGCACGCCCAGCACGCGCAGGCCGGCGGCCATGAGCTCGGTGTCGCGGCTGCGGAGCGGGCGCCGGACCGCGCTGCGGCCGTCGGCGAGGGCGGCGAGCACCAGCGCCCGGTTGGTGACGCTCTTGCTGCCCGGCAGCGCGACCACCGCGTCCAGCGGCGCCGCGGCGCGGGGGGCGGGCCACAGGTCGGGGTGGGGCATCACAGGTCGGGGTGGGGCATGGGGCGCAGGGTCTCCTCGCGGTCCGGGACGGCGGGCGGTCGGGGGCGGGCGCCGCCAGTCTGCCGGACAGGACGGCCGCCGCGGGTGCCGCCGCCGCCCCTACAGTGGCGCGGTGACCCGGGTCCCCGCGCTGCTGGTGGCCGGCGCGCTGGCGCTGCTCGCCGGCTGCAGCGGCGGCAGTGCCGCGCCGGACGCCGCGGGGCCCCCCGGTGGAGGGTCCACCGCCGCCGCTCCCGGCACGCCGGGTGCCGCCGGCGCCGGGGTCGTCAGCCCGGCGCCGCCCGGCTCGCCCGTCGCCTGCCCCCCGCCGCCCCCCGGGGGCTTCCCCTGGCCGGCCGGCGTGCCGACCGACCTGCCGCAGCCGCCCGGCGCGGTGCTCACCTCGGCGGAGCCCGGCCAGGGCGGGCTGACCGTCGTGCGCTTCACCACCGCCCAGAGCCTGCGCGAGGGCGTGCTCCACCTCGTCCGCGCCCTGGCGCCGGCCGGCTACACGCTCGGGCGGGGCGACGCCGAGGCGGCCGAGGCCGACGCGCCCTTCACCAGGGACGGCCTGCGCGGCATCTACCGCATGGTGGCCCGCGAGCCGTGCGCCACCGACTGGCTGCTCGCCGTCGCGCCGCAGACGCCGGACGCCGCCCCGCTGCTCCCGCCCTCGACGGGCTCCGCGCCCCCGTCCCCGCTGCCGCTGTCCTCGCCGCTCCCGTTCGGCTGACGGGTGCCGGTGCCGGCGGGCGGCGTGCTGCTGCAGGCCCTGCTGTCCGGGCTGGCGGCCGGAGCGGTGATCGGCCTGGTCGCCCTGGGGTTCACCCTCGTCGCCGGCACGGTGCGCGTGCTGCACCTCGCCCACGGCGACGTCGTGGTGGCCGCGGTCCTGACCGGTGTGCTCGGCGTGCTCGGGCGCGCGCCGGTGGCCGTCGTGCTGGACGGCGGGCGCAGCGCCGCGTTCGTGCTGCTCGCGCTCGGCGCGGGCGCGCTGCTGTCGGTCCTCGTGGCGCTGCTCGCCGTCCGACCGGCCCTGGCCGACCCGGCGGCCGGCCGGGAGGCCGACCCGCTGGGGGTCGTCGCGGGCGGCGTCGCGGCCGGGCTGCTGCTGCGCGAGCTGCTCGGCCTGCTGCTGCCCGCGCAGGCCAGCTCGGTGCCGGACCCGCTGCGGCTGCAGTCGGTCGTCGGGCCGCTGGCCCTGCCGGGCGGCCAGCAGCTGCCCGCCGAGGTGCTGCCGGTGCTCGTGCTCGGGCTGGCGGCCGGCCTGTTGGCCGAGCGGCTGCTCGTCCGCTCGCGCACCGGTCGGGCGCTGCGGGCCGTGGCCGACGACCCCGATGCGGCGGCGCTGTGCGGGGTCTCGGCCCGGGGCGTCGTGCTGCTCGCGTTCGGGGTGGCCGGCCTGCTCGCGGGCCTGGCGGGGCTGCTCGACGCCAGCGGCCGCGCCGTCGAGGTGGACGACGGGGTGGTGCTCGGCCTGGCCGGGGCGGCCGCGGCGCTGCTCGGCGGGCTGGGCTCCCTGCGCGGGGCGCTGCTCGGCGGGCTCGCCCTCGGCGTCCTGCAGTCGCTCGTGGTCGTCGCGCTGGGCGGCCGGTGGTCGGACCTCGTGCCGCTGTCGGTCCTGGTGGTCCTGCTCGCCGTGCGCCCGCAGGGGGCGGCCCGGGTAGCCGGGTGAGCGCGGTGGAGCTCGCGTCGGCGCTGTACCTCCTGCTGGCCGCGCTCGGGCTCGCGCTGTCGGTCTCGTACGCCGGGCTGCCGGTGCTCAGCGCGGGTGCCTTCGTCGCCGTCGGCGGGTTCGGCACCGTCCTGCTCGGCCCCGGGGGAGCCGGCCTGCCGCTCGGCGTCGCCGTGCTGCTCGCCGTGTCGGCGTCGGCCGCCGCCGGCGCGCTGGTGGCGCTCGCCGGGGCGCGGCTGTCCGGGGCGCCGCTGGCGCTGGCGACCTGGGGGCTGGCGTGGTTGGTGCACGAGGCGCTGCAGGCGTTCCCGGACGTGTTCGGCGGCGAGCAGGGGCTGGTGCGCCGCGCACCCGCGGTGCTGGTGTCCCCGACCCTCGGGCTGGAGGTCGCCCTCACCCCCGCGGTGCACGTCGGGCTCGCCCTCGCCCTCTGCGCGGGAGCGCTCGCCGGGCTCGCCCGGGTGCAGCGCGGCCCGGGCGGGCTCGACCTCGCCGCGCTGCGCGAGGGGCCGGAGCTGGCCGCCTCGCTCGGGGTCCCCGTCGGGGCGCGCCGCCGCGCGGTGCTGGCCACCACGGCGGGCCTGTGCGGCATCGCCGGGGCCGGCACGGCGGTGCTCACCGGGCTGGTCGCCCGCGAGGACGTCGGCCCGCTGCTGTCGCTGCAGCTGTTCGTCGCGGTGCTGGTCGGCGGCGCCGCCCGCTGGTGGGGCCCGGTCGTCGGCGTCGCGCTGCTCGCCGCCCTGCCGGCGGCCGCCGACGCCCTGGCGAGGGCCGGCGGCGTGGACCCGGCCCGCACCCGCGGCGTGCTCACGGCGGCCCTGCTCGTCGCCGTCCTGGCGGTGCGCGGTGCCCTGCGCCGGCGCGCGCCCGTGCGGCCCGACGCCGCCGGGGAGCTCCCGGCCGTGCCGCCGTCGGTCCCCGGGCGCGGGTGGCGGCCGGTGCTGCTGCGCGCCCGCGGGGTCACCGCCGCGTACGGCGCGGTGCGGGCGCTGGACGGCGTCGACCTCGTGCTGCGCGCCGGCGAGGTGCACGCGCTGATCGGCCCGAACGGCTCGGGCAAGTCGACGCTGCTGCAGGTGCTCGCCGGCGACCTGCCGCCGGGCGACGGCGAGGTGGAGGTCGCCGGCGAGGTCCACGCCGCCCGCGGACCGGCCGACCGGGTGCAGCGCGGCGTCGCCCGCACGCCCCAGCGCACGGTGCTGCTCGAGCGGATGTCGCCCGCCGGGCAGGTGGCGGTCGGGGCGCGCGGCGGCGCCGGCGGGCGACTCGCCGTGCTGCGGCACCTGCTGGCGACCCCCTCGTCCGCGCAGCAGCAGCGGGTGCGGGCGCAGGTGGTGCAGGCCGCCCTGCGCGACACCGGGCTGGCCGGGAGCGGCGACGACCCCGCCCGGCTGCCGGTGGGGGAGCAGCGGCTGCTGCAGGTCGCCCGGGTGGTCGCCACCGGCGCGCAGGTGCTGCTGCTCGACGAGCCGGCGGCCGGGATGGCGCCCGACGAGCGGCGGCGGCTCGTGGGCGTGCTGCGGGCGCTGGCGGGGAACGGCGCCGCCGTGCTGCTCGTCGAGCACGACGTGCGCCTGGTCGGCGAGGCCGCCGACCGGGTCACGGTCCTCGACCGCGGCCGGGTCCTCGCGACCGGCCGGCCGCAGGACGTCCGCGACGACCCGGCCGTGCGCCGCGCCTACCTGGGAGGACCCGCGTGAGGCTCGCTGCGACCCTCGCCGGCGGCGCGCTCGCCCTGGCGGCCTGCGGCGGCGCGGCGCCCGCAGCCGACGGCGCGCCCCGCCTGGTGCTGGTGTCCGCCCCGGTGTCGAGCGCGCCGTGGGTCGGCAGCGCCGTCGAGCGGGGCGCCCGGCTCGCCGCACAGGAGCTCGGCGACGTGCGCATCGAGGTGCGCGACAACCGGGGGAGCCCGCAGCAGGCGGTCGCCCACGCGCGGGAGGCCGTCGACCTCGGCGCGGTGGCGATGGTCGCCGACGGCGTCGGCGCCGTCGCCGTGTCCGAGGTGAGCGACCCCGCGGCGCTGCCGGTGTTCGTCGTGTTCGAGGGCGGCGCGTCGCTGGTCGACCCCGCCGAGCGGCCCACCGTCTTCCGGCTCGCCCCGTCCAACACCGCCATGAGCCGGCGGCTCGCGGCGTACCTGTCCGAGCAGGCGCGCACGGTGTCGGTCCTCGGGGACGACACGTCGTACGGCCGCGAGGGGACGGCGGCGACGCTGCAGGAGCTCGAGCGCAACGGGGTGCGCACCGTCGCCCCCGCGGTGCTGCCGGGCGGTGCCCGCGACGTCAGCGCGCAGGTGCTCGCGGCCCGCCGGCAGGGCGCGCAGGCGCTGGTCGTGTGGACCGGTGCGGCCGGCGTCGCCGCGGTCGTGGAGGCGGCGCGCTCGTCCGGCTGGGACGTCCCGGTCTACAGCGGCCCCACCGCGGCGGACCCGCTCGTGCGCCGCCAGCTGGCCGACCACCCCGAGTGGGTCGAGGGGCTGACCTTCGTGTCGTTCCGCATCACCAGCGAGGTCGGGCCGGAGCCGTTCGCGCAGTACCGCGCGGCGTACGAGGCGGCGTACGGCCCGGACCTCGTCGGGGTCGGCGACCTGGCGCAGCCGCCGGACTGGTCGACGTACTCCTACGACGCCGTCAAGCTCGTGCACGCCTCGCTGGCCGCCACGGGCGGGCGCACCGGGCAGCCGCTCGTCGAGGCGCTGCAGACCACCGTCATCACCGGCGCCAACGGCGACGAGCGCGGCTACGGCCCGACCGACCGCGAGGGCGTCAGCCCCGACGACATGTACTTCGGCCGGTTCGGCCCGGACCTGCGCTTCGCCCCGGTGACCGACGACATCCTGTCCACCGGCCTGCCGGCCGTGGACCAGTAGGCGGGGAGCAGCAGCCGTGTGCGGGCGCTACGCGAGCAGCCGGCCGGTCGACGACCTGCTGGTCCACTTCGACGTCGAGGAGCCGCCGGAGGAGGTCCTGCCGCCGTCGTGGAACGTCGCGCCGACCGACCCCGTCTACGTGGTGCTGCAGCGCGAGGACCGGCGGCGGCTGCGCGCCGTGCGCTGGGGCCTGGTGCCCTCCTGGGCCAAGGACGCCAAGGTCGGCGCCCGCTTCATCAACGCCCGGCAGGAGACGCTCGCCGACAAGCCGGCCTTCCGCAGCGCGTACGCCCGCCGGCGGTGCCTGGTGCCGGCCGACGGCTACTACGAGTGGCAGCAGCAGGCCGGGCGCAAGCAGCCGTGGTTCCTGTTCGACCGCGCCGGCGACCCGCTGGCCATGGCCGGGCTGTACGAGGTGTGGCGCGCGCCGGACGGGGGCCGGCTCTGGACGTGCACCGTCGTCACGACGTCGGCCGCCGACGAGCACGGCGACATCCACGACCGCACGCCGCTGCTGGTGCCGCGCGAGGCGTGGGGCCGCTGGCTCGACCCGGAGCTGCCCGACCCGGGCGAGGACCTGCTGGTCCCCGGCGCCGGCGGCGTGCTGGGCGCGCACGAGGTGGGCGCGGCGGTCGGCAACGTCCGCAACGACGGCCCGGAGCTGTCCCGGCCGGTCGCCGCCGAGGGCCCCCCGGAGGGGCAGCTCAGCCTGGACGACGCCGCGCCGCCCTCGTAGCCCCGTCCACGGCGATCATGGTGTCTCCGGGGTCGCTGGCGGCGTGTCGACCGCACGGGCGGCCTGATCGGCGCGGAGCGGGCTCGGGGGCGGCGCTGTGGGGCCCGCCCCGCCCGACCCGGTGCTGGGTGCGGGGACGCGCGCGTGTCGGCAGCAGTGACAGCCGGTCGGGCCGTACGAGCGGCACCGCCGGGGGGCCCGCCCTGCCCGACCCGGTGATCGGTGCGGGGACGCGCGCGTGTCGGCAGCACCGATCGCCGGCCGGGCCGTACGAGCGGCACCACCCGTGGGGTCGGCCCGCCCGACCCGGTGATCGGTGCGGGGACGCGCGCGTGTCGGCAGCACCGATCACCGGGTGGCCCGCCGCGGCGCCGGTCGGTCGGGCTCAGGACTGGCGCCAGACCCCCGCAGCGCCGCCGAGCACGAGCAGCCCCGCCAGGCCGGCCAGCGCGATCGCCCCGGGCCGGGGCTCCAGCGCAGGGCGCACGGCGGCCGCCTGCTCCACCGGTGCGAAGGCGTACGAGAAGCGCGTCCGGCCGGTGCCCGGCAGGTCGGCGCCGAGGTAGGGCGAGAACGACGTGGCGCGCGCCCCGGTCGCGGCGACCTGCACGAGCAGGTCGAGGGCCGCGCGGCGCTCCTGCGGCCCCGGCCCGGTGGCGGCCCAGGCCCGCCAGGACCGGGCGCCGTCCGGCGGCACGAGCGTGCGCGGGTCCAGCGCCGGCACCGCGGTGAGGTCCAGCACGAGCTCGCCCGGCCCGTCGGCCGTCACCTCGAAGCGGGCCGGCGCGCCGGCGAGCGTCCCGCGCACGGCGGCGCCCCCCGGCACGGGCTGCGTGCCGCCTCCGGTCACCGTGCCCCGCGTCCCGGTGAGCAGCAGCTGCCCGGTGAGGCGCAGGGGCATCGAGGCGCTGTCGGGCCTCACGCCGCGCCCGGTCGCGTCCACGGCCTGCGGCAGCCCCGCCCGCGCGGTCGGCAGCCGGGCGGCGTCGTCGCGACCGGCCGCCTCCCGTGCGGTGTCCAGCGCCGCCGCCACCTCCCGGGCGTCCGCGTCCAGGGCGGTCGGCAGGTCGGCGGGCTGCTCGGTCGCGTTGGCGACCTCGACCACCACCGTCCCGGCGCCCGGCACCCGGCCGCCCGGCTCCAGCGGCTGCGGGGTCCCGCCCGAGGGGGTGAAGCTCGTCCGCACGGTCATCGGCAGCCGCGGCTGCTCCAGCTGCGGGTCCAGGGTGAGCAGGGCCGCCAGCTCGCGGGGCGGGTCGCCGCTGGTGAAGCCCTGCCAGACCACCGCGCCGAACTTCGTCACCGGTGCGGACTCCTCCGACAGGCTGCGGGCCGCCCGGGCGGGGCCGCGCTCGCGCACCTGGAAGTCGCCGGTGCCCGACAGCACGACGTGCTGCTCGACCTCGACCCGGGCCGGCGTGCCGTCCCCGGCGAGCCCCACCCGCACGTGCTCGTCGTTGTCGGCCGGGCCGGGCACGCGCGACACCAGCCCTCGGTCCGGCCGGGCCTCGACCGCGACCAGCAGGTCGGTGGCGGTCTGCCTCGCCTCGGCCGGCGTCGGCAGGCGCAGGGGCGCCGCGGCGGCGGTGCCGGCCAGCGGGGCGCCCAGCAGCAGCGCTGTGAGCAGCGCGACCCGGCCGGCAGACCCCATGCGCGCCAGGCTAGGTGAGCGGGCAGGTCCCGTGGGTACGGCGGACGGGACGCACCGCACCGCACGCACCCGAGGAGCCCCGATCGTGGACACGCAGGAAGCCCGTACGACCCTGGAGCAGCTCCTCGTCGAGCTCGACAGCGCGACTGAGACCCTGGAGGGCGAGGGCGCGGGGGAGTCCAGCGAGCTCAGCCACGTCACCCAGCACCCCGGTGACGTCGGCACCGAGATCAGCGACAACGACCGGGAGATCGCGCTGCTGGAGGCGGCCGACGGCCGCCGCGCCGACATCCGCGCCGCGCTGGCCCGCATCGACGCCGGCACGTACGGCACCTGCGTCGACTGCGGCAAGCCGGTCGAGGAGGCGCGGCTGGAGTTCCGGCCCGAGTCGGCCCGCTGCATCGAGGACCAGCGCAGGCACGAGGCCGCGGCCTAGGAAGCCCGCCCGCCCGCCGCCCGCACCGGGCGGCGGGCGCTGGCGACCAGGTGCAGCCCGGGCGACTCGCCCGTGCGCCGCTCGGCCAGCGTCAGCTCGGTACGCGCCAGCGTGGCCATCGCCTCCCGCCCGCCCTGCGCCAGGGCCCGCTCGACGGCCGCCGGGGTGAGGACCGTGCGGGGCCGGACCCAGTCCACCTGCAGGCCGGCGCCCTCCAGCAGCCCCTGGAGCTCCTCCGGCCAGAAGCAGCGGGTGATGGCGCCGCCCGGGCCGGACGGCACCAGCACTACGTCGGCGCTCGGCACGTCGGCCAGCTCGGCCCAGCGCCCCTGCTCGGCGAGCCGCGCGAGGCCGAGGCCCAGCGAGTCGACCGTCAGCAGCAGCCGGCCGCCGGGGCGCAGCACGCGGAACAGCTCGTCGACGACCACCTCGGTGGCCAGGCACAGCGACAGCGCCCGCGACTCGGCCAGCACCGCGTCGAACGCCCCGTCGCGCACCCAGTCCAGCGCCGCGGACTCCGCCTGCACCGGCAGCAGCCGGCCGGGCGACGCCGGGTCGACGAGCGGCGCGGGCGGGACCTCGCAGACGTGGACCACGGTGTGGCCGGCCCCGACGAGCTGCTCGGCGAAGCGCGCTCGGCCGCCCGACAGGTCCAGGACGCGGCTCGGCGGGCCCGGCGCCCACTGGGCCAGCTCGCGGGCGGCGACCTCCTCGTAGAACGCCCAGTAGGCCGAGTCGTCCGGCGGCACGGGGGCGGAGTCCCCGCTCGGGAGGGTGTCCAGGTCGAGGGACGACATGACCGGCTCCTACCCTCCGTGTCGTGCCGGTCACCCCCGTGGAGACGCCCTCCGGCCCGGCGCGGCTGCACATCGAGGGCAGCGGCCCGGCCCGCCTGGTCCTCGGGCACGGGGCGGGAGGCGGGGTGGACGCCCCCGACCTGCTGGCCGCCCGCGACGCCGGCCTCGCGCTCGGCTTGCAGGTCGTGCGCGTGGAGCAGCCCTGGCGGGTGCGCGGCCGGCGGGTGGCGGAGGCGCCGCCGCGGCTCGACGCCGCGTGGCGGGCCTGCCTCGCGGTGCTGCCGCCGCTGCCGTGCGTGCTCGGCGGGCGCAGCGCCGGCGCCCGGGTCGCCTGCCGCACGGCCGCGGCCGTCGACGGGGTGCGCGGCGTGCTCTGCCTGGCCTTCCCGCTCCTGCCGCCCCGCGGGACGGGCAGCCGGGACGCCGAGCTGGACCTGCCGGCCGTGCCGCGGCTGGTCGTGCAGGGCGAGCGCGACGCCTTCGGGGTGCCGGTCGCGCGGCCCGGCCTGGCGGTGCACGTCGTCGCCGGGGCCGACCACGCCTTCGCCGTGCGCCGCAGGGACGGGCGGACGGCGGAGCGGGTGGCGGACGAGCTGCGCGCCGTCGTGGGCGACTGGCTGGCTCAGACGCTGGCTCAGACGCTGACGTAGACCTCGTGGGCGACGGCGGCCTCGACGACCACGTCCGCGCCGTCCACGTCGAGCCACACCCGGCCGTCCGCGGTCGAGGAGACGACCACGCGCTGGCCGGGCATCAACCGGCCGGCCTCGAGCGTGCGCATGTGGACCAGCTGGGTCTGCAGGTTCTCGTCGATGCGCTGCACGACGCAGGAGCCACCGGCGGCCACGCTGGACAGCGGCTGCAGGGGACCCGGGTCGAAGGCGTTGACCGAGCCCGGGATCGGGTTGCCGTGGGGGCAGGTGCCGGGGTCGCCGAGCAGCGCGACGAGGTGGTCCTCGAGGATCGGGCTGATCGCGTGCTCGAGCCGGCAGGCCTCCTCGTGCACCTGCGACCACGGGACCTTGAGCACGTCGACGAGCAGCAGCTCGGCCAGGCGGTGCCGGCGCAGCATGGAGGTGCCGTAGGCGCGCCCGGTCTCGGTGAGGTGCATGACGCGGTCGCTGTCGAGGGTCAGGTAGCCCTCGCGCTCGAGGCGCTTCACGGTCTCGCTGACCGCCGGGGCGGAGACGCCGAGGCGCTCGACCAGGCGGGCGCGCATGGGCACGATGCCCAGCTCCTCGAGCTCCAGGATGGTCTCGAGGTACTGGTCCACGGCGGGGTGGTGACCGGCGGACATGCGGCCACGATAGGGCGCGGCGCTGCCGGGCGCGGGAATCGCCCACCGCGGGAGCAGGTTGTGCCTGTCGTCCCGTCGACGAGGAGGTCGGATGCCGCACACCGAGCCGGTCCGTCGCCCGCAGGGCCCGTCCGGTCGCGTCCCGCAGCCGTCGACGGGTGCCGCGAGCGCCGCGAGCCGCCGGACGTCCAGCGCGGGCACGCGCCCGCCGCAGGGACCCTCGACCGGGGTCCGCCCGGTCGCCACCGGGCGCGTCGGCGCCCCGCGAGTAGTCTCGGGAGGGCGGTCGCCGCGCAGTGGGTCGCGACCCGGGAGCGTGGAGGTGGGCACCGTCCAGACCGAGACCAGCGAGCAGCGCAGCGCTCGCTTCGAGCGCGACGCACTCCCCTTCCTCGACCAGCTGTACTCCGCGGCGCTGCGCATGACGCGCAACCCCGCTGACGCCGAGGACCTGGTGCAGGAGACCTTCGTCAAGGCCTTCGCCGCCTTCCACCAGTTCCAGGAGGGCACCAACCTCAAGGCCTGGCTGTACCGCATCCTCACCAACACGTTCATCAACACCTACCGCAAGAAGCAGCGCCAGCCGCTGCAGTCGCCCACCGACGAGATCACCGACTGGCAGCTCGCCGCGGCGGAGGGCCACACGTCCCGCGGTCTGAAGAGCGCCGAGACCGAGGCGCTCGACCACCTGCCCGACAGCGACGTCAAGGAGGCCCTCCAGCAGCTGCCGGAGGACTTCCGGATGGCCGTCTACCTCGCCGACGTCGAGGGGTTCTCCTACAAGGAGATCGCCGAGATCATGGGCACCCCGATCGGCACGGTCATGAGCCGCCTGCACCGCGGCCGCCGCGGGCTGCGCACCAAGCTGGCCGACTACGCCGTCGAGCGCGGCCTGGTCCGCACCGGCGCCGGCGACGGGGACGCGTCGTGAGCTGCGGCGAGCCGCACGAGACGCCCTGCAGCGAGGTCCTGGACGCCGTCTACCTCTACCTCGACGGCGAGCAGGATGCGGGCCACCACGACAAGGTCCGCCTCCACCTGGACGAGTGCGCGCCCTGCCTGCGGCAGTACGGCCTCGAGCAGGCCGTGAAGTCGCTGGTCGCGCGCTGCTGCGGCAGCGACCCCGCGCCGGTCGACCTGCGCGACCGGGTCCTGCTGCGGATCCAGCAGGTGCGCGTCGAGATCGACCAGGTCGACCGCGCCGAGTAGGCGCGGCCGGTCCGGTCGGCGGGTCAGCCGCGGAGGTCCGCCCGGCCCTGGGTGAACTCCCAGGCGTCGCCGACCATGACCTCGAGGTCCTCCTTCACCGGCTTCCAGCCGAGCCCGGCCTGCGCGCGGGCGCTGGAGGCGACGAGCGACGCGGGGTCGCCGGTGCGCCGGGGTGCGACCTCGACCGGCAGCGGGTGGCCGGTGACGCTGCGGACCGCCTCGACCACCTCGAGCACCGAGAAGCCCCGGCCGGTGCCCAGGTTGTAGATGTCGTGGGTGGACGGCTGGGCCGCCCCCAGCGCCAGCAGGTGGGCCTGGCCGAGGTCCTCGACGTGGATGTAGTCGCGCAGGCACGTGCCGTCGCGGGTCGGGTAGTCGTCGCCGAAGACCTGCAGCGACTCCCGGCGGCCGGTGACCACCTGCAGGGCGTTCGGGACGAGGTGGGTCTCCACCGCGTGCCGCTCGCCCAGCTGCCCGTACGCGCCCGCGACGTTGAAGTAGCGCAGGCTCACCCCAGCCAGCCCGTGGGCGGAGGCGAAGCTCGTGATCATGTTGTCGACGGCCAGCTTGGTGGCGCCGTACGCATTGGTCGGCCGCGTGGGCGCGGTCTCGGTGATCGGGCTCTCGTCGGGCTGGCCGTACGCCGCCGCGCTCGAGGAGAACACGATGCGGGGGACGTCCGCCGCGACCATCGCCTGGAGCACGGCCAGCGAGCCCCCCACGTTGTTGGCCCAGTACGTGCCCGGGTCGCTGCCGGACTCGCCCACGAGCGACTTCGCCGCGAAGTGCAGCAGGCCCTCGTAGCCGTCGGAGGCCCGGAGCACGTCGCCGAGCTCGGCGATGCCGCGCTGGACGAGCTCGGCGCCCTCCGGCACGGCGTCCGCGTGGCCGGTGGACAGGTCGTCCACGACGGTGACCTCGTGGCCCGCCTCCAGCAGCAGCCGGGTGACGACGCTGCCGATGTAGCCGGCGCCGCCGGTCACGACGAGCTTCACGAGGACGCGCCGGGACGGGCGCCGGGCGCCGCGGTGGGGGTGCGGGTCGGGCGGGGTCGTCGCGCGGCAGCCATGGCGCCACCGTACTCAGCGGAGCTCCGCCCCCGGACGCACGAGAGCCCCGACCGGCCGGTCGGGGCTCTCGTGCGTCCGGCGTGCGTCAGGCGTTGGGGCGGTTGCCGTGGTTGGCCTTGTTCTTCTTGCGCGCGCGCTTCTTGCGGCCCTTCTTGGCCATGGGTCCTCCTCGAGGGGTGCGGTCGTCCTCTCCAGGGTGGCACAGGAGCGCGGCGACCTCTTGCGCGTGCCGACGTGAGCCTCCTACACTCAACAACGGGGATGGACCTCGGCGCAGGGAGCGCCGGCCCCGCGATCCGCAGGAGGAGAGCGATGCAGAAGCAGATCGTCAGCCGCGGCTGGGACCCCTTCACCGTGCTGGCGCACATGGACCGCGACTTCGACGACCTGGTGCGGCGCACCTGGGGTGCGTCGGGCCGCACGGCCGGCTTCGTGCCCCCCGTCGAGGTGCTGCGCGACGGCGAGGACGTCGTCGTCCGGGTGGAGCTGCCCGGGATCGACGTGGCGCGCGACGTGAGCATCGACGTCGAGCGCGGCCGCCTGGTCATCAGCGGCGAGCGCCGCGCGGCGACCGAGGGCGAGGGCGTGCTGGTGCGCGAGCTGCGCTACGGCGCCTTCCGCCGGGAGTTCGCGCTGCCCCAGGGGGTGTCGCCCGAGCAGGTCGAGGCGTCGTACGACGGCGGGCTGCTCGACGTCCGGGTGCGCAGCGCCGTGCCGCAGGCCCCGAGGGCGGTCCGCGTGCCCGTCACGACCGTCCGGCACGGCGGGCAGGCGGACCAGGCCGAGCTCGAGCCGACCGGGCAGGAGACGCCGGCCGCCTGACGGGGGCCGGCCGCTGGTCGGGTCCGGGGGCGGGCCGCCGGCCCGCCCCCATCCCGACCAGCACCAGCTGTCCGGTGCCGGCCGCCACCAGCACGTCACCCGGGCTCACCACCTCCGGCCGCACCGGCAGCGGCACGGGCACCACGTCGCCGAGGGCCCGCAGCCGCGTCGTCGCCGTCTCGCCCTCGTGCCGCGGGTCCAGCCCCGCGACGACCGGCGCGGTCGAGATCCCCGCCCGGGCGGCTGCCCGCTCCGACACCGGCATCGCGCCGTTCAGGGCCACCACGAGCGCGTTGGCCGCCAGCCCGAGCGCCACCAGCCCGGTGCCCCGCAGGCCCCGGTTGACCGCGAGGAACACCGCCGCCAGCAGCGCCGAGACGCCCAGGCCGAGCGGGTACGCGGGCCCGCCCACCAGCGTGCCCGCCCCCTGGGCCAGCAACGCCGCCACCACCAGCCCGGGCCGGGCCAGCGGGCGCGCGCCGAGCGCGGGCAGGCTCCCGCCGCGCAGCCACCCGAGCACCAGTGCGGTGAGCAGGACGGCGGTGACGACGCTCACCCGGACAGTGTCGCCGGACGTACGCTCGGCCCCATGAGCGAGCAGCCCGCAGCCGGTACCGCCAGCCACGACCCCGAGCGGCCCGCGCGGCTGCTGGAGTCCATGACCACCGGCTGGGCCGAGCGCACCGAGGTGCTCCCCGACGCCGCGCCCGGAGCCGCGCCGCGCGCCGCCCGCCGCTCCGCCCTCGCCTTCCGCTTTCCGGGGGAGTGGCTCGTCGTGCCGACCGGCGGCTACAAGGTCCGGGCCAACGACACCGAGTACCGCTTCCGCCCCGGCACCGAGTTCGCCCACCTCGTGGGCTCGCACCAGCCCGACGCCGTGCTCGTGGTCGACCCCGACGGGGAGGCGGTGCTCTACCAGGCGCCGACGATGGACCGGTCGACGCCGGCGTTCTTCACCGACCGCATGTACGGCGAGCTGTGGGTCGGCCCTCGGCCGTCGCTGGCCTCCGTCAGCGCGCTGCTCGGCCTGGAGACCCGCCCGCTGGAGGAGCTCGACAAGCTGGCGGGGACGGCGGCGCGGGTGGTCCGCGGCCACGACCCCCGCGTCGAGGGCCTGTTCGAGGCCGACGAGGAGCGCGACCGCGAGCTGACGTCGTTCCTGTCGGAGCTGCGCCTGGTCAAGGACGACCACGAGGTCGCCCAGCTCCAGGACGCCGTGGACGCCACGGTGCGGGGCTTCGAGGACGTCGTGCGCCGGCTGGGGGAGGCCAAGGCCACCAGCGAGCGCTACCTCGAGGGCGTGTTCGGCCTGCGGGCCCGGGTCGACGGCAACGACGTCGGCTACGGCAGCATCTGCGCCGCGGGCAGCCACGCCTGCACGCTGCACTGGACCGACAACGACGGGCCGGTGCGCGACGGCGACCTCGTCCTGCTGGACATGGGGGTCGAGGGCCACGAGCTCTACACCGCCGACGTCACGCGCACCCTGCCGGTCGCCGGCACGTTCACCCCGCGCCAGCGCCAGGTGTACGACCTCGTCCACGAGGCCCAGGATGCCTCCTTCGCCGCCTGCCGCCCGGGCGCGGACTTCCTCGACCCGCACCGCGCGGCGATGCGGGTGCTCGCGCACGGGCTCGTCGGTCTCGGCGTCCTCGACGACGCGGAGGCCGCCCTCGCCGAGGACGACCAGCGCTACCGGCGGTGGACGCTGCACGGCGTGAGCCACATGCTCGGCATCGACGTGCACGACTGCGCGCACGCCCGCGACGAGGCCTACCGGCACGGCACGCTCGTGGAGGGCCACGTGCTCACCCTCGAGCCCGGCCTGTACTTCCAGCCGGACGACCTCACCGTGCCCGAGGACCTGCGCGGCATCGGGGTGCGGATCGAGGACGACGTCGTGGTCACCGCGGACGGCTGCCGCAACCTGTCGGCGGCCCTGCCGCGCTCGTCGGCCGACGTCGAGGCCTGGATGGCGCGGCTGCTCGCGGAGCGCTGAGCACGGCGGGTCAAGCCGGGCCGCCGGGCTGCCGACCACCCGGGGGTGACCGCGTCGATCGAGCCCTTCCTGCGCGCTCTGGTGGACAGCGGCGGGTCCGACCTGCACTGCAAGGTCGGGTCGCCGCCCCGCGTGCGCATCGACGGCCGGCTGCGCCGGCTGCAGACCGCCGACCTGTCGGCCGCCGACACCGACCGGATGGTCGGCGAGGTGCTGCGCGAGGACCTCGTGGAGGCGTTCCACCGCAGCAACGAGGCCGACTTCGCCTACTCGCTGCCGGGCGTCGGCCGGTTCCGCGTCAACGCGTTCCGGTCGCGCGGCTCGTGCGGCCTGGTCTTCCGGCGGGTCAGCGTCGGCGCCGTCCCGCTGAGCGACCTGGACCTGCCGCCGGTCCTCGCCTCGCTGGCGCTCGAGCCGCGCGGCCTGGTGCTGGTGACCGGGCCGACCGGCTCGGGCAAGACGACGACGCTGGCCGGGATGCTCGACCACGTCAACGCCACCCGCGAGTGCCACATCGTGACCATCGAGGACCCGATCGAGGTCCTGCACTTCGACAAGATGGCCATGGTCAACCAGCGCGAGGTCAAGGTCGACACCGAGGACTTCGTGACCGCCCTGCGCGCCGCCATGCGCCAGGACCCCGACATCATCCTCGTCGGCGAGATGCGCGACCACGAGACGGTCAAGGCGGCGCTGGCCGCCGCCGAGACCGGCCACTTCGTGATGTCGACGCTGCACACCACGGACGCGGCCGAGACCGTCAACCGCATCATCGACTTCTTCCCGCCGTACGAGCAGAAGCAGGTGCGCCTGGCGCTGGCCGGCGCGCTGCGCGGGATCATCTGCCAGCGCCTCGTCCCGCGGGCCGACGGCAACGGCCGGGTCGTCGTCATGGAGATCGCGGTCGGCACCGGCCGCCTCGTCGAGGCGATCGCGGACCCCGACAAGACCAGCACGCTGCCCGACCTCATCGCCGAGGGCACCCACTACGGCATGCAGACCTTCGACCAGCACCTCGTCGCGCTCGTCGCCAAGGGCGTCGTGAGCCTGGAGGCCGCCCTGACGGCCAGCACCAGCCCGCACGACCTGACCATCGAGCTGCGCCGGCTCGGGCTCGTCGCCTAGGTCGGCCCGCGGTCGGGGTGCGGCCCGTCCGGGTCCGGGGGACGGTGTGCCCGACCCGGAGGAGCCCGATGGAGAACGACCTCGTCCTCACCCCCGTGCAGCACGCCGTGACGGCGCACGCCTTCGCCGTGGCGCTCGGCGCCCACGTCGTCGGCTTCCTGTACTTCACCTCGCGGCTCAGCCAGGTCGCACCCCGCTACCGCACCGCGAGCTGGCTCTCGATGGCCGTCATGGCCGCGAGCGGCGTGCTGTTCCTGCGCCTGGGCCAGTCCTGGGACGCCGCGTTCGTGCAGCAGGGCGCCGAGATGGTGCGCACCGGCAACCGCTTCGACGGCGCCCTGCGCTACGTCAACTGGTTCGTCACGGTGCCGGTGCTGCTCGTGCAGGTGCTGTACGCGCTCGACCTGACGGACGCGCAGCGGCGCCGCACGCGCGGCCTGCTGGTGACCAGCGGCGTGCTGATGGTCGCCTGCGGCTACGTCGGGCAGTTCGCCGCCGGCAAGGACGACGGGACGCTGCTGCTGTGGGGCGCGCTCGGCACGCCGCCGTTCCTCGTGCTGCTCGCGGTGCTGGTCCCGCTGCTGCTGCGCGCCCGCGCGTACCTGCCGCAGGAGGCCGGGCTGACGGCCCGCAACCTCACCTTCGTGTTCGCCGGGTTCTGGGGGATCTACCCGGTCGCCTACCTGCTGCCGGCCCTCTCCCACTCGGCGTGGACCGCGGTGACCGGCCAGGTGCTGTTCACCGTCGCCGACGTGGGCTCCAAGGTGCTGTACGGGGTGCTGCTGGCCAGGGTCTGCCGGCTGCGCAGCGCGGCCGACGGGTTCGAGCCGGCGCGCCAGGCGGCCTAGACCGCGACGTCGCGGCTGGTCGTCGTGCCGTGCTCCGCGCAGCGCGCCGTCCAGCCGGTCGGCGTCACCTGGACCACCATCCGCCGGCGGCAGCGCGGGCACCAGCGGGGCGGCTCGAGGTCGCGACGGGCCGTGCAGGCGGGGTGGGTGCCCGGCTCGCCGCAGGCGTCGCAGTACGCCGGCAGGTCCAGCGCGTACGTGAGCAGGGTCAAGCCGGGCTCGGGCTGCCAGTCGTGCTCCGGCGTGCGGGTGAAGCCGTACCCCTCGTACACCCGGTGGGCCGCGGCCATCTGCCGCTGCGTCGACAGCCGCACCCGGGTGCACCCGTCGCGGCGGGCCGAGGCGAGGCACGCGGCGACCAGGGCCGTCCCGGCGCCGCGCCCGCGCGCGGCCGGCTCGGTGACGAGCATGCGGATGACCGCCTCGCCCGGCCCGGCCAGCTCCGCGGTCGGTCCGCCGCGGGTCGCCACCGTCACCGAGCCGAGCAGGCGGTCGCCGTCGACGGCCACGAGGACCTCGGCCTGCGCGGCCCGCCCGGTCACGTCGCGCAGCACCTCGAGGTAGGCGCCCGAACCCCAGCCCTCGTCCTCGTACACGCGGGCGAGCAGCTCGCCGACGGCGCCGTGCTCGTCCGGACGGGCGGGACGGACCTCGATCGGGTAGACCACGAGAGGTGTCTACCTCAGCGGCGCTGCGCGGCCTGGCGCAGGACGTGGTGCGCTGCACGCGCGGACACGACCTCGCCCTGTACGCCGCCGGGGTCACCTTCTACGCCGCCGTGGGCGCGGTCCCGCTGCTGCTGCTGTCGCTGTTCCTGGCCGGGCTGGTGGTCGGCCAGGAGACGGTGCTCTCGCTGGCCACCGAGCTCGCGGCCCTGCTGCCGATGAACCTCGGCGCCCAGGACGCGGGCCGCAGCCTCGCCGTCGCGGGCAGCGAGCTCGAGCCGCTGGCCGCGCTGGCGGCCTTCGTCCCCGCCAGCCTGTACGCCGAGGGCCTGGTCCGCGCGTTCGACCGCCTGTCGATCGGTGGCCAGCGGGGCCGCCGCACCCTGCGCGGGCGCCTCGGCTCGCTCGTGCTCGTCGCCGTGAGCCCGGTCCTGCTGCTCGCCGGCCTGGCCGCGACGAGCGGCCTCACCCGGCTGCTGGGCACCGGCACCGGCGCCCGGCTGCTGGGCGTCTACCTCGCCTTCCTCGTCGGTTGGCTGTCCATCAGCGTGCTGCTCGCGCTGGCCTACCGCGGGCTCGCCCCGGAGCGGCCCGGCGGGCGGGCGCTCGCCTGGGGGGCGCTGGGCACGGCGTCGGTGCTGTCGGGCACCTCGCTGGGCTACGTGCTGTTCCTCGGCATCGAGCTGCCCATCGGCGAGGCCTACGGCGGCGCGGTGCCCGTCGCGGCGGCGGCCGTCAGCGGCCTGTGGCTGTACGTGCTGCACATGATCGTGCTGGTCGGCTACGTGACGACGCTGTGCCTGGCCACGCGCCGCGGCCACCCGCTCGGGCCGGTGGTGGAGGAGGCCGTCGCCCGCCCGGGCATCGTCGCCACCGCGGCCTGAGCGAGGCCGAGGTCACGCCGTACCCGGTCCGCGTCGGGGTAGGAGACCGGGCATGTTCCTGTTCTTCAGTGGCCGGCTGGGCTGCCTCGGCAGCCTGGTGCTCAGCGTCGTCGTGACCCTCCTGCTCCTCGCCCTGCTCACCGGGCGCTAGGGCGACCGGGAGGACCTGTGACCGCCCCGAACGGCCGCCGGCTGGTGCGCCTGCCACGCCGCCGCCCGCCGCTCGCGCCCGTCCCGCCGCTGCCCCTCCCGCCGGGCCGGACCGTCGTGCTCCCCGACCGCGGCGAGGTCTTCCTGCGCGACACCGGCGGAGACGGCCCGGCGCTGCTGCTCGTGCACGGCTGGATGTTCGCCAGCGACCTCAACTGGGGCCGGCACTACGCGCCGCTGGCCCGGGCCGGCTACCGGGTCCTCGCGATGGACCTGCGTGGCCACGGGCGGGGCCTGCGCAGCAGCCAGCGCTTCCGCCTGCAGGACTGCGCCGATGACGCGGCCGCGCTGCTCGACGTCCTCGGCGTGCGCAGCGCGCTGGTGGCGGGCTACTCGATGGGCGGCCCGGTCGCTCAGTTGCTCGCCCGCCGCGCACCCGACAAGGTGGCGGGCCTGGTCCTGTGCGCGACCGCGCTGGACTGGCACGACCCCCTGCAGCGCGCGGCCTGGCGCGGCATGAGCGGCATGCGGCTGGTGCTCGGCGCGTTCCCGCTCGGGGTGTGGCGCGCGATCGTGCGGGTGCAGGGCGGCGACGAGCAGCACAGCAGCTGGGTGGCCGCGGAGCTGTCGCGCGGCAGCGCCCGCGACCTGGCCGAGGCGGGCCGCGAGCTCGGGCGCTTCGACAGCGGGCCGTGGGCGGGCGAGCTGCGGCAGCCCGCGGCCGTGGTGCTCACGGCCCGCGACCGGCTGGTGCCGCCGGTCAAACAGCGCGCGCTGGCACACGCCCTCGGCGTCGAGCCGCACGTCCTCGACGGCGACCACGACGCCTGCTCGACGGCGCCCCGGGCGTTCCTGGAGTCGCTGCTGGCGGCGCTGGCCGACGTGCGCGCCCGCGCCGTGGCCTGAGGTCCGCGGCTGCGCGCCGGCTCAGCCCGCGGTGGCGGAGACGACCTTGAAGGGGACGCCCTGCTGGCAGGTGGTCATCACGGAGCGGTCGGCGCGACCGCGCACGGTCAGCGTCGCGCCGGCCCGCACCACCGACCGGTCCCCGCCCAGCAGCAGGTAGTCGCCGTCGGGCGTGGACAGCAGCAGGCAGCCCGCCTCGACGCCCTCGACGACGGTGCCGCTGATCGACTGCCCCGCCGCCGCCTTCCCGCCGCCGGGAGGGGGGAGCGGCTCCTGCAGCTCGTCCGGCAGCACGGTCGGCTGCGGGGGCGTCGAGGTGGCCGGCGCCGAGGTGGACGGCGCCGAGGTCGTGGGCGGGGAGGTGGCCGGCGGCGAGGACGCGGGCGCCGAGGACGGCGGCGCGGACGTCGGCCGTGACGTCGGCGGTGTCGGCGGCGGCGGCGTCGTGGTCGGCGGGGCGGACGACGGAGGCGCCGTGGTCGGCGGGATCGCGGACGCGGGCACCGGCGGCTCGGGAGTGCTCGTCACCGCGCTGTCCCCTCCCTGCGACCCGCAGCCGGCCAGCACCGCGACCAGCAGCACGCCTGCCGCCTGGATCCTCATGCTGCTCCGACGCACCGGGTCGCCTCCCGGTTCCCCCGTCATCCCAGCACGGCGGCGACGAGGACGGCCGCGCCGCCCGCCCCGGCGAGCGCCAGCGTCGTCCGCCGGACCGCCCGGCCGCTGACGCGCCGCGACACGGGCACGCCGAGCACGGCGCCGGCGGCGAGCGCGGCCAGGCACCCGGCCAGCACGCCACCGCCCACCTCGGGCCGTCCCAGCGCCGCGACGGCCACCAGGTTGGTGCCCAGGAAGTACGCCTGCAGCGTCGCCCGCTGCGCCGCGGGCGACCAGCCGGCGTTCTCCCCCCACAGCACGACCGGGGGGCCTCCGACGCCGGCGAGGACGTTGGTCGCGGCGCCGGCGACCGACGCGCACAGCATCCCGACCTGCCCGCCGGCGGCCCGCCACCGGACGCCGAGGGCGAGCAGCAGGGTGGCTCCGAGGACGACGGCGCCCGCCGCCCCGGCCGCCGGGCGCTCGGGCAGCGCGCGCGCCGCACGGGCGAGCAGGGGGGTGGCGAGCACGCTGGGCAGCAGCAGGAGCAGGGCCCGCCGGCGCTCGACGTCGGCGCGCAGCTGCAGCAGCAGCACGGCGTTGAGGGCGATGGACAGCACCACCGACAGCCGCACCCCGTCGTACGGCCCGAGCAGCGCCACCAGCAGCGGCCCGCACACCAGGGCGAAGCCGAGCCCGGCGACCGACTGCGCCAGCGCGCCCACCAGCACCGCGGCCAGGACCGCGGCGGTCAGCACCCGGTCACGCGAGGCCCAGCGCGGCGCGGCGCTGCGCCTCGACCTCCTCGCGGACGTGGCAGCCCCGCAGGTGGTCGCCGACCAGGCCGCACGCCTGCAGCAGCGAGTACGCCGTGACCGGGCCGACGAAGGTGAAGCCCGCGCGCTTGAGCTCGCGGGCCAGGGCGGCGGAGCCGGCCGTCGAGGCGGGCACCGCGTCCCAGCGCTCGGGGGCCGGCTCGGCCGTCGCGTACCGCCGGACCAGCTCGGGCAGGCCGCCCCCGAGCGCGAGGGTGGCCCGCGCGTTGGTGACGCAGGCCTGCAGCTTGGGGCGCGAGCGGATGAGGCGGGCGTCGCCGAGCAGGGGCTCGACGTCGAGGTCGGCGACGTGCACCGGGTCGAAGCCGCCGAACGCCTCCCGCAGCGCCGCCCGCTTGCGCAGGACGGTGATCCAGGCCAGCCCGGCCTGGAAGGCCTCGAGGCAGACCTTCTCGAACAGCTCCCGCTCGGACAGCTGCGGGCGGCCCCACTCGGCGTCGTGGTAGTGCTCGTAGAGCGCGTCGCCGTCGCCGAAGCACCTCACCGGGCCGCCCGCCGTGTCGTCGTCACCGTCTGGTCGTCCCCGTCCCGGTCGTCACAGCGTGGCGGACAGGCCCTTCAGCGGCATCTGCAGGTCCGCGAGCATGTCGAGGTCCTCGGTGGCGGGCCGGCCGAGCGTCGTCAGGTAGTTGCCGACGATGACGGCGTTGATCCCGCCGAGCATGCCGTCGCGGGCCAGGTCGCCGAGGGTGAGCTCGCGGCCGCCGGCGTAGCGCAGGACGGTGCGCGGCAGCACCAGGCGGAACACCGCGATCGCCCGCAGCGCGTCCTCGGCGTCCATCACCGGCAGGTCCCCGAAGGGCGTGCCCGGGCGCGGGTTGAGGAAGTTGAGCGGCACCTCGTCGGGCTCCAGGACCGCCAGCTGCGCGGCGAGCTCGGCGCGCTGCTCCAGTGTCTCGCCCATGCCGAGGATGCCGCCGCAGCAGACCTCCATCCCGGCGGCGCGGACCATCTCGAGCGTCGCCATCCGCTCCTCCCACGAGTGGGTGGTGACGACGTTCGGGAAGTGCGACCGCGCGGTCTCGAGGTTGTGGTTGTAGCGGTGGACGCCGAGGGCGGCCAGCTCGTCGACCTGCTCCTGGGTGAGCATCCCGAGCGAGCAGGCGATCTGGATGTCGACCGCCTCGCGGATGGCCCGCACCCCGGCCGCCACCTGCGCCATGAGGCGGGCGTCGGGGCCGCGGACGGCGGCGACGATGCAGAACTCCGTCGCGCCCGTCGCCCGGGTCTCCACGGCGGCCGCGACCAGCGAGGGCACGTCGAGCCAGGCCGCGCGCACGGGGCTGGCGAACAGGCCGGACTGGCTGCAGAAGTGGCAGTCCTCGGGGCAGCCGCCGGTCTTGAGGCTGACGATGCCCTCGACCTCGACCTCGGGCCCGCAGTGCCGCTCGCGGACCTCGTGGGCCAGCTGCAGCAGCTCGGGCAGCCGGTCGTCGGGCAGGCGCAGGCACTCCAGGGCCTGCTCCTGCGACAGGCCCACCCCCCGGTCGAGGACCTGCTCGCGGGCGGTGGCCAGGACGTCGATCAGCAGCTCGGTCACGGCCGCAGTCTGCCAGCGGGCCCGGCCGCTCCCTACCCTGGCCGGGTGTCGACGCTGGCGGACCTGCTGCACGCCCGCACCTCGCTGTCGCCCGCCGACGTCGACTGGCTGCACGCGCTCGTCGCGGAGTGGCAGCTGGTCAGCGACCTCAGCTTCGCCGACCTGGTGCTGTGGGTGCGCGCCGACGACGGCACCTGGCTGGTCGCCGCCCACATGCGCCCGACGACCGGGCCGACGGCGTACGGCGAGGACGTCGTCGGCACGGAGCGCTCGGGGGAGGCGGCGCGGCGGCTCGAGCGCGCCTGGCGCCACGGCCGGGTCGCCGGCACCCCGCTCGACCGGCAGCTCGACCCCCCGCTGCGGCCCGGCACCGTCGCGCTGCGCCAGGAGACCGTGCCCGTGCGCCGCGGCGACCACGTCGTGGGCGTGCTGTCGCGCGACACCCCGCTGAGCAGCGGCCGCACGCCGAGCCAGCTGGAGCTGGCCTACCTCACCAGTGCCGGCGAGCTCCTGCAGATGGTGTCGGAGGGCGCGTTCCCCTACCCGGGGCGGACGACGGACCCCGAGGGCGCGCCGCGCGCCGGTGACGGCCTGCTGCGCCTGGACCGCACGGGGCGGGTCGTCTACGCGAGCCCCAACGCGCTGTCGGCGTACCGGCGGCTCGGCGTGGTCGGCGACCTGCTCGGCGCCCACCTCGGCCAGACCATGGCGCAGCTGCCCGCACCGGCCGGCCAGCTCGACGAGCCGCGGGGGTCGGCGGCCCTCGCGGCGGCGCTGCGGTTCCGCGAGCCGCGCGAGTCCGAGGTCGACGCCCGGGGGGCGACGGTGTCGATGCGCGTCATGCCGCTCGTGCCGGGCGGCCAGCCGCGCGGGGCCCTCGTGCTCGTCCGGGACGTGACGGAGGTGCGGCGCCGCGACCGCGCCATCATGGGCAAGGACGCGACGATCCGGGAGATCCACCACCGGGTGAAGAACAACCTGCAGACGGTGGCCGCGCTGCTGCGCCTGCAGGCCCGGCGGCTGCCCGACCCGGCGGCGCGCGCAGCGCTGCAGGAGTCGGTGCGGCGGGTCGCCAGCATCGCCGTGGTCCACGAGACGCTGTCGCTGTCGCTGGACGAGACCGTCCCCTTCGACGGCATCGCCGACAAGGTGCTCGCCATGTGCGGCGAGGTCGCGGCGCCCGAGGCGTCCGTCGCCGTCCGACGGCACGGCGACATCGGGGTGCTGTCGGCCGAGGTCGCCACGCCGCTGTCGCTGGTCCTCACCGAGCTCGTGCAGAACGCGGTGGAGCACGCGTTCCCGACCGGGCACGGGAGCATCGACGTGCGGGTGACCCGGGACGACGCGGCGCTGCACCTGCTCGTCGAGGACGACGGGCAGGGCCTGCCGGCCGACTTCGACCTCGCCGGCTCGCCGCGGCTGGGCCTGCAGATCGTCCGGACCCTGGTGGAGGGGGAGCTGCGGGGCACGATCACGCTGCGGTCCCGCGAGGACGGGGGCACCGAGGCGGCGGTCAGCGTGCCCGTCGCCCGCTGACGCCCACCGGCCGGCCCCGCACTGGTCCGCGGCCGGGCAGGACGCCCCACCCGGCCGCGCGAGCGGCTAGGAGGCCGGGACGCGGACCCGGACGTCGCGACGGGTGAGCGCGCGGCGCTCGTCCTCGCTGGTCCCACCCCAGACGCCGGAGTCCTGACCGCTCTCGAGCGCCCAGGTGAGGCAGTCGCTCACGACCGGGCAGCGCCGGCAGACGACCTTGGCCTCCTCGACCTGGACGGCCGCCGGCCCGGTGGTGCCGATCGGGAAGAACAGCTCCGGGTCCTCGTCACGGCAGAGCGCGTGGTGCCGCCAGTCCATGCGGTCCAACTCCTCGAAGTGCGCGGCGCGCCGGAGCGCGCCGCGGTCCACCCGTGGCGCGCTGCCACGGGTTCGTGCTGGTCCCGCCGGGACGGCGGGTCCTCCGTGCTCGCCGATCTACCGGCTGACCAGGGGTGGGGTCGCGGGTGGATCTCGACGGCTCGCACTCACCTTGGCACCGGCTTCACCGAGAGGCAAGGACCACAGCGTCCTGCTTCCGTGGAGCGGTGTCGGGTACGTCACGTGCTGTCGGCGCCGCACTCCCCCGTGGAGGAGGACTCAAACCGCGCGAGGTCAGAGGACCACGCGCAGAGCGGCCGGGACGCTGCGCAGGACGACGCGGGACCGGTCGCCGACGTCCTCGCCGTCGAGCTGCAGGGGCTGGGGCCGGGCCGCGCTGAGCACGAGCTGGTCCGCGTCGTGCACCTGCAGGACCCGCGAGCCGCTCGGCCGCGGCTCGGTCGCGAGGATCTGCCCCAGGTGCCGCAGGGTGCGCAGCGTGCCCAGGCTGCGCAGCCCGAACAGGTCCAGGCCGGCGTCGAACGAGGCCCGCGGGGCGGGCTGCACCGGCCGGTCGCCGAGGTAGGTCCACGGCGCGGCGTTGCAGACCAGGGCGAGCCCGAGCGCCTCGGGCTCCGCGCCCGGCCGCTCGAGCACCAGGCCCGGACGGCGCCGCTCCGCGTGCAGCAGGAAGTGGCGGAAGCCCTCGCGCACGAACAGCCCCGGGGTGGGCCGGCGGCCGGCGGCGCGGCACCGGTCGACGCGCCGCACGACGGCGGCGTCCAGGCCCAGGCCGGCGTTGAAGGTGAACCAGCGCCGCTCGCCGTCGCTGTCGGCGGTCCCCAGCCCGATCGTGCGCTGCCGCTCGCTGGCGAGGGCGTCGAGCAGGGCGCTGGTGGCCTCGAGCGGGTCCTGGGGCAGGCCGAGCGCGCGGGCGAAGACGTTGGTGCTGCCTCCGGGCACGACCGCGAGCGCGGGCAGGTCGGGGCGGGGCCCGTCGGCGAGCAGCCCGTTGACCACCTCGTTGACGGTGCCGTCGCCGCCGAGGGCGACGACGACGTCGAGGCCGTCCGTGGCGGCGGTGCGGGCCAGCTCGGCGGCGTGCCCGCGCGCCTTGGTCTCCACGACCTCGAGCCGCACCGTGCTGGCCAGGGCGTGGGCGAGCACGTCGCGCGCGGCCACCGACGTCGCCGTGGCCATGGGGTTGACGACCAGGAGCGCGCGCATCCCGCACATGTGTCCGCGGCTAGCCTGCTCAACCGTGTCGACCCCCGTGCCGCCCACCACACCGGGAGGCGCGGCGCCCACCCCGGTGCGGCGCGCCGCCGCCCTCGTCGCGGTCGAGGGCGTCGCCCTGGCCCTGCTGGGCGGGGCGTACGTCGTCGCCGCCGTCCTGGGCTCGCCGACCGAGCGCCTGGGCGCCGTGCTCGAGGGCGTGTTCGCGCTGGTCGTCGCGGTGCTGCTGCTCGCCGTGGCCCGCGGCCTGGCCGCCGGCCGCGGCTGGGCCTGGGCGCCGACCATCACCACGCAGCTGTTCCTGCTGGTGGTCGGCGCGTACCTGGCGCAGGGGCGGGTGTGGCTCGCCGCCGTGCCGGTGCTGCTGCTCGCCGTCGCCGTGCTCGCGCAGTTGGCCGCACCGGCGGCGCGGGCGTCGTACGGCGAGGGCGACCGGCGCCAGGACTGAGCGGCGCCAGGGGGGGCGGTCGGTCCTCCCCCGGGCTACTCGTCGGAGAGCAGGCCCTCGCGCAGCTGCGCCAGCGTGCGGGCCAGCAGGCGCGACACGTGCATCTGGCTGATGCCGAGCTCGCCGGCGATCTGCGACTGGGTCATCCCGCCGAAGAAGCGCAGCAGCAGGATCCGCTTCTCGCGCGCCGGGAGCTTCTCGAGCAGCGGCTTGAGCGACTCGCGGTACTCGACGCCCTCGAGCGCCTCGTCGGTGATGCCGAGCGAGTCCGAGACCGACGGGCTGTCGTCGTCGCCGCCGTCGGGCGCGTCGAGGCTGACCGCGGAGTAGGCGTTGGCCGACTCCAGGCCCTCGAGGATCTCCTCCTCCGAGAGCCCCAGGTGGCCGGCGAGCTCGGCGACGGTGGGGGAGCGGCCGTTCTTCTGCGACAGCTCGCTGGTGGCCTTGGTCAGGCTGAGCTTGAGCTCCTGCAGGCGGCGGGGGACCCGGATCGCCCAGCCCTTGTCGCGGAAGTGGCGCTTGATCTCGCCGACGATGGTCGGGGTGGCGTAGGTGGAGAACTCCACGCCGCGCTCGAGGTCGAAGCGGTCGACGCTCTTGATGAGGCCGATGGTCGCGACCTGCACCAGGTCGTCCAGCGGCTCCCCGCGGTTGCGGAACCGCCGGGCGAGGTACTCCACGAGCGGCAGGTGCTGCTCGACCAGCTCGTCGCGCAGGCGGGCCCGGCGGGGGTCGCCCTCGGGCAGGGCGGCGAGCTCGGTGAACAGCCCGCGGGCGTGGGCCCGGTCGGCGGCGGTCTTCTCGCTGCGGGTGCTCACGGGCACCTCGGCGGGGTCGACCTCGACGTCGAGCACGGGGTCCGCGGCGAGCTCCGGCAGACCGGGCGCGGGAGCCGCCGGCTCGACGCCCGGCGCGCTGCTGCGGTCGTCCTGCACCGGCAGGACCGGGACCACGGCCTCCTCCGTCCCGCTCATGCCGAGGCCAGGTCGTCGTAGCTGCCGCGGTGCTTGCGCAGGGAGAGCGTGACGCGCCGGTCGGCGTCGACGGAGCTGTCGACCTCGCCGGCGAGCGCGGTGAGGACCGTCCACGCGAAGGTGTCGCGGGAGGGCTCCTCGCCGTCGAGCGTCGGTACGGTCACCGAGACGGCGATGGCGTCCTCCGTGAGCAGGAACGAGCACTCGAGGTCGGCGCCGGGCACGGTCTGCACCAGCAGCATGGCGCAGGCCTCGTCGACCGCGATGCGCAGGTCCTCGATGTCGTCGATGGTGAAGTCCAGGCGCGAGGCGAGGCTGGCGGTGGCGGTGCGCAGCACCGACAGGTAGGCGCCGGCGGCCGGGAGGCGGAGCGTCACGAGGTCGCGTCCGGCGCCGGACAGGGCTGCGCCGCCCTCCGCGCTCACAGGAACCGTCCCGCCCATGTCCACCCCGCTCCTCCTCCGGCTGCCTCTCGGGCGGCAGCGCGCCTGTGATCCTACGGTGCCGGCGGGTCGTCCGGGAACGGGCTCGCGGCCAGCGCCTGCAGCGCCGCGCCGTCGACGCGGTACGTCGTCCAGTCGTCCTGCGCGACGGCCCCGAGGGAGCGGTAGAAGCCGATCGCCGGGGCGTTCCAGTCCAGCACCCACCACTCGAACCGGCGGTAGCCGCGCTCGACGCAGACCGCGGCGAGGGCCTGCAGCAGGGCCCGGCCGAGACCGGTGCCGCGGGCCGACGGGCGCACGAACAGGTCCTCCAGCCACAGCCCGGGCCGGCCGGTCCAGGTGGAGAAGGTCGGGTACCACAGCGCGAACCCCACGATCTGCCCGGACGCGTCCAGCCCCACGTGCGCCGAGCAGGTCGCGTCCTCGAACAGCCCGCGCCGCAGGTCCTGCTCCGTGGCCTCGACGGCGTCGGGCTCGCGCTCGTACGCCGCGAGCTCCCGGACCAGCTCCAGCAGCACCGGGACGTCGCCCGGCGACGCGGGCCGCACCGTCATGCGTCCGGCTCCGGGGGGTGGACGGTCACGTCGTTCCAGGTCATCACCACGCGGTGGCCGCGGTAGGTGCCGAGCACGGAGACCGAGGCCGGGTCCTGCGTGAAGATGCCGCCCTGCCAGGCGGGCAGTCCGACCCAGACGGCCGCGAGCGCCCGCAGCGAGTGCCCGTGGCCGAACAGGGCGACGTCGCCCTCCTCGAGCTGCGGCGCCACCCGCTCCACGGTGCGGGCGCAGCGGGCCCCGACCTGCTCCCAGTCCTCGCCCCCGGGGGCGCCGTCGGTCCACAGCCACCAGCCGGCGCGGTCCTCGCGGATCTCGGCGGTCGTGCGTCCCTCGTACTCGCCGTTGTCCCACTCGACGAGGTCGTCGTCGACCTGCGCCGCGAGCCCCGTGAGCTCGGCGGTGCGCCGGGCGCGCACGAGCGGGGAGGTCCAGGCCGCGGCGACCGTCCGCGACGCCAGCAGCGGCGCGAGCGAGGCCGCCTGCCGCTCGCCGTACGGCGTCAGCGGGACGTCGGTGAGCCCGGTGTGCTTGTGCGTGCGGGTCCACTCGGTCTGGCCGTGCCGTACGAGGAGGAGGTCGCCCATGGGCCGCAGCCTGGCACGGCGGAGGCCCGGCCCCCGACGGGGGACCGGGCCTCGAGGTGCGCGTGCCGGGGGTGCTAGGCCGCCGACTGCGGCTTGACGTACTGCTGGCCCTTGGTCTGCCAGAAGACGTCGGCGACCTGGTCGATGCCGTCGAGCAGGGCCTGGCCGCTGGCCGGGTCCACCGACTGCTTGGCGCCGGTGCCGCTGGCCTTCTTGATGGTGTCGTTGATGAGCATGTGCAGCTGCGGGAACTTCTCGAAGTGCTCGGCCTTGAAGTAGTCGTGCCACAGCACGGCCAGGTGGCGCTTGGCCAGGTCGGCGCGCTCACCGATGATGATGATCGCGCGCTCGCGGAACACGGGGTCCTCGTTGGCCTGGTACTTCTCCTGCATGGCCTTCACGGACTGGGCCTCGATGCGCGCCTGGGCGGGGTCGTACACGCCGCAGGGGAGGTCGCAGTGGGCGGAGACGGTGGTCTTGGGCGTGAACAGCTGGTGGAGCCGCACGGTGGGAGTCCCTTCCTCGAAGATGTCCCGAGCCTAGTCCGGAGGTGATCGCGGTGCGCTTCGGGACGGTGGCCGTGCGCGGGGCCTCGATGGAGCCGCGGCTGCGCGACGGCGACTTCCTCGTGGTGCGCTGGGGAGCCCGCGTCCGGCCCGGCGCGGTGGTCGTCGCGCGGTTCCGGGACCACCCGGGGCTGCTCGTCGTCAAGAGGGCGGTCCGCCCGGCCGCGGGCGGGTGGGAGCTGGCCTCCGACAACGCGTCCGCCCCCGGTGCGCTGCAGGGCCTCGCGGACGTGGAGGCGGTCGTGGTCCTGCGCTACTGGCCCCGGGGACGGCGCCCGTGACCGCACCCGCACGCTGCCCGCCCGCCCGTGCGACCGGCCGGCCCGTCCCGGCCGCGGCGGGCCTCGCCGCCGGCCGCGCGCGGTGACGTGGCAGCATCGCCGGCGGGTCACCGCCCGTCCGACGCACCGCCCGCACTCCAGGGCGCATCCCCCCCGTCTGACGCCGCCGCGCTCGCCGCGGCCCGTCGAGGAGCCCCGTGACCGACGTGCCGCCGCCTGCCCGCCCGCCTGTCCCTCCCGCCGCCGGGTCCGCGAGGGATGACGCCGTCTTCGCCCTGCACCGCGGCGGCAAGGTCGAGGTCGTCTCCAGCGTGGCGCTCGCGACGCGTGAGGACTTGTCGCTGGCCTACACGCCGGGCGTGGCCACCGTCTGCACCGCGATCGCCGCGGACCCGGCCCTCGCGTACGACTACACGTGGAAGTCGCACGTGGTCGCGGTGGTCACCGACGGCACGGCCGTGCTCGGGCTCGGCGACATCGGCCCGGCCGCGGCGCTGCCCGTGATGGAGGGCAAGGCGCTGCTGTTCAAGCAGTTCGGCGGCATCGACGCCGTGCCGATCTGCCTCGACGTGACCGACGTCGACGACCTCGTCGACACCGTCGCGCGGCTGGCCCCCGGCTTCGGCGGCATCAACCTGGAGGACATCAGCGCCCCGCGCTGCTTCGAGGTGGAGCGGCGGCTGCAGGAGCGCCTCGACATCCCCGTCTTCCACGACGACCAGCACGGCACCGCGATCGTGGTGGTGGCGGCGCTGATGGGCGCGGCCCGCCTGACCGGGCGGTCGCTGTCGGACCTGCGCGTGGTGTGCAGCGGCGCCGGCGCCGCGGGCATCGCCGTGTCGCGGATGCTGCTCGAGGCCGGGGTCGGCGACCTGGCCATGGCCGACAGCCGCGGGATCGTGCACGCCGGGCGGACCGACCTCAACGCGTCCAAGGCGGCCTTCGCGCAGGAGAGCAACCGGGCCGGGCACCACGGCACGCTCGCCGAGGCGCTCGTCGGCGCGGACGTGCTCCTCGGGCTGTCCGGCGGCACCGTGCCGCAGGAGGTGGTCGCGACCATGGCCCCGGGCGGGATCGTGTTCGCGATGGCCAACCCGGTGCCGGAGGTGCACCCCGACGTCGCCCGCGCGGCCGGGGCCGCCGTCGTCGCCACCGGCCGCAGCGACTTCCCCAACCAGATCAACAACGTGCTCGCCTTCCCGGGGGTGTTCGCCGGCGCCCTGGCGGTGCGCGCGTCGCGGATCACGGAGGGCATGAAGCGCGCCGCCGCGCAGGCGCTCGCCGACGTGGTCGCGGGCGAGCTGCGGCCGGACCACGTCATCCCGTCGGTCTTCGACCCGCGCGTGGCCCCGGCGGTCGCGTCGGCGGTCGCGGCGGCGGCCCGGGCGGACGGGGTCGCGCGCCTCCAGCCGTAGCGCGGCCTGCCGCTAGGGTGCGGCCATGCTCGCTGCCGCCTGCGTCTCCCAGTCCGCCGACGACCCGCTGTCCGGCCTCGAGGTGGCCGACCGGCCCGCGCCCGAGGTGCCGGACGGCTGGGTGCGCGTGCACGTCCGGGCGGCGTCGCTCAACCACCACGACCTGTGGTCGCTCAAGGGCGTCGGGCTCCCCGCGGACCGGCTGCCGATGGTGCTCGGCTGCGACGCGGCCGGGGTGACCGACGACGGCCGCGAGGTCGTCGTGCACGCCCTCGTCGGCGACCCCGACTGGACCGGCGACGAGACGCTCGACCCCCGGCGCAGCATCCTGTCCGAGCGCCACCAGGGCACGCTCGCCGAGCAGGTCGTGGTGCCGGCCCGCAACCTCGTGACCAAGCCCGCGGGCCTGTCCTTCGAGCAGGCCGCCTGCCTGCCGACCGCCTGGCTCACGGCCTACCGGATGCTCTTCACGCAGAGCGGGCTCAAGCCGGGCGACCGGGTGCTCGTGCAGGGCGCCGGCGGCGGCGTCGCGACCGCCGCGATCGCGCTGGCCCGCGCGGCCGGCATCGTCGTCTGGGCGACCAGCCGCGACGAGGCCAAGCGGGCCCGCGCGCTCGAGCTCGGGGCGCACGAGGTCTTCGAGACGGGCGCCCGGCTGCCCGCGCGGGTCGACGCCGTGATCGAGACGGTCGGCAAGGCGACCTGGGGCCACTCGATGAAGTCGCTGCGCCCCGGCGGCACCCTCGTCGTGTCGGGCGCCACCAGCGGGGCCGACCCGTCCGCCGACCTCAACCGGCTGTTCTTCCTGCAGCTGCGGGTGGTGGGCTCCACGATGGGCACGCGCACTGAGCTCGAGCAGCTGCTCAGCCTGTGCGAGGCGACCGGGGTCCAGCCGCTGGTCGACGAGGTGATCCCGCTGGGCGAGGCGGCCCGGGGCTTCGAGCGGCTGCAGTCGGGGGACGTGTTCGGCAAGATCGTGCTGACCCCGTGACCGTGCTGACCCCGTGACCGTGCTGTCCCGCTGATCCCGCTGTCCGCCTGGTCCTGCTGCTCCCTGATCCCGCTGCTGCGAGCGCCTTGCCGCCCTGACCCCCGCGAGGAGCCCGCACGTGGTGCTGCCGGTCCACGACGTCAACCCGGTGCGGCGTGCCACCGTCGTCACCTACCTGCTCATCGCGGTCAACGTCGTCGCCTTCCTGCTCAGCCCGATCGCGACCACCCTCACGGGCAGCGGCAGCGCCGCGTCGCAGTGCAGCCAGGTGGCGTTCCTCGACCGGTACGCCGCCAAGCCCGCCGAGCTGATCGGCGACCAGCCGGAGACGCAGGTCGCGACGGGAGAGGTCGGCACCGACCAGCGCGGCCGCAGGGGCTGCGTCCTGGGGGAGCCCGCGTACGTCATGCCGCCCGCGCTGTCGGCGCTGACGGCGATGTTCCTGCACGGCGGCTGGCTGCACCTGCTCGGCAACCTGCTGTACCTGTACGTCTTCGGCAACAACGTCGAGGACCGGCTCGGGCGGGTGCGCTTCCTGCTGTTCTACCTCGTCTGCGGCTTCGCGGCGACGTACGGCTTCGCGGTCGTCAGCCCGTCCTCGCAGACGCCGCTCGTCGGCGCGTCCGGGGCGATCGCGGGCGTGCTCGGCGCCTACCTGGTGCTCTTCCCGCGGGCCCGCGTCTGGTCGCTGCTCACGTTCTTCTTCTTCCTGCCGGTGCGGCTGCCCGCCTGGGTCGTGCTCGGCAGCTGGTTCGTCCTGCAGGCGCTCTACTCCGGCGGCGCGGGCATCACCGACGCGACCGGGGGCGGCGTCGCCTACCTGGCCCACGTCCTCGGCTTCGCCGTGGGCGCCGCCCTGGTCTGGCGGGTGCGCGGCACCGGCGCGCCCCGGCAGCCCGCGTCGTACGCTCCCCGACGATGAGCGACGACGGCCGGCTCGAGCAGCTGGTGCGCGGGGTGGGCGTGGTGTCCCTCGGCCTGGCCGGGGTGGGCCTGCTGCGCCCCCGCGAGCTGGCGTACGTCGCCGGGGTGCGGGCGTCGGGGGAGGCCTCGCTGCCGGTGCTGGTGCGCCTCAACGCCGCCCGCCAGGCGGTGCTCGGCCTCGCCCTGCTCACCCGCACGCCCACTGACGTCGGGCGCTCGGCAGGGCTGTTCCTGCCGCTGACCGCGCTGGACGCGGCGGCGGTGCTGCTCGGGGTGCGCTCGCGGGCACTCGCGCCGCGCTCCGCGGTCATGGCGCTCACGGTCCTCGGCGTCAACGTCGCGGTGGCGCGGGCCGCGGGCCGACCCGGCGGGCCTCAGTCCAGCAGGTGGCGCAGGTAGCGCTCGGGGCCGTCCAGGAACGCCCGCCAGTCCCGCACCAGGTCCAGGTCGTCGTAGGCGACCGTGCGCAGGCCGTGCTCGCCGGCCTCGAGCAGCGTGGCGCCGGGCAGCGACGCGAGCAGCGGCGAGTGCGTGGCCACGAGCACCTGCGCCCCCTCCTGCGCGAGGTCGTGCAGCGCGGCGAGCAGGGCCAGGCAGCCCCGGAACGACAGCGCCGCCTCGGGCTCGTCCATGAGGAAGAAGCCGTAGCCGCGGAACCGGGTGCGCACCACCTCCAGGAACGACTCGCCGTGGCTCATCTCGTGCAGCGGCGCCTCGCGGGCGCGCAGGTCGGTGGAGGGGTGCTCCTCCAGGTAGCTGTAGAGCCCGTGCATCGTCTCCGCGCGCAGGAAGTACGACGACACCAGCCGGCCCGGGGAGCGGACCAGCTGCAGCACCTGCGCGAGCGGGGACTCGCTCTCGCGGGTGCGGTGCAGCACGCCGCGCGACCCGCCCTCGACGCCCAGCCCGTACGCCTCGGCGACCGCCTCGACCATCGTGCTCTTGCCCGAGCCGTTCTCCCCGACCAGGAACGTCACGCCCGGGGCCAGGTCGAGCCCGTCGCGCAGCAGCGCCGCGACGGCGGGCAGCGCGTACGGCCAGGCCCCCGGGTCGTACCGGCGTCCGGGCTCGTGCTGCACCCGGCGCAGCGGCCGGTCGGCGCCGAGGACGCTCAGTCCTCGTCGTCGAGCCGGGCCAGCCAGGTCGCCAGCCGGTCGACGGCCACCTCGAACTCGGGGTTGAGGTCGACGAACTCGACCATCCGTCCGGCCAGCCACGCCAGGGCGACCTGCTCGTCGCCCCGGCGCTCGGACAGCTCCTCGATCCCGCGGTCGGTGCTGTACACGGCGTGCGCTAGCCGCGCGGTCCCTGGCCCTGCAGCGCGGCCTCGACCAGCGCCACCTGCTCGGCCTCGTGCACCTTGCTCGAGCCGGCCGCGGGGGAGGCGGCGTGCCGGCGCGACACCCGGCGCAGCCGCAGCTGCTCGGGCAGGTGGTCGGGCAGCGACAGCGCGATGTGGCTCCACGCGCCCTGGTTGGCCGGCTCCTCCTGCGCCCAGACGAGCTCGTCGACGTGGGGGTACTGCGCCAGCGCCGCCGCGATCTCCTCGGCCGGCAGCGGGTAGAGCTGCTCGACGCGCAGCAGCGCCACGTCGTCGGCACCGGTCTTGCGCCGCGCCGCGAGCAGGTCGTAGAAGACCTTGCCGGAGCACAGGACGACGCGCGACACCTCGGCGGCGTCGGGGGCGTCCGGGTCGGCCAGCACCGGCTGCCAGCGCCCGGAGGTGAAGTCCGTCGCGGCGCTGACGGCCGCCTTGAGGCGCAGCATCGACTTGGGCGTCACGACGACCAGGGGCCGGTTGACGTCGACGAGCGCCTGCGCGCGCAGCAGGTGGAAGTGCTGCGCCGGGGTCGACGGGTAGGCGACCGTCATGTTGTCCTCGGCGCACAGCTGCAGGAAGCGCTCGATGCGCATGGAGCTGTGGTCGGGGCCCTGGCCCTCGTAGCCGTGCGGCAGCAGCAGGGTGACGGCGCTGCGCTGGCCCCACTTGGCCTCGCCGGAGGAGATGAACTCGTCGACGATGGTCATGGCGCCGTTGACGAAGTCGCCGAACTGCGCCTCCCACATGACCAGGGCCTCGGGGCGCGCCACCGAGTAGCCGTACTCGAAGCCGAGGGCGGCGTACTCGCTGAGCAGCGAGTCGTAGACGTGGAACGGTCCGGCGCCCTCGCCGAGGTGCTTGAGCGGGGTGTGCTCGGCGCCCGTCACGCGGTCGACGAGCGTGGCGTGCCGCTGCACGAAGGTGCCGCGGCGGCTGTCCTGACCGGTCAGGCGGACCGGCCGGCCCTCGAGCAGCAGCGAGCCGAAGGCGAGCAGCTCGCCCATCGCCCAGTCGATCCCGCCCTCGGTCACCATCTTCGCGCGGCGCTGCATGAGCGGCGCGAGCTTGGGGTGGGCGGTGAAGCCCTCGGGCAGCTCGACGTGGGCGCGACCGAGCCGGTCGAGGACCTCCTGCGACACCGCCGACTCGACGCGGGTCAGCGTGTGGACCCCGTCCATCGGGTGCTCGCCGCCCTTGCTGGAGGAGGAGGAGTCGCGCGTCTCCGCGAACACCCGCTCGAGCTGCGCCTGGTAGTCCTTGAGCGCGTCCTCGGCCTCCTCGAGGGTGATGTCCCCGCGGCCGACGAGCTGCTCGGTGTAGGTCTTGCGCACCGAGCGCTTCTGGTCGATGACGTCGTACATGAGCGGCTGCGTCATCGAGGGGTCGTCGCCCTCGTTGTGGCCGCGGCGGCGGTAGCAGACGAGGTCGACGACCACGTCCTTCTTGAACCTCTGCAGGAAGTCGAACGCGAGGCGGGCGACCCGCACGCACGCCTCGGGGTCGTCCCCGTTGACGTGGAAGATCGGCGCCTGGACGGTGCGGGCCACGTCGGTCGAGTAGACGCTGGAGCGCGACTGCTCCGGGGCGGTGGTGAAGCCGACCTGGTTGTTGACGACCACGTGGAAGGTGCCGCCGGTGCGGTAGCCGCGCAGCTGGCCCATCTGCAGGGTCTCGGCGACGACGCCCTGGCCGGCGAAGGCCGCGTCGCCGTGCAGCAGGACGGGCAGCACGGTGAAGCCGGCCTCGCCCTTGTCGATCATGTCCTGCTTGGCGCGCACGATGCCCTCGAGCACCGGGTTGACCGCCTCGAGGTGCGAGGGGTTGCTGGTCAGCGAGACGCAGGTCGTCGCACCCCCCGCCGCGGTGAAGGTGCCCTCGGCCCCGAGGTGGTACTTGACGTCGCCCGAGCCCTGGACGGTCCGCGGGTCGATGTTGCCCTCGAACTCGCGGAAGATCTGACCGTAGCTCTTGCCGACGATGTTGGCGAGCACGTTGAGCCGGCCCCGGTGGGCCATGCCGATGACGACCTCGTCGAGCCCCGCCTCGGCCGAGCCGGTGAGCACCGCGTCGAGCAGCGGGATGACGGACTCGCCGCCCTCGAGCGAGAACCGCTTCTGCCCGACGAACTTGGTCTGCAGGAAGTTCTCGAACGCCTCCGCGGCGTTGAGCCGCTTGAGGACGTGCAGCTGCAGGTCGCGGTCGGGCTGCTCGTACTGCTTCTCGACCCGGTCCTGGATCCACCGGCGCTGCTCGGGGTCCTGGATGTGCATGTACTCGATGCCGACGTTGCGGCAGTACGAGTCGCGCAGGACGCCGAGGACCTCGCGCAGCTTCATCACGCGGTGGGCGGCGAAGCCCGCGACCGGGAACTCGCGGTCGAGGTCCCACAGCGTCAGGCCGTGGTTGACGACGTCGAGGTCGGGATGGGTGCGCACCTTGAAGGCGAGCGGGTCGGTGTCGGCCATGAGGTGCCCGCGCACCCGGTAGGCGTGGATGAGCTCCATGACGCGGGTGGCCTTGTCGAGGTCGCCCTCGTGGCCGGCCTGCACGTCGGGCGCCCAGCGCACGGGCTCGTACGGGATGCGCAGCGCGGCGAACACGTCGTCGTAGAAGCCGTCCTCGCCGAGGAGCAGCTGGTGCATGCGGCGCAGGAACTCGCCGGACTGCGCGCCCTGGATGACGCGGTGGTCGTAGGTCGAGGTCAGCGTGATGGTCTTGCTGACCGCCAGCCGGGCGAGCGTCTCCTCGGACGCGCCGGAGAACTCCGCGGGGTACTCCATCGCGCCGACACCGATGATCGCGCCGGCGCCCTGCATGAGCCGGGGCACGGAGTGCACGGTGCCGATGCCGCCCGGGTTGGTCAGGCTGATCGTGGTGCCCTGGAAGTCCTCGGTCGTCAGCTTGCCCTTGCGGGCCCGGCGCACGATGTCCTCGTAGGCGGACAGGAACTGGCCGAAGTCCATCCGGTCGGCCTCGCGGATCGCCGCGACCACGAGCGACCGCGAGCCGTTGGCGTTCTGCAGGTCGATCGCGAGGCCCAGGCCGACCGAGTCGGGCGTCACGAGGACGGGCTTGCCGTCGACCTCGGCGAACGAGCTGTTGATGACCGGCACCTCGGCGACGGCGCGGACCAGCGCGTAGCCGATGAGGTGGGTGAAGGACACCTTGCCGCCGCGGGTGCGGCGCAGGTGGTTGTTGATCACCGTGCGGTTGTCGGCGAGCAGCTTGGCCGGCACCGCGCGCACCGAGGTCGCGGTCGGGACCTGCAGGGAGGCGTTCATGTTGGCGACCACGCGGGAGGCGGCGCCCTTGAGCGGCGTCTGCACGGGGCCGCTCGGGGCGGGCGGCTCGGGCGCCGGGGCGGCCTTGACCGCACCGGCGGCCGGCTCGACCTGCGCGGCGGGCGAGGGCGACGGCGCGGGGGTGGGCGCCGCGGGCGGGGCCGCCGCAGCGGCCGGGCGGGCCGGCGGCTCCACCGCGGCGGCCGCGGGGGCGGGAGGGGCGGCGGCGGGCGCCGCCTCGGCGGCCGGCTGCTCGGGCTCCGGGGTCGTCGAGCCCGACGACCCGTTGCCGTTGCTCGCCCCGTTGCCGTTGCTCGCCCCGTTGCCACCGCTGCCGCCCGCGTCACCGGGGGAGTAGTCGGACAAGAACTCGCGCCACTGCTCGGACACGCTGTCCGGGTCCTTGAGGTACTGCTGGTGGATCTCGTACACGAGCCACTCGTTGGCCCCGAAGTCCGTCTGCTGTCCCGGCTGCGTCGACACGCTGGAGAGTCGCCTCTTCCTCAAGTCCGTGGGTCGTTCGCCCGGTCGCCGAGACTACTCGCGTCGTGCGAGCCGGGTCACGTGCCGGACGGCTCCTCGCGCACCCGCGCGGGAGCGGGCGGGTCGACCTCGTAGGCCGCGACGGTCTGCACAAGGCGGCGCTGGGGGGAGTCCGCCGGCTCCCGGGCGTCCTTGGCCGGCTGGGCGTCGTGGGTGGGCTGCGCGTCGGCGGGCCCGGCGGCCGGCTGGAAGGCGTCGGGCTGGCCGGCGTCGGGCGGGCTGGCGTCGGCGGGCTGCGGGGCGTCGGTCGGCTCGGTCATGACCGCTGCCGTACCCCGCCGCGCCGCAGGCACCCCGGGGTGGCGCGCCGGCAGCACCCGGCGCAGGCTCCCGGCATGGGTGATCTCGACGGCCGCGTGGCCCTGGTGACGGGAGCCAGCAGGGGCCTGGGCCGGGAGGTGTCGCGCGGCCTGGCCGTGGCGGGCGCGACCGTGGTCATGGCGGCCCGCGACCCCGAGCGGCTCGAGGCGGCCGTGGCCGACCTCGTCGAGGAGGGCCTCGACGTCGTGGGCCGCGCCGTCGACGTGTCCGACCTGGCGGCGGTGCGCGCTCTGCCCGCGCAGCTGGGTCCGCTGGCCGCCGTCGACGTGCTCGTCAACGCGGCTGGGGTGATGAGCGAGCGGACGGCCAAGACGCTGCGGACGAGCGACGAGGAGTGGCGCCGGGTGCTCGGGACCAACCTCGACGGCGCCTTCGCGACGGCGGCGGCGTTCGTGCCCGGCATGGTCGAGCGGCGGTGGGGCCGGGTGGTCAGCCTCAGCGCGTGCCTGGGCCGGATGTCCGGGCCGGGCACCGCCGGCGGGCTGGCGCCGTACCGCGTGTCCAAGGCCGCGCTCAACGCGCTCATGAAGAACCTGGCGGCGGAGACGGGCGACGGCCGCCGCGGCGTGCTCGTCGACGCCACCTGCCCCGGCCACTGCCGCACCGACATGGGCGGGCCGGACGCGCCGCGCAGCGCCGCGCAGGGAGCGGCGACGGCGCTCTGGCTGGCCTGCCGGTCCGAGGGCCCGACCGGGCTGCTCTGGGAGGACGGCGAGGTCGTGCCCTGGTGACGCAGCGGGTGCCCAGCGGCGGGAGGGGTGCCCCCGGCAGGATTCGAACCTGCGCCTCTACCTCCGGAGGGTAGCGCTCTATCCCCTGAGCTACGGGGGCTCGGGGCGCGGCCGACGCTACCAGCCGCCCCGGGGCGTCCGGAGCCGCACGGACCGGGCGGCGGGCCGCTACCGTGCCGCGCGTGACGAGCAGCCTGGGACGCGTCCTGGTGGTCGACGACGACGACGTGATCCGACAGCTGATCACCGTCAACCTCGAGCTGGAGGGCTTCGAGGTCGCGACCGCCGTGGACGGCCTGGACTGCCTGGAGAAGGTCGCGCAGGTGCTGCCCCAGGTCATCACGCTCGACGTGATGATGCCGCGGATGGACGGCTGGGAGACCGCCGGCCGGCTGCGCGACGACCCCGCGACGGCCGGCATCAAGGTGGTGCTGCTGTCGGCCCGCGCCCAGGAGGCCGACCTGCAGCGGGGCGACCGGATCGGCGTGGACGCCTACCTGACCAAGCCGTTCGACCCGGACGAGCTCATCGAGACGGTGCGCCGGCTCGCGGGCCTGCCCGGCGCGGCCTGAGCCGGCCGGCCCGGACGCGCGGTCCGGCCCCGACGCCGGCTCAGCCGACCGGCGCCTCGCCCGGCTGGTCGTTGCCGGAGCAGGCCGCGCCGACCTCGCGGGTCTGCGGCCCGTTGGTGTAGTCGCCGAGGAACTTCTCGACCGCCGGGTCGGTGGCGCTCGGCGCGGTCAGGCTCCGGCCCCAGGCCTGCAGGCTGACGGCCTCGGTCTGGCCGGGGTAGGGGCTGAGCATCCGGTACGGGTTGCCCTCGACGAGCTCGCGGAGCACCCCGACCTGGTCGGCCGGCAGGTCCGGGCGGTAGGTCACCCACGCGGCGCCGTGCTCCAGGCTGTGCACCGCGTGCTCCGGCGGGATGGCGGCGTCGTACACCTGGCAGGTCTGCGGCAGCCCGCTGTGGTCGCCGCTGTTGGGCGGCGTGGTGCCGCGGTCGGGGTAGTCGACCGGGCCGGCCACGTGGTTGAAGCTGGGGTTGTCGGCGACCTGCAGGCGGTCGTCGTAGCTGCTGTCGACCCGGTCGGCGGCGGTGACGAAGCCGGAGCCGGTGTTGAGCACCGCGTAGCCGACGATCGCCGCCAGGGCGAGCACGAGGACCGTGATGCCCGCCGCGAAGCCCCACGGGAAGGACTTCTTCACGGGGGCGACGACGACCTTCCGCGAGCCGCGGGACGAGGCCGACGTGCCCGAGGAGCCGCGGGAGGAGCGCTGTGCCATGCGGGAGGTCCGTCCTGAGCGTGGGGCGCCTGCGTACGGGCGCGCGGGTGCGGGTCGGGCAGGGACGGGCGGCCGGTGCGGCGGTCGCCGGCGCGGTCCCCGGTGGAGCAGACGAGCGGGCGGCGGGTCGCGTTCCGGGCCGCGTCCGGAGGCCCGAGTCTAGGTGGGCGCGCAGGTAGCCTCGCAGCGTGACTCCCCTCGAGCTCGGTGCCGCCGTGCGCGCTGCCGTGGCCGCCTGCGTCGAGGCCGGCGAGCTGGCCGTCGCCGTGCCCGCCGAGGTGGCCGTGGAGCGACCGCGGCAGAAGGAGCACGGCGACTACGCCACGAGCGTCGCCCTGCAGCTGGCCAGGCCCGCGGGCCGCCGGCCGCGCGAGGTCGCCGAGCTCCTGGCGGCCCGGCTGCGCGAGGCGGACGGCGTCGCACAGGTCGACGTGGCCGGCCCGGGCTTCCTCAACGTCCGGCTGGCCGAGGCCGCGCTCGGCCGGGTCGCCGTCGACGTGGTGCGCGCCGGGGCGTCGTACGGCACGAACGAGGTCGCGGCCGGCCAGGTGGTCAACCTCGAGTTCGTCAGCGCCAACCCCACCGGTCCCGTCCACATCGGCGGGGTGCGCTGGGCCGCGGCCGGCGACGCGCTGGCCCGGCTGCTCGAGGCGAGCGGCGCGAAGGTCAGCCGCGAGTACTACTTCAACGACCACGGCGCGCAGATCGACCGCTTCGCGCGCTCGCTGCTGGCCGCGGCGACCGGCGAGCCCGCGCCCGAGGACGGCTACGGCGGCGGCTACGTCGGCGAGATCGCGCAGCAGGTGCTCGCGCGGGTGCCGGACGCGCTGCAGCAGGCCGACCCGCAGGAGGTCTTCCGCCGCGAGGGCGTCGAGCTCATGTTCGGCGAGATCAAGGCGTCGCTGCACGAGTTCGGGGTCGACTTCGACACGTACTTCCACGAGAACTCGCTGCACGAGTCGGGCGCCGTCGAGCGGGCGGTCGCGCGGCTGCGCGAAGCCGGGCGGATGTACGAGCAGGACGGGGCGACCTGGCTGCGCACGACCGAGTTCGGCGACGACAAGGACCGCGTCGTCATCAAGAGCGACGGCGAGCCCGCCTACATCTCCGGCGACCTCGCCTACTACCTCGACAAGCGCGAGCGCGGCTTCGACCGCGTGATCATCATGCTCGGCGCCGACCACTCCGGCTACGTCGGCCGCCTGATGGCCATGTGCGCGGCGTTCGGCGACGTGCCCGGCACCCACCTCGAGATCCTCATCGGCCAGCTGGTCAACCTGCTGCGCGACGGCAAGCCGCTGCGCATGAGCAAGCGCGCCGGCACGGTCCTGAGGCTGGAGGACCTCGTCGAGGCGATCGGCGTCGACGCCGCCCGCTACGCGCTGGTGCGCTCCAGCGCCGACAGCCAGCTCGACATCGACCTCGACCTGTGGGCACGGGCCAAGAGCGACAACCCCGTCTGGTACGTGCAGTACGCCGCGACGCGGGCCGCCTCCGTGCTGCGCAACGCCGGTGAGATGGGGATCGCCGAGCCCGACGCCGGCTCGGTCGACCTCTCCCTGCTGACCCACCCGCGCGAGACCGAGCTGCTGCTCGCCCTCGGCGAGTTCCCGCAGGTCGTGGCCACCGCCGCGGAGCTGCGCGAGCCGCACCGGGTCGCCCGCTACCTCGAGGAGAAGGTCGCCAAGTCCGCCCAGCGGTTCTGGGACGAGTGCCACGTGCTCCCCAAGGGCGACGAGGAGGTCTCGCCGCTGGCGGCGCCGCGCCTGCTGCTGTGGCGCGCGACGCGCACCGTGCTCGAGAACGGCCTCGGCCTGCTCGGCGTCGCCGCGCCGGAGCGGATGTGACCAGCATCGAGTCGCGGGTCGACCTCGACCCCGCCATCTGGCCCGCCAGCGCGGAGCGCGTCGACGGCGCGCTGCGCCTCGGGGGCGTGGACGTGCGCGAGCTCGCCCGCGAGCACGGCACCCCGGCGTACGTCCTGGACGAGGCCGACTTCCGGGCGCGCTGCCGGGCCTGGCGCGCCGCGTTCGACGGCGCGGACGTCTACTACGCCGCCAAGGCCTTCCTCAGCACCGCCGTCGCCCGCTGGGTCGACGAGGAGGGGCTCTCGCTCGACGTGTGCACGGGCGGCGAGCTGGCCGTGGCCCTGCGGGCCGGCTTCCCGCCCGAGCGGCTGCTGTTCCACGGCAACAACAAGTCGGTCGTGGAGCTCGAGCGGGCCGTGCACGCGGGGGTCGGCCGGGTCGTCGTCGACTCCGCGCACGAGCTCGCCCGCCTGGCTGCCGTCACGACCGCGGCCGGGGTGCGCCAGCGCGTCTACCTGCGCATCACGCCGGGCGTCGAGGCCCACACCCACGAGCACATCGCCACCGGCCAGGAGGACTCGAAGTTCGGGTTCTCGCTGTCGAGCGGCGCGGCCGCGGCGGCCGTCCGGGCGGTGCTCGCCGAGCCGTCGCTGCACCTGGTCGGCCTGCACTGCCACATCGGCTCGCACATCTTCGACGACGTCGGCTTCGCGCTGGCCGCCCACCGCATGGTCGGGCTGCTCGCGGTGCTGCGCGACGAGCACGGCCTCGAGCTGCCCGAGCTCGACCTCGGCGGCGGGCAGGGGATCGCCTACGTCGCCGGCGACGACCCGATGCCGGTCGAGCAGCACGCGGCCGAGCTGCGGGAGATCGTGCGTCGCGAGTGCGCGGCCAACGGGCTCGCGGTGCCCCGGCTGGCCGTCGAGCCGGGCCGGGCGATCGCCGGCCCCACGACCGTGACCGTGTACGAGGTGGGCACCGTCAAGGAGCTGCCCGGCCTGCGCACCTGGGTCAGCGTCGACGGCGGCATGAGCGACAACATCCGCACCGCGCTGTACGACGCCTCCTACACCGCCGTGCTCGCCAGCCGCAGCCCCGACGCGGAGCCGCGCACGGTGACGCTGTGCGGCAAGCACTGCGAGAGCGGCGACGTCGTCGTCGAGCGGGTCGACCTGCCCGCCGACCTGGCCCCGGGCGACCTCGTCGCGGTGCCCTCCAGCGGCGCCTACCACCGCTCCATGGCCAGCAACTACAACCACGTGGGGCGGCCGCCCGTGCTCGCCGTGCGGGACGGGCAGGTGCGCGTGCTCGTGCGGCGCGAGACCGAGGACGACCTGCTGCGCCTGGACGCGGACGCGTGACGCGCCGCCTGCAGGTGCTGTTCCTGCTCGCGCTGCTCGGGGTGCTGGTCGCGGTCGGCCTGGTGGTCGCCGACCTCGGCGGCCCGCTCGCCACCGCCGCCTACGCCGTGCTGGTCCTCGGCGTCCTGCTGTCCGCCGCCGCCCGCGCCCGGGCGGCGGCCGCTCCGCCCGCCGGCCGCACCTGCACCTGCTGCACCAGCACCGTCCACGACCCCGTCGTGGTCCGGTGAGCACGCAGCGCCGGCGCTCGCAGGCGGGCGTCGCGGTCCTGCTGGTGGGCGTCGCCCTCGCGCTGACCCCGGCGCCGCCGGCCCTGAGCGTCGTGGTGGTGGCGGTCGCGGTCGTCCTCGTCGCCGGGGGAGGCGCAGCCCGTGCCTGATCCCGTGACCAACGGCCCCCTGCGGGTCGCGCTGCTCGGCTGCGGCACGGTCGGCGCCGAGGTCGTGCGGCTCGTCGTCGGCAGCGCCGACGACCTCGCCGCGCGCATCGGCGCCCCGCTGGAGATTGCCGGCATCGCGGTGCGCCGGGCCGGCCGGGTCCGCGACCTGCCCGTCGACGACGCGCTGTTCACCACCGACGCCGCCGGCCTGGTGGCCCGCGACGACGTCGACCTCGTCGTCGAGGTCATCGGCGGCATCGAGCCCGCGCGCACCCTGTTGCTGTCGGCCCTGCGCGCCGGCAAGGGCGTGGTGACGGCCAACAAGGCGCTGCTTGCCGAGGACGGCGCCACCCTGCACGACGCGGCGGCGGAGGGCGGGGCCGACCTCTACTACGAGGCGAGCGTCGCCGGCGCCATCCCGCTGCTGCGCCCGCTGCGCGAGTCGCTCGCCGGCGACGACGTCCGCCGCGTGATGGGCATCGTCAACGGCACGACCAACTTCGTGCTGACCCGCATGGACGAGACCGGCGCCGGTTTCGGCGAGGCGCTCGACGAGGCCACCGCGCTCGGCTACGCCGAGGCCGACCCGACCGCCGACGTCGAGGGCTTCGACGCGGCGGCCAAGGCCGCGATCCTGGCGTCGCTGGCGTTCCACACGCGGGTCACGGCGGCCGACGTCCACCGCGAGGGCATCACCGACGTGACCGCGGCCGATGTCGCGAGCGCCCGGGCGATGGGCTGCGTGGTCAAGCTGCTCGCGATCGCCGAGCGGGACGGCGACGCCGTCGGCGTGCGCGTGCACCCCGCGATGATCCCGCGCAGCCACCCGCTCGGCGGGGTGCGCGAGGCCTACAACGCGGTGTTCGTCGAGGCCGTGTCGGCCGGCCAGCTGATGTTCTACGGGCAGGGCGCCGGCGGTGCGCCGACGGCGAGCGCGGTGCTCGGCGACCTGGTGGCCGTGGCACGCAACGCCGTGGCCGGCGTCCGCGGGGCCGGGGAGAGCGCCTACGCCGACCTGCGCGTGCGGCCGATGGGCGAGGTGGTCACCCGCTACCACGTGAGCCTCGACGTGGCCGACAAGGCCGGCGTCCTGGCGTCGGTCGCGGGCGCCTTCGCCCGTCACGACGTGTCCATCCGCACCGTGCGCCAGGAGGGGCACGGCAGCGACGCCAGCCTCGTGGTCGTCACGCACACCGCGACCGACGCGGACCTCCAGGCGACCGTGGAGGAGCTCCGCGGGCTCGACAGCGTGCGCGCCGTCGCGTCCGTCATGAGGGTCGAGGGGACGGGCTGATGGCACCGCACGGGACCGGCACGACGACCACCGCACCGCTGGCCCGTGCGGGCTGGCGCGGCCTGATCGAGGAGTACCGCGACCGCCTGCCGGTCACGGCGGACACGCCCGTCGTCACGCTCCACGAGGGCGCCACGCCGCTGGTCTACGCCTGCCACCTGTCCGAGCTGGTCGGCGCGCAGGTCTGGCTCAAGGTCGAGGGCGCCAACCCCACCGGGTCCTTCAAGGACCGCGGCATGACGATGGCCATCAGCAAGGCCGTCGAGGCGGGCAGCCAGGCGGTCATCTGCGCGAGCACCGGCAACACCAGTGCCAGCGCGGCCGCCTATGCGGCGAAGGGCTCGCTCACCTGCGCCGTCCTCGTGCCCGAGGGCAAGATCGCCATCGGCAAGCTCGCGCAGGCGCTCGTGCACGGCGCGCGGCTGCTGCAGGTGCAGGGCAACTTCGACGACTGCCTCGACCTGTGCCGGGACCTGTCGCGCGACTACCCCGTCACGCTGGTCAACTCCGTCAACCCCGACCGCATCGAGGGGCAGAAGACCGCCGCGTTCGAGGTGTGCGACGTGCTCGGCGACGCCCCCGACCTGCACTGCCTGCCCGTGGGCAACGCCGGCAACATCACGGCGTACTGGAAGGGCTACGTCGAGTACGCCGCCGACGGCACCACGTCGCAGCGCCCGCGGATGCTGGGTTTCCAGGCGGCCGGCGCGGCCCCCATCGTCACCGGCGTGCGGGTGCCCGCCCCGACGACGATCGCGACCGCCATCCGCATCGGCAACCCCGCGTCCTGGCAGCAGGCGCTGGACGCCCGCGACGAGTCCGGCGGCGACATCCAGGCGGTCACCGACCGGCAGATCCTGTCGGCGTACCGGCTGCTGGCGCAGAGGGAGGCGGTGTTCGTGGAGCCGGCCTCGGCGGCCAGCGTGGCCGGGCTGCTGCAGGCGCACGCCGCCGGCCTCGTCCCGGCCGGGGGCAGGGTGGTCTGCACCGTGACCGGCAACGGGCTCAAGGACACCGAGTGGGCGATCTCCGGGGCGCCCAAGCCGGTCGTGGTCGCCGCGACCGCCGAGGCGGCGGCCGAGGCCCTCGGGCTGGCGTGAGGCCCTACCTCGACCTGCTGCGGCGCGAGCCCGACTTCCGCCGCCTGTACCTCGCCACCCTCATCGCGCTGGGCGGCGACTGGTTCGCCGTGGTCCCGCTGCTCGTCCTGCTGCCCGAGCTCACCGGGGGCGGGCTGTACGGCGCGCTCGTGCTCACCGCCGACACCGCGGCCTTCGCCCTGGTCTCGCCGTATGCCGGCACCCTCGTCGACCGGCTCGACCGCCGGCGCGTGCTGGTCGTCGCCAACACCGCCGCGGGCCTGGCTGCGCTGCTCCTGCTGCTCGTCGACAGCCGCAGCACGGCCTGGGTCGCCCTGCTCGGGATCGCGCTGGTCGCCGCGGCCAAGGCGTTCGCGCAGCCGGCCGGCACGGCCGCGCTGCCCAACCTCGTGCCCCCCGAGGACCTCGCCACCGCCAGCGTCCTGTCCGGGGCGTCCTGGGGGACGATGCTCGCGGTCAGCGCGGCGCTCGGCGGGCTGGTGGCCGGCACCCTCGGGGTGCGCGCCTGCTTCCTCATCGACGCGGCGCTGCTTCTGACCGCCGCGCTGCTCGTCGCCCGCACCACGACGCCGTTCGCCGACCCGTCGGCCCCGCCGCGCGAGCGCCGGTCGGCGCGCGACGACGTCGCCGAGGCGCTGACGTACGCGCGCAGCGACGCCCGCGTGCTGGCGCTGCTCACCGCCAAGGCCGGTCCCGCCTTCGGCAACGGCGCCCTGTCGCTGTTCCCGCTGTACGGCGCCGCCGCCTTCGGGCTCGGCCCGCTCGGCGTGGGGCTGCTCTACAGCGCCCGCGGCGTCGGCGCGCTGCTCGGGCCGCTCGTCATGCGCCGGCACGCCGCCGACCCGGCCCGGCTCGGCGGGGTCCTGGCGGGGTCCATGGCGCTGTTCGGCGTCGGCTACCTCGCGCTGGCCGTCGCCCCCGCGTTCTGGCTGGTCCTGCTGCTGCTCGTCGTCGCCCACGCCGGCGGCGGCGCCAACTGGATCCTGTCGACGTACGGGCTGCAGGCCACCGTGCCGGACCGCCTGCGGGGGCGGGTCTTCAGCGCCGACGCCACCCTGGCGACGCTCGTCATCGCGGCCAGCCAGGTGGCCTTCGGGCTGCTGTCGGAGGTGGTCGAGGCGCGCGAGCTGCTCGCGCTGGCCGGCCTGCTCGTGCTGGTCTACTCCGCGCTCTGGTGGCGGTGCACCCGGGCGTCCCACGCCCCGGCCGTCGTCGGGCAGGCCTGACGTGCCCGCCTTCCTCGACGCCGCCGTCCGCGTGCTCACCCCGGCCACCAGCGCCAACCTCGGCCCCGGCTACGACAGCGCGGGGCTCGCCCTGTCCCTGCATGACGAGGTCGTCGCGTCCGTGGCCGGCTCCGGGCTGCGGGTCACCGTGTCGGGGGAGGGGGCCGACGCGCTGCCGCGCGGTGAGCGGCACCTGGTCGTCAGCGCCATGCGCTCTGCCTTCACCCGGCTCGGCGGCCAGCCGCCCGGGCTCGTCCTGCGGGCGGTCAACCGCATCCCGCAGTCGCGCGGCCTCGGGTCGTCGTCGTCGGCGATCGTGGCCGGTCTGCTCGCGGCGCGGGCGCTGGTGCGCGACGGGGAGCGGCTGCTCGACGACGACGCGGTGCTGGCGCTCGCCGACGAGCTGGAGGGGCACCCGGACAACGTGGCGGCCTGCCTGAGGGGCGGCTTCACGCTCGCCTGGCGCGGCGACGACGGCGTGCGCGTGCTGCGCCTCGACGCGTCGGGCGACCTGCTGCCCGTGGCGCTGGTGCCCTCGACGCGCTCGTCGACCAAGCAGGTCCGCGGTCTGCTCCCGGCCCAGGTCCCGCACGGCGACGCCGCCGCCAACGCCGCCCGCGCCGCCCTGCTGCCGGTGGCGCTGACCGCCCGGACCGACCTGCTGATGGCGGCGACCGAGGACCGGCTGCACCAGCCCTACCGCGCGCCTGCGATGCGCCCGACCGCCGACCTGGTCGCGGCGCTGCGGTCCGCGGGTGTGCCCGCGGTGGTGAGCGGCGCTGGCCCGACCGTGCTCGCGCTGACGTCCCGCGCGGTGGCGGCGCAGGTGGCGGCGGCCGCGCCGGCCGGGTGGCGCGCGCTCGTCCTCGAGGTGGACGCGGGGGGAGCGCGCACCCAGCGCGTCGACGGACCGCCGTGATCCGTTCGGGTGAGGTGTTTGTGCAGCGGTGACGGGGTGTGCAACGCTGTCGCCGCACTCGTCGCCCAGGCCGGGCACCGTGTTTCGCAGCTGAGCAGCCGGCACCCCTCGTGCCGCCTCGGCCCCACCCTCCGCCTCTGGGCACCCGCCCACCGGAACGCGTCGGGGCACTTCTCGAGCCACGACGACCGAGCTCCGGGCGCGGCACCCGCAGACCCCGCTGCACGTCGTGTGCGGCGGGCCCCGGCTCGCGCCGGAGCACCCCGCCCGACCGCGTCCGCGGACGGGCGGCACCCTCGGGAGGAGCCTCCTTGACCGACACCACCGACCTGCTGCAGGACGACGCCGTCCCCGCGCAGGACGCGACCGGGCCGGAGACCGCCGCCCCGGAGACCGCTGCTCCCACCGCCGCCGTTGACGCCGCCGCGCCTGACGCCGCCGCCCCTCAGGCCGTCGCTCCGGACGCCAGCGGCACGGCAGCCGCTGCTCCGCGCACGCGTCGGCGCGCCACCTCCGGCGGCCTGTCGGCGATGGTGCTGCCCGAGCTGCAGACCCTGGCGGGGGGCCTCGGCATCAGCGGGACCGCCCGGATGCGCAAGAGCCAGCTCATCGAGGCGATCCAGGAGCGGCAGGGCGCGTCGACGCCGACCGCGCCGACGACCGCCGGGCCTGCCGAGGCGCCGGCCGAGGCGCCGACTGCCGCTGCGCCGGCCGAGCCTGCCGGCGCGCCGCCCGAGGCCGCCGCCGCGCAGGCCGCCCCGCCTGCCCGGGAGGGCCGTCGCCGCGCCACCTCGCGCTCCGCCGGCGCCCCCCCGGCCGCCGAGGCGCCGCAGCTGCCCGACACGGCCCCGGCCGACGCCGCCTCCACCTCCGAGACCGCCGGCCACGACGCGGCCTCCTCCTCCGACGAGCCGGCGCCGGAGCGCGTCGACCGCGGCCGCGAGCGGTTCCTCGAGCGCGAGGCCCGCCGGCTCGAGCGCCAGCAGCAGGCCGAGGCGGGGGACGGCGACCGCGACGAGCGGCCGGCCCGTGAGGACCGTGCCGCGCGCGACGACCGCCCGTCCCGTGACGACCGTGCCGCGCGCGACGACCGCCCGGCTCGTGAGGACCGTGCCGCCCGCGACGACCGCCCGGCCCGTGACGACCGCCCCGCCCGTGAGGACCGTGCCGCCCGCGCGGAGCGCCCGGCCCGCGACGACCGCCCGGCCCGTGACGACCGCCCGGCCCGTGACGACCGCCCGGCCCGTGACGACCGCCCGGCCCGTGACGACCGCCCGGCCCGTGACGACCGGACGCCGCGCGACGACCGCCCCGTCGGCGGCCAGGACGAGCGCCCGCGTCAGCAGCCGCTGGACCGCGACGGGGTGCGGCGCGACGAGGACGACGAGGCCGGCACCCGACGCGGTCGCTTCCGCGAGCGGGGCCGCAACCGCAACCGCAACGCCCGGGGGGCCGAGCGCTTCGCCGGCGACGCCGAGCCCGTGGTCTCCGACGACGACGTGCTGGTGCCGATCGGCGGCATCCTCGACATCCTCGACAACTACGGCTTCGTCCGGACCTCGGGCTACCTCACCGGGCCGAACGACGTGTACGTGAGCCTGCAGCAGGTGCGCCGCTACGGCCTGCGCCGCGGCGACGCGATCACCGGAGCGGTCCGCCAGCAGCGCGAGGGCGAGCGCAAGGACAAGTACAACGCCCTGGTGCGCCTGGACTCCGTGAACGGCCTCGACGTCGAGGAGGCCACGAAGCGGCCGGACTTCACCAAGCTCACGCCGCTGTACCCGCAGGACCGGCTGCGCCTCGAGACCGAGAGCACGGCGCTCACCACGCGGGTCATCGACCTGGTCATGCCGGTCGGCAAGGGCCAGCGGGCGCTCATCGTCAGCCCGCCCAAGGCCGGCAAGACGATGGTGATGCAGGCGATCGCCAACGCCATCGCCACCAACAACCCCGAGTGCCACCTCATGGTCGTCCTGGTCGACGAGCGGCCGGAGGAGGTCACCGACATGCAGCGGTCGGTGAAGGGCGAGGTCATCGCCTCGACCTTCGACCGCCCGCCGCAGGACCACATCACGGTCGCCGAGCTGTCCATCGAGCGCGCGAAGCGGCTGGTGGAGCTCGGCCACGACGTGGTGGTCCTGCTCGACTCGATCACCCGTCTCGGGCGCGCGTACAACCTCGGTGCCCCCGCCAGCGGTCGCATCCTCACCGGCGGCGTCGACTCCGCGGCGCTCTACCCGCCCAAGCGCTTCCTCGGCGCGGCGCGCAACGTCGAGAACGGCGGCTCGCTGACGATCTTCGCCACGGCGCTCGTCGAGACCGGGTCCGCCATGGACACCGTGATCTTCGAGGAGTTCAAGGGCACGGGCAACGCCGAGCTCAAGCTCGACCGCCGGCTCGCGGACAAGCGGATCTTCCCGGCCATCGACGTGGACGCCTCCGGCACCCGCAAGGAGGAGATCCTGCTCGCGCCCGAGGAGCTGCGGATCGTCCTGCAGCTGCGCCGGGTCCTGCACGCGCTCGACACCGGCGCCTCCCTCGAGCTGCTGCTCGACAAGATGAAGTCGACGCGCACCAACGTCGAGTTCCTCATGCAGATCCAGAAGACGACGGTCCCGGACGACAAGTAGCGCCCGCGCCCGAGGGCCGGTTCCCCACGAGGGGGCCGGCCCTCGGCGCGTACGTGGCGCTCTCCGCGCCGATCAGGCCCTCCCGGTGGTCGACACGCCGCGGGGCGCCGCCACGCCGGCCTGATCGCCGCGTGAGTGGCGCTCCCTGCGCCGTTCGGGCCCGGGCGTCCGGCCCCGGGGAAGCCGCAGGCGGCGGCCGGCGTTGGACAGGGCAGTGCGCCGCTCTGGCACACTGGTCCCCTTCGAGCACCGGTTCCCGCGGCCCCCTCCGACGAGGGGCACCACGACCCGGCGGCTCCCCGACCGAGAGGCACAGCCGTGAAGGCCGACATCCACCCCACGTACACCGAGAGCACCGTCTCCTGCACGTGCGGCAACACGTTCACCACGCGCAGCACCAAGGGCGGCGACATCCGCGCCGAGGTCTGCTCGGCCTGCCACCCGTTCTACACGGGCAAGCAGAAGATCCTGGACACCGGCGGCCGCGTCGCGCGCTTCGAGCAGCGGTTCGGCAAGCGCGCCAAGTAGGCGTCCTGCGGCGCCCGCCCCTCCTGCCTCCGGCGGGTCGGGCGGGCGCCGCTGCCGTGTCCGGACCCGCCGCCCCCGAGCAGAGAGCATCCTGATGGCAGACCCGCTGGACGACCTGCTCGCCGAGCACGCCGACCTCGAGCAACGCCTGGCCGACCCCGCGGTGCACGCCGATCAGGCGGTCGCCCGCGAGCTCGGCCGGCGGTACGCCGAGATCGGCCCGGTGGTGGCTGCCGCCGCCGAGCGCGACGCGCTGCGCGGCGACCTCGAGGTGGCCCGCGAGATGGCCGCCGAGGACCCGAGCATGGCCGGCGAGGTCGCCGAGACCGAGCAGCGCCTGTCCGTCCTCGACGCCCGCATCCGCGACCTGCTGATCCCCCGCGACCCGACCGACGCCAAGGACGTGATCCTCGAGGTCAAGGGCGGGGAGGGCGGCGACGAGGCGGCGCTGTTCGCCGGCGACCTCGTCCGCATGTACGTCCGCTACGCCGAGCGGCAGGGCTGGAAGACCGAGATGGTCAGCGCCACCGAGGGCGAGATGGGCGGCTACAAGGACATCCAGCTCGCGGTGAAGAGCCGCGACCCCGCCCACCCGGTGTACGGCCGGCTCAAGTACGAGGGCGGCGTGCACCGCGTGCAGCGCGTGCCGGTGACCGAGTCGCAGGGCCGCATCCACACCTCCGCCGCCGGCGTGCTCGTGCTGCCCGAGGCCGAGGAGGTCGACGTGCAGATCGACCAGAACGACCTGCGCATCGACGTCTACCGCTCCAGCGGGCCCGGCGGCCAGAGCGTCAACACCACCGACTCGGCCGTGCGCATCACCCACCTGCCGACCGGCGTGACGGTGAGCATGCAGAACGAGAAGAGCCAGCTGCAGAACCGCGAGGCCGGCATGCGCGTGCTGCGCTCGCGGCTGCTGGCCCTCGCGCTCGAGGAGCAGGCGGCCAAGGACAGCGCCGTCCGCGGCTCGCAGATCCGCACCATGGACCGCAGCGAGAAGGTCCGCACGTACAACTTCCCGGACAACCGCGTGGCGGACCACCGCAGCGGCTACAAGGCCAACAACCTGGGCGCGGTCCTCGACGGGGACCTCGACCCGGTGATCCAGTCGCTGGTCGACGCCGACCACGAGGCCGCCCTGAAGGGGGACGCACCCGCATGAGCAGGCTCCAGGACGCCCTGCGCGCCGCCACCGCCCGGCTCGCCGCCGCCGGCGTCGAGTCGCCGGAGCACGACGCCCGCGCCCTCGCGGTGCACGCCCTCGGTCTCGCCAAGCCGGGGGACCTCGTGCTCGTCGACGACCTCGACGAGACCTCGGCCGCCGCGCTCGAGGACCTCGTCACCCGCCGCGAGGCGCGCGAGCCGCTGCAGCACCTCGTCGGCAGCGTCGGCTTCCGCTACATCGAGCTCGAGGTCGGCCCGGGCGTGTTCGTGCCGCGCCCCGAGACCGAGTCGGTCGTGCAGTGGGCCGTCGACGCGCTGCGCCGCGTGCCCGACCCGCTCGTGGTGGACCTGTGCACCGGCTCGGGCACCATCGCCTTCGCGCTCGCCAACGAGGTGCCGGGCGCGACCGTGCACGCCGTCGAGCTGAGCCCCGAGTCGCTCGCCTGGACCCGCCGCAACGCCGCCAACCGGATCGAGGCCGGCGACCCCGAGGTGCACCTCCACCTCGGCGACGCCGAGCAGGCGCTGCCCGAGCTCGACGGACAGCTCGACCTCGTGGCCAGCAACCCGCCCTACGTCGCCACGACCGAGGCCCACATCCCCGACCCGGAGGTCGTCGACCACGACCCGGGCATCGCCCTGTGGGCGGGCGAGGACGGCCTGGACGTCATCCGCGTGGTGGAGAGGGCCGCCCGCCGGCTGCTCAAGCCGGGCGGCGTCGTCGTCGTGGAGCACTCCGACCGCCAGGGCCGGAGCGCGCCGGCGCTGCTGCGCAGCACCGGTGGCTGGGCCGAGGTCGAGGACCACCGGGACGCGGCGGGCCGCGACCGCTTCGTGACCGCGCGCTGGCAGGGATGAGCAGCACCTTCGACGTGCGCGAGGGCGTCGACGCCACGGCCGGGGTCGACGCCGCCGTGTCCGCCCTGCGCCGCGGCGAGCTCGCCGTGCTGCCGACCGACACCGTGTACGGCATCGCCGCCGACGCCTTCAGCGCGACCGCCGTCGCGGCCCTGCTCGAGGCGAAGGGCCGCAGCCGCGACATGCCCGTCCCCGTGCTCGTCGGGTCCTGGCGCACGCTCGACGGGCTCGCCGAGGAGGTCACGCCCGAGCTGCGCCAGCTCGTCGAGGCGTTCTGGCCGGGCGGGCTGACCCTGGTCGTGCGGACGGCGCCGTCGCTGCTGTGGGACCTGGGGGAGACCCGCGGGACCGTGGCGGTGCGCATGCCGCTGCACCCCGTGGCGCTCGCCGTGCTCGAGCAGACGGGGCCGCTCGCCGTCAGCAGCGCCAACCGCAGCGGCCTGCCGCCGGCGGAGGACGCCGCGGAGGCGGCCCGCCAGCTCGGCACCCGCGTGCTCGTCTACCTCGACGGGGGAGCCGTCGGCGGCGGCACCGCCTCGACGATCGTCGACACCACCGGCGACCTCCCGCGCGTGCTGCGCAACGGCGCGGTGCCGGTCGAGCAGCTGCTCGAGCTGCTGCCCGACCTCGAGCTGCTGCCGTAGGCGCCGGCGACGTGCGGGCCCGCGAGCTCGCCGCCGGCCCCTGCCACGCGCCGCCCCCGCGTCCACCGGCGGGTGCTGCGGGGCCCCGTCGACCGGCTCGCCGGGCCGGCACGCGCCCGGGGCGCCCGTACAGTGGCGGTGCCACGCAGACCTCGCCAGGGAGCGCTCGATGACGTACTACGGCCCGGACTTCGACGCCCTGCAGGCCCAGGACCCCGAGATCGCAGGGGTGCTCGTCGACGAGCTCGACCGCCTGCGCGGCGGCTTGCAGCTGATCGCCAGCGAGAACTTCACCAGCCCCGCGGTGCTGGCCGCGCTGGGCTCGACGCTGTCCAACAAGTACGCCGAGGGCTACCCGGGCAAGCGCTACTACGGCGGCTGCGAGGTCGTCGACGTGGCCGAGGAGATCGGCATCGCGCGCGCCAAGGACCTGTTCGGCGCCGAGCACGCCAACCTGCAGCCGCACTCCGGCGCGAGCGCCAACCTGGCGGTCTACGGCGCGTTCCTGCAGCCGGGCGACACCCTGCTGGCGATGTCGCTGCCGCACGGCGGCCACCTCACCCACGGCAGCAAGGTGAGCTTCAGCGGCAAGTGGTTCAACGCGGTGCACTACGGCGTCGCGAAGGAGACCGAGGACGTCGACTACGACCAGATGCGCGACCTCGCCCGCGAGCACAGGCCCAAGATGATCATCGCCGGCGGCTCGGCGATCCCGCGCACCATCGACTTCGCCGCCTTCCGTGAGGTCGCCGACGAGGTCGGGGCCGTCTTCATGGTCGACGCGGCCCACTTCATCGGCCTGGTCGCCGGCGGCGCGATCCCCAGCCCGGTCCCGTACGCCGACGTCGTCACCTTCACCACCCACAAGGTCCTGCGCGGCCCGCGCGGCGGGATGCTCGTGTGCAAGGCCGAGCACGCCGCCAAGCTCGACAAGGCCGTGTTCCCGATGATGCAGGGCGGCCCGCTCATGCAGGGCGTCGCCGCCAAGGCGGTGGCGCTGAAGGAGGCGGCCACCCCGGAGTACGCCGCCTACACGCGGCAGGTCGTCGCCAACGCGCAGGCGCTCACCGAGACCCTCGCCGCCGAGGGCATGCGCCCGGTCACCGGCGGCACCGACACCCACCTCGCGCTGCTCGACCTGCAGGGGATCGGCGTGAGCGGCAAGGACGCCGAGGCGCGCTGCGACCGGGCCGGGATCGTGCTCAACAAGAACGCGATCCCCTACGACCCGCAGCCGGCCTCCGTCGCGAGCGGCATCCGCGTCGGCACCCCGAGCGTCACGACCCAGGGCATGGGCGAGGGCGAGATGAAGGAGATCGGCGGGCTGATCGCCCGCGCGGTCCGCGACGAGGACGGCTCGGCCGCCGCAGGCGTGCGCGAGGCCGTGCAGTCCCTGGTCACGGCCCACCCCGCGTACCCGCGCCCGTAGCCGGTCGTGCGGGAGTACCTGCTCGTCCTGCTCGTCGCCGCCGGGGTCACGTACCTGCTGACCCCGGTCGCGCGCCGCTTCGCGGTGCGCTTCGGCGCCATGGCCGAGCCGCGCGACCGCGACGTGCACGCCATCGCCACCCCGCGGCTCGGCGGGCTGGCGATGTACGGGGGAGTGGCGGCGGCGTTCCTCGTCGCCCACCAGCTGCCCCACGTGGGGACCGTCTTCGACAACTACTCCGACGTCCGGGCGGTGCTCGTGGCCGGGGGCGTGATCGTGCTGCTCGGCCTCGTCGACGACACGTGGCCCCTCGACGCGCTCACCAAGCTGGCGGGCCAGGTCGTCGCCGTCGGCGTGCTGATGCTGCAGGGGCTGCAGATGGAGACGCTCACGCTGCCCGGCGTCGGCGCCATCTCGCTCGGCGCCGAGGGCGTCACGCTGACGCTGCTGCTGGCCCTGCTCACCGTCAACGCCATCAACTTCGTCGACGGGCTCGACGGGCTGGCCGCCGGCGTCGGCGCGATCGCCGCCCTGGCCTTCTTCGCCTTCTCGTACTCGCTGTCGACCGGCGTCGTCACCTCGGGCGTGGCGCTGGAGCGCATCAGCTCGCCGACGCTGATCGCCGCGGTGCTGGCCGGCGCGTGCCTGGGCTTCCTGCCCCACAACTTCAGCCCGGCCCGGATCTTCATGGGCGACAGCGGCTCGATGCTCATCGGCCTCATGCTCGCGGCGTCGGTGATCAGCCTCACCGGGCAGTTCGACTTCGACGCCCTGCCGCCCTCGACGACCTTCCCGGCCCTGCTGCCGCTCCTGCTGCCCTTCGCCGTGCTCGCCGTGCCGTTCGTCGACCTGCTGCTCGCCGTCGTGCGCCGCACCCGGTCGGGCCGCTCGCCGTTCGCGCCCGACAAGGCCCACCTGCACCACCGGCTGCTCGAGATCGGCCACAGCCACACGCGGGCGGTGCTCATCATGTACTTCTGGACGGCCCTGCTGGCGTTCGGCGGGGTGGCCGCGTCGGTCAGCCGCGGGCCGCTGCGGGTGCTGTCCGTCGTCGGCGCGATCGCGCTGGTGGGCGTGCTCCTCGCGGTCGTCCCGCGCGTGCGCGGCCGCGTGCGGCCGTCGGCCTGACGCCCCCCGACCCCCGACCCCCGCCCCCCGGACCTGGAGCCGCCGTGCCCGACGAACCGGTCGCCGAGAGCGCCTGGGCGCGCGTCCCGGAGCGCGCCGCCGTGCGGGGGCTGCTGGTGGTCCTCGCGGTGCTGGTGCCGGCCACGCTGCTCGGGGCGCTGACGCAGGGCGTGCAGGGCGCCACCGGCGCCGCGCTCGGCGTGGCCCTGATCGTGCTGTGCCAGGGGCTGACCTGGGCGGCGACGCGGCTCGCGCGCTCGGAGCCCGCCCCGGTCTTCGCCCTGCTGCTCGTCGCGTCGTACGCGACCAAGGCCGGGGTGGTGCTGGTCGCCGTCCTGCTGGTGGGCGACGGCCTGCCGGGAGCGCGCCGGGCACTGGCGCTGTCGGCCGGCCTGGCGGCCGTGCTGGCCGCCACGGTCGAGGCCGCGGTCATCACGCGGGTGCGCGCCCCCTACGTCGAGCCCTGAGCCGCCTGGCGTCCGTGCGTGATCGGGCGGCTGGTAATGTCCGAGCCGCTGGAGCCGCCGCGGCGGCGGGCACGGACACGTTGCCCCGCGATCGCGGGGACCAGGCCTGCCGTGCGGACCACAGCGGCGGCAGGACCCCCGTCGCGATCCCGATCCGCGGCACCCCGACCGGCGCCTGGCACGTACGTCACGACACAGGAGACCGCACTGATCACGACGACCTCGGCCGTGCGGCCGTCAGAGCACGTGCTGGCGGCGACGGTCCTGCCGCCCGACGGGTTCCGCGCCCCCGGTCTCGAGGAGTTCTTCTACGAGCCGCTGCTGTTCGGGGGCACGTTCTTCGCCCTCAACCGGCTCGCGCTCATGATGCTCATGGTCAGCGGCGGGCTCTGCCTCGCCTTCTGGCTGGGCGCCCGCAAGATGGCGGTCGTCCCGCGCGGCTGGGCCAACGCGGTCGAGATGGGCCTGGACTTCGTCCGGCTGAACATCGTGGGCGAGACCCTGGGCGAGAAGGGCCGGCGTTTCGTGCCGTACCTCACCGCGCTGTTCTTCTTCGTGCTCGCGGCCAACCTGACGTCCATCATCCCCGGCATCAACCTGCCGACCACCGGCGTCATCGCGCTGCCGCTCATCCTGGCGGTGCTCACCTGGCTGCTGTTCAACGGCGCGGGGATCCAGAAGCACGGCTTCCTCGGCTACCTCAAGCACGTCCTGTTCCCGCCCGGGCTGCCCAAGCCGCTCTACCTGCTGATCACCCCGATCGAGTTCATCAGCACCTTCCTGCTGCGGCCGCTGACGCTCACCCTGCGACTGCTGGCCAACATGCTGGCCGGGCACCTCATCCTCGCGCTGTTCTTCACCGCGACGACCTACCTGCTGTTCGGCTTCCGCGACGGGGCGGCCTACACCGCGATCTTCGGCGTGGGAGCCCTGATCGCGGGCATCGGCTTCACGTTCTTCGAGGCCCTGGTGGGCTTCCTGCAGGCCTACATCTTCACGCTGCTCACCGCCGTGTACCTCGCGGGAGCGCTCGAGGACGAGCACTAGACCCAGCACGACGCCCGCGGCGACCGCCGCGGGCCTGGAACACCGAAAGGAACACCGTGGACCTGCTCATCCTCGCCCAGGAGACCGGCGGCATCGAGGGCAACCTCAACACCATCGGCTACGGCCTCGCGGCGATCGGCCCCGGCATCGGCGTGGGCATCCTGGTCGGCAAGGCCCTGGAGGGCATCGCCCGCCAGCCCGAGGCGACCGGCGTCCTGCGCAGCAACATGTTCATCGGCATCGCCATCGTCGAGGCCCTCGCGATCCTCGGCTTCGTGCTGTTCTTCCTCTGATGCTCAGCTCCATCGCCCCGTCGTCCTGGCTGGCGGTCGCCGAGCCGGGCGAGGAGGCCTCGACCCGCGAGCTGCTGATCCCGGCGACCAACGAGCTGGTCTGGGGCACGGTCGCGTTCCTGGCCTTCCTGCTGTTCATGGTCAAGTACGTGATGCCCATCGCCCGCCGCACGCTGGCGGAGCGCACAGCCGGCATCGAGGGCAAGCTCGCCCAGGCCGAGGCGGACCGCAACGAGGCGCAGGCGCTGCTCAAGCGCTACGAGGCCCAGCTCGCCGACGCGCGCTCGGAGGCGGGGCGGATCCGCACCGAGGCGCAGACGCAGCGGGCCGAGATCGTCGAGGAGGCGCGGGCCGAGGCCCGCACCGAGGCGCAGCGCATCACCGAGGCCGCGACGGCGCAGATCGCGTCCGAGCGCGCCTCCGCCCTCGCCGAGCTGCGTCGCGAGGTCGGCACGCTCGCCGTCGACCTGGCCGGGCGGATCGTCGGGGAGTCGCTGCAGGACGACGCCCGCCAGCGCGGCACGGTCGACCGCTTCCTCGGCGGGCTCGAGGACGCCGCTCCGGCGCGGACCAACGCCTGATGGACGGCTCCAGCCGCGAGTCGATGCGGGCGGCCTACGCCCGCTTCGAGGAGCAGATCGCCGCCCTGCCCGGGGGCGCGTCCTCGCACGAGGTCAGCGAGGGCCTGTACGCCGTCGCCGGCCTGCTCGACCGCGAGCCGTCGCTGCGCCGGGCGCTCACCGACCCCGCGTCCAGCCCGGACAGCCGGCGCGGCCTCGTGGACGCCCTGCTCGGTCGGCAGCTCGGCGCGCTGCCGCTGTCGACCCTGCGCGAGCTGGTGGCCTCGCCCTGGCACAGCCCGGCCGACCTGCGCGAGGCCGTCGAGGTCCTCGCGGCCACCGCGGCGCTCAACGCCGCGGAGGGCGACGGCGTCCTCGACGACGTCGAGGACGAGCTGTTCCGCTTCGCGCGGCTGCTCGAGCGCGAGCACGACCTGCGGGCCGCGCTCACCGACCCCGGCCTGCCGGACGCCCGCAAGACGGCGCTCGTGACGAGCCTGCTCGGCGGCAAGGCCCAGCCGGCCACCGTGCGGCTCGTCGAGATCGTCGTGACCCGCCCCCGCGGCCGCTCGGTGGAGGCCTCCCTGGAGGAGCTGTCCCGCCTGGCCGCGGCCCGCCGCCAGCGCCTGGTGGCGCAGGTCCGGGTCGCCCGCCCCCTGGACCCGGCGCAGGCCGACCGGCTCAGCGCGGCGCTGGCCCGGCTGTACGGCCGGCAGGTCGCCCTGCAGGTCGACGTCGACGCCTCCGTGCTCGGCGGCGTCGAGGTCCGGGTGGGCGACGAGGTGCTCGACGGCACCGTCTCCCGCCGCCTCGCCGACGTGCGCCGCCGGCTGGCCCGCTAGACCCGCACCCCGCACGCTCCCCAGTACGCAGCACACCCGAGACACCAGAGAGCAGGGACCGAAGATGACGGAGCTCAGCATCCGCCCGGAGGACGTCCGGTCGGCGATCGAGCAGTACGTCACGTCGTACACGGCGGAGACCACCCGCGAGGAGGTGGGCACCGTCACCGAGGTCGGCGACGGCATCGCCCGCGTCGAGGGCCTCTACTCCACGATGGCGAACGAGCTGCTGGAGTTCGAGGGCGGCGCCCTCGGCCTCGCGCTCAACCTCGACGCGCGCGAGGTGGGCTGCGTCATCCTCGGCGACCCCAGCGCCATCGAGGAGGGCCAGTCGGTCCGCCGCACCAGCGAGGTCCTCTCGGTCCCCGTCGGCGACGGCTTCCTCGGCCGCGTCGTCGACCCGCTGGGCAACCCGATCGACGGCAAGGGCGAGATCGTCGCCGAGGGCCGCCGCATCCTGGAGCTGCAGGCGCCCACCGTCGTGCAGCGCCAGCCCGTGGGCGAGCCGCTGCAGACCGGCATCAAGGCCGTCGACGCCATGACCGCCATCGGCCGCGGCCAGCGCCAGCTGATCATCGGCGACCGCCAAACCGGCAAGACCGCGGTGGCGCTCGACGCGATCATCAACCAGCGCGACAACTGGAAGAGCGGCGACCCGAAGAAGCAGGTCAAGTGCATCTACGTCGCCATCGGCCAGAAGGGCTCGACCGTCGCGGAGCTCGTCGGACGCCTCGAGGAGGCGGGCGCGATGGAGTACACGACCGTCGTCGCCGCTCCCGCGTCGCAGCCCGCCGGCTTCAAGTACCTCGCGCCCTACACCGGCTCGAGCATCGGCCAGCACTGGATGTACCAGGGCCAGCACGTCCTCATCGTGTTCGACGACCTGTCCAAGCAGGCCGACGCCTACCGCGCCATCTCCCTGCTGCTGCGCCGTCCGCCGGGCCGCGAGGCCTACCCGGGTGACGTGTTCTACCTGCACTCCCGGCTGCTCGAGCGCTGCGCCAAGCTGTCCGACGAGCTCGGCGGCGGCTCGATGACCGGCCTGCCGCTCATCGAGACCAAGGGCAACGACGTCTCGGCGTTCATCCCGACCAACGTCATCTCGATCACCGACGGCCAGATCTTCCTCGAGACGGACCTGTTCAATTCCGGTGTCCGCCCGGCCATCAACGTCGGCATCTCGGTGTCGCGCGTCGGCGGCTCGGCGCAGATCAAGGCGATGAAGGCGGTGTCCGGCCGCCTGCGCCTGGACCTCGCGCAGTACCGCGAGCTCGAGGCCTTCGCCGCCTTCGGCTCCGACCTCGACAAGGCCTCCAAGCAGCAGCTCGAGCGCGGGGCGCGCCTCGTCGAGCTGCTCAAGCAGCCGCAGTACACCCCGTTCCCCGTCGAGCACCAGGTCGCCTCGATCTGGGCGGGCACCAACGGCCACCTCGACGAGGTGCCGGTGAGCGACGTGCGACGCTTCGAGGGCGAGTTCATCGAGTTCGTCGGCCGCAACCACCCGGGCGTCTACGACTCGATCACCGGCACCGGCAAGCTCGGCGACGACGTCGTGGGCGAGCTCGAGAAGGCCGTGGCGGCGTTCAAGCAGCAGTTCCAGACCGGCGAGGGCACCACGCTCGGCTCGCAGGCCGCCGCGGAGCCGATCGAGGACGAGGACCGCGGCCAGGAGACGATCACCCGCTACGCGCCGCCGCCCGCCAACCGCTGATGGGTGCCCAGCTGCGCGTCTACCGCCGCCGGATCCGGTCGGTGCAGTCGACGAAGAAGATCACGCGCGCGATGGAGCTCATCGCCGCGTCGCGCATCGTCAAGGCGCAGCAGCGGGTGACCGCGTCGCAGCCGTACGCCCGGCAGATCACCCGGGTCATCTCGGCGCTGGCGTCGCAGTCGACCATCGACCACCCGCTGGTGTCGGAGAACCCCAGCCCCACCCGCGCCGCGGTCCTGGTCGTCACCAGCGACCGCGGCCTGGCGGGCGGCTACAACGCCAACGCGCTCAAGCAGGCCGCCTCCCTGGAGGAGACGCTGCGCCGCGAGGGCAAGGAGCCGGTGACCTACCTGGTCGGGCGCAAGGCGGTGTCCTTCTACCGCTTCCGCGGGCGTGACGTCGAGCAGAGCTGGACGGGCTTCTCCGAGCAGCCGAGCTACGAGGACGCCCGCGAGGTCGCGGACGCGCTCATCGCGGCGTTCGTGCGCGAGACCGCCGAGGGCGGCGTGGACGAGATCCACGTCGTGTTCACCGAGTACGTCTCCGCGCTGACCCAGCGGCCGGTCGCCAACCGCGTCCTGCCGCTGGTCGTCGAGTACAGCGACGCCTCGCCGCCGGAGGGTGCGCTGCCGCTGTACGAGTTCGAGCCGTCCCCGGACGCGCTGCTGGACTCGCTGCTGCCGCGCTACGTGCAGACCCGTGTCTACGCCGCGCTGCTCGAGGCGGCGGCCTCGGAGTCGGCCTCGCGCCGGCGCGCCATGAAGGCCGCGACGGACAACGCGGACGAGCTCATCAAGACCCTCACCCGCGCGGCGAACTCGGCCCGGCAGGCCGAGATCACGCAGGAGATCAGCGAGATCGTGGGCGGCGCCTCCGCGCTGGCCGACGCCTAAGAGAAGACAGGAAGAGGCACCCCGTGAGCGTCATCGCCCAGAACCCTGCCGGCACCTCGGGTCGACCGGCCGGAGGCACCGGCCGGGTCGCCCGCGTCATCGGCCCCGTCGTCGACGTCGAGTTCCCGCCCGACGAGATGCCCGAGATCTACAACGCGCTGCACGTCGACCGCACCCTCGGCGGCCAGGTCGCCACGCTGACCCTCGAGGCGGCGCAGCACATCGGCGACAACATGGTCCGCGCGATCTCCATGCAGCCGACCGACGGCCTGGTCCGCGGCACCCCGGTGCGCGACACCGGCTCGGCGATCTCGGTGCCCGTCGGCGACGCGACCAAGGGCCACGTGTTCAACGCCCTCGGCCAGCCCATGGACGTCGAGTCGATCGACGCCGACACGTACTGGCCGATCCACCGCCCGTCGCCGGCCTTCGACCAGCTCGAGAGCAAGACCGAGCTGTTCCCCACCGGCATCAAGGTCATCGACCTGCTGGCCCCCTACGTGGCCGGCGGCAAGATCGGCCTGTTCGGCGGGGCCGGCGTCGGCAAGACCGTGCTCATCCAGGAGATGATCTACCGCGTCGCCAAGGAGTTCTCCGGCGTGTCGGTGTTCGCCGGCGTCGGCGAGCGCACCCGCGAGGGCAACGACCTGTTCGGGGAGATGACCGAGTCCGGCGTCATCGCCGACACCGCGCTGGTCTTCGGCCAGATGGACGAGCCGCCGGGCACCCGCCTGCGGGTCGCGCTGTCCGCGCTGACGATGGCGGAGTACTTCCGCGACGTCCAGAAGCAGGACGTGCTGCTGTTCATCGACAACATCTTCCGGTTCACCCAGGCCGGCTCCGAGGTGTCGACGCTGCTCGGCCGCATGCCGAGCGCCGTCGGCTACCAGCCGACGCTGGCCGACGAGATGGGCGTGCTGCAGGAGCGCATCACGTCGACCCGCGGCCACTCGATCACCTCGCTGCAGGCGATCTACGTGCCCGCCGACGACATCACCGACCCGGCGCCGCACACCACCTTCACCCACCTCGACGCGACGACCGTGCTGTCGCGCTCGATCTCGGAGAAGGGGATCTACCCGGCGGTCGACCCGCTCGACTCGACCTCGCGCATCCTCGACGCCCGCTACCTCGGCGAGGAGCACTACGCGGTCGCCCGCGAGGTGCAGCGCATCCTGCAGCGCAGCAAGGACCTGCAGGACATCATCGCCATCCTCGGCATCGACGAGCTCGGCGAGGAGGACAAGGTCCTCGTCAACCGCGCCCGTCGCATCGAGCGCTTCCTGTCGCAGCCGTTCTTCGTGGCGGAGGCCTTCACCGGCCAGCCGGGCAAGTTCGTGCCGCTGGAGGAGACCATCGCGTCGTTCAAGAAGCTCACCGAGGGCGAGTACGACCACATCCCCGAGCAGGCCTTCTTCCTGTGCGGCGGCATCGAGGACGTCGAGGCCAACGCGAAGAAGCTCAACCGCTAGTCGCGCCTCCTGCGCACGGGCCGGTCACCCTCGGGTGGCCGGCCCGTCGTGCGTGCGGGGCAGGCGCACCGAGACGACCCGCTGGACCGGCGTGAAGCCGACGGCCAGGTAGAGCCGCTGCGCCGTGTTGCCCTCGGTCACCGACAGGCCCAGCGACGGCAGGCCGGCCGCGCGCGCCCCCGTCAGAGCCCACGCGAGCAGGGCGCGGCCCAGGCCGCGGCCCCGGGCGCGGTCGGCCAGTCCGAGGGTGAGGACCCAGGCGCCGCCGTCGGGCACCCACGACACCGGGCCGGCGCAGAGGACGTGCCCCGCGCTGCGCCCTGCCGGGTCCTCGACGCGGGCCGACGCGGGGGCGAGGACCGGGGCGCGGCGCCGGGCCGGTGGGCCGCCGACACCTCCGCGGTGTCCTCGTCGGTCCACGACCCGTCGACGTGCCCGGCGCCGTACGCCTCCCGCACGGCCGCGAGCAGGTCCTCGTCCCAGCCCCCCTGCGCGAGGGCCTAGCCGGCCGGCACGACCTCGGCCGGCAGGGGCCCGGCGAGGTCGTGCCGCAGGTCGACGGCCACCCGGTGCAGCTCCGCGCCGGCGGCGAGCAGGGCGTCCGCCAGGCGGTCGTCGCTCGTGGCCACGCGGAGGCCGGCCAGGTCCCGGCGGGCCTGTGCAGCGAGGGCGGTCACGTCCGCCCCGGGGTGCACCCGGGTGCGTCCCGCGACGCCCTCCTCGCGGCGCAGCCGGGTGCGGCCGAGCGGCCGTCCGTCGTCGCCGACGAGCAGGCTGCCGGAGGGGTCCTCGGGGTCCGGGAGCAGGGGCACGCCGCCACGGTAGGCACCCCGGTCTGCCGCGGGAGCACGACGGTAGGCTCGGCGCACCACGTGCGGGGCAACCGCGCGCGACATCCCGGAGGACGCAACGGTGGCGGAACTTCACGTCGAGCTGGTCTCGGTCGAGCGCGAGGTCTGGAGCGGCGAGGCCGCGTCGGTGATCGCGCGGACCACCGAGGGCGAGGTCGGCATCCTGCCGGGGCACGCCCCCATGCTCGGCCAGCTGGCCGACGGCGGCACCGTCCGCATCCTGCAGGGCGGCGGCAGCGAGGTCCGGGCGGCCGTCCACGGCGGCTTCCTGTCGGTCACCGACCAGGGCCTGACGGTGCTGGCGGAGGTCGCGGAGCTCGCGGACGACATCGACCAGGCCCGTGCCCGCACCGCCCTCGAGCGCGCCCGCCGCGAGGGCGACGAGGCCGCGGCGCGCCGGGCCGAGAGCCGCTTGCGCGCTGCGGGCTCCGCGGGCTGACGACCCTCCTGCCGACGCCGCGCTGATGTGGGCGCTGGAGCTCGCGGCAGCGCTCGTCCTGCTCGCGGTGCTGGCCCTCGTGGTCCTGTCCGTGCGCCGGCGCCTGCTGCAGCGGCTCGGTGGGACGATCGAGCTGTCCCTGCGTTCCCGGGCGGGGCACGACGGCCGCGGCTGGGTGCTGGGCCTGGGGCGGTTCGAGGGCGATGCCCTGCGGTGGTACCGCGTGTTCAGCCTGTCGGTGCGCCCGCGCCGGACGCTGTCGCGCCGCGACCTCGAGGTGCTGCGCCGGCGCGAGCCGGCCGCGGGGGAGGCGCTCGCCCTGCTGGAGGGCGTGGTCGTCATGGAGTGCCGCTCACCGGCCGGGCCGGTCGAGCTGGCGATGGACCCCTCGGCGGTGACCGGGTTCCTGGCCTGGCTGGAGGCCCAGCCGCCGGGCGCGACGCTGCCCCGCCGCTGACCCCGCCCGGCAGCCTCAGCGGCCCCCGCCGGGCTGCCACATGACGTCGCCGCCCGGGTTGGAGACGCGCGACAGGATGAACAGCAGGTCCGACAGCCGGTTGAGGTAGAGGGCCGGCTCGCGGTGGGTGGTGTCGGGCTCCTCGTCGAGCAGCGCCCAGACGTGCCGCTCCGCCCGGCGGGTCACCGTGCGGGCGACGTGCAGCAGCGCCGCGGCGGGGGTGCCGCCCGGCAGCAGGAAGCTCGAGAGCTTCTCGAGCCGGGCGTTGTAGGCGTCGCAAGCCTGCTCGAGCCGCTCGGTGTAGGCCGCGGTGACGCGCAGCGGGGGGTACTGCGGGTCCGGGACGACCGGCGTGCACAGGTCCGCGCCGACGTCGAACAGGTCGTTCTGCACGCTGCGCAGCAGGGCGGCGATCTCGTCGGTCGGCTGACCGAGCGCGAGCACCACGCCCAGCGCGCTGTTGGCCTCGTCGACGTCGGCGTAGGCCACCAGCCGGGTGCTCGTCTTGCGCACGCGGCTCATGTCGCCGAGGGCGGTGCTGCCGTCGTCGCCGGTCTTGGTGTAGATGCGGGTGAGGTGGACGGCCATGCCAGCCAGCCTAGGGCGCGAGCGGCGGACCGGCCGGGCGGGCGCGCGGCGCGCGGTGCTCGGCCCCCGGACTGCCTACAGTGAACGGCGTGGAGCGCTTCGTGGTCACCGGTGGGGCACGCCTGTCGGGAGAGGTCCAGGTCACGGGCGCGAAGAACAGCGTCCTGAAGCTGATGGCCGCCTCGCTGCTGGCCGAGGGCACCAGCCGGCTGACGGCGGTGCCGGACATCCTCGACGTCGGGATCATGAGCGAGCTGCTGCGCCGGCTCGGCTGCACCGTGGTCCGCGAGGACGACACCGTCGAGATCACGGTCCCGGCGCGACCCGGCCACGAGGCCGACTACGACCTCGTCCGCCGGATGCGGGCCTCCATCGCGGTGCTCGGCCCGCTGGTGGCCCGCTGCGGTCGGGCCAAGGTCGCCCTGCCCGGCGGTGACGCGATCGGCTCTCGCGGGCTCGACATGCACGTCGCCGGCCTCACCAAGCTCGGCGCCGTCGTGCACAGCGAGCACGGCTACCTGGTGGCCGAGGCGCCGCGGCTGCGGGGCGCGTCGGTCTGGCTCGACTTCCCGAGCGTGGGCGCCACCGAGAACCTGCTGATGGCGGCCGTGCTGGCCGAGGGCACCACGACGATCGACAACGCCGCGCGCGAGCCCGACATCGTCGACCTGTGCGAGTTCCTGCTGGCGATGGGCGCGCAGATCGGCGGCGTCGGCACCAGCACGCTGGAGGTCGTCGGCGTCGACGCGCTCCGGCCCGCCGAGCACCGCACGCTGCCCGACCGCATCGTCGCCGGCACCTGGGCGACGGCCGCGGTGATGACCCGCGGCGAGGTCTTCGTGCGCGGGGGGCGCGCGGACCACCTGGAGATCGCGCTGGACAAGCTCGTGCAGGCCGGGGCCAGCGTCACCCCCGGCCCGGACGGCTTCGGGGTGAGCATGGACGGCCGGCCGCGCGCGGTCGACGTCGTGACGCTGCCCTACCCGGGCTTCCCCACGGACCTGCAGCCGATGGTGCTGGCGCTCAACGCGGTGGCCGAGGGCACCGCGATGATCACCGAGAACGTCTTCGAGGCCCGCTGGATGTTCGTCAACGAGCTGGCCCGGCTCGGCGCCGAGGTGCGCACCGACGGCCACCACGCGGTGGTACGCGGCCGCGAGCGGCTGTCGGGCGCGCCGGTGCGGGCGCACGACATCCGGGCGGGCGCCGCGCTGGTGCTGGCCGGGCTGGCCGCGGAGGGCACCACCGAGGTGAGCGACGTGGCCCACATCGACCGGGGCTACGAGGGGTTCGTGCCGAGCCTGGTCCGCCTCGGCGCCGACGTGCGGCGCGAGGCCGCGCCCGAGGACGACTTCTAGCTGGAGACGAGGCCGCGCGCGCGCTCGGCGTCCGCGCGGAACACCAGGACGACGCGCTCGCCGTCGGCCTCGCCCTCGGCGATCGTGCCGCGGATGCCGGCCTGCGTCAGCACGTCGCGCAGCAGGGCCGCGTCGTCGTCAGTGCGCACCGTCGCGACCGGCACGAGCAGCCCGTAGTCGCCGCGGGTCTGCAGCTTGGCGAGCCGGGCTGCGGTCCGCTGGTCGCGGGTGCTGGTGGAGAACACCCACCGGCACAGCAGCACCAGGACGACCATGGCCAGGACGGCCACGAGCGGGCCGCCGATGTTCTCGTACTGCATGGGAGCCGGCACCCGCACAGTGTGGCAGCGGTCCGGCCCGCGCGCCTCTCCGGCCCGGTCCTCAGGAGGTGGTACCGCTAGGGCAACCCGACGGCGTCCCGGTGCGTCTACAGGGCAGGCGGGCCACCGTGGCCCGGAGCGGGGGGACCACGATGCGGACGACGACATCCCGGACGGTGCGCGCGGCGGCGGGCGACGCCGGGCCGAGGACCCCCGCGCAGCGGACCTCGCCGCGACGGGCACCCGCGGGCAGCGGCCCCGGCCTGCGCGCCGAGGTGCGCGTGCCCGGTCGGCTGGTGGCCCTGTCCGGACGGCTCGACGTCGCCGCGGCGGCCGACGTGCGATTGCTGCTCGTGGAGGCCGTGTCCGCCGGTGAGGGCGACCTCGTCCTGGACCTGTCGGGCCTGGGCGTGCTGGACGCCCCGGGCCTGGGCGTGCTCGTCGGTGCCCACCGCCGGGCGCTGCGGGCCGGCCGGACCCTCGTGCTGCGCGACGTCACCGACCCGGTGGCCCGGCTGCTGTTCCTCAGCCGCCTGGACCGCGTGCTGCGGGTGGAGCCCCGCGCGTCCGTCGCGTAGCCCGGGGCCGGGGGCGCGGGTGGGCGGGCCCCACTACCCTCCAGGCATGACGGAGCAGGTCCAGCAGTACGGCGCCGAGGTCCCCGGCGGTCAGGTCCTCGACGAGCAGGTCCCGGACGAGCAGGTCCCGGAGCGCGTGGCGGCCGCACGCGACAAGCCCTGGGTGATGCGCACCTACGCCGGGCACTCGTCCGCGCAGGCGAGCAACGCGCTGTACCGGACCAACCTGGCCAAGGGCCAGACCGGCCTGTCGGTGGCCTTCGACCTGCCGACGCAGACCGGCTACGACCCCGACTCCGAGCTCGCCCGCGGGGAGGTCGGCAAGGTCGGCGTGCCGGTGACCCACCTGGGCGACATGCGCGCGCTGCTCGACGGCATCCCGCTGGGCGAGATGAACACGTCGATGACCATCAACGCGACGGCGATGTGGCTGCTGGCGCTCTACCAGGTCGTCGCGGAGGAGCAGGGCGCCGACCCGGCCAGCCTGTCGGGCACCACCCAGAACGACATCATCAAGGAGTACCTCAGCCGCGGGACGTACGTCTTCCCGCCCGGGCCCTCGCTGCGCCTGATCACCGACATGGTCGCGTACACGGTGACGACGCTGCCGAAGTGGAACCCGATCAACATCTGCAGCTACCACCTGCAGGAGGCCGGGGCCACGCCGGTCCAGGAGATCGCCTACGCGCTGTGCACCGCCATCGCCGTGCTCGACGCGGTCAAGGCCTCCGGCCAGGTGCCCGAGGAGCGCTTCGGCGACGTCTGCGGGCGCATCTCGTTCTTCGTCAACGCGGGCGTGCGCTTCGTCGAGGAGATGTGCAAGATGCGCGCGTTCACGCAGCTGTGGGACGAGCTGCTGGTGTCGCGCTACGGCGTGCAGGACCCCAAGCACCGTCGCTTCCGGTACGGCGTGCAGGTCAACTCCCTCGGGCTCACCGAGGCCCAGCCCGAGAACAACGTCCAGCGGATCGTGCTGGAGATGCTCGGCGTCACCCTGTCCAAGGACGCCCGTGCCCGCGCCGTGCAGCTGCCGGCCTGGAACGAGGCGCTGGGGCTGCCGCGCCCGTGGGACCAGCAGTGGTCGCTGCGCCTGCAGCAGGTGCTCGCCTTCGAGACCGACCTGCTCGAGCACGAGGACCTGTTCACCGGCTCGGTCGTCGTGGAGCGGCTCGTGGCCGACCTCAAGCGCGACGTGACCGCCGAGGTCGACCGCGTGCAGGCGATGGGCGGCGCGGTGGCGGCCGTGGAGACCGGCTACATGAAGAGCGCGCTGGTGGGCTCGCACGCCGAGCGCCGGCGCCGCATCGAGGCGGGCGAGGACGTCGTCGTCGGCGTCAACCGCTTCACCACGACCGCGGACAACCCGCTGCTCGCCGACCTGGAGGGCGCGATCATGACGGTCGACCCCGGCGTGGAGCAGGCCGCGGTCGACGCGGTGCAGGCGTGGCGGACCAGGCGCGATGACGACGCCGTCGACGAGGCGCTGACCGGGCTGCGCGACGCGGCCAAGACCGAGGTCAACCTCATGGCCGCCACGGTCACGTGCGCCCGCGCGGGCGTCACGACGGGCGAGTGGGCCGGGGCGCTGCGCGAGGTGTTCGGCGAGTACCGCGCGCCCACCGGGGTCTCCGGTGCGGCGGCGCACGGGGAGGCCGGCGCGGAGATCGGCGCGGTCCGCGAGGCCGTGCGGCGCACCGGCGAGGAGCTGGGCGTGCGCCTGCGCTTCCTCGTCGGCAAGCCGGGTCTGGACGGCCACAGCAACGGCGCCGAGCAGATCGCCGTGCGCGCCCGCGACTGCGGCTTCGAGGTCGTCTACCAGGGGATCCGGCTCACCTCGGCGCAGATCGTCGCCGCCGCGGTCGAGGAGGACGTCCACGTCGTCGGCCTGTCGATCCTGTCCGGGTCGCACATGGAGGCGGTGCCGGCGGTGCTCGGCGGGCTGCGCGAGGCCGGCGCGGGCGACGTGCCGGTGGTCGTCGGCGGGATCATCCCGGAGTCCGACGGCGCCCGGCTGCGGTCGCAGGGCGTGGCGGCGGTGTTCACGCCCAAGGACTTCTCGCTGACGGGCATCATGCGCCGGGTCGTCGACGTCGTCCGGACGGCCCACGACCTGCCGCCGCTCGACTGAGCGCGGCCCGAGCCCGGGGGATCCACGTGGTCGACGACGAGCAGCGCACGCAGGAGATCGTGGACGTCCTCACGGACGCCTTCGCCGACCTGATGGCCGCCGATCCCGCGGCCTTCCGCCGCAAGTACCGCAAGATGGCGGCCGACCCGTTCGCCTTCTACCGGGGCACCGCCTGCCTGTTCTACGCCGACCTGCGCGGGGTCGAGGACCGCTGGGCCGACGAGCGCACCTCGCGGGTGTGGATCCAGGGCGACCTGCACGCGGAGAACTTCGGCACGTACATGGACGGCGAGGGCGTGCTCGTCTTCGACGTCAACGACTTCGACGAGGCCTACCTGGGGTGCTTCACCTGGGACCTCAAGCGCTTCGCGGCGAGCATCGCGCTGCTGGGCTGGACCAAGGCGCTGCCCGACGCCGACCTGACCTGCCTGGTGGAGCAGTACGCGCGCGCCTACCTCGACCAGGTGCACGCCTTCGTCCAGGGCGACCGCGACCACGAGTGGTCGCTGCGCCTGGGCACCGCGACCGGGGCGGTCGAGGCCAGCCTGCTCCAGGCCCAGCTCGCCACCCGGATCGCCCTGCTCGACGCGGCGACCGTCGTCGACGGCCACGTGCGGCGCTTCCGCGCCGGCCCGACGGTGCGGCAGCTCGACGAGGCCGAGCGGGCCGTGGTCGTCGCCGCCTACGAGGAGTACCTCGGGACGATCCCCGAGGCCAAGCGGCGCAGCAGCCGCAGCTACGCGCTCAAGGACGTCGTGGGCAAGTCCGGCTTCGGGATCGGCAGCGCGGGGCTGCCCGCCTACAACGTGCTCGTCGAGGGGGGCACGCAGGCGCTCGAGAACGACGTCGTCCTCACGATGAAGCAGGGCGGCGTGCCGGCGGCGAGCCGGCTGCGCGTCGACGAGCAGGCGAGGGCCTGCTTCCAGCACGAGGGCCACCGCACGGCCATCTCCCAGCGGGCGCTGCAGGCGCACAGCGACCCGTGGCTGGGCTGGGCGCGGATGGCGGGCGGGCCGCACGACGGGGTGGGCTTCGTCGTCAAGGAGTACTCGCCGTACGAGGCGGACCTCGACTGGAGCGCGGTCAGCGAGGTCGACGAGATGGCCGAGGCCGTGCAGCAGCTCGGGCGGGCGACGGCCAAGGTGCACTGCGTGTCGGACGCCGACGACGAGGACACCTCGCTGGTGGGGTTCCAGACCGAGGAGGCGATCGCCGCCGTGGTCCTCGGGGCCGAGGACGACCTGGTGGCGGACCTGGTGGCCTTCGCGCTGGAGTACGGCGCGCGGGCCCGCGCCGACCACGCGCTGTTCGTCGACGCCTTCCGCAACGGGCGGATCCCGGGGACCGGTCCCGACGCGTCCTGAGGGCTTGCGGCCGACGGGCCCGGGGGACAGGCTGGGGCGTGCCCCCCGACCGACCCCGCGTCCGCGTCACCCCGGTGCCGGGTGGCCCGGTGCTGGTCGAGGGCCCGGTCGAGGTCGAGCTCCCGGACGGGACCACGGTGACGTCCGACCGGCCGATGGTCGCGCTGTGCACGTGCCGCCGCAGCCGCCGGATGCCGTGGTGCGACACCAGCCACCGCGGCCGGTCCCGGGACTAGCCCCGCAGCGAGGACCGGCCGTCCCGCCACGCGGCCAGCAGGTGCTCGCCGAAGCGGTCCTCGAGCAGCAGGCCCGCCTCGACGCCCAGCACGACGTCGGCGGACAGCCCCGGCTCGCGGGCCAGCAGGTCGCCGAGCAGCCCGCTGCGCAGGACCTGCTCGTGGACGGCGTCGGCCTCGACGTGCTCGTCGTAGAACCGCTGGCCGGCCGTGCCCGCACCCAGCCGCGCGAAGGCGGTGGACAGGCGGCGCGAACCGGGTGAGCTGGTCACCTCGACCATCGCGAACTGCCCGACCGAGACGCCGCGCAGCGTGCGGTGCAGGCCGGCCAGCGACATGAGGTTGACCGGGGCCAGCGTGACCGCCGGCGCGCGGTCGAGGTGCGCGCCGTAGGACGCGTCGAGGTCGAGCTCGCGCATCATCTCCACGAACAGCGCCGCGTGCATGCGCTCCCCGCGGCCGGCGCCGTACTCGTCGTGCTGGACGGTCACGAACGACGCCTTCGCCTGCCCCTGCAGCCGAGGGACGACCCAGGACTGCGGGTCGCCCTCCTTGAGGTGGTACAGCGAGCGGTGGGAGACGTACTCCCGCAGCTGCCCGAGGTCGCCCTCCCGGGACAGGTGCCAGGAGGGACCGGTGCCGGAGACCGGCTCGAGCAGCAGCGGCGCGAGCGCGGCCTCGACGTCCGCCCCGCCCGAGGTGTCGGCGCGCAGGGCGGCGAGGAACGGCCGCTCCAGCGACGCCCGGAAGCGCAGCAGGTCGGGGTCCCACTCGAGGGCGTCGTCGACGCCGGCCAGCGGGCGGTAGTGCAGCTCGTAGCAGAGGTACAGCGCCAGCTGCAGGTCCTCGCCGTACGGGTCGGCGTCGCCGGGGCCCGCGGGCAGCCCTGCGGCGGGCGCGCCGCGCAGGACCTCGAGCAGGGACGCGCTCAGCGGTCCCCGGGGCGCCGGGAGCGGGGTGACGTCGAGCGGAGGGACCGGCAGCGTCGTGGTCATCCCATCCGGCCGCGGCGGCGCGACTGCCGGGTGCGGGGCTGGGCGGCCCAGCCGCCGGCCTGCGTCAGCGCGTTGCCGATCTGCGGGCTGCGGGTGGCGATGCGGGGGCCGACGGACTGCAGCACGCGGCCGGCGAGCGGGAGGACGAAGGCCATGAGGACCCAGCGACGCAGGCGGGCGGAGAGGAAGGCGAAGATCATGGCTCCTGTCTGCCCGCCGGGACGGCGCCGGACACCGCTTCGAGGGGTCGCGGGCGGCCGATGCGCACCCGCACGCCCGGCGACCACAGCACGTGGGGCTCGCCCTCCGGCGTGGACAGCCCCGCGGCCTGCACCAGGTCGTCGGACAGCTCCACCAGCTCGGCCCGGTGCAGCGGCCACTCCGGGTGGTCCACCGGCGCGTACGCGGTGCGGCCGCCGTACCAGGTGGAGAACAGGCCCCAGCGCGCCGTGAGGAACAGCGAGAGCTCGTCGGCGGGCAGGCGTTCGCCCACCCGCACCCGTACGAGGCCGCCCGCGCCGCGCGGTCCGGGCCAGCGCCGGCGGGTCTCGTAGGACACGGTGCCCACGCCGTGCCGCACGCGCATCCGCGCCCACAGGTACGGCAGCCGGTAGGACACCTGCGCGGCCAGCACCGGCAGCAGCCGGGCGGCCTCGAGGCTGCGGAACACCACGCCGCGCCGGCCCTGCCCGTCCACGGCGTACAGGCGCACGTTGGTCTCCGCGAACGCCGACAGGTGCGGCAGCGGCGGCGAGCCGAGGATGCGGACCCCGCGCATGACGAACGGCACCAGCCCGACGTACGTCACGCCGTCCAGCACGTCGGGGACCGTGCCCTCGGGCAGCAGCGGGGCCACCCGCTCGGGCGCGACCGGCCAGTGCAGCATCGTCAGGTCGGTCCAGTCCTGGCTGAACACCGCCCGGCCGACGGGGCGCGGGCTGGTGGCGCTCAGGGGCTCGGGCTGCACGGCCCGAGTCTGCTCGCTGCTCGCCCGGACCGCCTCCCGCCCGCTCGCCTAGCCTGCCCGTCGTGCGTCTCGTCATCGCCCGCTGCTCGGTCGACTACGTCGGCCGGCTCACGGCCCACCTCCCGCTCGCGGTCCGCCTGCTGCTCGTCAAGGCCGACGGCAGCGTGTCGGTCCACGCCGACGACCGCGCGTACAAGCCGCTGATGTGGATGAGCCCGCCGTGCTCGCTGGTCGTCACCGACCGGACGTGGACGGTGTCGGGCAAGGACGGCTCGCTGGTGGTCGAGGTCGACGAGGTGCTGTCGGACACCAGCCACGAGCTGGGGCTCGACCCGGGGCTGGTCAAGGACGGCGTGGAGAAGCACCTGCAGGAGCTGCTCGCGGACCGCTGCGACGTGCTGGGCACCGGCTTCACCCTCGTGCGGCGCGAGTACCCCACCGACATCGGGCCGGTGGACCTGCTGTGCCGCGACGGCGACGGCGCCCACGTGGCGGTCGAGGTGAAGCGGCACGCCGAGATCGACGGCGTGGAGCAGCTGAGCCGCTACCTGCAGCGGCTGTCGACCGTGCTCGGCGAGGTGCGCGGTGTCCTCGCCGCGCAGACGTTCAAGCCGCAGGCCAAGGTGCTCGCCGCCGACCGCGGCATCGTCTGCGTGCAGGTCGACTACGACGAGCTGCGCGGCCTGGAGAGCGGCACGCCCACCCTGTTCTGACCGCACGGCGCTCCCTCTGGGACAGTGCTCCCACACACGAGGAGGACGCAGTGGCCCGGGAGTTCCGCAAGGTCGGGGTGGTGGGGCTCGGCACGATGGGGGCCGGCATCGCCGAGGTGCTCGCCCGCAACGGCATCGAGGTCGTCGGCGTCGAGCAGGAGCAGGCGGCCACCGACCGGGGGCGCCGGCGGCTCGAGGAGTCGACGGCCCGCGCCGTGCGCCGCGGCAAGCTCGAGGAGGGCGAGGCGGCGCAGGTGCTGGCCCGCATCACGACGAGCACCGACCTGGCCGACCTGGCCGACTGCGACCTGGTCGTCGAGGCCGTGCCGGAGCACCTGGACGTCAAGAAGGCGCTGTTCGCCGAGCTCGACGGGCTGCTGCGCGAGGACGCCGTGCTGGCCACCAACACCTCCGCGCTGTCGGTGACCGACCTGGCCACCTCGACCAGCCGGCCGTCCCGCGTCATCGGCCTGCACTGGTTCAACCCGGCGCCGGTCATGGACCTCGTCGAGGTCGTGCGCACCGTCGTCACCGACCCGTCGGTGGTCGCGGACGTCGAGGCGCTGGTCGCCCGGGTGGGCAAGATCGACGTGACCGTCGGCGACCGGGCCGGCTTCATCGCCAACGCCCTGCTGTTCGGCTACCTCAACAACGCCGTGCGCATGTACGAGGCCCGCTACGCCTCCCGCGAGGACATCGACGCGGCCATGCGCTTCGGCTGCGGCCACCCGATGGGCCCGCTCGCGCTGCTCGACCTCATCGGCCTCGACTCCGCCTACGAGATCCTCGAGACGATGTACCGGCAGTCGCGCGACCACCGGCACGCGCCGGCCCCGCTGCTCAAGCAGTACGTCACCGCCGGCCTGCTGGGCCGCAAGAGCGGCCGGGGCATCTACACCTACGCCGCCCCGGGCTCGCCCGAGGTGGTGGCCGACTCCGACAGCCCGAGCACCGCCCCGGCCGGCGTCGCGCGGCCGGTGTCCACCGTCGGCGTGATCGGCACCGGCACGATGGCCGGCGGCATCATCGAGGTGTGCGCCGGCAGCGGCTACGACGTCGTCTTCCGCGCCCGCGGCGAGGACAAGGTCGCCGCGGTCCGCAGCCGCGTCGAGGCCTCGCTCGACAAGGCCGTGCAGCGCGGGAGGATCACCGAGGACGACCGGGGCGCGACCCTCGCCCGCATCACCGGCACCACCGAGCTCGACGACCTGCGCGACTGCGATCTGGTCATCGAGGCCGTCGTCGAGGACCTGGCGGTCAAGAAGGCGCTGTTCGGTGCCCTGGACGACGTCTGCAGGCCCGGTGCGGTGCTGGCCACGACCACGTCCTCGCTGCCCGTCATCGAGTGCGCCACGGCCACCTCGCGCCCGCAGGACGTCGTGGGCATGCACTGGTTCAACCCCGCGACGCTGATGAAGCTCGTCGAGGTCGTGCCCACCGTCACCACGAGCCCGGACGTCGTCGCCACGGTGCTGGAGGTGTGCGGGCGGACCGGCAAGCACGCCGTGCAGTGCGGCGACCGCGCCGGGTTCATCGTCAACGCGCTGCTGTTCCCGTACCTCAACGACGCGGTGAAGATGCTCGAGGTCCACTACGCGACGATCGACGACGCCGACCAGGCCATGACCAAGGGCTGCGGGCACCCGATGGGGCCGTTCGCGCTCATGGACGTCGTCGGGCTCGACGTCACCCTGGCGATCCAGCGGACGCTGTTCGAGGAGTTCCGCGAGCCCGGCGACGCGCCGGCGCCGATGCTCGAGCACCTCGTGCGCGCGGGCTACCTGGGCCGCAAGACCGGCCGCGGGTTCCGCGACCACGCGCGCAGGTAGCCGGGTGGCGGGCGGCTCCAAGCGCGCCGCGATGCGGGCCGCCGCCCGCGACCGGCTGCGCTCCGGGGAGGACGCCGACGGGCCGTTCGTCCCCGCCGGCCAGCGGGTCGAGGACGGCCACGTCGTGCGCTCGGTCGCCGGCAGCGCGCCCGGCCGCGACTACCGCTGCCCGGGCTGCGACCAGCTGCTGCCCGGCGGCGCGCCGCACGTCGTCGCCTGGCCGGAGGGCCGTCCGGACGACCGGCGGCACTGGCACACCGCCTGCTGGTCGGCGCGCGGCCGCCGCGGCGTCAAGGTGCACCGCAGCAAGAACGCACCTCGCTACGGCTGAGCGTCAGACCGAGTCCTGCTTCGGTGAGACCACCTCGGCCAGCAGCAGCTGCACGCCGGCCGCGATGGGGATCGCCAGCAGCGCGCCGACGACGCCGAGCAGCGAGCCGCCGACGAGCACCGCGACGACGGTGGCGGCGGGGGAGACGTCGACCGAGCGCTGCATGATCCTGGGGTACAGGACGTAGTTCTCCAGCTGCTGGTAGGCGAAGTAGTAGACGGCGGCGATGATCCCCACCTCGATCCCGACGGTGAAGGCCACCAGGACGACGACCGCCGCGCCGATGCTGGCGCCCACCAGCGGCACCAGGTCGGTGAGGGCGACCAGCAGGGCGAGGGCCACCGGGTAGGGGACGCCGAGCAGCACGAGCGCGACGAAGCTCGTGCACCCGGCGATGGCGGCGATCGTGAGCGCGCCCGCCACGTAGCCGCCGACCCGGGTCAGCACCTCGTCGCTGAGCAGCCCCACCCGGGCGCGCCGGCTGCGCGGCACCAGGCGGTACGCCAGCGCCTTGATCGACGGCAGGTTGGCCAGGAAGTACAGCGTGAGGATCAGCACGACGAAGGTGCTGAAGAAGGCGCTCAGCACGATCCGGCCGACGCCGAGCACGCCGCCGAAGACGGTGGAGCCCAGCCGGGCCGGGTCGTCGAGCGAGGCCTGCACCTGGTCCAGGACGCCGTAGCGCCGGTCGATGTCGGCGATCCGCGGGTTGGCCTGCAGGTCGGCCAGGTAGCCCGGGACGGCCTGCACGAACTCGGTGCCCTGCTCGATGATCGGCGGTACGACGGCCATGCCGAAGCCGAAGAAGAACAGCAGCACGCCGAGCAGCACGACGCCGACCGCCCGCCCGCGCGGCAGGCCCCGCCGGTCGAGGAACTGCACGGCGGGGTCCAGGCCGATGGCGAGGAACGCCGCCACGAGCAGCAGCACGAGCACGCCCCGGACGGCGATGAGCGACTGCACCAGCGCGTACGCCACGGCGACGCCCAGGGCGGCGGTGAACCCGATCCGGAACGGCGAGCGCTGGTTCATCGGCCGGCCGGGCACCCCGAAGGGGTTCTCCTCGTCGGCCTGCGCCTCGATCCGGCGCACCGCCGTGTCGAGCAGCGGGTCGTCCGGGGCCGCGACCATCGCTGCCTCGACCGCGGCGGTGCCGGCCTGGACCGCGCTGTCGCGGGCCCGCGCGGACTCCTCGGCGGCACCGGTGGCCCGCGCGGCGGCGCCCTCGGCGGTCTGCGCCGCGCCGGTCATCTCGCCGACGCGCTCCTCGACGGCCTCCTCGAGCGCCTCGTCCACCTGCTCGTCGACGGCCTCGTCCACGGCCTGGTCGACGGCCTCGTCCACGGCGCGGCGGATCTGCTCGTCCACGGGCGGGTCCTGCCCCCCGGGCCCCGTCACGTCAGCCCCGGCCGCCGGTCGTGCTCAGCGCGCGCGCTCGTCGCCCAGCTGCACCGAGCCCCCGCTGGTCAGCGGGCTCATGGCGGCCGAGACCGCGTCGCGCAGGCTCTCCAGCTGGCGGGCGATGTGGTCGCGCTGGGCCGCCAGCTCCTGCACCTGCCGGTCGGCCTGCTCGACCACGTGCGCCGCCTGCGCCCGGGCCTCGTCGTAGGTGCGGCGGGCGTCCTCGTCGGCGTGCTGGCGCTGCTGCACCGCCTGCTGCTGGGCCTGCTGCACGACCTCGGCGGCGTGCTGCTGGGCGTCGCGCACCACCTCGTCGGACTCGCGTCGGGCCGACGTGCGGATGGCGTCGGCGTCGTGCTGGGCCTCGAGCCGCGTCTGCTCCGCCGCGGCCGAGGCGCCCTCGATGTCGCGCTCGCGCTGCGCGAGCACGGCGGCCCGCTGGGCGTGCTCCCGCTCGGCGGCCTGCCGGGCCGCGTCGATCACCCGGTCGGCCTCCGCGCGCGCGCCGCCCTCGATGGCTGCCGCCTCCTGCTCGGCGAGGGCGAGCATCCGCGTGAGCCGCTCCCCGACGAGGCTGGCCGGCTCGGGGCGGCCCTCGGCCTGCGCCAGCGCCGCGTCGAGGTGGGCCCGCAGCTCGCCCAGCTGCCGCTCGTACTCCTGGAACCGGCGGGTGTCCTCGGCGTGGCGGGCGTCGGTCTCCGCGACCATCGCCTCGACCCGGTCGAGGTAGTCGTTGACCTGGTTGCGGTCGTAGCCGCGCAGCACGACGTCGAACCCCGTCGGCTCGGCCTCCTCGTGGAGCGGGAGCAGGTCGTGGTCGTCAGCAGGCATGGCCCTGTCCTACCACTGCGGGGGTGCTGCGTCGCGGAGGCGCGAGGGAGGGCCCGGGGGACCGGCTCAGACGTCGCGGAACCGGTTGATCGCCTCGAGGTGGGTGGCCCGCATCTCGGCGGCCTCGGGGCGCACGCCGAGCCCCTCCTCGGGCGCCAGGCAGAGCACGCCGACCTTGCCCTGGTGGAGGTTCTTGTGGACGTCGTACGCGGCCTGGCCGGTCTCGACGAGGGGGTACGCCTTGGACAGCGTGGGGTGGATCATCCCCTTGGCGATCAGCCGGTTGGCCTCCCACGACTCGCGGTAGTTGGCGAAGTGCGAGCCCACGATGCGCTTGAGGCTCATCCAGAGGTAGCGGTTGTCGTACTGGTGCAGGTAGCCGCTGGTGGAGGCGCAGGTGGTGATCGTGCCGCCTTTCCTGGTCACGTAGACCGAGGCGCCGAAGGTCTCCCGGCCGGGGTGCTCGAAGACGATGTCGATGTCCTCGCCGCCGGTGAGCTCGCGGATGCGCTTGCCGAACCGCTGCCACTCCTTCGGGTCCTGGTTGTCCTCGTCCTTCCAGAACCGGTAGCCCTCGGCGCTGCGGTCGATGACGAGCTCGGCGCCCATCCGCCGGACGATGTCGGCCTTCTCGGGGCTGCTGACGACGCAGACCGGGATCGCCCCGCCGTTGAGCGCGTACTGCGTGGCGTACGAGCCCAGCCCGCCGCTCGCGCCCCAGATCAGGACCGTGTCGCCCTGCTTCATCCCGCCGCCGTTCCTGCTGACGAGCTGGCGGTAGGCGGTGGAGTTGACCAGACCGGGCGCCGCGGCCTCCTCCCACGTCAGGTGCGGGGCCTTGGGCATGAGCTGGTTGCTCTTGACCAGTGCGAGGTCGGCGAGCCCGCCGAAGTTGGTCTCGAAGCCCCAGATCCGCTGCTGCGGGTCCATCATCGTGTCGTCGTGGCCCTCGGCGTCCTCGAGCTCCACGCTCAGGCAGTGCGCGACGACCTCGTCGCCGGCCTGCCACTTGCTCACCCCGGCGCCGACGGCCAGCACGACGCCGGACAGGTCCGAGCCGACCACGTGGTAGGGCAGGTCGTGGCGCTTGGTGAGCTCGTTGAGGCGGCCGTACTTCTCCAGGAAGCCGAACGTCGAGACCGGCTCGAAGATCGAGGTCCAGACCGTGTTGAAGTTGACCGACGAGGCCATGACGGCGATGACCGCCTCGCCCGGGCCGAGCTCGGGCGTGGGGACCTCCTGCACGTGCAGGCTCCGGCGGGGGTCCTTGTCGCGCGACGCGAGCCCGGCGAACATGTCCTGCTCGTCCTTGCGCACGACGACGGCGCGGTAGGACTCGGGGACCTGGAGGCCGGCGACGGCCCCCGGCTCCCCGGACGTGACGGCCTCGAGGATCTCCTGCACGGTCCTGCCTCTCTGCACGGGGGAGCCCGGCGCACCGTCGGGGCGGACCGGACTCTACTGGCCGGTAACCACCGGCCGACGGGGGGTCCCGGGTGCCGCGGGGCTAGTGGGACAGCCCGTCCGGGCCGGGCTCCACGAGCTCGACCAGCACGCCGCCGGAGCTCTTGGGGTGCACGAAGTTGACCCGGCTGCCGGCCGTGCCGCCCTTCGCCTCGTCGTACAGCAGCCGCATGCCCTGCTCGCGCAGGTGGGCGCTGACCTCGTCGAGGTCGTCGACCCGGTAGGCCATCTGCTGGATGCCGGGCCCGTTCTTGTCGAGGAAGCGGCCGATCGTGCTGTCGGGCGACAGCGGGGAGAGCAGCTGGACGTACGAGCCGGAGTCGCCGACCTCGAGCATCGCCTCGCGCACGCCCTGCTCCTCGTTGACCTCCGTGTGCACGCAGCGCATGCCGAACGCCGACTCGTACATCGCGATGGCGGCGTCGAGGTCGGCCACGGCGATGCCGACGTGGTCGATGCGGGTGACCTTCACGGGGGGCTCCAGGGGCTCGGGGGTCGGCTCGTACCCTGACAGCAGTACACCGTCCTCTGGAGGAACCCATGGCCCGCTCCGTCATCGTCGCCGGCGCCCGCACCCCGATCGGGAAGCTGGCGGGCGCGCTCAAGGGGTTCACGGCGATGGACCTCGGCGGCATCGCCATCGCGGCGGCGCTCGAGCGCGCCGGGATCTCCGGCGAGCAGGTCGACAAGGTCGTCATGGGCCACGTCATCCAGGCCGGCCAGGGCCAGATCACCGCGCGCCAGGCGGCCGTCGCGGGCGGCATCCCGATGACCGTCCCGGCGCTGACGGTCAACAGCGTCTGCCTGTCCGGCCTCGAGGCCATCGCGCTCGCCGACCAGGCGGTGCGCTCCGGCGACGCCGACGTCGTGGTCGCCGGCGGGATGGAGTCGATGACCGGCGCCCCGCACGTGCTGCCCGGCAGCCGGGCGGGCTTCAAGTACGGCAACACCGTGCTCGTCGACTCGATGGCCCACGACGCGCTGTTCTGCTCCTTCGACCAGGTCGCCATGGGCGAGAGCACCGAGTCCTACGGCCGCAAGCTCGGCATCTCGCGCGAGGAGCAGGACGAGTTCTCCGCGCGCAGCCACGACCTGGCCGCCGCCGCGATGAAGGAGGGCCGGTTCGACCGCGAGATCACCCCGGTCCCCGTCCCGCAGCGCAAGGGCGACCCGGTGCTGGTGACCGAGGACGAGGGCGTGCGCCCCGGGACCACGGCCCAGACGCTGGCGTCGCTGCGCCCCGCCTTCGCCCCGGACGGCACGATCAGCGCCGGCTCGGCCTCGCAGATCTCCGACGGCGCCTGCGCGGTCGTCGTCATGAGCCGGGCCAAGGCCGACGAGCTCGGGCTCGAGGTGCTCGCGGAGATCGGGGCCTCGGGCAACGTCGCGGGCCCCGACGCCTCCCTGCAGTCGCAGCCGAGCAACGCCCTGCTGCAGGCCCTGGCCAAGGACGGGCTCACGCCCGACCAGCTCGACCTCGTGGAGCTCAACGAGGCCTTCGCGCAGGTCGGCATCCAGTCGGCCCGCGAGCTGGGCCTGCCGCTGGAGAAGGTCAACGTCGACGGCGGCGCGATCGCGCTCGGCCACCCGGTCGGCATGTCCGGCGCCCGGATCGCCCTGCACCTGGCGCTGGAGCTCAAGCGGCGCGGCGGCGGCCTCGGCGGCGCGGCCCTGTGCGGCGGCGGCGGGCAGGGCTTCGCGCTGCTCCTGCACGTGCCCGCCCCCGCGTGAGCCCCGCCGGCCCGCGCCGGCGCACCCTGGACGTCCCGGACCTCGTCGCCCGTCTCGAGCGGGGCGAGGCCCGGGCCGTCGCGCGCCTGATCAGCCTCGTCGAGGACGCGTCGCCGGCCCTGCGCGAGGTGATGGCCCTGCTCGCCCCCCGGGCCGGCCACGCGCGCGTCATCGGGCTGACCGGCTCGCCCGGCGTCGGGAAGTCGACGTCGACCAGCGCCCTCGTCGCCGCCTACCGCCGGCGCGGCATGCGGGTGGGGGTGCTCGCCGTGGACCCGTCGTCGCCGTTCTCCGGCGGCGCGCTGCTCGGCGACCGCGTCCGGATGCAGGAGCACGCGACCGACGACGGCGTCTTCATCCGCTCGATGGCCAGCCGCGGCCACCTCGGCGGCCTGTCGTGGGCGACCCCCCAGGCGCTGCGCGTGCTGTCCGCGGCCGGCTGCGACGTCGTGCTGGTCGAGACGGTGGGCGTGGGGCAGGCGGAGGTCGAGGTCGCCTCGCTGGCCGACACCACGCTGGTGCTGCTCGCGCCGGGCATGGGCGACGGCATCCAGGCCGCGAAGGCCGGGATCCTCGAGGTCGCCGACCTGTTCGTGGTCAACAAGGCCGACCGCGACGGGGCCGACACGGTCGTGCGGGACCTGCGCTACATGCTCTCCCTCGGCGACCGCCGCACCGACCAGGGCTGGCGGGTGCCGATCGTCAAGACCGTGGCGGCCAGGGGCGAGGGGGCCGACGAGGTCGTCGACGAGATCGAGCGGCACGGCGCCTGGCTCGCCGGGTCCGGCCGGCTCGCCGAGCGCCGCCGCCAGCGCGCCGCGGACGAGGTGGAGGCCATCGCCCTGACGGCGCTGCGCGCGCGGATCGGCGACCTGCGGGGGAGCGAGTCGCTGGGCCGGCTGGCCGCGCGGGTCGTCGACGGCGAGCTCGACCCGTACGCCGCGGCCGACGAGCTGGTGAGCGGGCTCACGGCCTGAGCGGTGGTCGGCGGCGCCGCGCGGGCCGACCATGGGCGGGTGACCACACCTGCCGCCACCCGTACCGAACCGGGCCCGCTGAAGGCCCTGCGCGTCGTCGCGCTGCTGGAGGGGGTGTCCTTCGTGCTGCTGCTCGTCTGCTCGGTGCTCAAGCGCACCACCGAGCTCGACCTGGTGCCCGTGCTCGGCCCGGTGCACGGCACGCTGTTCGTGGCCCTGGTGCTGCTGGTGCTCGCCCAGCTGCGGGTCCTGCGCTGGGGGCCGGTCTTCACGCTGGTGATGCTCACGGTGGGCTCCCCGGGCGCCCACTTCGCGGTGCGCGCGACCGACACCCGGCGCGCCTGACCCGCGGCGCCGCGGACCGGCGTCAGCCGCCGAGGTAGCTCATCTCCGGCTTGGGCAGCAGGGGCAGGACGCCGCTGCCCCGCAGCTCGGAGTAGCGGTCGTCGCGGACCCGCCACAGCCCCTGCACGAGCGCCAGCAGCTCGTCCTCGCCGGCGCCCTCGCGCATCGGGGTGCGCAGGTCGTGGCCGGCCGCGGAGAACAGGCAGGTGTGCAGCTCGCCGGTGGCGGTCAGCCGCGCCCGGACGCAGTCGCCGCAGAAGGGCCGGGTCACGGAGGAGACGAGCCCGAGCTCGCCCCGCCCGTCGGCGTAGCGCCAGCGCTCGGCGACCTGCCCGCCGCGCGGCTCGTCGACGGGCACCAGCGGGTGGACCGCGCCGACCCGCTCGAGGACCTCGGCCGCGGTCACCACCTGCTCGCCCTGCCAGCCGTTGGTCGTGCCCACGTCCATGAACTCGATGACGCGCAGGGAGTGCCCGTGCTCGCGCGCGAACTCCACGAGGTCGAGCAGCTCGCCGTCGTTGCGGCCGCGCTGCAGGACGGTGTTGAGCTTGACCGGCGCGAGCCCGGCGTCCTTGGCCGCCTGGATGCCGTCGAGCACCCGTGACAGCGGCACCTTGGTGTCGGCGAGCTCGGCGAACACGCGCGGGTCGAGGCTGTCGAGGCTGACGGTCACCCGCGACAGCCCGGCGGCCTGCAGGCCGGCGGCGCGGCGGGCGAGCAGCGCGCCGTTGGTGGTGAGGGCGAGGTCCTCCAGGCCCGGCTCGGCCGCGATCTGCGCGACGAGCTGCTCGAGGTCCGGGCGCAGCAGCGGCTCGCCGCCGGTCAGGCGGACCTTGCGCACGCCGAGGCGCACGAAGACGCGGACGAGCAGGCCGATCTCGTCGATCGAGAGCACCTGGTCCTGCGGCAGGAAGACGTGGTCCGGCCCGAACAGCTCGCGCGGCATGCAGTACGGGCAGCGGAAGTTGCAGCGGTCGGTCACCGAGACCCGCAGGTCGCGCAGGCCGCGGCCACGGGCATCGCGCACACCGGAGCCGGTCATGCGTCGACCCTACGTCGGCCGACTGCTCCGGACGGGTCCTGTGCGTGCGGTCGGTGGAGGGAGCGAGGGCGAGCAGGTTAGGTTGCAGCCCTCCTGTGAGCCCGCTCACACGAGATGCTCACACGCCGCTTCACGCAGCTCCCGGGAGGAGTTCGATGGCACGCGTACGGATGAAGGTCGACGGGGTCACCTACGAGGACGAGGTGGACCCGCGCCTGCTGCTCGTCCACCACCTGCGGGACGGGCTCGGGCGGGTCGGCACCCCGGTCGGGTGCGACACGTCCAACTGCGGCTCGTGCACGCTGCACGTGGACGGGGAGAGCGTGAAGAGCTGCTCCGTGCTCGCCGTGCAGGCCGACGGCAGCGAGGTGACCACCATCCAGGGCATCGCCGACGGCAACGGCGCCGACGGCTGGCACCCCGTGCAGAAGGCCTTCCAGACCCACCACGGCCTGCAGTGCGGCTACTGCACCCCGGGCATGGTCATGGCGGCCATCGACCTGCTCAACCACAACCCCTCGCCGACGGAGGACGAGGTGCGGCACGGGCTCGAGGGCAACCTCTGCCGCTGCACCGGCTACCAGAACATCGTCAAGGCCGTGCTGTCGGCCGCGCAGGAGATGCGCGGCGAGGGCCCCATCCCCGGGTCGTTCCGCGACGCGGACGAGTCCGCCGCTGCCCCTGCCGCTGCCTCCGAGACCGCGGGAGCGAGCGCATGACCGACCAGCTGGACGCAGGCTTCATCGCCGAGCAGGTCGCCGAGCACCCCGAGTCGATGTCGTCGCCGTACGGCGGCGGCGAGCTCGGCCGCGGGCGGCGCCGCAAGGAGGACGCCAAGCTCCTCACCGGCCAGACCAACTGGACCGACAACATCACCCTGCCGGGCCTGCTGCACATGGCCGTGCTGCGCAGCCCGATGGCCCACGGCCGGATCCTGTCGGTCGACGTGTCGGCCGCCCTGGAGATGCCGGGCGTCATCGCGGCCTACAGCGGCGCCGACCTCGCCGACGTGCAGGGCGCCCTGCCGTGCGCCTGGCCGGTCACGCCGGAGATGGTCCACCCCGACCACCCGCCGCTGGCGGTGTCGGAGGTGCGCTACGTCGGCGACGGCGTCGCCGTGGTCATCGCGCGTGACCGCTACGCCGCGGCCGACGCCCTCGAGGCGATCGCGGTCGAGTACGACCAGCTGCCCGCCGTCGTGGACATGGAGGCGGCGCTCGCCGAGGGCGCCGACCTGGTCCACAGCGACAAGGGCACCAACGAGTGCTTCGTCTGGCCGTTCGCCAGCGGCGCGGGCTACGACGAGACCGTCGCGGCCGCGGGGGACGACGCGGTCGTGGTCCAGCGCCGGTTCCGCCAGCAGCGATTGCTGCCGAGCGCGATGGAGCCGCGCGGCGTCGTCGTCGCCCCGATCGCCGCGGCCGACGAGTACACCGTCTACTCCTCGACGCAGATCCCGCACATCCTGCGCGTGATGCTGGCGCTGGTGACCGGCATCCCGGAGCAGAAGATCCGGGTCATCGCGCCCGACGTCGGCGGCGGCTTCGGCGCCAAGCTCAACGTGTACGCCGAGGAGGTCCTCGCGCTGGTGGTGGCCCGCAAGCTCGGCCGCCCGGTCAAGTGGACCGAGTCGCGCAGCGAGAACTACCAGGCCACCGTGCACGGCCGCGATCAGGTCCAGGACATCGAGATCGCCGCGACCAAGGAGGGCAAGCTGCTGGGCCTGAAGGTCCGGCTGCTCGCCGACATGGGCGCCTACCTGCAGCTCGTCACGCCGGGCGTGCCGGTGCTCGGCGCGTTCATGTTCCCGGCCATCTACAAGATGGACGCCTACGACTTCAGCTGCACGGGCGTGTTCACGACCAAGACGCCCACGGACGCCTACCGCGGCGCCGGCCGGCCGGAGGCGACCTTCGCCATCGAGCGGATCATGGACGAGCTCGCCCACGAGCTCGGCCGCGACCCGATGGACCTGCGCAAGCAGAACTGGATCACGCACGAGGAGTTCCCGTACGAGATGGTCGCGGGGCTCACGTACGACTCGGGCAACTACGAGGCCGCCACCGAGAAGGCCGAGCAGATGTTCGACATGGCCGGGCTGCGGGCCGAGCAGGCCCGGCGCCGGGAGAGCGGCGACCCGGTGCAGCTGGGCATCGGCATCTCCACGTTCACGGAGATGTGCGGCCTGGCGCCCTCGCGGGTGCTCGGCTCGCTGTCGTACGGCGCGGGCGGCTGGGAGGCGGCGCAGATCCGCATGCTGCCGACCGGCAAGGTCGAGGTCGTCTCGGGGGCGACGCCGCACGGCCAGGGCCACCACACGGCGTGGAGCCAGATCGTGGCCGACGCCCTCGGCGTCCCGTTCGACGACGTCGAGGTCATCACCGGTGACACCGACTCCAGCCCCAAGGGGATGGACACCTACGGCTCGCGCTCGCTCGTGGTCGGCGGCGTCGCGATCCACAAGGCGACCGGCAAGGTGCTCGAGAAGGCCAAGCGGATCGCCGCCCACCTGCTCGAGGCGAGCGAGGCCGACGTCGACTTCGAGGCCGGCCGGTTCTCCGTCAAGGGCTCGCCCGACGCCGGCCTGACGATCCAGGAGGTGGCGCTCGCGACGTTCGCCGCCCACAACCTGCCGGACGGCATGGAGCCCACGCTCGACAGCGACTACGTCTACGACCCGGAGAACTTCTCCTACCCGCACGGCACCCACCTCTGCGCGGTCGAGATCGACACCGAGACCGGCTTCACGACGATCCGCAAGTACGTCTGCGTCGACGACATCGGCAAGATCGTCAACCCGGTCATCGTCGAGGGGCAGATCCACGGCGGGCTCGCGCAGGGGATCGCCCAGGCGCTCTACGAGGAGGCCGTGCACGACGCCGACGGCAACCTCACCACCGGCTCGTTCGTGGACTACCTGGTCCCGGCCGCGCCCGACCTGCCGCACTTCACCACCGGGCGCACCGAGACCCCGGCGACGAGCAACCCGCTCGGCGTCAAGGGCGTCGGCGAGGCCGGCACCATCGCCTCGGCCCCGGCCGTCATCAACGCCGTCGTCGACGCGCTGCGACCGTTCGGGGTGAACGGGATCGACATGCCGGCGACGCCGGAGCGGGTCTGGCGCGCGATCCACGGCAGCGCGGAGGCGCGGGCCACGGCGGGCACCACCTCCTACGGCGGCACGTCCACCAGCAGCACCGGCGGCGCTGCCAGCGCTTCCGACTTGAAGACGCAAGCCCTCGACCCCACCTCCGGAGACGCCCAGTGATCCCCGCCTCGTTCGACTACGTCGCGCCGGACACCGTCGCCGACGCCGTGGCGGCCCTGGCCGCCGACGAGGACGCCAAGGTCCTCGCCGGCGGGCAGAGCCTCATCCCGGTCCTGCGGCTGCGGCTGAGCTACCCGACCACGCTGGTCGACCTGCGCAGGATCGACCACCTGCGCGGCGTCAGCGAGGACGGCGACCACCTGGTGATCGGGGCGATGACCCGCCACAGCGACGTCGTGGCCGACCCGCTGGTGCGCCAGCACGCGGCGCTCGTGGCCGAGGCGACCGCGACCGTGGCCGACCCGGCGGTGCGCCACCGCGGCACGTTCGGCGGCGCGCTGGCCCATGCCGACCCGGCGGGCGACCTGGCCGCCGTCGCCGTCGCGCTCGACGCCGAGCTCGTGGCGGAGGGTCCGGGCGGGCGGCGGACGATCGCCGCGGCGGAGTTCTTCCAGGACTACCTCCAGACGGCGCTGTCGCCCGACGAGCTGCTCGTCGAGGTGCGCATCCCCAAGCTCGAGGGCACCTGGGGCGTGCACTACGAGAAGTTCAACCGCGTCGCGCAGGCCTGGGCGATCGTCGGTGCCGCCGTCGCGGTCCGCCGCGACAACGGCTCCATCGCCGAGGCGCGCGTCGGGCTGACCAACATGGGCTCCACGCCCGTGCGGGCCGCTGCGGTCGAGGCCGCCCTGCGCGGCGCCCCCGCCGAGGCCGGGGCGATCGCCGAGGCGGCGGCGCACGCGGCCGACGGCACCACCCCGCCCGAGGACCTCGGCGGCAAGGCGGACTACCGGCGCCACCTGGCGCAGGTGCTCACCCGCCGCGCGGTGACGAAGGCCGCCGGGCTGTGAGTCCGGGTCGGCGGGGCCTCGTGCCCGAAGGGGTGCAGGGCCCCGCCGACCTCGCCCGCGCGCTCGGGGAGGTCGGCTACCTCGCCGACGAGGGGGTCGCGACGGCGGCGTACCTCGCGCTCGCCCTGCCCCGGCCGCTGCTGCTCGAGGGCGAGGCGGGCACCGGCAAGACCTCGCTGGCCCGTGCGCTGGCCGAGGTGCTCGGGGCCACGCAGCTGCGGCTGCAGTGCTACGAGGGCATCGACGCCTCGCAGGCGCTCTACGACTGGGACTTCCCGCGGCAGCTGCTGCACCTGCGGGCGGCCGAGGCGGCGGGCAGCGCCGACGCCGACCGGCTCGAGGCCGAGGTGTACGACCGGCGCTTCCTGCTCGCGCGGCCGCTGCTCGCGGCGCTCGAGACGACGCCCAGCGTCCTGCTCGTCGACGAGGTCGACCGGGCCGACGACGAGTTCGAGGCCTTCCTGCTCGAGGTGCTCTCGGACTACACCGTGACGGTGCCCGAGCTCGGCACGGTGCGCGCCGAGGTGCCGCCGGTGGTGATCGTCACGTCCAACCGGACCCGCGAGGTCCACGACGCCCTCAAGCGGCGCTGCCTCTACCACTGGGTCGAGCACCCCGGGTTCGAGCGCGAGGTCGCCATCGTCCGGCGGCGGGTGCCGGAGGCGTCCGCCGAGCTGGCCGCGTCCGTCGCCGCCGCCACGCAGGCGCTGCGCCGCGAGGACCTGCTCAAGCCGCCGGGCGTCGCCGAGACGATCGACTGGGCGCTCGCGCTCGTCGCGCTCGGCGCGGAGCGCCTGGACGCCGGCACGATGACCGCCACCCTCGGCGCGGTGCTGAAGTACCGCGAGGACCAGGAGCGCGCGGCGAAGCTCGACCTCGGGCAGATGGTCGACCGTGCCCTCACCTCCTGAGCCGGACCGCTTCGACGCGGTCGACAGCCTGGTCGGCCTCGCCCGGACGCTGCGGGCCGCAGGCGTGGACGCCTCGCCGGAGCGGGTGCAGGCCGCGGTGCAGGCGGCGGCCGCGCTCGACCCGGTGCGCAAGGCCGACGTCTACTGGGCCGGCCGGCTCACGCTGTGCGGCACCGAGGACGACCTCGCCCGCTACGACACCGTCTTCGCGGCCTACTTCGGCGAGCGGCCCGGCTCGGTCGTGCGCCGACAGCGGGTGCTGAAGCCGAGCCTGCGGGTGGTGGCCGACGGCGGCGTGGTGCCGCCCGACGGCGACGGGGACGGCGAGCACCTCGACGGCCGGGCGGCGGCCAGCAGCGTCGAGCAGCTGCGCCACCGCGACGTCTCGCGCCTGACCGCCGTCGAGCGCGCCCAGCTGCAGCGCCTGCTCGCCCTGCTCCGGCTGCCCGGCGAGCCGCGCCGCACGCGCCGCAAGCGGCCCTCGGCCCGCGGCAGCGTCGACCCCGACCGCACCCTGCGGGCCTGGCTGCGCGCGGGCGGTGAGCCGGCCGCGCTGCGCCGGCACCGGCCCCGGGCCAAGCCCCGCCGGGTCGTGCTGCTCGTCGACGTCAGCGGCTCGATGGACACCTACGCCGACGCGCTGCTGCGCTTCGCCCACGCCGCCGCCCGGGGCAGCCGCACCCCCACCGAGGTGTTCGTGCTCGGCACCCGGCTCTCCCGGGTCACCCGGGAGATGACCCACCGCGACCCCGACGTCGCGCTGGCGCTCGTGGCCGCCGCCTGCCCCGACGCCGGCGGCGGCACCCGGCTCGGGGTGCTGCTCAAGGAGTTCCTCGACCGCTGGGGCCAGCGCGGCGCGGCGCGCGGGGCGGTGGTGGTGGTCCTGTCCGACGGGTGGGAGCGCGACGACCCGGCGCTGCTCGGCGAGCAGGTCGCCCGGCTGTCCCGGCTGGCCCACCGCGTCGTCTGGTCCAACCCGCGCAAGGCCGCCCCCGGCTTCACCCCGACCGCCGGCGGGATGGCGGCGTCGCTGCCGCACGTGGACGACTTCGTCGAGGGGCACAGTCTCGCGGCGTACGAGCACCTGGCGCAGGTGGTCCTCGGCCGGTCCCGGGCAGGAGCCCACCGTGCGTGACGTGGCCGAGCAGCTGAGGGCGTGGATCGCCGGTGGCCAGCGCTTCGGGCTGGCCACCGTCGTGGGGGTCAGCGGCAGCTCGCCGCGGCCGCCGGGTGCGGCGATGGCGGTCGACGTCGCCGGTGAGGCCGTGGGCAGCGTGTCCGGCGGCTGCGTGGAGGGCGCGCTGTACGAGCTCGCCGGGCAGGTGCTCGCCGACGACGCCGCGGTCGTGGAGACGTACGGCATCAGCGACGAGACCGCGTTCTCCGTGGGTCTCACCTGCGGCGGGGTCCTCGACGTGCTCGTCCAGCCCGTCGGCGACCGCGAGCGCGCGGTGCTCACCGCCGTCCTCGACCGGGTCCTGGCCGACGCGCCGGTCGCGCTGGCCACGGTGACCGGCGGGCCGGCCCCGCTCGGCGCGGTGCTCGCGGTGACGCCCGAGGGGGTCGTCGGCACGCTCGGCACCGAGGGGCTCGACGTCGCGGTGACCGACGACGCCCGCGGGATGCTCGCGCAGGGCATGACCGGCACCCGGCACTACGGGCCGCGCGGCGAGCGCCGGGTCGACGACGTCGCCGTGTTCGTCCAGGCCTTCACCCCGCCGCCGCGGATGCTCGTGTTCGGCGCGACCGACTTCGCGGGCGCCGTGGCCCGGGCAGGGGTGTTCCTCGGCTACCGCGTCACGGTCTGCGACGCGCGTCCGGTGTTCGCCACCGCGCGCCGCTTCCCCGAGGCGCACGAGGTCGAGTGCGAGTGGCCGCACAGGTACCTCTCGCGGGCGGTCGAGGAGGGCGCGGTCGACGGGCGCACGGTGCTGTGCGTCCTCACCCACGACCCGAAGTTCGACGTGCCGCTGCTCGAGGTCGCCCTGCGCTCGCCGGCCGCGTACGTCGGTGCGATGGGCAGCCGCCGCACCCACGACGACCGCCTCGGCAAGCTGCGCGAGGTCGGGCTGACGGGCGCCGAGCTGGCCCGGCTGCACTCGCCGATCGGCCTCGACCTGGGCGCCCGCACGCCCGAGGAGACCGCCGTCTCGATCGCCGCGGAGATCGTGCGCGACCGGTGGGGTGGGAGCGGCCGGCCGCTGGCGGAGACCGAGGGTGCCATCCACGCTGGTCAGGGGCACGTGCCGCGCGAGGGGACGGCGGGATGACCGTCGCCGGGCTGGTGCTGGCCGCGGGGTCCGGGTCGCGCTACGGCGGCCCCAAGGCGCTGGTGCCCTTCGAGGGCGAGCTGCTGGTCGAGCGCGCTGCCCGGCTGCTCGCCGAGGGCGGGTGCGCACCGGTGCTCGTGGTCCTCGGCGCCTCCGCCGAGCGGGTACGGGCGGCTGCCGTGCTGCCCGAGGTCGTCGTCGCCGGCGACTGGTCGACCGGCATGGGTGCCTCGCTGCGCGCCGGCCTGGCCGCCCTCGAGCCGCGGTCGCAGGTGCAGGCCTGCGTGGTCGCCCTCGTCGACCAGCCGAGGGTCGGACCGGTCGCGGTCGAGCGGCTGGTGGCCGCCTTCGGCGCCGGCGCGCCCGCTGCCGTGGCGACGTACGACGGGGCGCCCCGCAACCCCGTGCTGCTCGCCCGCCGCACCTGGGCCGGGGTCGCCGAGCTCGCGCAGGGCGACGCCGGCGCGCGCGCCTGGCTGCGCGCCCACCCGGCCGACGTCGTCGAGGTGCCCTGCGACGGCACCGGCTCGGCCGCCGACATCGACACCCCCGACGACCTGACCACCCTGCTCGCCGCCCGCTGACCGTCCGTCCCGACCTGAGGAGAGTGCTCACCGCATGAAGCTCGAGAACCGCTTCACCGTCCCGGTGCCCCGCAACGAGGCGTGGCAGGTGCTGCTCGACGTCGAGCGGATCGCCCCGTGCATGCCGGGGGCGAAGGTGCTCAGCCGCGAGGGCGACAGCTTCACCGGCCAGGTCAAGGTCAAGCTCGGCCCGATCAACCTGACCTACGGCGGCAAGGCCAGGTTCGTCGAGCTCGACGAGGCGGGCGGGATCGCCGTGATCGACGCGAGCGGCAAGGAGACGCGCGGCACCGGCACCGCCAAGGCGACGATCACCTGCCGGCTCATCGAGCAGGGCGACAGCACCGACATCGAGGTCGACACCGACCTGGCCATCACCGGCAAGCCGGCACAGTTCGGCCGCGGGGTGCTCGCCGACGTGAGCGCCAAGCTGGTGGACCAGTTCGCCGCCTGCCTGTCCGAGGAGATCCAGGAGGGCACGGCCTCGGGCGGCAGCACGGGGGAGACCGACCCGGCCAACGGGCTGACCGCCGTGAGCGCGGCCGCTCCGGCGCCGGCCGCGTCGGGACCGGCGGCGACGAGCGCCGTCGACATCGTGGCCGAGGAGGCGTCGGCCGCGCCGCCCGCCGAGGTCCCGGCCGACGGGGCGACCGACAGCGCCGCCTCGGCGTCGGCGCCGGCCACCGCCCCGGCGGCTGCTGAGGCCCGCAGGCCCCGCCAGCAGGCCGACGCGATCGACCTGCTCGACACCGCCGGCGCCTCGGTCCTCAAGCGGGTCGCCCCGCTCGCCGCCGGCGTCCTGCTGCTGGTGCTCGTGGTCCGGCGCCTCCTGCGCTGACCCGCGGCTCCGCCGGGTCGACCTGCTCCGGGCGTACGGGCCGCGCGTCAGCCCGTGCGCAGGCGGCGGACCACGTCGGCGGTGCTCGCGAAGGCGAGCTCGGGCAGGGCGTCGAGGGCGAACCAGCCCGCGTCCAGCGCGTCGTCCGCGGCCGCGAGCACGCCGCCGGTGAGCACCGCCTCGAAGGCGAGGAAGAACGAGGCGCCGCCGCCGCCCGGGTAGACGTCCACGACGTCGCCGCAGCGCACGGTCAGCCCGGTCTCCTCGGTGACCTCCCGGGCGGCGGCGTCGCGCGGGTCCTCGTCGGCGTCGACGTAGCCGGCCGGCAGCGCCCACAGGCCCTTGCCCGGCGGCACACCGCGGCGCACGAGCAGCAGGCGCCCCTGGTCGTCGCGCACGACCGCCCCGACGCCGACCTTCGGGTCGAGGTGGTGGCGCCGCCCGCAGCGGGTGCAGCGGGCCACCGGGCGCGACCCCTCGGGCAGGGCGGTCGGGCCGCCGCAGGCCAGGCAGAAGCGGACGTCCTCGGGGCGCAGCACCGCGTCACCGTAGGGCCGGCGCCGGCGACGGAAGGCCCGCGCCCCCGGTGCTGTTGGATGGGGACATGCGCATGAGGCCCACGGACATCAACATCGCCGGCGCCGTCGACCTGTCGACGCTGCGGGCTCCCGCCGCGCCGGCCGGCTCCGGCCCGGCCCCCCGCGGCGCTGCCCCGGCCGCCCCCACCGCACCCGGCGACAGCGGCAACGCGTACGTCGTCGACGTCACCGAGGCGACCTTCGAGGAGCAGGTGCTCCGCCGGTCGATGACCGTGCCGGTGCTCATCGACTTCTGGGCCGAGTGGTGCGGGCCGTGCAAGCAGCTCTCGCCCGTGCTCGAGCGGCTGGCCGCCGAGGGCGGCGGCAGCTGGGTGCTCGCCAAGGTCGACGTCGACGCCAACCAGCAGATCGCCGGGCAGCTGCAGATCCAGAGCATCCCCACCGTGCTGCTGGCCCTCGGGGGCCGGCTCGTGCAGGGCTTCACCGGCGCGCTGCCCGAGCGCGACCTGCGGTCCTTCATCGAGCAGGTGCTCGCCGCGGCGGCCCAGGCCGGGCTCCCCGGCGGCGCCGGCGACGCAGACGCGCCCGTCGAGGGCGAGGACGAGGGGCCGGCCCCGGAGCCCGAGGTGCTCGCGGCCGAGGAGGCCCTCGAGCGCGGCGACTGGGACGCGGCCGTGGCGGCGTACGACGCGCTGCTGGCCCGCCAGCCCAGGAACGAGTTCGCGCTCGCCGGCCGGGCCTCGGTGGCGCTGTTCCGCCGCACCGACGGCATCGACGCCGAGACGGTGCTGCGCGCCGCCGCGGCGGCCCCGGACGACGTGCCGGCCCAGCTGGCCGCCGCGGACCTCGAGGTGCTCGCCGACCGGGTCGACGAGGCCGTCGAGCGCCTCGTCCGCCAGGTGAAGCGCACCACCGGCAGCGAGCGCGACGCCGTGCGCAACCGGCTCGTCGAGCTGCTGGCCGTGCTCGACCCGGAGGACCCGCGCGTGGTCGCGGGTCGCCGGGCGCTGGCGAACGCGCTGTTCTAGCCGTGCTCCGCAACGTCGTCATGGGGCGGCTGCGTGACGGGGCGGACCCGGCGCGGCTCGACGCGGCGCTCGAGGCGCTCGCCGCCCTCGACCTGCCCGGGCTGGTGAGCATGCACGTCGGGCGCGACCTCGGGCTGCGGGAGGGCGGCTGGAGCTTCGCCATCACCAACGACTGGGTCGACGAGGACGCCTATCGCGGCTACGACCTCGACGAGGAGCACGACCGCATGCGGCGCGAGCTGTTCGCGCCCCTCTGCGAGCAGATCGTCCGCGTGCAGATCGCCCTGCCGGACGCCTGAGCCGTCCCGGCGCTGTGCCGCGGCACCGTCAGGCGCCGGACGGACGGGCCCCGCGCCCCACCTCGACACCGAGGCGGGCGCGGAGCCGCAGGTCAGGCCGCCGGGCCGTCCGACGCCAGCCAGACCGTCCCGAGCGGCGGCAGCCGAAGGACGGTGCTCGCCGGCTGCCCGTGCCAGCTGTGCGCCTCGGCCGTGACGCCGCCGAGGTTGCCGACGCCGCTGCCGGCGTACGTCTCGGCGTCGGTGTTGACGACCTCGCGCCACGAGCCGGCCCACGGCAGGCCCAGCCGGTACTCCTCGTGCGGCGTGCCGGCGAAGTTGCTGATGCAGGCGACCGCCGAGCCGTCGGAGCCGAAGCGCAGGAACGAGAACACGTTGCCGGTCGCGTCGTTGGCGTCGATCCACGCGAAGCCGGCCGCCTCGTGGTCCTGCGAGTACAGCGCGGGCATCTGCCGGTAGACGCCGTTGAGCTCCTTGAGCAGCAGCGCGACGCCGCGGTGGTCGGGCAGGTCCAGCAGCCACCAGTCGAGCGAGCGCTCCTCGCTCCACTCCGACTCCTGGGCGAACTCCTGGCCCATGAACAGCAGCTGCTTGCCCGGGTGGGCCCACATGAAGGCCAGGTAGGCGCGCAGGTTGGCCAGCTGCTGCCACCGGTCGCCCGGCATCTTGCGCAGCAGGCTGCCCTTGCCGTGCACGACCTCGTCGTGGCTGATCGGCAGCACGTAGTTCTCGCTGTACGCGTAGACCATCGAGAAGGTCATCTGGTGGTGGTGGTAGCCGCGGTACAGCGGCTCGCGGGCCATGTAGTCCAGCGAGTCGTGCATCCAGCCCATGTTCCACTTGTGGCCGAACCCGAGGCCGCCGAGGTGGACGGGCCGCGAGACGCCCGGCCAGGCCGTCGACTCCTCCGCGATCGTCATCGCGCCCGGCACGCGGCGGTAGACGACGGAGTTCATCTCCTGCAGGAACGCCACGGCGTCGAGGTTCTCGCGGCCGCCGAACTCGTTCGGCAGCCACTCGCCCTCCTTGCGCGAGTAGTCCAGGTAGAGCATCGAGGCGACGGCGTCGACGCGCAGGCCGTCGATGTGCAGCTCCTGCAGCCAGTACGTCGCGTTGGCGACCAAGAAGTTGCGGACCTCGCGGCGCCCGAAGTCGAAGACGTAGGTGCCCCAGTCCATCTGCTCGCCGCGCCGCGGGTCGGCGTGCTCGTACAGCGGGGTGCCGTCGAAGCGCGCGAGCGCGAACTCGTCCTTGGGGAAGTGCGCCGGGACCCAGTCGACGATGACGCCGATGCCGGCCTGGTGGAGCGTGTCGACCAGGTGGCGGAACTCGTCCGGGCTGCCGAAGCGCGAGGTCGGCGCGTAGTACGACGTGACCTGGTAGCCCCAGGACCCGCCGAACGGGTGCTCGGCCACAGGCAGCAGCTCGACGTGGGTGTAGCCGAGCCAGGTGACGTACTCGACCAGCTGGTCGGCCAGCTCGACGTAGGACAGCCCCTGCCGCCACGAGCCGAGGTGCACCTCGTAGGTGCTCATCGGCGAGGTGTGCGGGCTGCTGGTGGCGCGCTGCTCGAGCCACGCGGCGTCGCCCCACTCGTAGGTCGACTCGTCCACGACGCTCGCCGTCATCGGCGGCACCTGGGTGCGGCGCGCCATCGGGTCGGCCTTGTCGCGCCAGACCGAGTCGGCGCCGAGGACGGCGAACTTGTAGGTCGTCCCGGCGCCGATGTCGGGGACGAACAGCTCCCACACGCCGCTGGCGCCGAGCGCGCGCATCGGGTGCGCGCGGCCGTCCCAGCCGTTGAAGTCGCCGACGACCCGCACGCCGTGCGCGTTCGGCGCCCAGACGGCGAACGAGGTGCCGGTGACCGGGCCGGCCACCGACGCGTAGCGGCGGACGTGGGCGCCGAGGACGGTCCAGAGCTCCTCGTGCCGACCCTCGCCGATGAGGTGCAGGTCGATCTCGCCGAGCGTCGGCAGGTAGCGGTAGGGGTCGTCGGCCGGCCAGGTCTGCCCGGCGTACGTCACCTCGAGGCGGTAGTCGGGCACGGCGTCCAGCGGCAGCCGGGCCTCCCACACGCCGGCCACCAGGTGCGACAGCTCGTACCGGTCGTCGCCGACCAGGGCCACGACGCGCTCGGCGTCGGGGCGCAGCGCGCGCACGACCAGGCCGCCGCCGGGCACCGGGTGGGCGCCGAGCAGGCCGTGCGGGTCGTGGTGGCCGCCCCCGGCGAGCCGGTGGAACTCCTCCTCCGGCGGGCCCGCCACCTGCAGCAGCCCGGCTCCGGGGGGTGCGGCGGCGGCGGGCTCGAGGCCGGCCGCGGCGGCGGGGGGAGCGCCGGTGACGGTGTCCGGCTCGGTGTCGCCGGCGGTCGTCGCGACCTTCGGCGTGGGAGCGGCCCGCTTGCGCGGCGACGCGGGCGCCGCGGCGTCGACCGACTCCGACGCGTCGGCCACCACCTGGGCGGCGGCCTTCGTCACGGCCCGGGTCGCGCGCTTGGCGGCCTTCTTGGCCGCGCCGGCGAGGCCGGTCGCGGGTGGACCGGCCGCAGGCGAGTCGTCCGGCAGGTCGGCGGGGGCGACGACGGGCGCCGTCGCCTCGGCGGCGACGTCCGGCGGGACGGCGCTGCCGCGCGGGGCGCGGCGGGGGACGACCGGCTCGCTCATGCCGCGGCCTGCACGAGGCGCTCGATGGCCGCCAGCGGGACCGGCAGCCAGGCGGGCCGGTTGCGTGCCTCGTACACCACTTCGTAGACCGCCTTGTCGAGCTCGAAGGCCCGCAGCAGCAGCGACTCCGCGCGCGGGTCGCTGCCGGCAGCGCGGGCGTAGCCGTCGCAGAACGCCTGCCGGTTGCGCTCTGCCCACTCCGTCGCCCGGTACGCCAGCTGCGCGTCGCCGTGGCGCTCGGCGAGCAGGTGGCGGGCGGCGTAGTCGAAGCTGCGGAGCATGCCCGCCACGTCGCGCAGCGGGCTCATGAGGGCGCGCCGCTCCGACAGCGGCCGCGCCGGCTCGCCCTCGAAGTCCAGGAGCACCCAGCCCTCCTGGGTCCGCAGCACCTGCCCGAGGTGGAAGTCGCCGTGGACGCGCTGCACCGCCACCGGCGCGGTGCGCGTCGCGACCTGGTCGTACAGGGCGCGCGCGGCGCCGGCGTGCGGCGCGAGCTCGGGCACCACGGCGAGCGCGGCCTCGAGGCGCTCGCGCAGCTGCGCCGCCGTCGCCCGCGACTCCTCCGGACCCACCAGCGCGGACGGCAGCGCGGTGGCCATCAGCGCGTGCACCTCGGCGGTCGCGACGCCGAGGCGCTCGGACTCCGACGCGAAGTCGCCGCCCACCTCGTCGGCGTGCAGGTCGGCCTCGGCGAACAGGTCGCGCACGCTCGCGGTGGCCATGGCCCAGCCGTCGCTGGCGCCCTTCATGAACACCTGCAGCAGGCCCAGCGACGTGCGCTCGCCCGCGACCTCGCCGTCGAACCAGCCGAGGGGGCACGCGATGTGGCCGCTGCCGGCGTGGGCCAGCGCGGCGGTCACCTCGATGTCGGGGTTGGCGCCCGGCTGCACGCGCCGGAACAGCTTGAGGATGACCGCGTCGCCGAACACCACCGAGGTGTTGCTCTGCTCGGCGCTCATGACGCGGCTCGTCAGCGTGGGGTCGACCTCGCCGTCGTTGGTGAACACCAGCGGGCCCACCTCGCCGCCCGTCGCCAGCAGGCCGAGCAGGCCGGCCATCGCGTCGTGGTCGTGCACCGCGTCGTAGGCCACGGCGCCGCCGACCTCGCCGATGACGGCGTGCTCCAGGCGGTGCTCGAGCGCGCCGGTGCGCCGCCCGACGACCAGCTGGTAGCGCTCGGTGCTGCCGTCGTCGGCGTCGACCTCGAGCAGGACGACCCGCACGTCGGCGTCGCCGGGCAGCCGGGTCTCGCTGGCCACCCGGACGGCGCGCACCGCGGTGCCCTTGCCGCCATACCAGCGCTGCTGGGGGAGCCAGCCGGGCAGGAGCTCCTCGAGCGTCGTCATGGTGTGCCTCCCAGGGCCTCGACCGGGCTCGCGGGAGGCGTCCCGCAGGCTCCGCTCACAGCTCGTCCGCCTTGCGCAGGGCGAACCACAGGAACCCGTGGCCCGGCAGCGACAGCAGGTACGGCAGCTCCCCGATGGCCGGGAAGTGCACGCCGCCGGTCAGCTCGACCGGCACGCAGCCCTCGAAGCGCTGCAGGTCCAGCTCGACCGGCTGCGGGAAGCGCGAGAGGTTGTTGACGCAGAAGACGCGGTCGTCGCCGAACTCGCGGACGAACGCGAGGACGGACGGGTTGCTGGCGCCGAGCTCCTCGTAGGTGCCCATGCCGAACACCGGGTGCTCGCGGCGGACGGCGAGCATCCGGCGCGTCCAGTTGAGCAGCGAGCCCGACGAGCGCATCTGCGCCTCGACGTTGATGGCCTGGTAGCCGTAGACCGGGTCGAGGATGGTCGGCAGGTACAGCGTCTGCGGGTCGGCGGAGGAGAAGCCGGCGTTGCGGTCGGCGTTCCACTGCATCGGCGTGCGCACGCCGTCGCGGTCACCGAGGTAGATGTTGTCGCCCATGCCGATCTCGTCGCCGTAGTACAGGACCGGCGAGCCGGGCAGCGACAGCAGCAGCCCGGTGAACAGCTCGATCTGGTCGCGGCTGTTGTCGAGCAGCGGGGCGAGCCGGCGCGCGATGCCGACGTTGGACTTCATCCGCGGGTCCTTGGCGTACTCCGCGTACATGTAGTCGCGCTCGTCGTCGGTGACCATCTCGAGCGTCAGCTCGTCGTGGTTGCGCAGGAAGATGCCCCACTGGCAGTTCTGCGGGATGGCCGGCGTGTTGGCCAGGATCTCGGAGATCGGGTAGCGGGACTCGCGGCGCACGGCCATGAACAGCCGCGGCATCAGCGGGAAGTGGAACGCCATCTGGCACTCGTCGCCGGTCTCCCCGTCGCCGAAGTACTCCACGACGTCCTCGGGCCACTGGTTGGCCTCGCAGAGCAGCACGCGGTCGGGGTAGAGCTCGTCGACCTCCTTGCGCACCCGCTTGAGGAACTCGTGGGTCTTCGGGTGGTTCTCGCCGTTGTGGCCCTCCTCCTCGAACAGGTACGGGACCGCGTCGAGCCGGAAGCCGTCGATGCCGAGGTCGAGCCAGAAGCGCAGCACCTCGATCATCGCGGCCTGCACGCCGGGGTGCTCGTAGTTGAGGTCGGGCTGGTGGCTGAAGAACCGGTGCCAGAAGTACTGCTTGCGCACCGGGTCCCACGTCCAGTTGGACGTCTCGGTGTCGACGAAGATGATGCGCGCGTCCGGGTAGGGCTCGTCGGTGTCGGACCACACGTAGTAGTCGCCGAACGGCCCCTCGGGGTCCGAGCGCGAGGCCTGGAACCACGGGTGCTGGTCGCTGGAGTGGTTCATGACGAGGTCGGCGATGATGCGCATGCCGCGCTTGTGCGCCTCGTCGACCAGGCGGACGAAGTCGCCGAGGTCGCCGAACTCCGGCAGCACCTTCATGAAGTCGCTGATGTCGTAGCCGCCGTCGCGCAGCGGGGACTGGTAGATCGGCAGCAGCCAGATGCAGTCGACGCCCAGCCACTGCAGGTAGTCGAGCTTGTCGGTGAGCCCGCGGATGTCACCCGTGCCGTCGCCGTTGCTGTCCGCGAAGCCGCGGATGAGCACCTCGTAGAAGACCGCCCGCTTGAACCACAGCGGGTCGCGCGAGTGCTCCAGGTCCACGAGCTCGCCGTGCTCGAGGTCCGGCGGGGTGGTCACGGGCTGCTCCTGCTCATGAGGTGGGGTGTGACGTGGAAGACGTGGGCGGGCTCGGAGAAGGGGTCGAGGCGGACGTAGTTGTCGCGCCCCCACGGCCACACGGCGCCGGTCACGGCGTCGTGGACGTCGTAGGTGCTGTCGAGCGGCAGGCCGAGGGCGGCGACGTCCACGTGGACGGTCGTCTCGCGCGCGCCGTGCGGGTCGAGGTCCACGACGACCAGGACGACGTCGTCGCTGCCGTCGGGCAGCGTCGTGCGCTTGCTCCAGCACAGGACGTCGGGGGAGTCGGTGTCGTGGAAGACGATGTTGCGCATCCAGTGCGTCGCGGGGTGCTCGCGCCGGAAGCGGTTGAGCATCGTGAGGTAGGGCGCCAGCGTGCGCTCGGGCTGCGACCAGTCGCGGGGGCGGTAGCGGTACTTCTCGGAGTCGGCGTACTCCTCGCTGCCCGGCTTGACGGCCACGTGCTCGTACAGCTCGTAGCCGGCGTAGACGCCGTACGTGGGCGCCAGGAGCGCGGCGAGCACCGCACGGATCTTGAACACCGGCGGGCCGCCGTACTGCAGCGACGCGTGCAGGATGTCCGGGGTGTTGACGAAGAAGTTGGGCCGCATGTAGTCGGAGGCCTCGGCGAGCTCGAGGGCGTACTCCTGCAGCTCCTCCTTGCCGACCCGCCAGGTGAAGTACGTGTAGGACTGGGTGAAGCCGATCCTGGCCAGCTCGTGCATCATCGCCGGCCGGGTGAAGGCCTCGGCGAGGAACAGCACGTCGGGCTCGGTCGACTTCACCTCGCGGATCAGCCACTCCCAGAAGTCCAGCGGCTTGGTGTGCGGGTTGTCGACGCGGAAGATGCGCACCCCGTGCGCGGTCCAGTGCCGCACGACCCGCAGGCACTCGGCGTACAGGCCCTCCGGGTCGTTGTCGAAGTTGAGCGGGTAGATGTCCTGGTACTTCTTCGGCGGGTTCTCGGCGTAGGCGATCGTGCCGTCGGCGCGGGTGGTGAACCACTCCGGGTGCTCGGTCGCCCACGGGTGGTCGGGCGCGCACTGCAGCGCGAAGTCCAGCGCCACCTCCATGCCGAGCTCGCGGGTGCGGGCGACGAAGGCGTCGAAGTCCTCGATCGTCCCGAGGTCGGGGTGCACGGCGTCGTGGCCGCCCTGCGCGGAGCCGATCGCCCACGGCGAGCCGGGGTCGTGCGGCGCCACCTCGTCCGGGTCGCCCCCGGGGAACTCCGGGCTGTTGGGGCCCTTGCGGTTGACCGTCCCCACCGGGTGGACCGGCGGCAGGTAGACGACGTCGAAGCCCATCTCGGCGACCGCGGGCAGGCGCTCCATCGCGGTGCGGAACGTGCCCGACCGCAGGACGCCCTGCTCGTCGGGGGCCGACCCCTCGCTGCGCGGGAAGAACTCGTACCAGGCGCCGTACAGCGCGCGCTCGCGGTCGACCCAGACCTCGCGCGGCTCGGACGGCGTCACCAGGTCGCGCAGCGGGTGGCCGGCCAGCGCGGGCTCGAGCCCGGTGCCGGCGGCCAGCCGCTCCGCAGCCGGCAGCGACGCGTCGCGCAGGGCGGTGACGGCCGCGTCGACCGGCGGGCGCACCTCCTCGGGCAGGTGGGCGGCCACGCGCTCGAGCAGCCGGGCGCCCTCCTCGAGCATCACCTCGACGTCCACGCCCGCCTCGACCTTGAGCGGCGCGTCGTGCCACCAGGTGCCGAGCGGGTCGCTCCACCCCTCGACCGCGAAGGTCCACAGGCCCTCGGCGTCCAGCAGCAGGGGCGCCGACCAGCGGTCGGTGCCGGGCGTGCCGGCGACCATCCGCAGGAAGGGCCCCGGGGTGCCGTCGGGCCGGGTGACGGACACGCTCGCCCCGACCGCGTCGTGGCCCTCGCGGAAGACGGTCGCGGAGACCGTGAGCACCTCCCCGACGACCGCACGCGCCGAGTACGCGCCGCACGCCACGGTGGGCTGCACGTCACTGATGCCGATACGTCCTGCCACGGCACCGACGCTACCCAGGCCCCCGACCCGCGAACGCGAAGGGTGAACCGCGAAGGCGCCGGGCGACGGCCACGCGCGGTGACGCCGCGGGCACGCAGCCGAGGGCTATGTTCTGCGCCGTGAGAGCCCTCCGACGGTTCACGGTCCGTCTCGCCCTGCCCGCCCCCCTCGCGCCGCTCGCGGAGCTGGTGCTGAACCTGCGGTGGTCGTGGCACCCGGCCTCGCGCGACCTGTTCGCGTCGGTCGACCCGGCGACCTGGGCCGCGGTCCGCGAGGACCCGGTGCGGCTGCTCGGCGAGGTGAGCCCGCAGCGCCTGGCCGAGCTGGCCGCCGACCGCGAGTTCCTCGGGCGCCTCGCGTCCGCCCACGCCGACCTGCAGGACTACCTGGCGACGCCGCGCTGGTACCAGTCGCTGGAGTCCGCGCCGGCGTCCATCGCCTACTTCTCCCCGGAGTTCGGCATCACCGAGGTGCTGCCGCAGTACTCCGGCGGCCTCGGCATCCTGGCCGGCGACCACCTCAAGGCCGCCTCCGACCTCGGCGTCCCGATCGTCGGCGTGGGCCTGCTCTACCGCGCGGGCTACTTCAAGCAGTCGCTCAACGCCGAGGGCTGGCAGCAGGAGCGCTACCCCCCGCTCGACCCGCACGGCCTGCCGCTGACCCTGCTCACCGACGCCGCCGGCGCGCCGGTCGAGGTCCAGGTCGGCATGGCCGGCGGGCGCGTGCTGCACGCCCAGGTCTGGCGCGCCCAGGTCGGCCGCGTGCCGCTGCTGCTGCTCGACAGCGACGTGGAGGCCAACGCCCCGGAGGAGCGCGAGGTCACCGACCGGCTGTACGGCGGCGGCAGCGACCACCGGCTCCACCAGGAGACGCTGCTGGGCGTCGGCGGCGTCCGGGCGCTGCGCGCGTACACCGCGCTCACCGGCGAGCCCGAGCCCGAGGTCTTCCACATGAACGAGGGCCATGCGGGCTTCCTCGGCCTCGAGCGGGTCCGCGAGCTCGTGCAGTCGGGGCTGACGTACGAGGAGGCCCGCGAGGCCGTCCGCGCCGGCACCGTGTTCACCACCCACACGCCCGTCCCGGCCGGCATCGACCGCTTCCCCCGCGACCTCATCCGGTCCTACTTCGGGCCGGGCACCGAGTGGGCGACCGCCATGCCCGACGTCCCCGTCGACCGGGTGCTCGAGCTCGGGGCCGAGGACGACCCCGACGTGTTCAACATGGCCCACATGGGCCTGCGCATGGCGCAGCGCCGCAACGGCGTCGCGCAGCTGCACGGCATCGTCAGCCGCGGGATGTTCGCCGAGCTGTGGCCCGGCTTCGACACCGCCGAGGTGCCGATCAGCTCGGTGACCAACGGCGTGCACGCGCCCACGTGGGTCTCCCGCGAGGTCTTCGAGCTCGCCGAGCGTGAGGTCGGCACGTCCCTGACCACGGAGGCGCAGGGCTGGGAGGGCATCCAGGCCGTCGCCGACACCAGCATCTGGGGCGTGCGCCGCGTGCTGCGCGAGCGGCTCGTGCAGGAGGTGCGCCGCCGCCTCAGGGAGTCGTGGCTGCAGCGCGGCGCGACCGAGGCCGAGCTGGGCTGGACGCAGAGCGTGTTCGACCCCGACGTGCTGACGATCGGCTTCGCGCGCCGGGTGCCGTCGTACAAGCGGCTGACGCTGATGATGCGCGACCCCGAGCGGCTCAAGACGCTGCTGCTCGACCCCGAGCGCCCGATCCAGCTCGTCATCGCCGGCAAGGCCCACCCCGCCGACGACGGCGGCAAGGAGCTCGTGCAGCAGATCGTGCGCTTCGCCGACCAGCACGACGTGCGGCACCGCATCGTCTTCCTGCCCGACTACGACATCGGCATGGCGCGCTACCTGTACGGCGGCTGCGACGTGTGGCTCAACAACCCACTGCGCCCGCTCGAGGCGTGCGGCACGTCCGGCATGAAGTCAGCGCTCAACGGCGGCCTCAACCTGTCGATCCTCGACGGCTGGTGGGACGAGATGTACGACGGCGATAACGGCTGGGCGATCCCCACCGCCGACGGCGTCAGCGACCCGCACCGCCGCGACGACCTCGAGGCGGCCGCGTTCTACGAGCTCGTCGAGAAGCAGGTGCGCACGCGCTTCTACGACGTCGACGCCTCGGGCGTGCCGCAGCGCTGGGTCGACATGGTCCGCCACACGCTGCAGACGCTGGGGCCGAAGGTGCTCGCGAGCCGGATGCTGCGCGACTACGTCGACGAGCTGTACGCGCCGGCGGCCCGGGCGTCGCGGGCGCTCGCGGCGGAGGGGTTCGCCCCGGCCCGCGAGGTGGCCTCGTGGCGCGCCGACGTGGCGGCCCGCTGGTCCGCCGTGCGCGTGGTGCACGTGGAGACCGCCGGTGTCGGCGACGTGCCGCAGGTGGGCTCCACGCTGACGCTTCGCGCGACCGTCGACCTGGCCGGGCTGCCCGCCGACGCCGTGCGGGTGCAGGCGGTGTACGGCCGGGTCGACGAGGCGGACGACATCCACCGCCCGGCGCTGCGCACCCTGGCCGCGACCGGCACCGGCGACGACGGGCTGCCGCGCTTCGAGGGCGACGTGCCGCTGGAGCGCTCGGGGGCGTTCGGCTACACGGTCCGCGTGCTGCCGCACCACGACCTGCTGCCGGGCGACGCCGACCTGGCGCTGGTGACGACGGCCTGAGCGGCGACGGCCCGAGCGGGCAGGACGACCTGCGCCCCGGGGACGTGAGCGCGCTGCAGCTGCTGGTGCCGGGCGCCGAGGCCCTGCTCGACGCGGTGCGCGGCGTCGACGGCGCCGCCCTGCTCGCTCCGGCCCACGTCAGCCTCGGCTACCCCTGGCTCCCGTCGGCCGAGGCGCTGGCGGCGCTCGACGACGTGCGCGCCGCGGCCGCGCGGGTGCCGGCCTTCGACGCCGAGCTGCTCGGACCGCACGCCTTCGCGGCGGACCCGCGCGGCCGGGTGCTCGTGCACGTGCGCCTGGCCGACGAGGGCCCGGTGCGGGCGCTGGCGGCGCTGCTGGGCGCGGACCTGCGCCAGGTGCACCTGTCGGTCGCCCGCGTCCTGCCCGGCGGCGACGTCGCGCAGGTGCGGGCCCGGCTCGCCCCGCTGCTCCCGCGGTCGGTGCGGGTCGACGAGCTCGACGTCACCGTGCAGCGGGCGGGGCGGTGGACGCCGGCGCTGCGGGTGCCGCTGGGGGTGGCGGGCCGGTGAGGACGGTCCTGCTGGTCGACGACGACCCCGTCGTGCTGGTGCTGCTGACGGCGCTGCTGCAGGCCGAGGGCTGGCAGGTGGCCGAGGCGTCCTCGCTCGCCGACGCGGAGCAGGCGCTGCAGGCGGCCGCCCCCGACGTCGTGGTGCTCGACGAGCAGCTGCCCGACGGACGCGGCACCGCGCTGGCCGCGCGGCTGGCCGACCTCGCCCCGCGGGCCCACGTGGTGCTGCACAGCGGCGGGCGCAGCGCGGGCCTGCCGCCCGGCGTGCACGCCGTGGTCCCCAAGGCGGCCTCGGGAGCCCTGCTGGACCACCTCGCCGTGCACCGCCTGCGGGACCGCGGCGCGGGCGACCAGGCCCGGGACCAGGCCCGGGACCAGGCCCGGGACTAGGACCGGACGACCTCGACCGTCGCCGGGGTGAAGCCGGTCCGGGTCATCTCGCCCCAGTCGCTGCGCCCCTGCAGGCCGCGCACGATGCCCCGCAGCCGCCAGAGCACGGTGAGCTGCCGGTAGCCGAACGGCTCGAGCACCGCCCACAGGGCGAGCCAGAGCAGGTCGCGGCGGCTCGGCGCGCGGCTGGCGCTGAACGTGTCCAGCAGCAGGCAGGCCGTGGACAGCAGGATGCCGAAGCCGTAGGCGAACAGCAGGAACGCGACCGCGAACGCCACGTCGACCGCGCCCAGCAGCAGACCGAGCACGAGCCCGGCCAGGCCGACCGCCTCCACGACTGGGGCGAGCAGCTCGACGAGCAGGAAGTACGGGTACACGACCGTGCCGAGGACGCCGTCGCGGGGGTTGCCCCACGACCCGCGGTAGGACCACAGCGTCTGCAGCAGCCCGCGGTGCCAGCGGTCGCGCTGGCGGGCGAGGACGGCGAGCGACTCCGGGACCTCGGTCCAGGCGACCGGGTCGGGCACGAAGCAGATCCGCGCCGGGGCGCCCTCGCGGCCGCGCCGGCGCAGCCGGGCCACGATCTCCATGTCCTCGCCGACGGAGCCGTGCAGGTAGCCGCCGGTGGACAGCAGGTCCTCGCGCCGGAACAGGCCGAAGGCCCCGGAGATGATGAGGTTGCCGCCGAGGCGGTTCCACCCGAGCCGGCCGAAGTGGTAGGCCCGCAGGTACTCCACGTGCTGCACCCCCGCCAGGAAGCGGCGCGGGGCGCGGGCCTGCTGCACGCGCCCGTGCTCGACGACCGTGCCGTTGACCACGCGGACGACGCCGCCGGCGGCGACGCAGTCGTCGCGCTCGAGGAAGGGGCGCACCATGCGCATGAGGGCGTCCGGCTCGACGAGCGTGTCGGCGTCGATGGCGCAGACCAGCTCGCCGGACGCGAGGCACAGCCCGGCGTTGAGCGCGTCCGCCTTGCCGCCGTTGTCCTTGTCGACGACGAGCAGCTGGGGGCTGGTGCGCGAGCGCAGCACCTGGCGCACGTGCGCGCTGTCGAGCACCCGGCGGTAGGTGTGCGGCACGGGCTCCAGCGCGAAGGCGGCGACCAGCGCGTCGAGGGTGCCGTCGGGGGAGCCGTCGTTGACCACCACCACCTCGAGCTGCGGGTAGCGCAGGGTCAGCAGCGCGGTGACGCTCTCGACGACGCTGCTCTGCTCGTTGTACGCGGGCGCGAGCACCGAGACGCGCGGCAGCACCGACGAGCCGAGCAGCTGCTGGCGGACGGCGTGGCGGGTGGCCCGGCGGTGCGCGGTGAGGTCGACGACGGCGGCGGTCAGCAGCACCGACTGCACGACGTCGACGAGCACGACGTACGCGAGCACCAGCAGGTCCAGGGTGCGCAGGCCGGCCAGGACGGTCTCCACGGCGGCCCCCTCAGCCGGTCGCCGCGGCGTCGGCCGCGAGCGGGGGCAGGCCGAGGGCGCCGCGAGCGGCGTCGGCGGCGTACGGGTCGGCACCGCGCAGGGCGGCGCGCAGCACCAGGGCCCCGCCGGGGCCGAGCAGGGCGAGGGCGGCGGCGGCGGCCTGGCGCACGGCGTGGTCGCGGTCGCGCAGGCGGGCGGCGAGCCGGCCGGCCAGCGTGCGGTCGCCGGTGCGGCCGACGGCGGCGGCTGCGGCGGCGCGGACCCGGCCGTCGGGGTCCTCGAGCGGCAGCAGCAGGTCCCGCCCGTGCCCGCCGAGGGCCGCGAGCGCGGTGACGGCGGCAGCGCGGACCAGCGCGCGCGTCGCCGGCGAACGGCCGGACGGCCGCGGCGAGGCCGGGCTCGGCGCTGGCGGCCGCGGCCTGCAGCAGCAGCAGCACGCGGCGGGTCGGCAGGTCGGTGCGGCTGCTCGGCGCGAGGGGGCGGGGGAGGGTGCCGACGGCCCCCGGGGCCGCCTCGGGCACCGCCGGCACCGCCTGCGGGCGGGCGGAGCGGCGCTCGCGACGGGGCCAGCGGCGGGCGCGGTGCTGACCGGGGCCGGCGCGGCGGTCGGCCCGGTCGCCCCGCTCCGGGCCCTCGAGCTCGTGGAGCCGCAGCAGCGGGGTGTCGTCGAGGGCGCGGCCGAGCGCGTCGACGACGGCCGAGCCGCGCCGGCTGACGGCGTCGAGGGCCGAGAAGCGGACCAGCGGGTGGGGGTCCGACAGCAGCCGGACGAGCGCGAACATCAGCTCGGGCTCGTCCCGGTCGGCGGCCGCGGCGCAGGCGAGCGAGCGCACCCGCGGGGAGCGGTCGGCGAGCAGCCGGAGCAGCGGCGGCACGGGCAGGCCGACGGTCATGAGCGTGCGCAGGCCGCGGCAGCGCCGGACCCAGCGCGGGCTGTTCAGGTCCGACTCCGCCTGCGACAGCGTGCGCCGCACCGCGGGGGCCTGGGCGCGCAGCGTCTCCGAGGACACGCGGTCGGCCAGCTCGAGCAGGACCGCGCGGCGGACCTCGCCGGACAGCCCGCGCGACCGGCGCCGGGCCCGGCGCCCGGGCGTGGTCGCCGCGGCCAGCCCGGCGTCGACGGCGGCGCGCCGGCGCACGCGCAGCTCGCGCGAGGCCAGCGCGGCGGCCAGCGCGCCGACCGCGCCGAGCGCGAGCAGCAGGCCGACCAGCAGGAGCAGCTCGCGCACCTCAGCCCCGGGGCACGGTGCGGGCGACGCGGGCGAGCAGGACGGGCAGCGAGAAGGGCTTGGCGACGTGGTCGCGGGCCCCGAGCCCGAGCGCGGCGACGACGTCGGGCTCGGCCGCGCGGGCGGTGAGGACCAGCACGGGCAGCTCGGGCAGCAGGCCGCGCGCGGCCAGCCCGCGCAGCACGCCGAAGCCGTCGAGGGCGGGCAGGTCGATGTCGAGGAGCACGAGGGCGGGCCGGGCGCCGGGCCCGTCGACGGCGGCGAGTGCGGCGGCGCCGTCGCGGACCGCGCGCACCGTCCACCCCTGGCCCTGCAGCGACCGCGTCAGCAGCTCGACGAGCAGGGCGTCGTCCTCCACCAGCAGGACGTCCCGCCCACCGGGCGCGGGGAGCGCGCTCGGCTCGGGGCTCGCGGGCACCGGAGCGGACGCGAGCGCGCGCTCCAGCTCGTCGCGCATCGCCAGCGCGATCTCCGCCAGCTGGGCGCCGTCGGCGCCGGCACCGGGTCCCGGCGCCGCCAGCAGGCGCTCGGCCCGCGTGGCGAGCACCCCGGCCGCGGCGACGCCGAACGTCCCGAGCGACACGAGCTGGTGCGCCGTGCGGACGGCGTCCGCGCGCTGGTCGTCGTCGAGCGCTCCTGCGGTCAGCAGCACCAGGGCCGCCTCCTCGAGCCCGGCGATGCGCTCGAGGAACACGTCGCGCGAGCGCACGAGCAGCTCCCGCACGAGCTGGGCCCGTCCGGGAGGGAGGGTCACGTCCACCGACATGGCCTGTTCTTCGGCGCCCGGAGGGGTGACAGGAGCGCGCGAGCGGGTGACGCAGCGCTCCTGCGTCAGGTGGTCGGGGCCGGCCCCCACGCGTGCAGGCGGTGCACCGACGTGCCGAACGGGTCCGCGCCGCGCAGCAGGTCCAGCAGGGCCCTGCCCTCGGGCTCGCGGCAGCGCACCAGCCGCGCCGGGCCGACGTGCTCCTCCCAGGCGGCGGCGAAGGCCTCGACCCGCGCGGGGACGGCCCCGCACGCGGCGGGCACGGCGTGCCAGGTGAGCAGCGCGTCGACGGGCCGACCGACGGCGCGGGCCAGCGACAGGCGCCGGGCCGCCCGCTCGTCGGCCGGTCGGGCGACCACGGCGCGCGCCACCAGCCAGCGGGGCTCGGCCACCGGCGTGAGCAGCTCCTCCAGGGCGTCGGCGTACGCGGCCGACCCGCCGACCGGCACGTCGAGCCGGCAGCGGGTCCCGCCGTCGGGGTGGGGCTGCAGGACGAGCGCGTCGGCGCCGCGGGGCACGTCGCCGACCGCGTGCAGCGCGTCCGCCACGGCGGCGGCGAGCTGCTCGAGCGCCCGGCCGGGCCGGTCCTGCTCGCCGCGCAGGGCGCGACTCTGCCGGCGCGCGCGCAGCCCGCCGAGCAGGGCGCCGGCCGCACCGGCGGCGGCGGCCCCGGTGCCCAGGCCGACGAGCGGGTCGACCGCCGCGCCCGCGCCGCCGGCGAGGGCGGCGGCCAGCAGGGGGGCCGGCCACAGCCGGGCCGGCGCCGGGTCGCGGCTCCCGGGCGGGGCGGCCGCGGGGGCGTCGGCCGGCGGCACGGGCTCCCCGGCGCCGGTGAGCACGCCCCGGGGGCGCAGGGTCGACCACGGGACCACCCGGCCCGCGAGACCGGGGTCGCGGGCGGTGCGCACGACCAGCGAGACGGCCTCCTGCCCGTGGGGCGCCGCACCGACCTGCCACGCGTCGCGGGCCCGGTCGCGACGGCCGGCGCGCTGCAGGGCGCGCTCGTCGACGGCGGCGCGCTCCGCCCGCGGCACGGCCGCTCCCTCGCGCAGGGCGGCGTCGCAGTGGCCGATCCCGGCCAGCACCTCGCCGGTGGGGGAGGGAGCCAGGACGGCGGCGTGCCGCGCGACGGCGCGCAGGTGGTCGGCGGTCCCGGCGGGGTGCCCGTCGGCGACGCACACGACGGTCCACAGGTCGGCGGCCTTGCCGGGCCGGGAGGGGTCGATGCGCAGCGCCCGGCCGGCGGCGCGCGCGGCGGCCGCGGGCGGTCCCGAGCCGAGGTCGACGACGACCGACAGCGACGGGCAGTCCCAGCCCTCCCCGAGCAGCGCCGTCGTGCCCACGAGCAGGCGGGTGCCGCCCTGCTCGAGGAAGGCGGTGACGAGCGGCGTCCAGACGCGCGGGCCCCAGTCGGGCCGGTCCGACGCCAGCTCGTACAGCGCGGTGCCCGACAGCGGCACGCTGCGCAGGCCCGGGACCCCGCTGGAGCGGCGCAGCTCCTGCGCCACGTCGGGCGGCGCCGCCACCCGGCGCTGGGTGACCAGCACCGGGCGCAGCGCCGCGGCCTCGCCGGCGGCGAGCAGCTCCAGGGCCAGCAGCGCCGAGCCGTCGGCGCGCGCACCGCGCAGGGACGCGAGCACGTGCGCCGGCTCGTCCTCCGCCGCGCACAGCACGAGGGCCCGCAGGTCGTCGCCCAGCACGGCGGCCTCGGCGACGAGGACCCGCTCGGCGGCGGCGACCTTGGCGGGCGAGACCGCGCACAGCCGGTCGACGGGGGGCACTGTGTGCCGCCCGCTGAGGTCGCGGCCCAGCGAGGGCAGGGCGGTGAGCACCTCCTCGAGCAGGGCGGCGTCGTCGGGCGAGCGCGAGGTGGTCAGCTGGTCGGCCGCGTAGCCCTCGAGCACCACCGCCCAGTCCGCCGCGTCGAGCGGCACCCGGTGCTCCTCCCGCAGCCACGACCCCTGCGGGACCGGCAGCGCCCCGGCGGCGGCCAGCCGCAGGCCGGCCCGGGCCAGCTCCGGCTCGGAGCGCTCGACGGCGGTCCACGGCAGGTTCGGGCGCACCCCCAGCCGCCGCGACAGCCAGTCGAGCAGCGGCCGGCTGCCGCGCCGGCCCGCCAGCAGCGCGTCGACCAGCGCCTGCGTGCGCTCGACCTCGCCGTCGAGCCAGGCCTGCTCGGCCGCGGTCGGCGCGCAGTGCAGCAGCAGCTCCTGGTACGGCGCGACGTCGCCGTCCTGCACCGCCGCCGCCAGCGGCACGTGCAGGTCGACCTCGCCGAGCAGCGCGCCCGCGAGCTCGCGACGGCCGGCCGGCAGGTCCGCGGGCAGGGTCGAGCCGAGGCCGACGACCTCGGTGGCCCGGCCCAGCGCCTCGCGCACCCCGGAGGCCACGGCGCCGCGCAGCTCCGACGGCGCGCACTCGTCGAGCACGAGCAGCCACGGCTCCCCGCGGCCGGCCCGCTCCAGGACGTCCCGCACGGCCGGGTCGAGCTGGACCAGCAGGTCGCCCTGGCCGGCCGGGGGCGCGCTCTCGTCCTGCTCGGCCGGCGGGTGGCGCACGGCCAGCTCGGCGTACGGCACGACCGTGAGGGCGCCCTCGCCGACGGCGGTTCCGGCGGCCACGGGGTGCCGCGGGGCGTGCGGCGGTGCGAACGCCGCCCACTGCGCGAGCCACTGCGCCTGGACGGCGGCGTGCGGCACGAGCACCAGCGTGCGGCGCCCGCGGCGGCGGGCGATCTCCAGGCCGACGGCCGTCTTGCCGCTGCCCGGGGGCAGCACCAGGTGCAGCGTCGCCCGGCCCGCCTCGTGCGCCGCGCGGTCGGCCTCGAGGGCGAGCTCCTGGGTCCGCCGCCAGGTGCCGGGGAAGGCGCAGTCGGCCCACCCCGCGCCCGGGGAGCGCCCCCCGTCGCCCGGCCGCTCCCTGCTCAGCGCAGGGCCTTGAGCAGCAGCACCGAGCGGGCGCAGGCCCGGAGCACGCCGGACGCCGCCGCGCCCTCCTCGTGCACCAGCGCGGTGTCGAGCACCACCTCGTACGACGCGGCCCACGGCGGCCCGGGCAGCGCGACGTCCTCGTCGGCGTCGGCGGTGTGCAGCAGCAGCAGGAAGCTGTCGTCGAGCACCTGCTCGCCGCGCGTGGTGCGCGTGCGGATGCCGCCGCCCGACAGGTACATCCCGAGCGTGCGCAGGCGCGGGTCGAACCACTGCTCGTCGGTCACCTCGAGGCCGCGCGCGCTGAACCACGCGAGGTCCTTGACGCCGTCCTCGCCGACCGCCCGGCCGGAGAAGAAGGCGCGCTGGCGGAAGACCGGGTGGTCGCGGCGCAGCGCGACGAGGCGGGCGGCGAAGGCGTGCAGGGCGCGTGCGTCGGCGTCGGGCTCCCACGGCATCCACGAGAGCGGGCCGTCCTGGCAGTACGCGTTGTTGTTGCCGAGCTGCGTGCGCCGCACCTCGTCGCCCATCGACAGCATCGGGACCCCGGTGCTGAGCAACAGGGTCGCGAGCAGGTTGCGGGCCTGCCGGAGCCGGACGGCCAGCACCGCGGGGTCGTCGGTCTCGCCCTCGACGCCGCAGTTCCACGAGCGGTTGTGCGACTCGCCGTCGCGGCCGTCCTCGCCGTTGGCGTCGTTGCGCTTGACCTCGTACGTCGTGAGGTCGCGCAGGGTGAACCCGTCGTGGGCGGTGACGAAGTTGATGGACGCGTACGGGCGCCGGCCGTCGTCCTGGTAGAGGTCCGAGCTGCCCGACAGCCGGTACGCCAGGTCGCGCACCCCGCCGCCCTGCCCGCGCCACACGTCGCGCACGACGTCGCGGTACTCGGCGTTCCACTCGGTCCACAGCGGCGGGAACTGCCCCACCTGGTAGCCGCCCTCGCCGACGTCCCACGGCTCGGCGACGAGCTTGACCTGGCTGACGACGGGGTCCTGCTGGACGACGTCGAAGAACGCCGACAGCTTGTCCACGTCGTGGGAGGAGCGGGCCAGCGCCGAGGCGAGGTCGAACCGGAAGCCGTCGACGTGCATCTCGGTCGCCCAGTAGCGCAGCGAGTCCATGATCATCTGCAGGACGTGCGGCGAGCGCACGTCCAGGGTGTTGCCGCAGCCGGTGTAGTCGCGGTAGCGCGACCGGTCGGACTCCTCGGTGCGGTAGTAGGCGAAGTTGTCCAGGCCGCGCCACGACAGCATCGGCCCGGTCTCGTCGCCCTCCGCGGTGTGGTTGTAGACGACGTCGAGGAGCACCTCGATGCCGGCGGCGTGCAGCGCGCGCACCATCGCCTTGAACTCGCGGACCTGCTCGCCGCGCGACCCGCTCGCGCTGTAGGCGGCGTGCGGGGCGAAGTAGCCGACCGAGTTGTAGCCCCAGTGGTTGGTCAGGCCCCGGCGCAGCAGGTGCGGCTCGCTGACGAAGTGGTGCACCGGCATGAGCTCGACCGCCGTCACGCCGAGGCCCTGCAGGTGCTCGACCGCGGCCGGGTGGGCGAGGCCGGCGTACGTCCCGCGCAGGCGCTCGGGCACGCCCGGGTGGCGGGCGGTGAAGCCCTTGACGTGCAGCTCGTACACGACGCTGTCGGCCCACGCCGTGCCCGGCCGCACGTCCTCGCCCCACGGGAACGCGTCGTGCACGACCACCGAGCGGGGCACGTGCGGGGCGCTGTCCTGGTGCTGCTGGGTGCGGTCGCGGCCCGGCACCGACCCGAAGACGGCGTCGTCGAGGTGCAGGCCGCCCTCGACCGCACGCGCGTACGGGTCCAGCAGCAGCTTGCTCGGGTTGAAGCGCTGGCCCTGCGCGGGGTCGAACGGGCCGTCCACCCGGAAGCCGTAGCGCTGCCCCGGGCCGACCTGCGGCAGGTAGCCGTGCCAGACGTGGAAGGTCGACTCCTCCAGCGCGATGCGCGTCTCGCGCGAGCCGCCGCCGGGCAGGTCGTCGAACAGGCAGACGTCGACGGCCTCGGCGCCGGGGCTGTACAGCGCGACGTTGGTGCCCTCGCCGTCCCACGTCGCGCCCAGCGGTGAGGGGCGCCCGGGCCAGGGCCGCAGGGAGCTCTCGGGCGCGGTCACGGGCTGATCCTGCCGGACGCGCGGGGCGGCGGGTGCCGCGGTCGGCCCGGACCGGGACCTCCCGCGCGTGCGGACCCCTCCCGTCGCCGCGCTACCGTCCGCCGACGGGCGCGGCCGGCGGCGGCCGCCGGACGAGCGGGGGCAGTCGTGGGCGAGTTCGTGCGGCTCGAGGTGGACGGCGCGATCGGCACGATCCGGCTGGACCGGCCGAAGATGAACGCGATCGACGGCCGGCTGACCGCCGAGCTGCACGAGATCGCGCTGCAGGTCCGCGAGGACGACGCGGTGCGGGCGGTCGTGCTGTACGGCGGGGAGCGGGTGTTCGCGGCGGGCGCCGACATCAAGGAGATGTCGACGCTGTCCTACGGCGAGATGCTCTCGTGGGGCGCGCGGCTGCAGGACGCGCTGCGCGCCGTCGCCCGGCTGCCCAAGCCGGTCGTCGCGGCCGTGACCGGCTACGCGCTGGGCGGCGGCTTCGAGCTCGCCCTGACCGCCGACTTCCGGGTGCTGGGGGAGCGGGCCAAGGTGGGGGTCCCGGAGATCCAGCTCGGCGTGGTGCCGGGCGGCGGCGGCACCCAGCGGCTGCCGCGCCTCGTCGGCCCCGCGCGGGCCAAGGACATGATCTTCACCGGCCGGCACGTGGCGGCCGAGGAGGCGCTCGCCCTCGGCATCGCCGACCGGGTCGTCCCGGACGGCGAGGTGTACGAGGCCGCGCTGGAGCTCGCCGGGCGCTTCGCCGAGGGCCCCGCGCTGGCGCTGCGCGCCGCCAAGCAGGCCGTGGACGACGGCCTGGAGCTTGACCTCGACGCCGGCCTGCGCCTGGAGTCGCAGCTGTTCGCCGGGCTGTTCGCCACCGAGGACCAGCGCACCGGCATGCGGTCCTTCCTCGAGCAGGGCCCGGGCAAGGCGGTCTTCACCGGTCGCTGACACCACCCGTCGCGGGGGCGTAGGGCGGCTACCCGCGGGTAACATCGTGCGGCGAGGGTGGCCGGGAGCCTCGAGTTGCCGGGGTCTACCGTGGCCGTCACCCTCGAACCCGAGCGCGCGGAGGTCCTCCGCGCCCGAGCTGACGGAGGTCGGCGCCCGAGCATGAACATCGTCGTACTGGTCAAGCAGGTCCCTGACACGTGGGCCGAGCGCAAGCTCGACCCCACGTCCAAGACGCTCGACCGTGCCTCGGTCGACGTCGTCATGAACGAGATCGACGAGTACGCCGTCGAGGAGGCGCTGCGCCTCAAGGAGAGCTCCGGCGGGGAGGTCACCATCCTCACGATGGGGCCGGACCGCGCCGTGGAGACGATCCGTAAGGCGCTGTCCATGGGCGCCGACAAGGCCGTCCACCTCTCCGACGACGCGCTGGCCGGCTCCGACGCCGTGCAGACGTCGTACGCGCTGGGCAAGGTCCTCGAGACGCTGGAGTACGACCTCGTGCTCGCCGGCTCCGAGGCCACCGACTCGCGCATGTCGATCATGACCGCGCTGCTGGCCGAGCGCACGGGGCAGCCGCAGCTGTCCGGCGCCCGCAAGGTGTCCGTCGAGGGCAGCACCGTGCGCATCGAGCGCCAGACGGAGAACGGCTACGACGTCGTCGAGGCCGCCACCCCGGCGCTGGTGTCGGTGGTGGAGAAGATCAACGAGCCGCGCTACCCCTCGTTCAAGGGGATCATGGCGGCCAAGAAGAAGCCGCTCACGACGCTGACCCTGGGCGACGCGGGCATCGAGGCCGGTCAGGTCGGGCTCGCGAGCGCCCCCTCGCAGGTCGTCGACTTCGCCAACAAGCCGCCGCGCCAGGCGGGCCAGATCGTCAAGGACGAGGGCGACGGTGGCCAGAAGGTCGCCGAGTACCTCGCGTCGCAGAAGTTCGTCTGAGAGGGCTGAGAAGTCATGGCTGAGGTCCTGGTGCTCGTCGACCACGTCGACGGGACCCCCAAGAAGATCACGTACGAGCTGCTGACGCTGGCCCGCGAGCTGGGCACGCCCTCGGCGGTCGTGCTCGGCCGGGGTGCGTCCGCCGCGGCCGAGAAGGTCGGCGCGTACGGCGCGGAGACGGTCTACGTCTGCGAGGCCGAGGAGATCGACGGCTTCCTCGCCGGCCCCAAGGCCGCCGTGCTCGCGCAGCTCGTCGCCGACCGGAGCCCCGCGGGGGTGCTGCTGCCGAGCAACGCCGAGGGCAAGGAGGTCGCGGCCCGCCTGGCCGTCAAGACCGGCTCGGGCCTGATCACCGACGCCGTGGGCGTCACCGCCGACCTGACCGCGGAGCAGCCGGTCTTCGGCGGCTCGGTGGTGGTGCAGTCCAAGGTGGCCACCGGTACGCCGATCATCACGGTCCGGGCCAACTCCACGACGCCGTCGGAGTCGCCGGCGTCGGGCACCGTCGAGCAGGTCACCGCGACCTTCTCGGCCGGCGACACCGCCGCCAAGGTCGTCGAGAGCGTGGTCGAGGACAAGGGCGGCCGCCCCGACCTCGGCGACGCCTCCGTCGTCGTGTCCGGCGGTCGAGGAGTGGGCAGCCCGGAGAACTTCGCGATCATCGAGCAGCTCGCCGACGCCCTCGGCGCGGCGGTCGGCGCCTCCCGCGCGGCCACCGACGCGGGCTGGTACCCGCACCAGAACCAGGTGGGGCAGACCGGGCGCACCGTGTCGCCGCAGCTGTACGTCGCGGTCGGCATCTCGGGGGCGATCCAGCACCGGGCCGGCATGCAGACCTCGAAGACCATCGTGGCCATCAACAAGGACCCCGAGGCCCCGATCTTCGAGCTGGCCGACTACGGCCTCGTGGGCGACCTCAACACCGTCGTCCCCGCGCTCACCGAGCAGATCGCCGCGCGCAAGGGCTAGTCCCCGTGCACGCACTACGGCCCGGCCCCTGCTCGCGCAGGCGCCGGGCCGTCGCGCGTCCCGGGCCCGGGCGGTCCGCCGGCGTGTGGGCTCGGGACGACGCCGGCTTGACGGACCGCCGTGGTCCGCGTAGCTTCATCCACCTCGGGCGAGACGCACGGGGCGGTACGAGTCGCCCCGGAAGGGCCCGGGCGCCAGGCTCCACCGCGACCTCGGTCGCCGGAGTCGGGGCCGGACGGCAGGTTTGACACCCGCCGCTCCGACCACGTAAGTTGTGAGAGTTGCCCCGCCGGTACGGCCCGAAAGGCGCCGGATCGCGGTGAGCGTCCGATCTTTGAGAACTCAACAGCGTGCTGAAGGTCAGTGCCAACTATGGTCTGGCTGGTTCTTGGGTCGTCCTGTTCGGGGTG
>JAABUN010000186.1_pt1 | contig 159893 bp, 167 predicted proteins | sample 5559311 | NCBI WGS metagenome assembly JAABUN01 (sample SAMN10711877, study PRJNA513370) | rock metagenome | isolation source: Antarctica rocks | place: Antarctica: Victoria Land, Siegfried Peak sud
AATATACTAAGGATCTAGCCTAATATAGCCTACCTATTCTAACTATTCTATTTAATAATTTTAATAATATTCTAAATAGACTTTTATAGGAAGAAATATCTTATTAAATTACCCCTAATAAGGCTAAAGTCTTATAAAATAGGCTAAATATTAACTAATACTATACTACTAATTAGATTATCGCCGCTATTAACACTAATAATAATAATAAATTTAGTACTCTAGGTATACTATTCTTCCTTAATAGTACTAGGGGGACTAGTAAGATAATAGTATAAAATACTATTATAAAAAGGCTATATTCCTAGTAAAAGGTTACTCTAATAGTAGCGTCTTCTAGTATTATATTAATACTATTATAGGGAGGTTAGACTACTTACTTATAATATAAGATACCCCTAGACTCTAATACTACCTCCTTATATAAGATTAAGAAGGGTACTAATCTTATTAAGTTAATTAAGTAAGCTTATATTATCTTTTAGGATAAGTCCCTTATATAGAGTTAATATAATATAGAAGCTATTAGTTATAGCCTTTAAAATATTTATAATAATAATTAGGCTTATTTTAGGGGTAAGGTAGTCTATTTTTATAGGGACTTCTAATAAATACTCCTAGTTATTCTAGGAGGATCTAGTAGCTAGGTTATTAAGGCGTATCTTTAAAAGGCCTATTTCTAGAATAAGGTTATATATTTAAATCTTACTATTAATAAGCGACTTAATAATCCTAACCTAATAAATACTACCTATTATAAGATAGGACTATTTATAAGTAATCTCCTTACTATTAGTAATAGTATTAATATCTAGAAAAGCCCTACTACTAATAAAGACGTATTATATTAGAGATATAGTTATACCCCTAGAAATACTATTAATAATTTAGTCAAGAATATCTATACTAATATTAGGATAAATATCTCTTAAAGGGTTTATCTATTAGAATAGGCTATTCTTACTATTACTAATAAAGATATTACTAATATTAATACTAAGATAATATTACGTATCCCTAGTAATATAATAACATACTAGAGTATTAATTATACTATATTAGAAGAAGATAATAAACTCTTCCCTCCTAAGTACTTTTATAGGTTTTATAAACCCTCCCTACTATCTTATAAGCTATATATTAAGCTAGGTATACTAGTTATAATATTAAAGAACCTTAATCTATTATATCTATATAATAGGACCTAATTATAAGTAATAAGATATAGTAAGTATATCTTTAAGGGGGAGATTATAGGTAGCACTTATAATAGTAAGAAGGTAATACTATTTAAGATACTATTATAATCTAAAGAAAATAATAGGTAGATTCATACCCCTTTTATTTATAAGTAGTACCCTATCTAACTAGCCTTTATTATAACTATTAATAAATTATAGGGCTAATTAATAAAGTATATAAGTATTAACTTATAAATAAGGCCTACTTTTAGCTATAATTAGCTATATATAGCTCTATTATAAGTAATAAGATAGGGAAACCTCTATATTATTAGGCCTAAAACTCCTAAATATATATCTAGCTAGATAATAAGAAATATTATATATAGATAAGTACTATTAGATAATAGGTAGACTACCCCTAATATATTAGTTATAACTTATTATTAACGCCTAGATCCTATTAATAGCTACTTAGCGGCCTATAAAAATACTAATTATAATATTAAAAGTATAAAAACGGCTTAATATTATACTTAGTTATATAGTTATATCTTTATATTAGACTATAATATTAGACTTTCTAATAATAAAAATAAGCTATTCTACTATTTAATTTATTAAATACCGCCGGTTAAACTTTAAAGGGCTAGATAAATACTAGGTTATATAAACTCCTACGTCTAATAGATTCCTTTATATTAATATAATAAATCTAGTATAACTATTAATAGTTATTATAAGAGTATAAAAGATATATTATAATAGAAGGGATATAATAATTTAAGAATTATATTAAATAGTCTAGTAGTATAAAAGTTATTAATAGAATAGAATATTACTATACTAGATATCTTATAATTAGTCGGGTACTTAATAGATAGTATTAGTCTTTAAATACTTCTATCTTAATAATAATAATATCTTTTCTTAGTAATAATTAATATAATAAGTCGTCCGATAATAGTATACTTAGTTATACCTTATTAGTCTTAAACGGTAATATTATAGTAGAGTTATAATATAAGTAGGCCTAATAACTATTTATTAATACTCTAGTACTAGGTAACTATTATAAATAATCCCTTAAATTAAAATTTAATATTCTTAATAATATTTACCCTATATCTCTTATAATACTTAAGGGGGGTCTTAATATCTATAAGAGTTTATATAAATATCTATTATATTTAGACTTAAACTTACCTTATAACTATTATTACTTACTAATAAATAAATAAATTATACTTTTAAGTATACTTTTCCTAAGTAAAAATCTTGAATTTTTATAGGTATTTTCTAGTTATTAATAGTATTTAATAAACTACTTTTATCTTAACTCTATTATAACAGCGTATTACTTATAATACTACTAGAGTAAGTTATATTTATTATAACTAATAATAGATTACTACCCTTAAATAGGTAGAAGAATTAAAATTAGCATAATCATAAATTATAAGGGTTATATAATAATATAAAATTAGTCTATTTTTATAGTAAGACTAATTCTTAAGAAATCTAAGAATTATTCTATAAGGGATCTAATAAACCCCTTAAAGAGACTAGTAAGCCTTATACGTTATTTCCCCTTACAAGTTAATATAAGGGCGTAACGTATACTAAGCGTATGCGAAGTATAGCCTATTTAGTAGGTTATAATAACGGTTAGTCTAGTAGTAAGACTTAAGGGGTATTTAGTTAAAACTACTATTATTACGATTAGTAAGCCTAATTATTATTCTAATAATTTAAAAAAGGGGGGCGAGTATTACCGTAGGAGTTACTAGGCTAATAGGGCTAATAGCCTACTCTATTAGGAAAACTATATTAATTATACTATCCTTCCCTATTTTTATAGATAGGACGCTGAGATTATCTAATATTCTAAGTATTAATAGACTAATACCTGCTAATATAAGCCTACTATCTATACTTAGTATTATTAAGGTTATTTATAAAGTTATTAATAGTCGTCTTATTATTTAGTTAGTAAATATTACGGCGAAGCTCCTAATTAATAGTATTATAAATAATATCTAATTAGACTCTTACTTCCTTTAAGCCTATATCTTTAGTATAGCGTAATATTTTTATACTAAATTCTATAAGCTTATAATAGTTAGTAATATCCTTTATAATATATTTCTTATAAATTATAATATTAATTATAATATTAGTTAGCTAGCTAAACTTTCTTATTAGTAATCTAGCCTATTTATTAATACTATTACTAAATATTATAAGGTATTAATTATATCTAATAATTATCTAGTCTACTACTCTAAGGCCTAGTTATAGAGACTTAGCTAGAGGTTATTATATATAATTACTAGATCCTTTAATAGGTATATTTACTTAGTATAATTTAAGAAGAGATAAATATTATAGAAATAGGTTTCCTTTCTAATATATTTAATAGTAGAATTAGTAGTAAGAGACTTACTATTATATATAGGGTTAAAATAGCTAAGATCTCCTAGATTCTATTAAGGTCCTTAATTTTCTCTACCTTTAGTATTAATACTGGACTATCCTAGCTAACCTAGCTATATAGGCCTAGTAGTCTAGGTAGTTTAGAAGGTCTTTATTAGAGTAGGTTTTCGCGTATCTACTATACTATCCTAGCGTTAATAGCTACTTATATACTAGTATTAATAGTAATATTTACTATACTACTAGAAGGGTTAGGTTCTAGGCTAATAGGTCTTCTATAAATAGCTTCCTTAGTAAATATCTACCTAGTAGTAGTAGTACTATTATAGGATAATATAATATTAGTTTATAGCGTAGATAATATACCTAATAAGGGTAGACTATTAAGTAGCTTATAAGAGGCTTCTATTCCCTTAATAAAACTAAATATAGCCTTTTATAATATAGGCTTATTAATTACCTAGTCTTAAGGCTAAGAAGGCCTAGAGTCTTTAAGGAGACTAACTTCTAGTAATATTAATCTAGAATAAGTACCTCTTTATCTAGTAGAGGCTTCCTAAGTTAGTTTAGTAGGCCTAAGGGTATCCTTTATAATTAAAGAAATAATATAGTAAGCTATATTATTAATAACTAATATAAAAACATGCCCCGTCCATATAAATTTATCTAATTAAAAGGTAAGAATAGTAATCTCGCGGCTAATTTAGGGAGCTATAATAATAGAATATTAAGAAGGTAGGGAAAGAGTAGTAAATTAGGTAAGCCTTAGTAGGAATCCCTAATAATTTCTCTAACTAAGGACTTAGAGGTCTAAGTTACTAAAGCCTTTAACGCAGGTTATTATACTATAATAGCTAGAGAAGCTTAGTAGGCTATTAAGAGCCTTATTAGGTAATAGGTTAGAGTACTATCATAGGTATAGACCTAATAAGTATAGCGGAAGTCTTTAGCGGGTCTTAAAGGAGATTAGATCTAGTATTATAAGGATAGTATTAATCTATATTAGATAATTATATAGTATCTAAAGAGAAGTTAGTTACCTAAGCGTAAAATAAAGGTATTACTACTATTATTAAGGTAGCTAATAGACCTATTCTAATTTTATATATATATAATTAATTAATAGAGAAGAGAAGCTTCTCGTAGGTATAAAACCTACTTATAAAAGGCTTCTAGTCTCCGAGCTATTAGGGCTATCTAGCTACGTAATATATAATATATTTAAAGAGTAAGTTTAACCTCTACTACCTTAATAGTATATTAACTAAGTATATAAGGTTATTAGTTAGGAAGCTCTACTATTATAAATATACTATTAGAGGTAGGCTACTTAAGCGCCTTTTTATATATAACTATTACGTAATAGCTAGATATTATTAGGAAGTCTAAAATACTAAAGAATAAATATATCTAGGCTTTAGAATTACTTAATTAAGACTAATATAATTAGAATATAAGGGTAGGGATTTATAGGATATTTTAGTATAGGGACTAGGCTAATTATGCGATTTTCTCTAGGAATGCCAAGACCGCCACATAAAAATTGTACGACGATACTACACAAGCTGATAGCCTGGTTGAGATTTAGGCTGAGCCGTTCAAGGTCCACCTTTCGAGCGTGCTTGTCTCTAGAATAGAATATGGAAAAGCGGCGACAACAAGAAAGACACTTAACTATCAACGTCGCTCCCTCAAGTCTATTCTTCTCGTCTTCCTTACTACTCCCAACTCCTTCTTTTATTCTTTCTCTACATGTTCACTTTTACCTACAAATTTATCCTTCCTCCAACTGCCTTCCCCTGGTCCGTTAGCCTTACTCGCTCGCATAGGTGTCCGTTCCTCTTTTGCAGTTCTTATAATCCAAGCGTCAATGGCTGCGACGATCTCGATCTCCTACAAGCCCTCCTACTCGATCCTTTGTCTATTACGATTTATAGAACACGAATATTACACAATATTTCATCTAGCGGCAGCAATTTTGACTAAGGTAAAATTTGTTGGAAGGTTTCTCAGGGTCTATGCCAAGCCACCAAGTCAGCCCTATGTGCAGAGATTTCTGTTCCTGAACACCACCATAGTTGGTGCTTCTTCTTAATGCAACTATGTCCTTTATCATCAATACAGTACTATTCATCCAATTATACTGCGTAGTGGCCACACCTTTCAATGAAATTTACTGTCGGGAAGCCTGGTTCTACTAATAAGGCTAACCATGGCGTTCAATTTGATGATACCATTCATGTTCGAACATCTACCGACACAGAACCTCATAATCAACATTGTAATTGTAATCTTAGTAGGGGAGGCAAGCTAATCAGTGTTTCTTTAGATGCTAATAAACAACGCTGCGTATCTTTGACGCTCGGGGCAGTATTAAGAAGAGCCAGAGAGCTTTGGCTTCACTAGAAGCGACAGCGTTCGCGCTATACGAGTTCCTTTCTACTCACACGGGGTGCTGGAGACCAGTGCGGAAGAGACACAGCTCGGGTTCCTGGTGAAGTAAAGATCTGATCTGATATCGGTCTGAGCGAAAAGAGCAATGATATCGGAATTTTGAAAAGTGGTCAATGTAAAGAAAGGTTGCGTTTCACGAGGAAAGATATCTAAAGAATGGCCCAATTTGCTCTTGCAAAGCCTTGTGCAACTTAGAGTAAGTCACTCGCTGGACTCGAGTCATCCCACTCCACCTGATATCAGTGAGCAATATCAAGTCCGAGCCAACGGTACTGCGACAGACATCTTCCGCTCCCTAAATCTCAAGGACTGATCCCAAAACATACCCACCGCCCACCTCTCATGCGTAAACCTCTTCTCAGGCATAGCCGTTTAGAATCTGTGTATCTTTATACCCCGCATAATGGGTCTCCCACACGATCACTCCATGTAAGGAGCCACTGAAGTATTGACGGCAATCGCTGCCTCTATTGAAGGTTTTACTCGACAAGGTCCTGGAGCACGAGAGGAATTGCTTTCACTAGCCCGTCAATTGACCGTCGCCCTCGAGACGCCAAGTGAAACCATCCAGAGAATCGGCTGCGCAGAAGTATGTGACAGTATACGGTTCTACAAGCCTGAAATACTGACAGTGTTTAGCCTGCCGCATTTGCAGCAATTCGAATGGCAGTCGACTTGAAAATTTTCGACAAGCTCGAAAAAGCAGACGGTGCTTCTGTGAGCACTTTGGAGCTTGCAAAAGCGACTGGCGCGGACGCCTCACTGATTGGTACGCTCCCTGTCTTCACGGTTGCTATTCTTGTATACTACTCCTAGCTGCCTGCAACAAGTCCTGAACATTCGAATAGCTCGGACCATGAAGCATCTCTCCGCCATGAGTATCATCACAGAAGCGAACGCGGATAAGTTCGCTTCTACTCCTTTCTCAAAAGCATTGACCGTCCCAAAGTATCGCGACGGGATAAGCTATCTGTTTGCAAGTCCCGTTACCAGTCTTGCTCTAAGCTAATCTTGGTGAAGCTTCGATGTCGCCGGACCATCTTTTGATGGGATACCTGCATATCTGGAGAAAACGAATTACCAAAACCCCGGAGACATCGCAGACGGTCCGTTCCAGTTCGCGCACGATACCAAGAACCCTTTCTTCATATGGCTAGCGGAGCACCCTGAGCATTTCGAGCGCTTCAACAACTACATGAGTGGGTATCGCCAGGGAAAGCATAGCTGGATGGACGAAGGCTTTTATCCTGTGGAGGCCCGACTGAGCCAAGGTATCAAAGATGCTGGAGATAACTTCTTCCTCGTCGATGTTGGAGGCGGCATCGGTCATGACCTTCAGGAACTCAAGACAAAGCATCCCAATATCTCAGGCTGTCTGGTACTACAAGACCAGCCAAGCGTGATTGATCAAATAAGCCTAGCTCCAGCCGGCATCGAAATGACTGTTTACGACTTCTTCACGCCGCAGCCTATCAAAGGTACGTCAAGGGCAGAGTTTGAGACGCGAAACTAAACGACTGACAACCATACAGGCGCCAGAGCATACTACCTCCACTCCGTCCTTCACGACTGGGACAATGCATCCTGTCTTAAAATCTTAAGCAACATCGTTCCAGCCATGCAAATAGGCTACTCCAAGCTGCTCATCAATGAAAACGTTGTTCCCGATTTTGGAGCCATGTCATCGATTACCTCGATGGATTGGCTTATGATGGCTTTGGGTGCGGTGAAAGAACGAACGGAGACGCAGTGGCGAACGTTGCTTGGCGAGGCAGGGTTGAAGGTGGTAGGGATCTGGACTTACGAGCAGGGTACGGAGAGCTTAATCGAGGCGGAGATTGATGGTTAGACTACATGTAAAACGAGTTGGCGTGGACTCTTGCGGGTAGGTTCGTCAAGTATTCTTGTTTACTACTCCAGTCGGACTCATTCAGGTTTATAAAAGCCTCTAGAGACTTTAATGAAGCAATGAATCATCTAACAAGCCTCGAAGGGAGCTAAACGTGTACAGTGTCAAATAATTTCTCGCTCCCATAATGTAGCATGAGGATTTGCCTACCGATACTTCGATCCTCAGCTCTGTCTGACCGCATTCATTGTCAGAATTGATATGCCACCCCAACCAACTTCTCTTTTCCACTTAGCTTTGGTCACTAGTAAAGGATAAATCACCCTCAACTGCATCCCAATTGTTGCCAACTGAGTAGTCGCGTCGGTGTACGCTCGCGCGACGTGGGTGAGGGTCGCGCGAGGTCCTGGGTGCTGCCTGGGTGCTGGCGCCCCATGCGGCGTGGGGGAAAGCCCGCCCAGACTTGGCCCGGAGCTAGCCCAGAAAATGTAGGGAAAGTCTTGTCCGAGGGTCGGTCAAAAAAGTCGTTGCCGGTCTTGGCCGCAATTTTGGAGAGGACACCGGCAACGACTTTTTTGACCGACCCTCGGTCGTCTTCTGATATTGTTTTGCTACTATGGGGGCACCTAGCCTAGTATCCGGATTTTTCTATTACCGACGTGGGGTACTAGTCTGGAACCTATTAGGCTTAGAAACCCTACTAGATAGCTGCGGCATCCCTTAAGGGCCGGATCCGTCTATGAATACTACCTACCTAAGTACTTAGTCGAGTAATACTGTACTTTATTTCACAATTGCTATCGCTTAGTAGTTGACCGTCCCTTTAGATGCTTAGTCCTCTGAGCACTCCTCTGATGCCCAAGAGCATGGAGATACAAAGCGAATGACAGTGCTTGATAGACTGTCGTCCTCAGTAGGAGCTCTCCAACTGAAGTGCAATGATATAGGCTAGATAGGCCGCTTAAATCAACTGAATCGCCGTACAAAGCGTCAATCATGTCGCTACAGTCCTCTCCATCTAGGTCGGAGTCCCAAGCCTCCAACATACCCTCGATATATGATACCTACCTTTGCAGAGAGCCGGCAGACGATGTGCCTCTTCTCATACGAAATGGCCCAGATGAATATACGGCTTCAATGCGGACCCTGCAAAGGTCGGCAGACTACTTTGCAGACAGAGATCAGGTTCGCTCTGTTGAGAGACTGCAGTTAGAGATGGCTAGGGTACATATGAAAAACGAGCAATGGGAGAAGGCTGCTAGGGTTTTGACGCCACTCTGGCAGACCTTGAGTTGGAGGAAAGCAGGTTGGTGGCAGATGCTCGAGGAAGTTGATTGGGCTTTAAGAGATTGTGCCACTCGGATCCGAAACTTGGAGACTCTGATCGCCGTAAATTGGGAGCTATTGAACACTTGTGAGCATGATCTTTCGTCCTCGTATTAACCTGTCTGACTTGGCTTCAGCCCTGACACCAAGGCAGGAGTGGGACTATGATTTCTCGCGAACGCTAGAGCCCCTACGATCAGTGAATCCAAGACCCAGATCTGTTATACGAGCAGATAATATATTATCTTGCAGTAAGTCCTGCCGAAGCGTTAGCTGCACCCTCATCAATCTTTGCACCTCGCTCAAGACTTTTCGTATCAATAATAGGCTGCAAGCCAATCAAGTAGGCTGCCCTGGAGCGAAGATAAAACGTGCTGAGACTTTATCATATTTGAGCTCCGACAGTTTTCTTTTCCGCTGAAATTGTATTGCCATGGTTAACATCAATCTCATCACCACTTTCTCTGACCACTTGTCCTTCCACGATCGCCGGTAACCCTTACTATGTCTCACATACTAATATATAGTGCAGTCTCAGCGACTTTCGCATTCAGCGCTTTGGAAGGAAAGGCCGGCGAAGGTTTGCAGTCACAATTGGTCATCACTTCTCGAGCCCATAAGTCCTCGGGCCTGATCACCCTCTCACACGTAAAGGTAGCCTTTGAAGAGAATTTGAAGAACCTGACTATTCAGCATAAGCCGGACGCGAACCTAAAGGCCGGCACAGCTGACGATCGGATCCACTTATATCAAGTGTCTTTACAAAAGGCGTCCCCAATTGCATCATCATCCTCTTCAAGTTCAGATACTCCGAAAGCCAATCATCTTGCCGACGATTTGGTGGGATCGGCCGATTTAAGAGTTTCACCCGGTGTTACCAAGATTTTCTCCCTCGTTCACATTCCTCGTGAAGCTGGAGACGTTGAAGTTGCTAGTGTCACCTTGTGCGTTAAGGAAGCCGAATTTGACCTTGAAATCCTAGTCACAGAGGATGAGCAGATGCACCAACGAATGTTGTGGCTTGAAGGCGGGCCAGGTCTCACGCAGAAGTTGCTGAAAAATGGACGCAGTAACGCTGTGACAATTCTACCCAAACCACCAAAGATACGTTTAGAGAGCCACGATGTCAAGCCAATATATTTCGCGAATGAAAACATCGCCCTAGACTTACAGATCACCAACGAAGAGCAGGAGGAAGCTAATGTTGTCTTGGATGCTAGGCTTTTGGGACCTTCAGGAGCATTGCCGAGGATTACGTGGACTTCGAGTGGGGAAGATCGTGGATTTGATACAGATCCCATGACGGAAACTCCCCTAGACCAGAAAATAGACCAGAAGAACGATATCTCTGCCTCAAAGGCTATCGGAAAACTTGCGTCATCGTCACATCAAGGACACGGTTTATCTATACAAGCGACATCCGACGCAGCTGAATATATTCTGGAGGTTCGAGCGCGGTATCATCTTCTCTCGGACTCAGCTACACCTATCTCCAAATCTCTCTCAATCACTTTGGTTGTGGTTCTACCATTCGAAATTACCTACAGCTTCACGCCAATGATACATCCTGAACCATGGCCAAACTACTTTGATGTCAACGAGCCCAACCCTGATGGCGATACTAGAGGAGAAAAGTTCGTAATTGGAATTATTCAGCGATGGTTCCTCACATCAAGAATATGTTCTCTGGCCGACATTACTTTAAGTATTGAAAGCGTGGACTTGACAATGCTTGAAATTCACGAGTCAGCCATATGCAAGATCTCTCCAGATGCTGAAATTATCTCCCACTTGTCGCTGATATCTCCTAAAGAATTCCAGGAGCATAGCTTCGTCTTGGACGTCCAGCAAACAGATATAGAAGACCGACGATCAACCTTCGTGGATCTTCAAGTGGAGGTCAGATGGCATCGAGATGATCCAATGAGCTCTTCCATAATCACCCGCTTTACAGTGCCAGAATTGATTGTACCATTTGGCGAGCCTCGAGTTCTGGCTACGGCACGGCAAGGAGAGTTGCCTCCAGGCATAATACATCTTGACTATATCGTTGAGAATCCATCGGTTTATCCTCTCACGTTCAATCTAACTATGGAGACCAGCGAAGAGTTCGCCTTCAGCGGAGCTAAAAATGTGGCGATGGAGCTTTTGCCAATCAGCCGGCATGCCGTTCGTTACAGTCTCATGCCTTTAGTGAAAAGGGTCTGGATCAGTCCTCATTTCCGAGTGTACGATACTCACTTCCATAAAACTCTTAAGGTGAATGCAACAGAGGGCATGAGAAGCGATAAGAAAGGAATATCAGTCTGGGTTGATGACGACAGCTGAAGTGATTAGTTGACTGCTGAGCTGGGGACTAAGACATGCCATTAGCCGGGCTCGCAAAGCATCTGGCTTGATACACCCGTATCCCAGTACAGTCTCGGACGTGGTAATATCAAGAACCTTGAACCTGGAGCGAATGGTTGGAATGTGCCAAGATCGGCTTAAATAAGTCGCGGCTCAAATCATCCAAATCTACAGGAGCTCAGAGATGTCGTTTTCGCTTTAGAAAGCAGATGAATCCAATCACTCCAAAAGCTACGTAAACCCTTGCCAGTGTGGTGTCTGGTCCATCCCGTCGTTCTATCATGCTCATATGGTGATGGAATACGCAATCGGAGTCGGTAGTTACACCTCGAAAAAGTCAAATAAAGTATGACTGAGTATCACTGCGGTGGGCTTTTAGCAAATCAGCTCAGCATCCTCAGGAGCTGGAATAGGAATGGTTCAGGACAGACTACCCCAGCCTAGCGATCGGAACAATTCGCCTGTCTGAGAAGATCAATGTGATGGAGTCGATGCAAGATTGCATGATGTTTCCATGATAGAGAGTAACAAGGGAATGAACGACGCTTGTTGGTTTTGCAAGTATAGTACACCATTTCACAAGGTTGACACAACTCCTATTACATTCACCACCATGACACGGGGGCCATTAGCATCTCGATGTGAACCTTTCACAACGAAGGCAACATCGAGACCAAGGCTTGAAATTGCTTTACCACCCACGCGTCGATGCCCGAACAGCCTCTATTCTGAATGCAAAGCCATGATATGCTTGCCGGGGCCATGCCTGAAAATCCCCTTGAGCAATCGAGGCAATATATGACTCCTGACGCTCGAAACTCAAACAGGCTTGCCGTGGAGCTGTAGAGAGACAAGTAATGAGGGCGTTCTGTTATGATTTGTCTTGGGAGGGAACTGTAAATCGCTGAACAAGAACCTCACCCTTTTCCCATCTGCCATCGCACTCGTTCCCCTGTACACCAGGCGCCAGCCTAATCCGAAGTCTCTAGTAGCATCTCTTACTTTTTGTCCCTAATTTCTACCTCGACCATAAACACAGCCCATGGTGGAGAAGATCATGCTACGCTGAGCTAGGCCAGCATGAAGGCTTGGCAGCTACCTTATCTTTTCGTCGACCCAGTTTGCGGCAAGCCTAACGTTTTCCGAGTCTGCTCTGCCCATGACAACCTTTATCGGGCTATTCAATCGGTGTCTTTCCGCTCCATGCGGTAACGATCGACGAGTGTTGATGTTGTTGAAATGGCAAAAGTTGCCAAGACGCTTGAATCAGCTTATTATGGTATTTGTAGTATATTTCAACAGATGTGGCTCTTCGATCTGGTTTCGGCAATCGAGGATCTAGCGCTTAAGCTGGTCCTGCAGACAGATCGTACTTTGGCATGTGAAGTATGAAGTACTGATGGAAACCCTTTCAGATATGCATACCATTCGTCAGAATCAGGTTTGAGACTTGGATGAACGTCTACCCTTGAAATATACATATATAGGTTTCGATACATGTAAATTTTCCTTGGAAACAGCTGGTATTCTATTCTACTTTAGAACTAGTTCTAGATAGATTTTGCCAAGGCGGGACAATCAACCTGCTGCATGCCAGAGCAGTATCCAAACAGCACTCACGGACCATCGGATGCCCAAGCCTGATTGCACGTCTCGAATGGGCTTGGATGCTTGCACGCTCCCTGCAGCGGCTTGATGTCTGGGTTACTGGGCTACCCCATCGCTATTCTATATGTCGGCCAAGGTCTCATCGTTCACCGAGCTATGGCTTAGACGCTAGTCCACGTGGGACGATCAGGTCAATGACCAATACAATCTACTCCGTTCAGGGACTGAAAGGATAAGTACCAGCGTGTCTCCTTACTTGTTTTCTTCTGAGCTCCAATCGCTGTCACCAAACAATCTAACGAGCAGTACTTGGATCACCATGCGTGTACTGCCTCACTACCTGGCAACTGCAAGTCTAATGGCTCGAGCTCTGAGCCAAACGCCCCCAGGCACTCTCCCATCTACCAATAGCACTTTGGCAGTCACCTATGGCTCTACTCCAGTCACCCCGGGCATTGAGCTCCCATTGACCCGCAAGTCCCTCCCCAGTCTACTCTCTAGCATCTATCCACTAACATCTTCAACAGAAGTCAAGAACTTCCCAACCATCACCTTCCCTTCTTCCACAAACCAAATATATCAGCTTCTGATGATCGACCTCTCAATAAACAGCGCTACTCTGAACACCTCGAAGCTTGTCCCTGGCATTCAAGTCCCATTGGCTCCTGGTATATCCGCTGGCCGTACAACCCGCCTCCACTACTGGCAGACTGGTCTCACCTTTTCCCCCAACGGCACAGTCGTAAATACTACATCACCCATCGCTTTCTACCAGCCGCCAGCGCCGCCAGCCGGAGACATAGCCCATACATACGTCTTCTATATTTTCGAGCAGCAAGCCGGTTTCGCGCCACCTCCTGCCGGCAACCCGTTCAGCCAGGCTCTTGTGAACGAGGGTATGAATAGGTTCAGCTTCGATCTCAATCATTTGGCTGGGGAGAAGGGTGTTGGGCCTCTGGTTGGAGCGAACTACTTTGTGGCACAGAACCGCGCTGAAAGTGCCCGGCCAACTGGAACTGGTACCGGAAGCGTCTCATCGCCTACCGCTATTCCATTCCTGGGCGGCGCAGATCGTCGTACTCTGGGATTTGCTGGAGCTGTCGTCACTACCCTCGCCATCGCCCTTGCGTTTTCGTGGTCTACTTAGGAGCTCGTTATCGCAACATCGGTTGCCATAGGACTAATACTCATTGGAGTCTTGACGTCCCAAGATCTTGTGGAATTTCAGGATATATGTATCCAAACTCGGGAGCATGGAAATACGACAGTCCAGTAGTAGCCAGAGAGCAACTTGTATAAAAGACCATAATTCACACTACCTTAATCATCTAATAAATTCCATCAAACACCACTCCTTCCCCCACTCTCTCTCTCTCTCTCAGAGCTACAATCAATTGTCCACCTTCCCAACCCATCAATACTCCATAACCGCTAAACAAACAACTCACAAGCTACCTATCTCGTCCATCACCACGATCCAACTCCATCACTTCCCCCTAAAACCATCAACCTCCAGAATCCATTTATCCCAAGATACTTCATTGTTCATAGAACCTACTCCACTCACACCTGTACAGAATTCCGCATCCCCCGCCCTTCCATCCTCGACTTTCTACTCAAATACCACTAGAACCCCCAAACCCCTCGCCTCCTTATGCGCAAGTCCCATCCATCTTTTCTACCCACCCCACCTCCATCCTCCCCCCACAAAACCCACCCCCCCACCGTCCCCACCGTCCGCAGAAAAAAATGCACACCACCACCTAGCATACCCTACCTAGCCCATCTCCAAAATAAAACCCTAGTCCTATAGCCCTTCCATTTACTAAATCCAACCCCAAACCCACTCCCGACCTCTATAAACCTCTTCATCTGTTCGTTCATTCGATCATGTCACCCGTAGAAATCCACACCTAGCCTCTTTACTTTATACCAAGCCGCTTTATACCCGCTTGTTATATAACATACCATAACACAACATACCATACCATAACATTACATAACATAAAATATTATAATATAACAGGAGAAGAGATACGAGGGTCAAGATGACCAGATCGGGTATGGGTACTCTATTCTATAGGATAGGGAGTAGGTATGGGTGTTAGGTTGGGAAGGGGAAGGAAAAGGAAAAGGGATGCTTGAGAGATCACAAATGGGTGGAAGAGAGTGCAGAGTGCGAGAGTGTGGATTGTAGAGTGTAGATTGTAGGTTAGCGATTGTAGCTTAGTGGTGGGATAGTAGTAGTAGATATTTAGATAGGTGGATAGGTGGAAGAGAGTGCAGAGTATAAATTATAAACTATAAGCAAGATAGTAGTAAGATAGTAGTAAGATAGTAGTAAGATAGTAGTAAGATAGTAATGAGTTAGAGGTGGATGATTACCTAGATTAGATAAGTGCGTGCGATGGCGGTGGATGTTGGTGGGTGGGTTTCGGGTTGGCGTTTCCTGTTGGTAGAAATAAAGGTATTGATGAATCGAAAGGTGGAGGGACTGGTGATGGGTGATATATGGATAGGGTGATGGGTTGGGGGGATGGGTGGAGGGATAGGGGGAAGGATGAAGGGATAGGGATAGGTTGGTGGGGGGATGGATAAATGAGGCGGTGGACAGGGGATGGATGAGTGAGTGCGGTAGATAGGGGAATGGATAAAGGGGATAGATGAAGAGATGGATGAAGAGGATAGATGAGATGGATGAAGGGACTGCTGAAGATATGAGATGGATAGTGTTCGTTGTTGATAGATGAATCGAAGGTCCCTCCCCTCACCACGGGGACAGCGCAGGCAAATCCTATCCGCCGTTGCACGAGACTCCGTGTTACGAGTGGTGACTTTTCACAGTAGAGTCTTCTGTGGATGAGATTTCGCACTTCCAGTATAACCGATGTTGATATGAATGTTAATGAAAGACTTGTTTTGTTGTTGGTATCTGGAGCTGCAATAATACATATATCCCATGTCAAGAAAACAACTGCAACTCGTGCCATAAAGAAAGTAGTAGAGAATCATCAAGCCACGAGTCGATCCATTCCTCGAGAGAACAGAGACGTCAGAACCGGCCGTCGAGAAAAGAAAACCCGCCAAGGTGCCACTGAGAGCAATGTCTGGCGGTAATGAATCAAAGAAACGACATATATAAAGGAAAAGCCCCCGTCACCCTCCCCTCTCCCATATTCCCTCGACCGACAGCATCGTAGCCTAGTTCCCACCAAAGCTCAGCTGCCGATCTCTTAATGGTGGTACCTCAACCCCAATGTACCATGAACATCGCAAATACACATACGCTTTCTCTTCTTCGATGGGGTCGATGATCGTTGTCATTCTCGGTGACCCATGCCCAGAGCGATGCCCTTCCAACGTTCCACCTCCGCCTCCAAGTCGTTGACCTGACTGACCAAAGCCTCTGTTCGCTCCATTCGCTTCTCTCGTGATTTCCGGGCCGCTAAGGTGTTTCGTGCGCGCTTGACTGCGATGGTGTCTGAAGGATCCTCGACTGTAATGGCTGGCAGGGGTTTGTCTCTCCGCCTTGGAGCGACGCCGGCGGTGAAAGAATGGCGGCCTTGGTGGGAAGACCTTGAGCTTGTCTGACCGGGCGAGGAATCATTGCGAGACATCTTTGGGGCGACATGAGATGTTGTCGGGCTAGTGATGGTGTTGGAGACTAGAACCTCGCGTTCTGGCTCTTGAATCTCGCCGAAAAGGGATGGCCATTTGTCTGGGTCGTCATCGGGCGATAGGTTGTCCATGAATAGCGGCGAGGTCTCGCAGCTATTGGCTGTATAAGGGGACTCCCAAGTAGAGGTGCCTGGTGTGGTCATTTCGGTGAAGGCTCCTGATGGAGGTGCAGACATGCTATCAACCATGATTTCTGTCGGGGAGACCGTCGATGCCTGCCCCGGCGCCTGTTCGTTGATGGCTTCAAAGTGGTTGGTAAAAATGTTCAAGGACTCGTCAAGATCATCATCGTGTCCATCCGACGTCGGAGTGAATTCACTTAGGTTGAACATAGTGTCTGAAGAGTCTGGAGATGGAGTTAGATTGGGAGATACACCTGGAACTTCCTCGAGGAAGGAGCTACCTTCAAAGTGATATGAGTGAGCCATGTTGCTATGAGGAATGTCGCCTGTGCTGTGGAAAAGAGGAACTGGAGGCCGAGATCGAGGAGATTGTTGGTGCAGGCCGACCGTTGAAGATGGTGCTGAATCTGCGTATAGGTGTGTTTGCTGACCGATAGGACTGTATTGCGTAGACGGAGACGTAGATGGAGACCTTTGGATGATGCCACTCACTCGTGGATTCTGAATGGGAGATGCAGAAGATGAGTATTGCTGAGTAGAGTTTCGTCGAAGTTGCTGACCGTTGTAGGTCGATCCAAGGAATTGATTAGGGGCTGTACGGGACGTCGCCTGCGCACGCTCGGAGTTCCCTGGAACTCGAGCTAGGTGCGGGTGAGGATTCGCTGTTGATGGGAACAGTACGAAGTCCGAGCCTTGGTCTGAGAAGTTGATTGTGTTCGATGCTGGCGTGGGAAGCCGCGGTGATTGGGGTGAGGTAAGCCATGGTGAGATATCCGTAGTGAACGACTGTAAGTCGTGTGGGGGAATGGTTGCTGTGAAGCGGGAACCTGGGCGATTGCTAGAAGCAAGTCGTTGGTTCAGAAGTCCCGGATGGGAATTCTGACGAGGAAGAGTTGAGAGGGTGGGTTGTTGGTTGTGTGAGTGTATTTTGAAGGTTGTTGAGTTGAAGTGTTATGTGGATACTTACAAGCCAGCCATATCAAATGGATGTCTTGTATGTATGTGTGGTGTGATTCAATGTGGAGTTGGTAAGGAGGAAAGAGGAAAGAGGAAGTCAGGCAGACGTGGGGCATCGAGGCACTTTAAGTGAGATTGGGGGGAATAATTGGAATTTGTGTGCTATCGCGCTTGGAAGCTAGCGTGGAGCTAAGCCTCTTTTGGGGGGCTGTGACTCTTACGAAGGAGCCAATCAGACTGCAGTTCAGAAGACGCCATCTGGAATTGTGGGTACTGAGGGCGGCATGTAGGGCTGAGTGAGAGTGGCTTCACTTGCAGCCTGCGCTTTAGCCTTTCGCTGACCTCGCCGTTACGACTGTGCTGAGGAGCCAGGCACGCCAGGCATCAAGGCCATCTCCAAGGCCACCTCCAAGGCCACGCAACTTCCTGCGACGACGAACATGATGCACGTATGCTGCCATACGTAAACTGTAGTGAGGTAGGTACGCAATGAAGCCAATCCTTCCAGAAGACTTGTAGCCAAACCCCGGTCTTCCCTCCGGCTTAGGCCCGCGTAGCCCGAACCAAGATCAAAGTATTGAGGCACCCCACTCGATCCTTAAGCGACTCCGCATATCAACTTTACCGCTTCAGCAATGGAGTCGCTGCAATTGACTTTGACTTGTGACTCACAGTCGTTCTTGCTGAGAAATCCAAAGTGCCCGAATCCCCAACGGCTCACCGCATCTACTTTACTTTATCCTGGCGCGCCCACGGGAGGCTTGATGCGCCAAGGATGGTAGGCATGGATGCTTGGTGGAAGCCACTGATCCTGCAAAATCCGGGCTTGGTCGATGCTTGTGTGGATACAAGGAGAGACATCACCGCTCATGGAGATCACAGGCAAAACAAAACGACTTTCATTGAGTATTAGATGCTATCTGCATGATGATTTGCCCTTACGGCCGAGCGTCCAGTCCCCCAATAAGACGACTGTCGCGGGTATCGGAACACAAGGAGCTGGGTATTGAACGAAATACAGGGAGCGCAGCATGGTATCTGGTATCAGTCTAGTCCACGCCCTCACATAACACACAAAAGGAAAGAACAGAACGGGGTATTGCCAATCTGGTAATGAGCGAGTGACCAATGCAATGAGCCTAGTATGCCGTGAATGAAAATGATGTTGTCCGAGGGGATTCGTAATGGAGAACGCAGTCTGATGGATCAACGGGGTCGGTCGAGGGCTTAGGCGGCAGCGGACACTGGGGTCTGCTCGTGCGGTTGATTGATGGCATTGGAACCAACTTCGCCCTCCGACAAAACGGGCTTCTCCTCGGCTGCGCTGGGAAGCGTTGAGGCAGCAGCAGGCGTTTCTTTGGGTAGAGGGATGTCTGCCGCCTCTCTAGGGGCCGAGCTGCTGCCCTTCTGGGCCCGGCTCGCCTTTCGAAGGAGACCACCAAGTCCGCCCGAAGCTTGCTTCTTGCCCTCGCCATCGGTCAATTCATCGCCGGATGTTGTGCCCGTTCTTCGCTCTTTCTTGTTGCCCAAGGTGTTGAAGAAGGAGGAGCGACGCCTGTCGGTCGTTCCAGTGCTTGCGGCACCAGGTCTGGTCGGCTCAGTCGCTGTGGCAGAAGTCCCGTTGGCCATGGTCCCTGTAACAGGCTCAATTGGAGGCTGTGTCATAGGCGTGTCGAGCTGTGTTGCAGTGGATGGAATCGTTGCAGACTCATCTTTAACTGGCACTGCAGGAGTAGTCTCCGTCGCGGCGGGGCTCGCTGCCTCCTTCTTGCCGAACAGACCGCCGAAGATTGAAGCACGCTTGTTTGGCTTCGGAAGGGTCTCACGAGCAGCTGGGGTGGTAGCGATCTCGGGGACAACAGCGCCAGTGGACTCGGCACCGGTAGCCACCGGTGAGATATCATCGACCGCAGTGGATTTCGCTCCAGCAGGAAGGACTGGCTCGCCAACGACACGAGCAGCTGCATATTTTAGCAATGTTTGTAAATGTAGGAAGCTAGGTCACTCACCGACAGCATGAGCGTTGAAACCTGGTGTCAACCCAGTGCTCAAGGGTTCACCGACTTTCTCGAGCATCTTCTCCTCTTTAGCTTCGTCTTTCATTTCCTTCTTCTCCGCCTTCAACACAGCCTTTTCCTCTTTATGTTCGAGTTTTTCCTCATTCTTGACCTCCTTCTTGATGGCCTTGTCTTCAGCTTTCTCCTCTTTCTTCTCCTCTTTCTCCTCTTTCTTCATCTCTTTCTTAGCATCATGGTCCTCCTTCTTGGCTAAAAGATTCCCGAAGAGACTACTACGCTTGTTACGAGACTGGGAGCGGCTTTTCTTTGTCTTCTCATCCTCATCAGATGGAGATCCGAAGCGAGTTGCTGCAGCGCCAATAGCAGCTCCGCCAACGGCAGCCTCGCCCACATGGTTGCCAGTGCCGGTCCTAGAGGTATGGTCCACGGTCGTCTTGGGGGTGCTCTCGGCAACCACGCCAGAAGGTGTGGTCGTATTCGTGTCGGCCAATGCAGGATTGGTGCTGTCGGCCTTCGTGCCTACCTTGCGCTCACGAGACTTGCTAGCCTTCTTCCCTGGCCTAGACAGGGATCTCGATGTACCAGCGGTGGCGGCAGCTGCGGGGATGCCTAGAGTGATAACATGAGCATTCGTAGCATATGGGGAGAAAAGCGTCATAGATAAGACCCACCATAGCTTTCGAGAGCGCTCTTATAGCTCGGGCTACTGATAATGCCCTGATGCGAATTCTTGGCTTCAGCTGCCTTAGTCTCCAGGGCGACAATCCAGGCATCTTTCTCTGCTTTGGTCACGGCTTGAAAATTGTGCTTATGGTCATGTAGACTGAAGCCAAAGTCATTGAAGTTACCCTTCACCACGTCGGTTATATCACCCTATAATAGAGATAGTATGTCAGCATGTGTTTAGTGACGCGTGAAATGGTATAATATCTTACCAAGTTGAAGATTCCTTGCGGATGGTCCTTGTCCTCGGCACGCTTGGCGAAAAAGAGTAGACCCTTCCCTGTCTGTTGTGCGTGTGCGGCGTTGGGATGGGCAATCTCCTTGGACTTCTCGTTCCCGAGGTACGCAGCAAGGTGCTTGTGCTCTAGCGGGGCGTCACTGAACCAGAAGTACTTCTTTGTGAAGATGAGGCCCCTAGCAAGAGAGCTCTATATTAGCAAAGGTATTATCGATAAGCAAGAGCATAGAACTCACTTAAGACCAGGTCCCTTATAATTCAAGACACCCTCGTTGATGGGGTGAGACTCAACCATCACCTCACCGTTGTCTAGTTTCTCCTCCTTTGTGACGTTTGTGATATTAGGACCTGTAGGTGCGGCAGCAAGTGTGCCATCAGTGATTCCGGACTGGCCGAGTTCTGGTCGGCTCTCAGGTGACAATTCTGAAGTCTCCTGAGCCCGGATGGGGTCGGCGGAAGCATCGGTGGCACTCGTCACAGCAGCATTGTGCTCAGAGGCTGGGACTACCGCAGGAGTGTGCTGCATAGGTTGCTCAACTGCAGACATAGTGCTGACAGGTTGATTTAATCGTGGAGGAATCAAAGTGACGGCTGCCCCTAAGATGTTCAGTGCGCGTCCTCTGTTTACAATGAACGGAGCTTGTGTAGGTGAGGAATAACAAGGTGAACAGCAGTACCTCTGGGATACGATGTCTGAGTAAAGAGAATGTGTGGTAGCAAAGCAGATGCACCTGTGATGTAGCTGAAAGGAATTGTTTACACAAAAGATGGATGGGAAACTTTCTTCACGAACTAATAGCGGGAATTGGCGCTAGGACGAAGTAAGGACTAGCAATATCAATTAGATTGTGAACAATCTCCGATTCCCCTTGCTGGTTGGCAGTCCCAATACTGGTTATCAGCTAACACTATTGATTTCTTGATACATTGCAATCGAAACAGGCCAAAAGTACACTTGCTTCGTCGCAATCAGATATGACAGCGCTTAGACTGACTGAGGTTAGAACAATATCAAGGGACTGCCGAGTCCCATGACCAGCTTATCGTGCATATACATAGTAGATTTCTGACATGCATGGACGCGGTGCGCATGTGCCATGTTCCTCCCGCCACACGATTTCCCAGTAATTATCTTCCTCGAGTCTAGTTTGTCGTATTCGGCAGACTACCTTAGCCATCGCATTGACTAGTGGGACGATGCAGATACGCTGTTGCGTCGGTTGTTCCATGCTACACTAGCAACTTTGATCTTTTTGATACATCGCATTTCTCCTCGAGAGAAGCGCTGGCTATACGTAGCCATAGAGCACCTCCTCTCTTACCAGACCCCAAGATCCTTATATCTACGGCTACATAACGCAGACCCCAGCCAAACACTCATCCACATTGCTTTTCCATTTACTCCTAACTCCATCGCTATGTAATAACCAAAGTCTGGTCCTTACCAATACCCTATCAGTAAATTTGTACAGTGGAGATCGTTCTCAAACGGGTCGTCCTTCGTCTCTCACCCACTCGTCAGCAGCATATACCTGAAATCACGTTAGTGAAGATCTGTAACCAGGTCTCCGGACTTACTTTGTGACTGCATCCATTCTCTCACTGGTAAGCTTCAGACTTATCTTGAGCAATTCAGTTGCGACATCCGGCTGCTTGCTTTGCATGTCTTCCCAGTTTTGAGCATCCAACACCCACGTCACACAGTCTGCGTCTGCAGTTGTTGTCGCTGTCCTTTTCGTGTCGGAGAAAAAGGGAAGCTCCCCGCAAGTCGTGCCCGCGACAATAAGCTCCGAATATTTGCCTTGTGGGTACTCATATCTTGCCTTCAGCGTACCGGTTTCGAGTAGATAGAAGCCATCAGGGTCGTCTCCTGTTTCATAAAGTATCGTGCCGGCGGCATATTGTTTGCGGATGAAGAAGGGCACTATCCGTTCCCAGTATCCATCAGGCTTTTCAGAGACAGAGGAAAATGTCTGTAGGATCAACCGAAGAGGTTGTACGTGATCTTGCCATCTTGAGGGTGGTGCGGGGTCCTGTTGGCTTAGTGTAGTGATGGCGACCTGGTGTAGATGATGCATTCGCGGAGAGTTGTACAGGGTCTTTGAAGCCAAGGACGTGTTTGCCTGCTCAGACTTTGGAACTTCTACAAAAATGTCAGCCAAGCCCTTGTTAAATCCCAGTCAAAAACAGGCATACCAAGGAAGGTAGGGCCCGATTCAGACTCGACCTTTGGGTTCTGTTCATGATAGAAAGGTTTCAGAAGCTGATTCTCACAAAACTCCAAAGCTATATTTAAGCTCTGAAAGTATTTGATACCATCATCCCTGTCGAACAACCCAGCGCTACATAAGGGTCTACCGACCTGGCTGTCCAAGGATGACACACCGCAAATGACAAGCTGGACATCGCGTTTGTTCAGCACCCTATGGACGCGGGCGAAGGTCTCGGATGCAGAGAAATCGACGCCATCGACATTGTATAGGTCTAACACCAGATACCGAATAGGTTTATCCTGCCGAAAAGATTCGTCCACTACCGCTCGTGTTTGTTTTTCGACGTCCACAATAGTACCAAAGAAAATGAATCCTGCTAGTTTCATAACATAGATCTGTTTCCCGGCTTCTTCCAAGAACCGATGCTGAATTGGATGCCTGCGAACAGTCGAATTGGCAATACCGCCGTAAAGTTTCCCTCGAACAGCAGAAATCCGCGCTGTTTGAACAACGAAGCTAACGCAAGCCAAAACAATTCCAGCTAATATTCCGTACACAAAGTCCCAAGCACCCATGATTACAATTATGATAATAACCTGCGAGCAATAAGCTTCAAATCTCATTGTGGAAAGTCGCACTCCAGCTTACAGTGAGAAATTCAAGGCCATTAGTCTTCCCCCAAGTCCCAAATAAAGCTTCTTTGAGTAGCTCGAAGCCCAGGAAATATATTAGGGATCCTACCACCATGATAGGAATAATGCCAAGAATACCCTGCGCAGCCGTCATGACAGTGAATGTAGCGGCTGCTAATAGTACCCCAGCCGCTCGACTATCGCCTCCACTCCGCATAAACAGAACAGTGTTTGCGAATACCAGGTAGTTCTGAATTCGCATCAGTACTAGCTTTTTCCCACAGTGACTATTCTCACTGACCTGGATACTCCCACAGAGACCCGAGAGGAGATTGGAGATACCGTGCGCCATAAGTTCCCGGTCAAGATTGAGATCATCGTCTCCAGTTTGCATGGCCAAAGCCGGAATATTGATGGGGACGTGTAAAATGGCAAAGAATGTCAAAGCAAGCATAGCAGGAACAGTAGCCCCAATGGCTTTCCAGTCCATGATCCCGAACTTATAAAGTGTGTAAAAGTGGTACCATGGGACGCCAGCTTCCGGTGGCTCGAAAACCCAGCCCTTCGCTCGAAGGTCCGGCACCTTGAGCTCTGGTATGGCGGCAATGAAGAACCAGAAAATGGCAATGATGGACAGAAAGTAAACCGAGTCTGTTAAAGGATGTTTCACCCGATATTTCACGACGAAGAGTAGAAGCGCCAGGACCAAGGGTATGAGCCACAAGGCAAGTGTATCGGCCCGTATCAGGTGTTGCAGAGTTGATGAGTCAAGATGTAGCTTGCCTGGTAGCCTTGCAGACACCTCTAAGCCAGTCGCTACGAGGAACCATCCAACACCACCAACACAGCCTACAAGAATATGTTGCGGAAAAAATCCGATCAACGATCCGAGTTTGCATCTGCCTAGGACTAGGAATGTGAGCCCTGTGAAAACGGTGCTTATTGTATAGGCCATAATGACGGTGGCACGGATTATGTACTTGTGATGTTCTTTGTCCCGACCTACATGATTAACGATGGTGTATGCAATCTTGTGGAAGAACGGAACAACTTCAATCTATACATTATTAGCAGCTACCTCGGGTCACTTTCCATAATGCTCACCATCTCGGATCCTACGGCGCCTTTGAAGCCACTACCGCCAAGCGAGTATGTCAGCTGCGACACGATACAACTGACATAGAACATGGCTATTCCATCGGGGCCAAGGTCTTCGAAGATTGCATCGCCAAGGGGGAACAGAATCATCCCTACATCTTGTCAGCCAGTCGGAGGTATATTCAGATTCCATATTACCGTAGGATAGGGCATCGAGGACGTTGAGCAATAGCCCAAGTATGACTGGAGGCAGAAGGTTAGCAGGCTGACGGATGCCATACTTCCATAAATCATGCCTATTCCAGCTCCTGGGAGACCTTAAGCCTCTCGCTGCATTGGAGATACCTCCCATGGCTTGCTGGACGATAACATTTCCTTTGCTCGTCTGCGCCTCATCGTATATTTTTTGACTTTCAATGTCTTTGATGGAGCCATAGGCTGTTCGCTTTACCAGCAGTCCCGTCAATTCACCTGGCTGAGAGATGATCCCTTTACGGACAGTGACAGGATGAGACGTCGCAGTAACATCAAGTTCTTCTGAACCATCGGTATCACAGCTCTCCTCTTCCGTTGGGAGATAATTCTTCATCAATTCAGTCAAAGCGGATTCGCGGTGGGATTGCTGAGACGAGTGTAAGCTATATGGGGTTAAAAGCTCTGAGACCTCCTCAATAGGATCAGGCCTGGATGATCCATTTGACCTGCGATGAGCGAGATTGCCTTGCTCTAGCTGGCCTTCGAAGTATCCGTCGCCCCTCCTACGTACGATTGACGAGGTATGATGCCGTGCAGGCGAGTGCTCGCTCCGACTGGAAGCTAATTCGGATAACGCTAGCGAAGCAAGTTCAGCAGTGTCTTCTCGTACACTTTGAGAGGCACTACGCGATATATCGACGGGACCTATGGATCGTAAGCACATGGTGGTGGATGATGATCGGCCATATGACGGACCATGATGTGGCTCTTGAAGCGGGTGTTGGAAATAGGATCTGGCAGGTGTCTTCTGGTTCATCGACGAAGAAAACGACATTCTTGACAACGAAGCTTCCGTTCGGTGTCGAAGCCAGCCACTGTGACGATCTTCAGTCTCTTGCTGGCTCCAATCTTGCCCAACATCGATTTGTGACCGCACATGTTCCAGGCCACGAACTCGAGCCAATTGTGAACCGCTCCTAGCTTCCCCGTCAATGCTGGGCTGACTGCCTCCCATATCAATTCCCCTACAGGCTACCCAGCCTATCCTTGGGCCGAAGCAGCCCAGCAGATACGGTACGCTCAAGTATACATATTGAATGACGAGAAGAGCAGCTGCATGGCGTTACAGCGAGCGAGTCATTGGAATCAGGCAAAGCAAAACCTGTACAGAGGAAGTGATAGGTCCAGAAAGCCAAAGGAGTGTGAAGAGAAAATGAAAGTAGCAGACATTGGGGAACCGTACCATAATTTCTGCTTGGTGGGGCGTTTGACTCAGCTGGATCAGGTTAGATCCGGATAGAAATGCATCGGCGAACGTTTGACACTGTTGACAGATGCGGGGGAGGCGCAACTTGGCTACCGACAGGTCCATACCAGGACTGAGATCTTGCGCACAATAGTTATACAATATCATTATAAAATCTGTGATCTATGCACATAGTGCGCCCATATACGCCATCACACGGTCAGTGACTACAAAATACGGTCAGCAGTCATCGAATGTGATGTCTAAACGCCTACGGAGGATGTGGAAGTCCTGACTGTACACGTCCATGTTTGGGAAAGCCTCCACAACGCTGCGTTGACATCGAAGATGAATTTGTTCTGCAGACCGGATTGGTTGGACGAAATCAAACTGTTCCTCTTTAATATACATAACCCTAAAGTCCCGTAAGGTGAACCCCGCACAACGTTGCACGAGAGGCCATGCTTGATTTATGAACCACTCCTTCGACGGAGACAAAAGCATCACGCGTCAGCTCGGCACTTCGATGAAGGCAGCCTGGGCGTAGGTATCTTCCAAGTTCGGCTCGACTATCAGCTTTTTCATCTTAAGCTTGGAAGTCTCCTTGCCCCGATGTCGGCCTTCAGATGGAATTCACACCCACTTGGGCTTTGTCACAGGACAATGCCTCCTATTGAATTTCTCACCCATTTCATCCTCCCGAACACGGACATTCCACTGGGATATCCGCAGATCGATGCCGAGTCGTCCATTGGGAGTAAGATCAACCTCATTGCTAGTGAGGAAGTTGGACAACATGTGCTCTGACGTGACTCCACTCTGGGTCTACTATGAGCGAGCTTAGGATGTGTATGCTGGTTTTTCGAATTTCGATCGGATGCTTCGACAAGAACTAGGGTACGCTGGCGTCGTACATGATAATGTTGGTGTTGTGGCGAACTTGTCAAGTACTCAGCTTCTGCAAATATCCCTGAGCGATCAACCGTTCCACATCCCCTTGCCTGACATAGAATTGGCTGTTTTTCGTCAATGTGATGGCCCTGCCGTAATGATTTAGCCGATTGTTCCACCAGAGAGGCCATATAATACATCCATACCCATACTCTGTTTGAATCTCCCCAGCATCTTTCAGCACCCTTACATCGATGAAAAGGTCTTTGGGCGGCTCCAGGCTTCCCGTCAGATCAATATCTGTCCATTGCCCCTTATACGCGGCCAGCATGTCTCCATACTGCCTCACATATTCCTCCTCTTCCGGGCTCAGTGAGCTTTGGTTCCCAGCCTCACTTGCCATGCCATATCCCTCTGCATTTCCCTGTCTGCCTCCCTCTTGCTGCTCTATGTCCAAGACGTCTTTCCCGCTCCAGCACATTGCTTCAAGCTTGCCTGAGCGCACACGGTGGTAAGCTAGTAGACAACGTTTAGTTCGGCGCATGCAGAGGTGGTTGACGAGGATGGAGCATGCGGTGGCCGGTTCGGCAGAGGGGTTGAAGGATCCAGAAAAGGGGGCGAGGATATTCGAAACGTCTTTGTCTAGGTCGCGAACCTCTCGTGTCAAAGCGCGGATTATCTCAACCTGGTAGGGCGGGAGATGAGTGAGTGCTTGTGTCCTTTTCGCATGCTGGACCTAAGGATGGTGATCGTCGTTGTGAGGACTGTGTACTTGGCCATGCGTTCCCAACTTACAAGCTTGTAGCCCAGATCGCCATACATTGGCCGGGATACTGCCCTCTACGCCTCTAGCCTCACTAATACTTGTTCTAAAGGAATCCTTCTACACAAATCCCCTGACTACTGTATTAATTATTCTACCGGGGGTGCCAAGACCTCGGGCCTTCCTTCCCCCGAAAGCGAAATCCATGTGTACCGAGGACACGATTCCATTTTATTGCAATTAGAATCGTAGTTCAAGTCCATTGTTGTGATCATCGATGACGGCGGCGAATAGCTTCATAAACCCTCAATGGACCATAGTCAGACGAATCGCATGACCACAGGGAAGTTAAAATCAGACAACAACGGGAGCAACTGCCTGCCTTTCCGTCTCAAGTTGACCTACGCAATTGACGGCAAGATCTCGATGTGGTCATGCCTAGGTGAGAATTACGAGTCAGACAGATACCACCCAGGCGGTGGCGAGAGCAATTGACATCGTGACTTGCCCACAAATAAGCAAGAAGAAAAGAATTCTTGAGCACTAATTGCAACAAATAGGGCGCTTCTAGATGCAACAGAGTTATGAAAGACAATTTGAGTCTGGACTCATGTTACCAACGATGCATCTTAAAAGCAGAAAAACAACAGGGTATCTCTCCCTCCCACCTATATATTTCACCCAAAGCAATTGATCCAAGACTCCCGTAGCAAACCACGCCCAATGTAAGTGACCTTTCTTTTACTATCGATCCTTATTCTGATCCCACCATTCATCAGAGCCCATGTCAGCACCTCCAAGTTCATCCTCAAAATCGTTCAATCCCAGTGAGTAGTGTTCAAGTGGGAACCCTGCTGAGTGGGGCGCAGATGACACTTCCTCGGCTTTTACGGGGTGGCCGTCATCAAGGGACACTTTGTGTTGGTCCTGGTCGTAGTTGGCTAACATCGGATCCAGTTGACTAGGTATAGACACTGCACTCATGGGCAGCCCACCGTTGTCACCTTGAAGTTCGTGGTGGTAGGCTCCCGGAATACCAATGACAGGTGCGCCTGGTTGGTGGTAACCAGCTGGCAGGTCTGGTGGCTGCACGAAAACATCCTCGACATAACCATGGCCAGCATATCTTTGACCTGCCGTCTGATAGTACTGAGCTCCACCTAGCTGATTCAGACCGGTGGGTAGTGGCTTTCCAGGATTCACCATCTGGTGCGATGACGGGTTGTACATTATTGGAGCGTCATACTCATCGAGTGATGTACCACTGGGCGTATAGCTGCTCTCACGATAAGATGACCTCGCTTTCTTGGACTTAAGTGGACGACTAGACGCCCTTGGGTTGTACGCATAGTCTGATTCAAGGTCACTTTCCTCTTCCTCTGAATCTTCACCCCTTCCTTTACGTTTGCGAGCCGCAGATTTGTTTGTCTGCGGCTGAAATTTGTAGTCTGGAAATGCTTTCGCATGATTTTCTCTTTCAAGTTTGGCCCACGCATCATACTGTTTGCGGATCTCAGGGGGCTCCATTGCCCAGCTCTCGCCCGCGAGAGACGACACAATCTGATGATTCGCAGACTTTTGAAAGTTTCTGGCTCTGTCAGCGTACGCGGACCGGTACAGTATAAATGAATTCGATGGACGTTTCACGAATTGATCTTTTTCTGCTTCTTCTCGTCTCACGTCCAAAGACCTATTCACCCAGGCTTCCGTGTCCTTGACTGGAATGTTTTCCATATCTTTCGTTAGCTCGCTTAACGGTCCGCTAAGTGTCTTCGGCCTTGCACCCTTAGCAGCTTTCCTTTTGGGCTTCGGCGAACTGTGGCGAGAACTCGTGTCGGTTGCCAATCGACTTTGCCTTACCGCTCGCCTTGACGGTTCTTGATCGGATTTCATGGGAGGAGGAGTGGCACTGTAGAATGCGGGATTCGGATAAAACTATGCAGAGTCAATCGCCGTTTCAAAGGATGTATGCGGTCAGAATTCACCTGCTGCTGCTGCGGCTGTGAAAGAGGATGGCCGTGGTATGGACCGCCATGGTAAGGATTCACGACTGGTTGACCATATCCATTCTCGTACCCGTCAGTACCAAAAGTTGATTGTGGGGAAGACAAGCTGACTCACGTATTGCACCTCCTCAAGTAGGTTGCCGTGGTCATTATACACAAATCGTTTCTCGCCATATTGATCAAGGTACCATTGACCCTCCAACTCTGGCTCTGGATTATTGTACAATGCCGTCGACCTAGACTGCGTGTATGGACTGTTCCCTAAAAGGTGTGATCCCGATAGGGGTTGGCTTCCAGCATTGTGTTGTAGCAATTGATGGAAGTCATCGTGCAGCTCGGTGCCATCGACGTCTGGAGGTGTAGGAGGCGCCATCTTCCCAAATGACATGATCGTCTTGTGCCAGCCTAGAAAAAAAGCTTTAATGCTGACGCTGCTATGACCGGTAAGGTCCGAAGATTGGTCGCCGAGGTGTGTGGCTTTGTTGACCGTATGTTGCTGACAGGCAGAATTGTCTGTTGGAGTGAGGTCAATGCGAGGACCTCAATGACCAGAGGTTCTGTCCTTTTGTCCCTTGGATCGTGGTCTTGTAGCCTTGGACTTTGTTGCTGATTAGTTGTGTATTTGGTCACCGCGCTTACCCACTGGCTTCTAGAAGACTACGAGGGTATGCCCATCTGACACGATTCCAGAGCCAGGCTTCCAAAAGAGAAAAAGGAGGGGCTGGCGAGGTAGCAGTCTCCTCATGAAGTGACCATGGAGCGACTGCGCCTAATGCAGCGACTTAGATTTGGTCTCACCTCCAACGATTTCCGATTGCGGAACCAGGAAGCTGCAGCTCCAGGCGCCAGCAAGACCTGCAAAAGGGATTCTGGAAGGTGTATTTTCCTAAAACGGCGATGTTTTCTATACACCAATCTCTTTGTCTGATGCACCGCTGCTGGATTGCAGCAGAGAGAACGCAGTTACCGTCCTTGCTGGCTTGAGTGGCATTTCTTTGTTCTTCAGCAAACTGTGCGTCGCAAAGATGGCGAAGGTCTGAGGTATACACTCAGTACGTTCAGATTGCATATTGCACTGCTGCCCAGAACACAGCCTTCCTGATCATCTACGACATTATCATGACCCAATCTGGGACCAATCATCCTTCACCTCAAGACATATAGAAAAGAGATCAGGAGCCAAAGCATGAAATCGACATCATCCAATCACCGCATTCAGCGGTGAGTACTTTGGTACTTTCTTTGGGGTTGGGAGTGACCCAGAACGGAGTCCTACTCTACTAGTGCTGCGCTAGCCGCACAGAGAAGACTCACGCTGGGGCTCACCCCTACGACAAGCCCCATAGTGTGCAGAGGGAAGACGAGAAAGGCTAAGAAGCGCTTTCTCATGTCTCCTATACCAGAATGCAAACGCCTGTGATACTGTTGGGATTACATCCTGGGTGATTTTGACGCATCCACAGTCTATCAATCTGAAGTATATATGGATTGGTCCTGTGCTCGAAGGGTGCACATTCCTAGCGTCTTGATGCATATAACAGCGCTGCTCATCGACGCGGCTGTCACAGGAGATCTAAAGTCTGAAAGCAGGTAAGGAATATCTCCGATACGCTGAGCAAGCCGCCCTACGAGTGGGTATTGCCGCTAATGCAGATATGCGAACTAAGACAGGGTCCAAGGCGGATAACAGCAGATTAGGTCTAGACGTTCAAGGATGGTGCAGGTATATATGGACGTCCAATGCTCACTACGGACGTCCAATGTTCACTATGGACCACCATGACGGTCTCACGCGAGCTTCTGACTCGAGGCCAGGCTCGAATGTACGACGTCCTTACGCCAATGTGGTGTCGAGTTCGTCGATTCCAAATAAGAAGCTGGGATTGTCCCGGGCAGCTGATTGATCGGACAGACAGATCATGTTAGCTTGATAGCCCACGAGAACCCGTTACCAGCTTTTGGACGTGGCTCGGGCCTCTAGATCCCCACCATTGGGCAAGGCGAATCCGGCAAAACTTTACCCTACCAACGGGGATTCCGCCTGGAATGTGAGCAGCCACGCTAGGCCAAAGACGTTGACCTTGCCTTTGAAAGCCTTTTGCCTCGGATCATACCTTACGGCGTGACAATAAAATGCGTTCATGTAAAATTCGACTTGCTTGTTCGCAAGATCTTCCTGCCGCCCTTCGCTTCGACTTTTCCATATTATATTTTCTACGGACAAGGAGCTTGATTCGTACGGAGATCTTCAGCCACGACTCCCAGAACCATGGTTTCCTCCGCCTCAAAGTGAATTGCACGGATCATAACACTGGGAATTAGCGGATATGTTCCGTCTTCCTACTCAATGCTACATCCACGGCATACAGATTGTGGTTCTTGTTGATGGTAACCCAACAGCGTTGAATCAGAGCGAAAGACTGTCGCGGCTTGCTCGTATTCGACATGGCTCAATTGCAAGGCCTCTTGCTCTTTCAATGTGGCTGTAACGCAAAGCTCGTTGCATCAATTGGGAGTGGGAATAATCTGAGGCTGAATGGTCTTGGATGTGATATGAAATGGGAAGTCCCATGTTGCACAATATGAATCATTTCAGAAAGGGCATGTCGAGTCATCAACTATCACTGATCACAATCGCTTATGGTTGTAAGAATATAAAATGGAGTTGGTCAAGGGACTGGCATTAGGTACTTAGGTTATTTATCGATACCTTATTTGAACAATCTAGATGTAGTTGCAGCATCCTAGTCCTGCTCCCATGATCAAATTTAGCAACTATCACAGTGTAATTTCCGGACGGCCAGGCCGATAGTTCTAGTAATTTAGCTATCTATATTCTATAGATGAGGAAGTGTTCTCATACATGAGAAATTATGAGCAAGGGAGGCTGATGTAGTTATACCCTAGGTAAATCTACTTATGAGAACAATGCCTTAGGTAGATCTAGATGTCTTGGCGGTCTACTGATTAGAGTTGTAGTTGTAGTCAACCGTAGGATACACTTCAAGACTCAAACAATGTGGGCGCCCTTCCTACAGATTTGATTCCATTACCACTTTTCTCGTTCAACCTTTACAGAAGTGACATACTGGACTGCGAGCCAAATACCAGTCGACTACAAGTGCACGCCATAGCCAATCAGCACATACCAGAGTCAAGCTTCTCCAGGGCTGAATCTGTTGAAGTGCCATCCTGCACCTCCTTCGTCTACTCAGCCTTGATCCACCATTTCTTCACAACGCAATCCGAAGCTTGAGGCACACGAGCATCTTTCAAGGCGGTATTGGAGACCAACCATAAGAGTCCTACAAGAGGGTTCGGCCATCGTGCTTCAAGATGGCCGCTCAAGCTGCTTTGATCGCGGAGACCATCGCTAGCATGAACCAGGCTCTTGCCCGATATCAAGACGGTAAGTCTTTCCTACGACGGCATCATGACATACGCGAAACTCACCCTCTGCTCACCGCAGCCTCCGATTCAGACGAACAATATATGCAACCTTCGAACCGTGGGAACAAGCTCAAGCGCAAGGTGCATAATATAGAAGACAGGCACTCGGGCCGATCAAGAGGGCTCAAAAGACATAAAAGGGTGAGTTATCCAATCCTACCTATAACAGTGATGAACACACTGACGCAAACCTACTAGGGTGTTGAGCACGCCGGCTATTACAGGGACATACTGCGACCCAACCCCAAGCGTTACGACGAGGATGGAGACGAACTTGCCGATAGCGACGTAGACGAAGACGCTGATGCACGAGCTGCAGAAGAGAACCCATATGCTGAGATCCAACTAGAAAGTGAGATTCATTGTCCATAGTCCACCTGCCTTCCTACCTAACGGAGTCATCGTTAGATTTACTCATGCCCTTGACGTCTCCGGCAAGGCTTCCAAAGCACCCTTCATCATCTATCGCATATACCTCACCCATTTTGACCAATATGGCACAGCACGCCTGTGAGATGGTACAGCGTGAGAGGAAGACTTTGGCCAGTGCCAAGCGTTTGATGACGAAGCTACGAGGAGATGAGACATGGGTTCCTTGTGAGCTTATGTGTTCTCCAAAGGACGAGGCAATATTCGGTACAGAGAAGCTGTACAATAGTCTCGCTTCAAAGAGAACGGTCCCCGGGTCTAATGGAGTCGCAGCGCGGAGCCTCGTCAACGGGAGTGATGCTAGCTTGTCAGGCTCTCCTAAAAGTTCTCCAAGCAGAACGGAGCTTGGGTCTGCTAGTGAGACCATTACCGGAACTCACGAAGATTCTGCTATAGAGGTCACCGTTAATGTTTCGAAAGCAAATAACAATGAGACCGTGCGTTCGGAAGAGCCCTTAGTGATAAGACGGATGGGAACGGAAGATAGAGAGGCAATCGAAGCATCTGATATAGGAATGCTAGACGGCAATATATTAGGAAAGGTTCCCTCAGAAGAGATGTCAGAGATCCCAGAGCCCACAAACCAAGCTCTTGATGGCGAAGGAGAGATACTTAAACCCACGATTTCATTCATGACGGAACGTCGATCAATAGTTCATGTGGAACCAGACATCAAAGAGTTCGCAGTCAAGGGCGAGGACGTCAACGGCGATGCAGCTCTATCCCCAACACCGAATGATGGCAGTATTGGACATGGTCCTGAACTCGAAATAGCTGCTGACAGTGAAACGATGGACCGTATTGAGAATCTGGATGCAGAAGAACCTGCAGAAGAGGTAGCGATGGACGGCATCGAAGAGGAAAATGCAATCAAACCTGAACCCCGTCGTATGCGAACGCGAGCGCAAGCTCATGCAGCTTCGGAGCCAACAGCATCCTCACGTACCGAGTCTCCAGACTCAATTCCTCCCGAGGTCCACCCCCTTTTCAAGATACCAGAAAAAGCGACTCCAGATAAAGACTTTGGCCTTCCGCCCGACGAGGCCGAAGAGACACGTCGTCTACTCACCATGTACGTACAGAAGCAGGAGGAGGTCTGTCGTGGCGCAGGAAAGCTGTACGGAGATTTACTGCGGGCAGATCGGCAGAGGGGCACGGTCTTCAGATGGTGCAAGGCAGAAGGTCACGTGGGTGAGATGAGTGATGGTGAGGATTGGTATGACAAGGAAGAATGGGGTTTGGAAGAGGACCTCGAGAAGGGACACAACGATGAGGAAGGGGACAACAGCGCGATTCAAGGAAGAAAGCCGAGGAGACGGGCATGAGCAATGAACCCTAGAGGACATGTGCTATGCTATATGAGACTCTAAAAGACTCATGAGAACAGCAGTACCCGAGAAATGATCGTTGTATTAATGTATCGTATCATAATCTACGACCTCGGTGCCGCTTCAAAAAAACTGCACTCCGACGTCATCGCGCCAAGACGAAGCCTGAAAATCACAACGCGCGAATCGATAGACCACCAACTGCTGTACGCAACATCTTGTCCCAACTGGACTTTCCAGATTGCCCAAGATGTATCAAATAGCTGGCATTCCGATTGACTTTTCTCAAAAATCCCTACTCTGTAAGTCATCAATTGCCAATCACCCATACCAGACTGCTAAACCTCCCTCCCAGATTCCGCCCTGGCCATCGCATTCAACCCCACATTCTGGAAGTAAGTCGACCGACCCCTTCCCCCATTGTATATCCCTTCCAATAACAACAACAACAAAAACCAATACCCTCCTACTAACATAATCCGCCCAGCATCGTCGCCCGCAGCGGTACCCGACCCCTTCGAACAACCCCCCCGCACCAAGAGGAAGACGCCCACTAACACCCACCGACCAAACCGCAGAATACCACAACAAAACCCTCACCCGCCTCTTCAACGGCAACTCCCTCCGAGCCTGCTACGCCCTCGCCCTCACAATCTTCTCCCTCGGTCTCTTCCGCGATGCCCTGTACCTCCCCCCCCCTCCCAATCCCCACCCCCCAACTAACCCCCTCCACCCCAACAGCTACGAACGCGCCCTCCGCCACCAACCCCTCCACCCCCTCTTCCACCACCCCGACCTCGCCTACCTCCTCCTCATAACCGGCAACACCCTAGTCCTAGCCTCCTACCACGCCCTCGGCATAACAGGCACCTTCCTCGGCGACTACTTCGGCATCCTCATGGATGCACCTGTGACGCGGTTCCCGTTTAGCGTGACGAGCGCGCCGATGTATTGGGGGAGCACGATGAGTTTTTTGGGGACGGCGCTGCTTTATGGGAGGCCGGCGGGGGTGCTGTTGAGTTTGGAGGTGGCGGGGGTTTATGCGGTGGCGTTGCGGTTTGAGGATCCGTTTACGGGGATGATTTATCGGAAGAGGGGGGAGGGGGAGGGGAAGAAGGTGATGTGATGGGATGGGATGCGTGTTGGGTTTGGGGTGGGGGCGGTGGCTGGGGGTGGTGATGGGGTTTGAGGGGAAAGGGGAATGGTCGATTCAACATTGACCAGGTCGAAAATGTGGTTTATTTATGCGTTGCGTTATATACCATGCATGGCGGTGATCTCGCATATTCTTCAAAATGAGCGACGCATTATATTTACAACATAGATACATCGCTCGCTTGAACTACACCCCCAGTTCTACTTATGAAACAGCGCTTCGAATCAATTGCGAATCCATACGCAACAGAGTGATGGATCTCCCTCCTCGATGCTGAAGGGTCTCGATCATGGTATGGACACCATAGCCTCAACAAAATACGTCGACAACCGAATAGAACTAAGGGTCTTCGAACGGCAGACAACAGTCGCCGTTGAACGTAGCACCGTAGTCAACTACCCCGGAACGTCAAAAAACCACAATTCCCCTCTCACTATCCACTTAGATTGCTATTCTACATGTCGATGACTATCCCTCTCCATCATAACCCTTCCCCAAAATACAAAAACCGCACTCCCACACTCCAACCCCCCTATCAAAATATCAAAATATCAACAGCACAGCACTACCACACCCCTCCCCATCAACAACTACATCCCAACAAAACATCCACACAACCGCCATACTTCCATAACAACACGTAGTCACGCCCTGTACAGCATATTTCCGTAGTACAACATCATGATGACGCATATCTCGACTTTTCACTAGAATACGTGTGAGGAAGCGTTAGGTATTTTAGAGCAATGGTTGGATACGATAGCATATCAGGACACTGTAGAATATGCTCATGACTGGTAGGAATTTTGGTAGATGGATTTTTTGTATCGAGTGGAACTTTTGTAGAGGATTGGAGGAGAGATGGGTAGGGATTCCCCTTTTTTGAAATCGGCGTTGGAGGGTTTGGTTTTGGGGGGTGAGGTAGAAGTTCTGGTTGGCTGGTTGGCGGGTGGGTGTTTGTAAAGGGAGGAGAGTCTTTTATTCGAGTTACTATTTTCGCTGTCTGGTATTTATCGTTCTGGAGCTGGTGGTGGTACCGATTGATGAGGTTGTGCTGTTGGTCTTGGAGGATGGGGTTCGGACTTTCAGGGGTGCGGTGCGGTTATTCTTTATTTCATTGTCTTCTAGCACTGTTATGCCGAGCCCCATTTGCCGCCTTTCTTGTACTTTTCGTTCATGATTCTTTGATGAGGGTTGAGGTTGAGTGAATGCGGTTTTGGTATTGGCTGTATGCTGTATGCTGTAGGGTTGCGGAGGCGCGGAGTCTACGCTGGATGGGGGAAGAGCGATAGGAGGGTCTTTTCATTGTTGTCAGATGCTTCGTACACACTTGGGAGATTGAGATTAGGCTTATTTGCTTGTTAGGATGTTGAAGTCCAGCCATACAACCTCAAAGTACAGATCTTGACAAACACCATTGATGTCGATGTTGGGATGCGACGTTTTTTGATGGGTTGTTCGAACGGAACGTTGTGAAAGTTGGTCCAGCTACTGTTGTAGGCATGCGGGAATGGTATGTTGTAAGGCTTGAACAAGGTGAAGGGACCTTCGGGTTCTGACGAGGCGGTTGAATGATGCGCGTCGGCTGGCGGCGAGCCCATAGTCAGTGGACAACCCGAGTATAAGAAGGTGGTGTCTGAATGAGGACGGATCCGGAGTAGAGGGAGGTTATATCGGTCTCTAGCCGATATGGACCATTGAAAGGGGTAGGCATTCTGTCTCGGAATGGACTGAGTTGACGACATTGTAGGCTTTGGAGTTGAAAACTTAAATGAGGAAGGTAGTGGTCACATAACGTGATGTGGAGATAGTAAATAGTAATCGAAAATTGCTCCGTGGTGATTTGGAAATCTTTATGCTGGACAGATGTCTGATATTGCCATTCACCAAATTGGATCCACATGCGCTTCTTCGATCTCCGATGGAGGTGTGCTTCAGTGTTGCCTTGTCACAGGTACACACATCTGAGACATTCGTATTTGGGGCACGGGATGCCGTCACATTAGAACAGTGAACAGGGTAAGGCATTGCTTGGAACATATGTCCGAGCATGCTGATAAAGAGGCTATTTGACGTCTTCTATTTCGATTGGAACTAGTGTACTTCGCGGACACTCAGTAGTACGTACGTCCGTCTGTTTGTGGTCTTTATCGGAATTTGAAAGCTACCACAATCCAGTCTTAGCAGGTATGTGATAGAATGACTCAATTTTGCCGTCAGGAACGGATCAGGAACTAACACCGTCCGGCCAGGAAAGAACAAGCCGAATATACAATTCGCAACTTTGCGTCAATTCCGCTCCAAGAACTGGACCACGGGCGAGAGATGGATTTACTTATGTTCCTTCCCTGCAGTTCCTTGAAGTCAGCTAAACCGGTTTCGTGGAATGTTGCCATGGAGTCTTGGGAGATTCTTGCTTTTGGAAGATTGGTCTTGTTCCGAGAGCAAGGTCTTTCTTGTTCCACATTGGGATTTCTCTTAGACTGCGGATATACATACCAGTAACTTCGAAAGCGCCTTAGAGACGAGCCCGAATCCAACCAAACAGCGTGCAGCACAACGAACACTCCTCCCTGTGTACCAGGACCCTCGATCTGACTCTGCTGCAGCTTTTGCTCTTGCCGGCCGCACAGTCGGCTTCGTCTGTCTTCAAATGACCGCAATTGTATCGGTGGATGAACCGGAAGCACATGCTCGGTCTTGCGTTAAACTGCCCTATTGGAGTTTTGGGTATGTCGAAGAATTGAATTTGGGATATTGCTGAAGACGGGTAGAGGATCTCTGGACGTTTGAGTTTTCAATTGAGGTGTCTTGATTGATCTAGGAGAGTGAACAGGACTGTGGAAGCGTGCAAGTCTGGGAAATAGTCACCGTCTGATGCTCTACTTTGAGACTGCAGGGCCTTTCACCTGACCGGACGCAGACCTCTGCTAGCTGTGCTAAGCAAGATTTCTTGACATAAAGCCGTTTCTGAAAATGCACGTCAACGACGCAGTACATCCTATTCCGATGGGAGGCAGTGGGAGAGACTCATCAGGATGACCACGACAACTATGCAGATACCCCATGATTGATCCTGCTCATGCAATACTGCGAGCAAGAGAAATCTGCCAGGACAGGGATACACAGCCTGCCGCTCGGAAGTCAACGATCTGTGTCCAATCCTACAGAGTCACAAGACCTCCGTGAATTATCAACGTAGATGACTGCCAGGCAGGTCCTCCGACGGCATAACGGCTCCTCGTATAGGGAGGACAGAATACGAAGATGCCATGTCATATCACATCATTCGACGCAGGCTGTGACTCCAATCTCCAAGATTGTGAAAAGGTTGACAAAGAAAAGCAACGAATGAACGACATGTTGCCCAGCCTTGACAGTAATGCTCAATACCCCGTACCATGGTACTGACATAACTAGCGCTGAAGCCTTCCGAGTCCCCGTCCGTTGAGGACCAAGAAACCTTGACAAATGCACCGAGGTGTCAAAAGGGGAAACAGGTGCCAGTGTGTTGCGATAATAGCCACATATTCGACGCTAGTATTGGGTACCACCAAAATCCCTACACCCACACTTGTAATTCTGTCTGTCATGAAAGTGGTACCAAGGGTGTGTTCGAGGCTAGTAAACGGGTTTATATGGCGTCCTCGTGTATTCCAAATCAGACACAGCGGTTCCCTCACTCCGATGCCGAGTATGTCTAAAACAATCGAATAAGTTCCGTAAAGCTGTGTGCCCTACATGTTCTAGTCTGCTGATTGTCTATGGGGCCAACCTCTTGGCCTGTTCCTTTGTCTTTGTTAGTGTGACCACCATAAGTGACGATATTCAACGAAGAGAAGAACCTCAGCCTTGGGAGCATCCTGCCAGGTCAATATGTCTATGAAAGGGTCTTGGAGAGCCATTTTCCTTCGAATCCCCTTCCACTCAAAATATGTCTCTGCGCAGTCACTCCGAACCCCCGATGCCTTCAAAACAGTCGAAACCACGCCCCAGGGCCAGAAGGGGAAGGCCACCGGGCTCTACTATGCGATCCCTTAAGATGAAATGCTTGTCACAATCCCCTACCTCGGGTAGAGCCAGCCTTCTTGCACCTGATATGAGCTACACCAGGTTCACAGCACCCATCTCCTCAGAGTCCACATCCCCAATCAAGCCCATGCTTGGATCCCCCAGTCCTGACCAAACAGCGTTTTGGACCGACACTAGGCTTGCAGCTTATGGATGCAATGAAGATAAGGCAGGCCTCCATCGTCGGCTGACCGGAATTTTCTCGCAAGATCAATTTACCAAATGCTATCTTCCTAGGGCCCTATTCACTTCTTACATCTGCGGCGACGACAGCCCGAAGGTGATAATCTTCGACGCGCGTTTGCACAAGCTCCGTCTCGTGCCGGAGACGAGACTTCGCGGTACGCTCCTTCCCATCTTAGCACTGTTTTGAAAGCATCAAGTGCATCACTGATACTTGAATCAATACACGCCAGATATAGGAGGACATATCAACTACCACCAATTCCCCATTCCGCCAGATCGCGACCGGTTCACCCTGTGGCACAGGAACACACCCAATCCACAGGCGCGGTCGATTAGCAACGAGATGTTGAAATTTCCCGGGGAGATTTATTGGCCTATGCTAAGATGTGGGTATTGTGGAGCACCGGTAAATAAGGGAGATATAGAGACGCTTTGGGTTGGGCAGTTGCCGTTTGATGCTTATTGTTAGGATTGTCGGTGCAGGATGGATTGTTCCTTGGCGCCGTACGATGGTTTGTAGAGTAGCACAGGTCGACGCAGTTGTCACCAGAACATCTGCTGATGGCACCAGTTTGGCAGGGACTCAAGCCTTATCAACAGTCATGCTTGGAAGTAGTACTCTGCACTACCAGGGACGGTGCTTAGTATTGACTAGCTTCAAATTATTAGATCCAGAGGCTGTACGTATGAGATATCAGCGAATCATAAATCCGTTATAGCGTCGTGGAAGACGATGAGTAGCGGTATTACTGGGGCTCAGACCTGCGATTGGGTACTCTCGTTAGCTGATGTTGAGCGGCTGTTGACTATAAAATTTGGTTGCGGACCGCTGAATCGGTACGATTGATGTCTACTTTGAGCAACCTTACAGCCTTTCCGTAAGGAACAATCGGAAACGCCTGGCGATCAATGGACCCCTGGAGCCGTTGATTTGGCTGACTCGATAAGTGGAGTAATCGGAACCATGATTGATATCACTTGGATTCCAAATCTCCCTAGCTAAGGTAACCAAGCGAGCATGCATAACGCGAGTCCAGTTCGTTGGATTTGGCCTGCTAGTACTTGGAGGTTCTCTTTCGGAGGCCCAAACGACCACGCGGGATGATGATGGTTGCACAGGCTTATCGTTGACACCCGGACGTTACCGTGGGAATGCAGTATGGTTGGTGGACCTCTTATGCCATTACATCCCGAGAAAAACCGTCTTTGTCTCTACCGCCCCTCGGTCAAGAACATCTTACCATGTTTAGCTCGCATCAATCTCGTCCAATAGATTAAATGTATTGACGGTTTTCCACAGCCTATTGATAGAGTAGTCGCAGCGCTACCGAGTTCCCATGCACCGGATATCGTTCTAGAGCGTGACTACCTTATCATAAATAGAACCATTTTGAGACAGCTTTTCCTGTTTTCTCCTTCCGTGTGGTAGGCGAATCGAATGATAATTGGCAATATGCAAAATTATTCCGGTAGTGCATACAAAAGGACTACTGCTGCAAAATCCTTTTGCTCATTCTCTCAAGATCAGATCGCTTTCCTGCGTGGAGTCATTGACGACATGGCCACCCCAATGAATGCGCACGACAGCATCGAGTGTGACTGTGGTGAGGACCTTGCCCCTTTGTTCATGCCTTTCAGTGGCGATATACATTACATTTGCGAGGCCTTCGCCAAGTACGCAAGTTGTAGGTCTCTTCTACCATCGTATCGGTTTGAACTGATCATGTTTGTTTACCTTTGTAGGGACGAACAATTTGCCTCATATCTGGATCCCACGCTCTGAAGGCAGCATCAACATAGCATCTGAACAGATTCAAGATCGGAGAGTTTACACATATCTGCCAGAAGAATCGATGGTAGACATTAAAGGCGACGTATGGTGGGGATTGAAAGTGAGATGGGACTTGTTGCCCGAGGGTAAGACTGGGGATAGCACTCGGCAAGTGTTGTACATTGCCAACCCAATACCTGATGTTGGATGGCCATTTGGCGACGTCTTCTGGGAAGAGTGGGCAAGACTTAGCGTCGCAACTTCTAATAAGGTCTTGGTATTCGACCCCAATGACAGCCTCGTCAGATGGCTTCCCGAGAAGGACCTCCAGGGCAGGTATTTGAGAATTCCATATGGGCTATATCCTTGAAGGCTAATATCCAGCAGCTGTTAAATATTCCAAGACAGAGATTCCAAATAGGCAGAGGGAATTTGATCTCTGGAAGCGAAAAACTCCGGAGGGAATGGATCGGTACTTTGCAGTTTACTGCGAGCGGCAAGGTCTTGACCGTGCTGAATTCGTATCCACTCTAAACTTGGAAAAAATAGAGGACTGCTCACTGGAGGAACGAAAGGCGCTAATTGAGAGTGACCAGAAGCTATGGATTGGTCCAACCAAAGAGAGTGACGGTAGCGATGTAGCAGGTGTTGTAACAGAAACGACCGAGCTGCAGCCCTCGAAGGTCCTGGTGTATGACGCCGGAATAAAGGTTTTCAAGAATATTCCAAGGGAAGGACTGGACGGTAAGAAATATGGCTGTATCGTATCGGAACATCGCTTACGCCGTAACAGATTCCAATCTTGTCAAGATCTTAACGCCACGAGGGGAATGGCCACGTCAACTCTACATATTGAGCAGCCCGCAGGCCGAGAACCCATACATCATTGCTACCGGGTTTGATATCCCGCCATTCGGTGCGAAACACATAGCTCAATTAGACCTGAATGAGCTAGGATGCTCAGCCAAGGAGTTCTACTTGTTGTCTGACAGCAGCAATGAGGTGTGGATTCAAGACCACCAAGCCAAGCCATTCGAGGAACCGGCGGAGCCTGCTCTTGAACCCACGCAGGAAGATTTGGTCGATTGTCCAGAGACATTCGAGATTGGTGAGGTCCCTGCGATATCCCAGTTGTTGATGGTCTACGACCTCAAGCGTAAGATGCTGAGTTTGGTACCGGCCGAGTCCTTTAACGGTAAGCGGAACCCTCGGCCCTACAAAGGAGCCTTTACTGAAATGCCAACAGCCAAGAAGTACGTGCAAACGTTTGCTCCGGCATACAATTGGCCCCTCGATCTATACACATCAGACTGGGCCAAGCCTGAAGACCGGTACACCGTGGTACCCCATACAGAAGAGATACCTCAAGACGTTGCGGCCGCTGGTTGGAGACGTATAGCATGTTTTACCCTTCGGTATAGAGGAGCCTCACTGTCCTCGTTGTACGGGCTAGCCGCAGTAAGCCAAACCCTGTGGATCGGTCCCGTCGAGGAAATGGATGGGCAAGACCAGATAGGGAGCAATGAAGGTCTTGGTCCTACCCTGCTGGAGGATATGGTGAATATGTCCTCGCCTTCAACTGGCGCCTCCTTTCAAATTCGTTATGGGATGCTGACTGCACATATGTTCAGATGCCGGCGCCATGCTCTGCAGATTTTACGGCCGCTGCCAACTCGACACCAAAGAAGGTCATGCACTACGATCCACAAGCGAAGCTCTTCGAATGGGTCATGCAGGCGGACCTTAAAGGCAAGTGCAGCGTCACCACATGCACTGCAGCCAAAATTGACCGCATGGCAGATGCGACATATGCGAAAATCAATGTCCCGGGCAACGCTTGGCCCCTGACCTTGTATAAGATCGACGACAATGAGACCGAGGTATCTCACACCGCGATTATAGAAAAGCGAGGCATCCCTGCGGTACCCATAGCCGAGTTCAGCCCGGGAGATCTGAAAGGATGTGCCGAGAATGAAATGCCATGGCTTGATAACCAAGAGCTGTGGGTTGGTGGGTACGTCACATCTCTGAGCTTTCCCGCTTCGCTTGCAAAACACTTTATGGTGGTGATGTGCCACTTTCCGGATTCTCAACGGCTTACCCAGACTGGTTTGGGATCCCTCTTCCAGGAGATCCATCCTGTTCCGGTTCAGTCTTTGCTTAAAGATAGGTCATCATTGCGTCGTTATTCAAATGGCCAGTCCCTTCTGTGCGGCCTTTCTTTGCTCCCAAGCCACAATCGAGGAATTAGCGAGACAGCACAGACTGATGTTGCTCCGCAGCACTATCCCATGGTACTTTTCGATTGTCTTGGTCAGGCGCTGCTGACACCGAAATGTACGTAGACACGAAAGAACCGATAGCGACAGGATGACAGGATCAGCTCTGTTCGGCGTCATCGGTGGCGAAGTGTCGCAGGAACGTTCCCAAGACCTTGAACTCTCTCAGCATGAAGTGGTGAGTAGGGAGAGGTTTAGATTGGAACTTGACTCCGGTGTTGGTATGTCTGTGAATGGAATGAATTGTGGCATGACGATCACAACCCCAACGTCTGTTGTGGAAGATGGCGAATGGGCGCAAGTTGACGTTTCCGAGGTCAGTTGATTGCTGCTACTCCAACTCGGAAATTTCGCTTTTCGCACGTACTTTGATACATCCTAGACAACAAGTATAACAAATCAATGTCCCCTGTACCTTCGAATAAGGTACTTGCCACGCTTAATTCGAGGCCTGATAATCTTTTACTCTCTAGCATATCTCCTTTATCTTAGCATAGTATTATTGGAGTCCGTCTTCGTCATGCTACCATTTAGGACTCAAGTGATGTTGCTAGTCGGAGACGTAATCTATATTCTATGCGAGCTATTTTAGCTCGTATTACGGTAATCTATCCGTACGGCTGTAAGTAACTATGTAAGATCAATTTCCTATTTCTAGATTTCTAAGATACTAATCGAAAAGATTAATTCGCTATTCCTAAATACTACTATTTTAAATGTTAGAGAGTACAAATTATAGAGCTTATCAGATTAAAAAAGGTTACTTCTGAAATGATATGTCTTCGTCCGTGAACAGTTGAGCTATACGCCCGCTCACATGACAAATGCACGCCTACGAGGACGATGTGTCTGAGGCAGTCCATTCCACATGGAAAGAAGCATTTGATGGGGGTAAAGGCTGCAATCAAAGATCGCAGCAGTCAGATGGCGGACTTACTATTTGGGGGAATATGGAAAGGGCATTAGGTACATCAAAAGAGATAACGGAACATACCTCCATCATTCCCCTTTTCATATCAATCAATAGATCAATCAGATAAATCACAACCTACCCTGCATCCCCCCTCCCCTCAACTAGCATCCAATACCCAGGATCCTCACCACCACTAATTATCACCAGACAAAAACACAGACCCCAACCCAGTCCAAAAGCCGCTGCCACCATCACTCCCAGCACTAGCAACATTACTCGCCGCCGCCACCGCATCAGCCACGCCACTGTCGTCGGCTGAAGTTGAAGAACCGACATCGACTGCGGTATTATACACACTGGTATCGCCCGCAGCTTCATAAATACCACTATCCACCCCAGGGACTGTGTACGCAGGCACCGTACCACCATCAGCCGTATACACAGGTAGCGTCCCACAGTCCCCACCGTACACAGGCACCGTCCCACTATCAGCCGCATATACAGGCACTGTCCCGCCGTCCGCACTATACACAGGCGCAGTCCCACTATCAGCCGTATATACAGGCACTGTCCCGCCGTCCCCGCTGTACACAGGCGCGGCGGTCCCAGTGTCCACAGGAACGATATACGTCGTGCTCGGAGCCGTCGCCGGGTACCCACCCGCAACATAAGTGTTATTATTCACGTTCGTATTGCTGGTTGTATTCGCGTAGCTGTTACTGCTAGTGTTATTCGCGTAATTGTTACTGCTGGTGGAACTAGTCTCGCCGTGTCCCTCTTGGGTTTTTTTCAAGAGAGTGGATGCGAATTGTCCAGCAGACTTCCAATTGGCGGACGACAGCCTGCTTTTTGCGCTGGGGCGGGATGCTTGAGCTGCGGATACTTGCATCGATACTGGCCTAGCGGCAGCTGGTTGGACGTGAGGGACTGGTGCCGACGTCTGGTGGACGGCCATTGGTCGCGGTTGGTGCACTTGGGGAATTGGCGAGGAGACGAGATGGTTCGGTTGTGGGCGCGGAAGGGTCGGGGGTTGCGATAGTGGAGGAGAGAGAGGTTTACGAGTTGGCATCGGAGCGTGTTTCATCGGTGGTGGGGAGGAGGCTGGTAGCATTACAGGGGGTGAGGGTTGCTGCATCGTGGGTGAGGATACTGTCCTTTGCTGGGCTTGTTGCGGTGCAATGTTCCGGACGGGGAAGGTGCCCGTCATGCTGTTGAGAGCTTGAGACGCATCTGGGGAGAGCTCGGCGATGTGATGGCCTGTATTATAGAGAGTGACGAAACGGCCAGGCTGATGGATCGACATTGAGACCCACTTGCGCGGATCTTAGTACGAACACCAAATGGATTGGCTTTCATACCTGAACAAGTCCGAACCCAGTCAGACCCCCAACGTTGGTCCTCTGCAGTCCCAGGACCAAGTCTTGCAATTTGGGATAATTGCCCAGTGCATGACTAGCCCCTCCACAGTCATTGGAATAGATGAAAGCTCCGTCCGCTCCAAGGACGACGAAGTCTGGTCTCGCGGTCCATCCGGCCGGACACAAACGCTGCTGGATTGCCTCTTCCAAAGCATCTGGAAGATTATGCCACCGATAGCTGTCTTTGTCGCGGGCGTAGAAACTACCGTTTGGTCCAAGTTCGACGGCGAGGGTAGCGATGTCTCGCTTACAGGTGTGAGTGACAGGATCGATCAGCCAAGCCTCGAGTTGTGGCGGGAGGTTGTTTCTACCTAAAGCAGGTGAACACATTAATTGACAGCTGTACAAGTGGTACTGTACTCACGGATGAGGGCACCGTTCACGGTCCGAGCAGCGAGAATGTAGGCATTGTTACAGCCGAAATTGAGGCTGTATATCGTCTGAAAGAATCGGCCAGGACCGACACCAGCTTCAAGGTCCTTCAATCCTTCTGGTAGGTCATTGCTTGACTGAAGTGTCAGCTATGTAAGTCTGTCTTGCCATAAGTCCTGCATACGTAGTAGTTCCGCCAGGCGTATCGAATAGGAAAGTCTCTCCGGGGCCGAGCTCAAGGACTATGGACATGTTTGCTCGATGACCTTTTCCCAAAGAATTCCTACGAAATGTTGAGGAATGACTCGATCAAGCTCATTTGAAGTGCCGGCCGGGTTACTTGTGCGGGGCAATGGCTTCGCCGTCGATCGATTATTCTCAGCCTCGCGCGCCTCTGATAGCGTATCACTGACAAAGCTCTTAGCCCATGAAATTACAGAACTATAATCAGAAAGCTAAGCTGCGCATGCAGCAAGCAACAGCTAGAGCCTTTCCGAGATGTCGAATGACTTCAATACGGGAGCTCCAGAAGGAAAGGGTTGATCGGTTCTTATTCGCAAGATTGAGATGTGAACGAAATATACTTGGATGGGAAACAAGGTACAGACCAGACTGTATGTTGTTGGCAATGTAGACAATGAGTTCAGTAGATACAGCAAAGTCACAGTCGTTGCGCGATGTCGAGGGTACGGTGTATATCATATACTTTTCGTACTTTGAGGCTGGAATTAGCTCCCACCTGTCACGAATCCGCCGTTCAGACTAGCGAATCAAAACCCTGGTCAGCCCCATGGGGGCCGTTTAGCGATACTAGCTGCAGTACAAGTGTACAATACAGGTAGGTACTGGTCTGGGCGATGGGGCTCGAGAAGAACTAATCCCAGTGTCCCGTAAAGCATTATACATATCACTCTATTACATTAGACATCAATGAGCCCCTGCACTCACGATGCTAGTAGTATGCATTCCCTCTCTACTTGAAGGCCACAATGCCCCATGTACTCCATCCCTGGTCATAGTCCTCTTGCTCCCGTCTTTGCAAACAGAACATCAATGACCTCGTCTAGTAGTGTAAAGGCAAGGTGAGCGTTCAATCTTTGATTATTCACCGTCGCAAAGATCCTCCTGCTGGCGGCTTGCGCATTCGCCTTGCCTACTACGTTGCCTGCTAGATCCGGTATCAGCGTCGCGAGCATGACGCTCGCTTCGACTCTAGCGTGCGCTTTCTGCGAATCCGTCCGAATTATAGCTTCCTTGCGCATCTCTCCATTTGGCCACATGGTATCTTTGAGTAAGCCGATGTATTTGAGCATGGACGACTCCGCGACGAGTGACCGTGCCATCTCACGCACTTTGCGTTCCACCGTTCCACCCAGCAGCTGATGGAGGACTACGACTACAGCGCGGCCACGTAACCAGTTGTTGCCGCGTTGGAGATCGAATGTTTCGAGAAAGATATCGCAGATGGGTTTGACAAAAGGCTCAAGTTGATCATCACGGCTGTTGATCGTGACGTTTGACTCGAAGGCGAGAAGCTCGGCACGGGCTTCCGCTGTTTGTATAGGGTCTTCTGGCGCGATGGGTAACGAAATGCCGCTACCGGTGGATGGCATGGTGTTGAATTGGGAGGTAGCGGCAGAAATGAGATTCTGCCCGGCGATCGAGAGCTGGTCAAGTACGGGCACATTGCCAAGAAATTCATCCATGCCGTCCGTCACAGAATTATAAATGCGAGAAACGATATCACGTCGCTCGCCTTCCCGAGTCGAGTCTCTGGCAGACGTGATAGCGGATTGCGAGAGGAAGGAGCGAAGGTCTCGGCTGCGACAGACAGCTGGGAGGTGTAGGAGCTCTCGTAGGTAATTCTCGAGTGAAACACGGCGTTTGTGAAGGAATTCCCGTTGCAGCTTCATCACCAAACGACGTCTTGGGAAGTCAAGGTTGCGCACTGCGGGATAGATGTTCCGAAGGCGCTGGTTGAGATCGTGAAATTCGCTGTAGCGGCGAGCAACTGCCCATGATGCTGCAGATAGGTTTTCGCCAGCCTTGCGCTGCACTTCAATGACGTAGAGTGCGAACTCCTGCCCGTCGTCTTCCTTGCCGACCATGACTGATTTGATCTTGATGTTCGCCCGCCCATAGAGACTGTTGTCGCTTTCTTGTACGATATACTGTTGTCGTTGAAGTTCCTTCCGTCTAATCTCCCGTTGTAGGCTTGATTTCGATTTGCCCAGTATCCGCAGTTCAGCAACGTTATTCGTAAGCTCAGCCTTCCGGTTGAGGGTATCAACGACCGAGTCTTGAGCAGCCAGCCTCTCAATGTCGGCAGTCAGAGCAGAGATTGCTTCTGCTAAGCCAAGATCACCAGGTGCTGCTTGGTGGATTTCCTCCTCCATTGGCTTCTCATCTCCAGAGACCTCAGGATCATTTTGCTCATCCTCGAGAAATTTCTCTTCGTCTCCGAATAAATCGTTGTCAGAGAAGACACCGATCCGGGACGAGGTAGTTACAAGTCCTAGAGAGGCCAGATTAGGTTTCTCTCTATTCTTTTCACTGGAAAGGGTCTCGGTCCTTCTGAACTCGCTGGAACTTCGTGGTGAATCCATCAACTTTACCGCCTGCAAATCTGACTCTGGGCTTTCAAAAATGGAGTCCCTTATATCTTCCTCTTTCGGGTCATTCGTCATGATATTGGATAGAGCTGCTTCCATGGCTTCCACAATCTGCTCCTGACTACCGGCACCTTGATCGCCATTCACGGACTCATTCTCTAGACTTTGAGTTGATCGAGCCATTCGCTCATCGTCGATATCGTCGTCAAATAACGGTGCAGAAATATCGATGTCAAGCGAGCGCCGAGCCTGGGGTGGTGGATCCTCAACGACGTTTGTGGTACCATTAAGATCGCTGCTCGAAGCTGCACTTCTTCGGAGCTCTGAATTGCTGGCATTGAAGCGAGAAGCCACATGAGAGAGAGGGGGCGGCTTGCTTGGTGATTCAGCAATCGATGCTACAGAGGGCTGCTTCAACGATCTCACAGGTGGCTTCGAAGGCAATCTGGCTGATGCATTATCAGACGTAAGGTACTTGTAGTAGAGATCGGACTTCTTGAAGTTTGGGAAATGAACATCCTCCATCTCGTACAGAACAGCTGACTGTGCTTTTAGAACGACAGTACGAGCTCTGAGGTACTGCTGCATTGTCGCTCCAGGCCCTGCCTTTAAGAAGGCCCGAACAGCATTCCTTGACTCCGCCGGGACATTCAACTCGGCCTTTGACAGGTATGATTCATTGATCTGCGCAATATCGGCTCTGTCGGACTCCGCCCACTGGGGGCGGACACTCGAGAATGGGTCCTCTGCCTGCGTGTCTTCCTCCAGAGGATTACGAAAACCATCTACGACTATCCAAAACTGGACAAAAGTCATGAGTCTTTGACGGTCCATGTACTCCATGAAGTAGGAAAGGCCAGTGGCGTCGTGCAGCACTTGAGTGATTGAGGCATTCAGTAGACACGAAGTCCCCTGCCCATTCCCCAACTTTCCTTGACCATTATGAGCGCCAGATGTATGACCGACCGCGGACAGCTTTCCCACCCTTTGATCAAGCATGTGCTTGCCCGACTCCAAGCGACGGAGATATGTTTGGTCCTGCCTCTCCGTCATCGACTCCCGCTGCAGTTGGCTAGCCACCTCGCTCCGAAACCTCCGAGCCTCAGAAAGGTTGTTGCATTGCCGGATAGACCTGACGAATCGCTCGAACTTTCTCTCGTCATCACCAGAAGCGATCCTTGGGAAGGTTGTAGCCTTTGGTACTTTGGGCGCTGGCGACGCATGCTGGTCGAGTGCAGCGCGCAATTTGCGGACAGACTTGCGATCTTGAAGCATAGTACGACCGTAAGCTTCCATGACTTGGTTCCATGTGTCTGGATCCGAAAGCATTTGCATCAGAGGCACCAGTATGGAACATGACACAATCTCCTCAATAAGTACAGACACCGCTCGACTTTGTATCATTGTCTCGGGCAAGACCTCGGGCAAGACCCTGGCCATGATCCTACGAAGGTAATCCTGCTGTACTAATTTCAAATCGGAATGTGCCAGCGAGGCGGCTGGGTGTAATTTCCCTTCACGATACTTTCCGGCGATAGCGATATTCAGCTCCTCAGAATCTGTGACATTGTGGTTGAGGTTCTTGCCACGAACCGCCCTCTCTGCTTCGTAGAATTCTTTCATATGGGCTGTAACCAATGGCACCACTCGTGCGACCGCCACTTCAACAACGTCCACTGCCAGAAGTCTGTCTCTGATATCGACCAATGCCGTCCTAATAGCACGTTCGATTTCATTGACGAAGTTTGGCCTCCGCGAAATTTTGCTGTACCAGGAGGTGACATAGTCGCGAAGAATCCAGTCGAGCAAACCATCGAGACCGTCCGAAATCATGAACGACTCGGGGTATAATGGTGTTCTTCTGTAGATGGATTTACTTGACAGCCAATCAGTCTCCTCCTTCCATGCTTCCGATGTAACGAAGGCGGCAGTCCTCGACTTTGGTTTCGCCCATTGACTGTCATCTTGCTTGTTCTTCGAGCTTAACAGCACCAGTGCTGTTATAGCTAGAAGGGTGATGGAAGCACCGGTAGTGAAGGCGTATCCAAGAAAGCGCAGGATAGGAGCCCAGCTGATAAGGAAACCCCATGCAACAAAGACTACCAATGCAGCTAGTAGAACATCCCGGGCACGCAAGGCCATAATCCTGAAGGGAGTAGTGAGCGTCGCCGCCGCATGATGGTGTATGTGATGAATGTGCTTTTCCGGAACCTTGACGTCTGCAATTGACTTGTTCACGGCCGCCAAGACTTGATAACCTTAGCGCGAAAGTCGCCGCTAGGATCAGCCTTATATATGTGGCTCGGAATCTCCAGGCAGGAGACTGCGGGCATTTCTGGTCATTACTCGTCTCACGCCATGAATATGTGCAGTGGTACAACTCCGTAAGGTACCTTGACAGAGTATGAAGACACTATTCGACTTTGGTCTTTGACACGAATGCCAACTTCGTTTCAGGAACACATGGGCCAGCTAAGGATCGACTTTTCCCTATACTTTCCCCCAAGGGGTTTGGACTGTACTCTAGTGGCCGCAGATTAATAGTGGAGGACTCCCAACGGAGCGACCGAGCTGACGCCAAAAGTAAGCCCCAGAAGTACCTGAGCCAACCGAGAGAAGAACCCCCATCAGACCCATCTTTTCCTTGCCCTTTCTTTTGATCGTATTCCTTATTGTTGTGGGTGAACTCCACTTCGTATCCATCATAACTCCTCGGCTGATGCACGCTTACCCAGCCACCACGACCCTTCGCCTAGGGACTGCTGGCCCTCGAGAGTATGGATGCTTTGGACGCCGAAGCTGAGAAGATTAGACTTATGAGCGAAGAGAACAGCAGCAGCCATTCTTCACTTCTAGAACCACTTCGACCAAGGAGCGACTCTGGTACCTCCGAAAGGACACTCTTCAACATGTCTGATGCCGAGGAGAACGAGAAATCGAGAAGTGCAGATCTTGAGAAAGAGGGTGTCGAGGGCCAACTGCCAACTGTCGAGATCAAAGACCATGTCACAGAAGATCCTCTCGCAAGGATAAAGTTATTATGGTGGATGTTTATCAATACCGTCGCTACTGTTCTGATCGTGAGTTGCCAACCCCTCAAGAGCCGGTCGCAAGGCTCCAACTCAGCCTCTTATTCACCAGCTCGTCACTCTCGATCTATGCTGACATGGCCGTCTGTTCCCTCAGGTCTTCTGTAATAAAGCCATCTTCAGCGACAAATCTTTCGGACAATGTCAAGCCGCCTTCGCCGCCTTCCACTTCTTCGTCACAGGTGCGACACTATATGTCCTCTCACGGCCAACATTCGCCATGTTCGATCCCAAACGCGTCGCTGTCACCAGCATGCTCCCCCTCGCCGTCGCCATGGCCATGAACGTCGTCGGCATGAACCTCTCCCTACAAATATCAACCATCACCTTCTACCAAATCACCCGAGTCCTCCTAACGCCTACCGTCGCAATCATCAATTTCTTCTTCTACAAGAAATCCATCCCGAGACTCGCCGCCTACTCTCTGATCCCGATGTGCTTCGGCGTGGCACTAATCTCATATTACGATCAGAAACCTGCGCCAGTGGACGGTGCGCCGATCAAGGCTGTGGGCGGTCTCAGCATCCTGGTCGCACTGGGCAGCGTTTTCATTAGTGGCATCTACACCGTCTGGGTCGGCACCTATCAGCGCAAATACGAACTGAATGGCTTCCAGCTGCTCTTCAACCAGGCTCCCCTTGGCGGTGTGATCCTCCTCTACGTCGTACCATGGACGGACAAATTTCCCGCCTTGGACCAAGCACCCATGAACAAATGGATGATGATCCTACTCAGTGGCGTCCTCGCCGCATTGATCAATCTATCACAATTCTTCATAATAGGTGGCGCCGGAGCTGTCGAGAGCACCGTGGTCGGACATCTGAAGACTTGTCTCATTGTGGTTATTGGGGCGTTCACGGGAGGGAGAATCATCACCGACAAGGCCGCTCTGGGCATATTACTGGCTCTTATCAGCATATTCTGGTAAGTCTTGTCAATACTTATTCGGATATCTGACGAAGTTACTGACGTCCCCATAGCTACTCTGCAATCATGATGCGGCAACCCAAGTAGCGGACAAAAAGCATGGCGTAAGGAAAGACCGCACATCGCCTCATATCTCGATTTCATTTTCCACCTTCAAAGCCATGGGAGTTGTGGGAGACCTTCAAATCACATCGGCGTTCATGATAGGCGTTAGATCATTTCCAACCTTGTTAGAGCCCTCTATTTGGGCATGTAGGAGGGCTTGTACGCCCCACGTTCGGCTACTATCTGGGCGTCGGGTTTTTTCTAGTTCCGGGACACACGAGTGACAGATTCTATGGGTGGTCTATAGATTCAGTATCCGTCATCAATGCGATATTAGTATTACTGAAACATCGTACGCTATAGAAGCTGGACCACGAGGATCTGATCATATAAGTCCTGATATTATTCCTCGCCCGGCCACGCCGGATCCTCCCTCCTCCGCCAAACCCCCACAAACTTCCTCCCCCCATTCCTCCCCACCTTCTTCCCCTCCTCCGTCTCCTCCCTAATCGCCCTCACCATCCGTCCCACCATCCCCCTCTCACCCCCACCCCCCCAATCCCCAATCCACTCCCCCTCCTCCCCCTCCTCCGGCACCTCCACCCCCTCCCAAACCTTCCCCCCTCCAAACCCCCTAAACCTCTCTCTCATCCACCCCCCCAGCTCCTCCACATCCGTAATCGTATACACGTACCCGCCCGGTCTTAGCACGTAGGCGTATTCGGCGCACAGCGTGGCGCTGACGATGCGCTGTTTGTGCTTGCGGGCTTTGAAGTGGGGGTCTGGGAAGCAGAGGAAGAGGGTGGAGAGTTGGGACTTGTGGAAGAGGTTGGGGAGGAATTTCATGGTGTTGGCGCGGAGGACGGAGATGTTTTGGTAGGGGGTTGGTGGGGGGGTGGGGGTGGTGGTGCGCGTGGTGGGGGAGTGGTAGTCTGGAGTTTGGCCTTCGTTGGGAGATGGGGAGAGGGTGTTTTCTGAGAGGTGGTGGATTCCTTGTAGCTTTTGGATCTCGGCGGCTTGTGTGGGTGTTAGGTTCGCTGTCCATGTTGTAGAATTTTGAGGGGTTTGGTATGAGGGGATTTGTGCTTGGCCAGTGATTTCTTGAATGGCTGGTTCCGTATTCTGGATCGCAGAGTCGTCCTCACCATCTTTAGCGTATATGATATATGCTTTCTTCCCTGCTGGTGGAGGGTCAGCCGGCAACGGAAGTCGTGTGTAGGCATCCTTCTCCACAGTCATGTTGGGAAAACTTGTCTTCCTACCGCCGATTGAAGGAGCGTGTTGCGATCGTAACGCCGAGATGCGATCTTGCACGTACTCGGTGACTTGCGTCCGAATCTCCAGTCCCAATATCAATTCGTCTGGCAGCATAGGCGCCATTGCTACCAGTAATCCTCCAAAGCCACAGCCTATATCCACCACCGTGGCTCGCTTCCGTAACGGCTTTGGCTGTCCTTCTGCCAGCTCGCTCTTAGTGAGTGGGTCAACGAAGGCAGGATAAAATGGGGACCAGTCCATGAGGGACGGGGAGGCAGGGCTAGCAACATCTCTGGTCAGCTGTCAGTCAAAAGCTACAATCAGTGAAGTAGATCTGCTTGAGAGGAAGATACGATCACTTACTATATCAGTTGATGGTCGGAGAAGGGATTGGCATGGGCTCGTTGTCTGTAGAATCTCTTCTGCGGGAGCTCGGTGTTGCCGCCCTCCTCTCTATGGGTCTTACGGTATGCCTCGCGCTTTTGACGCTTCGCTGAGGCTGTCATCTTTGCTCGTAGACGCAATATCTAGTAGTGAACCTAAGCAATTGTGAAAGCGAAGTGTAGAAGTCGTTACAAAACTGAGCTCGCACAATCAGAGAGTTGCAGAAGTATATGACCTAGCCTAAGTGGGAAGAGCGGGTCTTCCCGAGGGATCCACACAATATATCCTAGTCCCGTTTAGGCCCATGTTGATAGTGACACCATGTCTTTCGTCTCAACGTAATTCGAAAGATCACCAATCCTTCCTCACTCCAATTCCGCGAAGCTGTTATAACCGGCTGATGAAAGGGCGCCATCCAGAAGGGATCAAATTACCTGTTCACCATATATTTACGAAAATTTTATATCAAGTCGGATTAAGTACCTTTGTCGAGCGAATAAAACTTCCTCATCTTATTACTGTCATCTATGAGCTACCCCAATAATTATTCATCATCGATGGGACTTCAAGAGACGAAGTATTTTCCGACTGAATGGGAACAGGCGGGAGAAGGCTTGTTTACGGAAATTTTATTTCGCTTGTTTGGAGTTGTGATACTGGCGGGGTCCTTGGTGAGGATCAAATGGGACACAGATTCAGGGGTTTGTTGGTGGATTACAGTGAGAAATTAGATACACAATGGGGGAGCGTACATGGATTGGGTAGGGTGAGAGCTGATAGTGATAGCTAGATAATGACGCGCGATGGACGGATGATGATGGCTCATGTCTCCAAAGGCTTCATTTGATTGCAGTCATTCGTGTCTGTTACTTGAGGTTTCATAGCGCAGCCTTCGATACTGTACCGACTATGGTTCTACTCATCGATAGTCCTCACGGCCGATCTCAGTAATGATGGATTGAGCCCGACAGAAGAAGGCCGCTATGAGATTATTTCACACGAGATAGACCGACATGAACACTATACTCAGGTGAGAAGTACACTCATATGATAAGAAATTGGCTGAGTATCGAAGACGTCTGATGAAAGAAATCGTTTCCCTGCCCCTTTCAAGTCTAATATCACCCCATAGACCACAGCTTATGTGGCTGACGACTACGTACATGTGCAAGTTGACGGGTCTAGTCATCATCATCGTCTTCGTCGTCATCATCCTCGCCGTAACCCATCCCACGCTGGTACATTCCTCTTGGGCCCATTCTGCGACCGCCATGCCCGCGCCCTTGAAGTGACATGCGCGCCTCCTCCTGGTCAAAGAGATGTTGGATGTACTCGTGATATTGCCTAACCCAGTTCTTACGGCTATGCGGTGATAGTCGAACACCCGGACGGCGTTCCTGGAGTCTTTTGAAGCGCTCTATGTTCTCCGCATGGAAATGATGGTAGGTGGCGATCTGTTCGCTGCTCCAGTCATCCACATCTGGTCCCAGTGGACGTTGACCTGGAACCCTTGGGTCCCTGCCAGGATTATACAGCCCAAGTTCTTCGGCCCGACGGCGACGTGTGTGCAGATTGGGATCTAGCCCATCGCCAATAAACGGGTGGTGATGGGCGTATGGAGATGGAGGTATGCCGGCCGCAGCTCTGTTGTGATTAAAGAATTGACGCGCATGATCCTGCGTAACCATGTGTTGAGGACGGTTGTAGAGCCTATTCGCTTGACGCATCTTCCGCTCTCTGTCTGTTTTGTCTAGATTTCCTAGTCCACAAATTTGTGCAAGGATGTTATCAAATAGTACACGATGTGGCATTCCAAGCCGGGTGGAAGTCTGGTGGATGAGGTTGAAAAACGATTATAGAAGGGAAAGGGAAGTCTGTCTTTTGAAGAAAGAGTGAAAAGATTGGTCGCCATCAGCAGACAAATTGCACGATATCAAAGACTACGTAGCATGATAAAGAACAAATCAGATTGACAGTTGTACGATAAACATGTTGATCAGGTGTGGCACCAGGCAACTCAACAAGGAGACGATCGGAGCAATCTGCCCGAAAACAGGGCGTCGAAGACGACGATGCGTCCCGACGAGAAAATGTCGATCGGTTCATTGCACGAATCCCCAAGTCAAATTATAACAAGATCCCCGATATGCGAGTTGTCTAGAGGGAAGAATTGTCACCATTGATCTTGGCTCGAACTAGCAACAGATTGTGCGCCTCACAATGGTTGAAGTCGGACTGGAAACGGTATCAGCTTCTTCTCTAGCAGAAACCTTAAGTGATGTAAAGATGTAGGAGCGTTGGCTTTCGAAAACCATGACCATCATCCTATGATATTGGGCGTGTCGCCGTTCAATCCATTGTTAGTGCTCAGATATCGTGTGCTCCTTGGATTTTTGCAAGTCGCGGGTTGGCAGCTTCTTTTATCAACATGTGCAAGAGTGTGCGAATACGTGCCGCGTAAGGAATGCTCTCCTCTATTCGACGTCCCCACAAAGCAATCGATGCAGTGGTGTCTCTCATAGCTTGGAGTTTCTTGTAGGGTAAGTAGATATTAAATTAGACAGCGGCCGGGAGAATATCGGAGTGTGGATCGACACGGACCGCTCCGTGGTCCGTAGCTGCAGGGCTTTTATTGGCGTGTCTTGGCAGGCAGCAAGCAGTTTCCTTTGTTACTTTACTCCAGGCACTGCGTACTTTACACATTTACCCCACGGATGTCAGTATGATTTCCTGGCTGCCTTCGATTCCCTATGCCGCGCCAGACATTGGTGGCTACTGGGATCCGGTGACCTCCACCATCAATTGGTGTGAAGAAGTTCGCTGCTCGCTACTTCCGTCCAAAAGCCCCTCACTAACCGGAGCTTCCGCAGGATTACTATGCGACTCCATACGCGGCCGAGATAGTGAACACCCTGACGAACTTGCTCTTCATCTACCTAGCCTACGTTGGCATCCAATCGTGCAGAAAGCAGGGTCATGATCAGATATTCCTCATCAGCTTCGTGGGCTACTCGCTCGTCGGCAGTGGGAGCTTCATGTTCCATGCCACCCTCAAATGTACGTCGCAAAACGCCCTTCTTCGAGAGCCCCACTGACATGCTTCCCCCTCCCCTCGCAGACCCAATGCAACTCGTCGACGAACTCTCCATGATCTACACAACCTGCCTAATGGCCTATGCCACATTCTCCTACTCTCGCTCCCGCCTCTTCAGCCTCCTCCTCGCCCTCTTCCTCATCTCTCTCGCAGTATTCATAACGCTCTACTACCACTACCTGCAAGACCCAGCCTTCCATCAAAACGCGTACGCCATACTCACAGTCGTCGTCCTCGTGCGCGCGATGTGGGTGATGGAACTCACGCTCAGGCCTAGCTTGAGGCAGAGTGAGAACGAGTATAGATCGCAGCATGGGGGGAGGAGTATGGACAAGGAGCAGCAGGAGATCAGCAGGTGGAAAGATAGGAGGGATGGGAGGATTTTGGGAACGATGTGGGTTATGATTGCGTGTGGGCTGTCGACGTTTCTTGGGGGATTCGCGATCTGGGGATTGGATAATGTTTATTGCTCAACCTTGAGGGAGTGGCGGAGGGAGATTGGACTACCGTGGGGAATCTTGCTCGAGGGTCATGGGTGGTGGTAAGATGCATTGGTTCTTAACAGAGCATGAAGAGGATGTCGCGTGCTGATTCAACCTTTCAGGCATCTGATGACCGGTACGGGGGCGTACTTCTATATCACATGGGGAATATGGTTGAGGCACTGTCTGAACGGCAGGCAAGAGGAGTATGACCTGCGTTGGCCGAGCCTCTTCTCGCTACCCGAAGTTGTGAAAAGGAATCAGGTGAACGGAGGTTTGCAACAAGATTCTGCGAAGAAGAAGAAAATATGACGACCCCTCTCGTCGCCCCGTTAGATATAGACTATCATGAGTCCCTTAAACAGACCCTTCGGTTTTTCTCACGAAATGTTTGCACAAGTGGTGGGATTCCTGCCAATGTATCACGCATCTTGCGCATTTGCTTAACATGGTCAAGTCATGCCTACCACGCCCCTGACCTCTAGAGATCTGCCGAGTCGGAAAATGACACAGATGAACCAACGTCGCAGCGTCACGGCCATACAAATATTCCCAATCCACCAGGGACGAAACAAAACCTACTCACAGTTTCTCCGCTGCCTTAGCCCTCGGATCTCCTCCCAGATTCCTCACCCATTCCCCATCAACCATCGTCCTCTCCCTCCTCCCCCTCCCCTCCCACCTTCCCCTCCACTCCTCTTCCTCCCCCCTCCACCGCCCCAACTCACCTGCCAAAAACCCCGCCGCGGCAAACGCACTCTTCCCCGGCGCAATCATAGGAACCAAATGCCCAACACCATCAAGCACCACTTCCTTGACCCTACCCTCTCCGAAACCACCGCTACCATCGACGCCGGTACCTGTGGTTGCAACCTTCTGCCGTCGCAGATCGGGGGGTGACATCTCGGATTTACCGCCGAAGAGGAAGAGGGTGCTTGGGCGCAGATGGGGCAGGTTGTTGAAGACGGCTGAGGGTGCTGAGGTGTAGAAGGGGTAGGTTCCTGTGGTATTCGGGTCGAGATCTGGATGGGTTCGACGGTTGATGACGAGGTTTCCGTGCTCGTCTTTGCCGGCGAAGTTGGGGCGGAGGAACATGAAGACTTCTTGGTGCTTGGTTGTGGTTAGCGTTACGGGACCGTCGTGTGCGTTGGTAGTAGTTTCTGGGTCCTGGCTTTGGGGAGCAGTGGGATAGATTGCTGTGGGGAGGTTTCGCAGGCCGTGTTCGAGCCAGAGGTCGAGCACGCGCGGATCCCATGTTTGATAGAACTTTGATTTTCGGAATGATTCGGCGGCTTCGGCGCGTGATGGCCAGCGATCGCGGCGGAAGGTCGATGGGCATGTCGGAAATGAGGGGTGATCTACTCCGTTTCTGGACATGGACGCTAAAGAAAAGAAACACAAGCTCCACCATTGGACCTGCGCCAATAGGCATCGAACCCATCCTCTTATGAACGTTCAACCGCGAACACCTCGTACATGAAATCAGGAAAGTAAAACATTGATTGGCCACACCCAGAGTCATGATGGTCCTGGAGGACAGAGACTAGAACATTCTACCGATTTGTACCAAAACTTTATCAAAGCGGTTCCGGCGCTTACACGATCGAGTGAGTAGCCTTTCCCTCTGTTTTGCAAATGATGGACAACTGCGTCAACAGCACACTAATTGCCACACTGGCAGATCAGTCCTCTTTCGAACGCTCATCTTTGGCCTTGAACCCAACGAGTGGCAATCTGCTCTTTAGCAGCAGACTGCTGCAGACAACGCTCACACTGCTCAAAGCCATAGCTAGACTGGCCCAGACAGGATCCAGTCTTACGTGAGCGCCCCGGCTTTTCACTGGATACAGCACACCAGCAGCAATTGGTAACGCAATGAGGTTGTAAATAAGAGCCCATAAAAAGTTGAACTTGACCCTCCGGAAGATCGTTTTACTGAGGTCGATGAGGGTAAGCAAGGAGGCTAGGTTTGAGGAGACGAGAACAAACTCGGCGGAAGATATGGCGACATCCGATCCAGATCCGACTGCAATGCCAACGTCTGCCATAGTCAAGGCAGGAGAATCATTGATTCCGTCACCCACCATCGCGACAATTGCTCTCTGAGATGCATTCCGCGTCTTACCACTGAGGAACCAACCGGACTGCTGATTTCTAGCGAGAGATTTCTGTAGGTATTGGATTTTTTCTGCTTTTCCGTCCGGCAGTACTCCGGCAATGACATTTTCTGCCGGAATACCAACCATTTGAGCAATACTGCGGGCTGTGATTGGGTTGTCGCCAGAGAGCATCCAGACTTGTATGCCTCGGGTTTGGATCGCGCTGACTATAGCAGCTGCATCAGGTCGAAGTGGATCTGAGGCCGCGAACATTACCGCAAGTCTCCAAGCCCCATGATCTGAAGCGTCTGTTTCTGCTGTGGTCGAATCATCAGAGTTTGTGCAGACAGCAAGCAGGGCTATTGAGTTGCCTCGCGTTTTCCAGACATCTAGTTTCTTAATGACGTGTTCCGAAATGGGAACACAGTGATCAGCCATGAAAGCCTCGTTGCCAACGAGTATTTGCTCGAAATGTCCATCACGAGTCTTCGATGCAACAGATCCTTTGATCCCTTTCCCGGGAAACTCCTCGACATGGCTGACATCAAGCCAATAGGGTTCTCTAGAATTGCAAAAAGAGACTATTGCTTTGGCCACAGGATGGCTACTACTAGCTTCCAAGATCTTCGCGATGCTGAGCAGTCGTTGCTCGTCATCTTTGGCCAAGAATGCATGGTCTGTGATAGCTGGCTCGCCGCCCTCAGTCAATGTGCCTGTTTTGTCAAACACGATACAGTCCATGCTGCTGGCTTCTTGAAAGGCCTCCCCTCCGCCTTTGGCAAGGATGCCATGTTGAGCGGCCAACCCACCACCTACGAAAAGAGCCGTTGGTGCTGCAAGACCGATGCCACAGGGGCAGGCTATGACGAATACAGCGATGGCGAATTGTAGTGACCAAAGCGGCCAGCCCCCTGTAGAAATGTTCAGGTAATCCTTTGGCAGTGATTCAGAAAGCCCAAGCGACAGCCAAATTATCCATGTTGATACGGCGAATAGGACCACGAGAGGGACGAAATGGCTCGTGATCACATCTGCCACGCGTTCAATAGGCGCGCGTCTTGTCTGTCCTTCACGTACGACCTTTACAATCTGATCCAACATCGAGCTTCCGGAAACACTAGATATTCGAACCGAGACTGGTTTGCCCTTGTTGATGGTGCCAGAGAATACCTCATCACCGATTGACTTCGGCACAAGTCTCGACTCGCCAGTCAGGCTTGCCTCATCGAAAGTGGAATCTCCGCTAGTGATCACTCCATCAGATGGTGGCGAACCACCATACAAGACCTTCACCTCATCACCGATATCCAGGAGATCAACAGGGACGAGGTTGGACGAAGCACCAGAAGATCCGTTGCCATTTTCGACCACACTATCCGTGCTTGGGTGTATGAGTATTGCTTCGCTTGGCCTCAACTTCCCCAGCAGAGTGACTGCGTCGCCCGTTTTAGCTTTACTATATGCTTCGAGGAATCTACCAAATAGTAGGAACATGGTCAAGAATACCACAGAATCAAAGTAGGAAGAATTGGTTGCTATAGACATAGTTTTGGGAGACTGGGAGGCGCTTATCGCTAATTCGGCGACGGAAGAGAAGTACGCAATAGTAGTTCCCAAAGACATCAGCATGTTCATACTTCCAAATCGATAGAATCGCCGGGCTATCGGAGTGGTACTGCCTGGTCTCCATAAGGCTCGTAATTCCTTTATGGCGGGCCGGTGAAAAGCGTCTGCCGCAAAGAAATAGACAGGAGTGGCTGTCAAAAACATGGCCCATTCGGCTCGACTCACTCGACCAGCCCATATTGGTTTTGAGATGTATTGACGGCTTGAGTTCGTTGATGAGACGAGGTTCATAAGGACAATCCCAATGATGAACGTCGGGATGGCCGCAGTAACGGATAGAGCGAGACGGAAAAGAACATGGCGTCGCTCCCGAATTTGCATTTGGCGAGCACGTTCTTCCAACGTCGGAGGATGGTTAATTGACGTCCTGAAAGCCTTGTCGACCGCTGAGATAGAAGCGATGATGTGGCGAATGGTGAAGCTAGGGGCATTGGGCAGATACTCAATTCTCATTATTGGGTCATCCGTGGTCAATACCTTCTCGAATTTCACTTTCTCGCCATACTCATGGTCCAACGCACCCACAATACGAGAAGGGCAGTGGCTGCAGTACATCCCCTCAACCCGAATGGAGATTTTTCTTTGGGCATCCTCGACAACAAGCTGCCCCACGTTAACTACACTATCCAAGGTAGCGGAATACCCTGCATCTTCAATTGTTTCTCGGATCTGTGCGAGGTTGTCTTTACCGTCGAAGACTACCATGGCACTGTTGGAGATGAGGTTGACATCAGCGCTGGTGATCCAGCCATGCTGTTGCAGCGCCGTCGTGATGTTTCCAACACAAGAGCTGCAGGTCATCCCACCGATTGCGTAAGACGCCTTCCAGGTGTTGCTGAACTCTGATGAATGGCTTTTTCCTCCGGGGGTGATTTCCTCCACCTGTTCCACGGTCGCAGAATAGCCAGCATCATCGATGGTCGTGATGATGTCGTCCAAATGTTCTTTCCCCTCAAACTTCACTGAAGCACTGTTTGTGAGAAGGGCAATATCGGCTGAGTGCACCCATGGTTTCTCATTGAGAGCACTGGTAATGTTGCCGACACAAGAGCTGCAGGTCATACCCTCAACTAGGAATGAAGCTTGGAAGACGCCCCGGTTGGAACTAGAGTCGATGACCACGAATGGATTGCTTGAAGGGTCGTCTTCGACATCGGTAGGCTTTCTCGCGGCGTTCTTCAGCTCAATCTCTTTTGGTTCCTCCAAGCTTAGCTTCTCGTCCGCGTGCAGGCTACCCAACGTGAGTACGTCGGCTTCTTTCTCCTTTATCGCCTCAGCTTGGCATTCTTCACACTTTTCGATGTGTCGCATCCTCGCTCTGCTATTACCCGCTTCAGGTCTTCGCCCGATTCGTCTCCAGTTTTCTACGGCTAATTGAAATCGTCGCGTCCAGATAGCGCCAAATCTCTCTTCCAATGCGAGGTGGTCTATATTCTCATCCGGTAAAGAATCCTGAAAGATGTCATAGACTTCAAAGCCGGCGTCCTCGAGTGCCTTAGAGATGTCTGCTGCTGAGAGAGCAACGTTGTGAGTGACGGTGATAGAGCGAGAGACGATCGAGGGGGATATGGCGAGCGGTTTGGGATGAAGTGTCTTGAGCGCAGTTTGTATTGCGGTAACACATGAGGGGCAATGGAGGTTTGTTATCAAGAATGTGGTGAAAAGCTGATGGAGATTCTCCTTTGGTATAGCCATGATCGGTGAAGCTGCTGGTCGAAGTGTGGTGGGTGTCAAGGAAGATGCTGTATAAGAATTATTTCTAGGGAAGGCACCATATCCCAAGCCTCGTCCCATTTTACCTTATCATCAAGGTAGGGCAAAACCCAGCGCGCTAAAAGGGGCACAAAGAGCTCACACCACGTCATGAGAGTGCGGGATGTACGGGATGTACGGGATGTAAGGTACCTTAATGGCTGAGCTACTGCTACTCGGCATTTATAAGGCTTGAGTGATTTGTGCGTCCCCAGGCACTTTATTCTACGGCATTCCACATCACCGAATCTTTGAAATAAGTCTAAATCACGCGAAAATCGCTCGAGCCGCAGAACTAGAGTACTGTATGGAGTACGTACTGCCCATGCCCCCGAGGGCCTCAAGCACACAGACAAGCCCTTACCGGCATCCTTCTAAGAATACATGTTGGAAGCAATCAAATTTGATTCCTTCTTCAAGATGAAATTCGCGCTATACAGCACTGTACGTCTGCCCCTACATAGTTTGGAATGCAGTTTTGAACATTGCGAAAAAACGTCTGTCGCAAAGCCTGACCAAAGCTATTTGAGCAAGTAGGTCATTCATTATCGTGCCAACCTCTACGCAGCATACACATCTCACTCCCAGAGTAATGGCGGTCTCATGGTCTCCACGCTCTATTCCATGTGAACCTTAGGCATGGCTACTGACTAGATGCAGATCCTTCTGAACGTCCTCCTCTTTTACGCTTCACTCGTTGTTTGCGGGCTGCAGTATCTTCTGTATGGCCCTCTCGGATTCCTCGAGAGTGAAGAGCTTTACGGAAGACTCATCATTACGACTATCGAGACGATCCTGGCGGCAGCCATCCTGAGATTGGAGATTGATGGGTGCTTTATGCTGATGTTCGTAGGAATCTTAGCAGGGAAGGTATGGATCTGGATAGGGGAAGGGAGGCTAAAAACCCAGGAACAGCAGCCTTTTCTCACTTCGAAGGTCTGCTGTGCGCGCTTTTCGATCGCGTTACTCTTATCAGTGTCGTTCGATGTCTTTATGGTCATGTATGCTGTGAGAGCCATCCGGCTGACGACCGGGCCAAGCATGATGCTTCTGACCGCCCTTGAGTTTGGTGTCATGACGATATCATCAGTATCGACTGCAATCCACTTTGCATTTTCGGTCGCCGCGACCTTTATCATTGAGCGTCGATCTCAGGAGGTAGGGACCTTGACCTTGAATAAGAAGTACCGATGGATGACTTCGCTGAGTTTGACAAGTGGTAAGCCGATGCCGAACGTTTACGATGAATAACGACAGAATGAGGCTCCAGAAGGCACTGACATTCACGGCAATCACTCTCATCACTTCAACCTCTGCCCCGAATGGGCGCAAATTAAAATGCTAATCTGTTTTCTTGGGTTCAGATTTTATCAAAATGCTTGGATATCTCCTCTACCTGTACATCCACCTTTCCATCACCGGCGTGCCCATTCAGATCATCCGCGATACCTTCCTCACGGGCCGTTCTTTTACGAAGCGTGTCCGCGACCTTCTCCATTACCAACGGGCTATTGAGTATATCAACGATCGATATTCGGACTCGACAGCTGAAGAAGTCGCCAAAGAGCATTTCTGCGCTATCTGTCGAGAGGGAATGTGCGCTTGGCAGCAGCATGACGGGTCACGAGAGGGACCAGTCCAGGTTGAAGAAAGATTGAGCTTGAAAAGGCGTGCAATCAAATCCACAAGCGAAAGTTGTCGGCCGAAAATATTATCGTGTGGACATACATTGCATCTCGGATGCTTAAAGAGCTGGTTTGAAAGGCAAAGAACCTGTCCCATTTGCCGACGACCTGTTCATAAAAGAGCTCCTCGATTAATAACATAATTGGTGCTTGAGTGCCGCTAACGCTCTCAAGGATGTTGCGTTTCATGCGCCTGTACTGACCGACGCTACCTCCCCATATTACAACAAAAACCAGTGCCGAGCCCTTGCCTTTTCGACTCTTTCCTTGACGCGTTCTATAGCCTTTCTCACAAGCACACTCATTGGATGGATACAAGCCGCATACACACCGCCGCTTTGCTTTCCCTCACAATTCTCTCCGCCATCTTTGTAGATATCTTCGGCCTTTTCGCGTAAAGGATCGGTCTCGACGTCATATACCGGCAGGGACGGAAGTGTATAATGGCTGTAATGTATCTGGTAACATTCTCTCCGGCTTATATATTACTGAAGCGACTGACATGCCCTGAATTTGCAGGATTCCAGTCCACATTCTTAACGCCCTCTACATAGCACCGCTGACTTTATAGACTTATCTAAAACATGTTCGACTAAAGAATCCCAGCAAAGACGGCGACGGAGGGGTGAGACGTGGGCGCAGCGAGGCGACCATAGTGCTTTGAGTACCTTATCTTACCACCCAAGCGGTGCTGCAATGAGTCAGTAAGATCGGTACGAGAGAGTGTTGTATAAGAGGCTAGTTCTCACCCAGGCTGATTAGATAGATAAATTAGATACGTTACGTCTGTCAAGTAGTCTCAAATTTCATGTCTACCTTAGATAAAAGAAATATTTCTCAACTCATCAGAACCTCGTTAGCTTCAAGACTGCGTCTTCGGGGCAGTTCTGCATAGCCTACAGTCAACCCGTGACAAGGGTTTGACCGTGAATTGAAAAACTTTTCCAATTAATTGACGTAGAAATTGTGATATTCCCCTCCGCCACCTCCATTTAGAACTCCAAATCTGGTATCTTCTCCCGGGGAGCTGAAACTGGAGCCTCACAGAGTCAAAATTTGTTAGCATCCTATCCTGTGTCTATATATATATACCCGGACTCTTTAAATTAAGAGACTAAATGTACTAGAGCGATAGCTTATACTTACTTTAAAGATTATAATTATTATACGTTATAAAAAGTCTAAAAGGATAGCCTCTTATTAATTTAATCTTCTTACAATAATAGAATATCTAGACATTCGAACCCTAAGCTTATCGTAGCTTATCGGTTGGTCGAAAAGTCCCCCAGTTACCCCTCTAGGACTAGCGCGAATACTAGAACTCTGATAACTCTTCGCATTTAACCCACGTATATACCGACGCTCCATCATATTTTCTATATAATCGATGTTACTTAGCTTGAGAGCTACATAGTATTTCAAGCCCTATAATATAATACTCGAAAGTATTTATCAAATTGCGTTGTTGTGGAGATAATATCGTGTTATAGCATGGACGAGCCGTAGAACCTAGGTGAAACCTTGATTATCCAGCCGAGATGGTTGGAATATTTCCGTCATCTGTACTCCAGAACTGTTATCGCGTTCCACCCCCGAAGCTGCTGCGTACATTCAGTTCTGGAAAGAATTCTGCTATGTCTCCTCTCCATTTCAATGTTGTAGAACATGTCCTTCCGTGCCAGTACATACGGGAGTACCCCGGTGCAACGTTGGATAATCAGGAAGACACACTGCATCTGCACATAAAGCAATACAAGCCAAAGGATCAGTCTCACAATCAGCCGGGAGCTGTCACCATCATTGGCGGCCACGCCAATGGCTTTCCCAAGGTGGGTCTAATCGCAAAATAGTTGGCCGGTACTTAGCTTTGACATAGATAGGAATTATATGAACCCTTTTGGGACGATTTGTACCAAGCACTAAAAGCGCGAGGACAAGCGATTAGAAGTATCTGGATCGCGGACATTGCTACTCAAGGTGCCAGTGGCATACTCAATGAAAATAAGCTAGGCAACGACCGTCAGTAAACCAAGAAACGATAGAGATGAAATCCCAACTGCTGATGCTGGATGCCTCAACGTAGCATCATGGAACGACCACCCGCGAGATCTTCTCCATATGATCAATCACTTCCGCAAAGAGATGCCGAGACCTCTAGTAGGCATCGGCCACAGTCTGGGCGGTTGCCATCTGTAAGCCCACCCCTTCCTTCTCACCCCCATCACTAAAACCCAAAAGCTGCCAACTATCATACATCCACCCCCGGCTCCTCACCTCCCTCGTTCTCATAGACCCAGTCATCCAAGCCTCCTCAACAGCGCCCAACGGCTTCAAACCCAACCTCGCCTACGCACGCCAAAATAAGGTAATTGGAACGGCGTCGGCTTAGCGTAGTAGTATGCATTTCAATCAAAAATGCTTGGCCTACAAATTCAAAAGTTTCCATATAAACAAAGTACACCGACGTAGATGAGGGGACAACGATACTGACAATCATCCGAGATTGCTGAGCAATCTGCTAGCAAATAGAGAGACTAGTACTACAGCCTTCCAGATCAGCCAATTATCTCGGGTGGCGACATTATGACTGTTAGACTCCCTGTGCCAATGCTTGGCTGTTGCACTCCTAAAACACGCAAAAATAACTCGCATGGAGGTATATACCTCAGGATACATAATCATAACTGCGACCATGTCTCATCTCATCTTCACACCCTATCTAACCATAACTAAACGCAACATCGGCCATGGCATCATCTTTCTACTTTTTCGTTACACTCTTGCTGGCCATGAGCAGACTCTCTGAAGCAGCTCTACGTACTTACAATTTTACGCTCCATAATGGCACGAAAGCTCCCGGTAAATGCGCACTCTGTTACAATTTCAAGCATCGATCTCTTTGGCGCTCAGGAAGAACGAATGCTAAGGAATTGTAGACGGCTTTTCCCGGCAAGTGTACCTCATCAACGGTCAACAGCCTGGCCCTTCGATAGAAATCTACGAAGGAGACGATCTTGAGGTATTCGTGCAGAATGACTTGTCGGTGGAGACCACGATCCACTGGCACGGTAAGCAATCCGATATTTGGTCTTCATAAAGACATCCCTTCCCAATATATTGCTTAATCCGTCAAGACGTTAACACTGACCACTTGCTACTAGGCCTTCTTCAACGTGGAACACCCGGGATGGATGGAGTTCCGGGGGTAACACAGGTTAGCTATTATATGCATGCTAAGTCAAATGCATGCTATCTGACATAGACTAGTATCCCATCGCTCCTGGTGGTAATTTCACCTATAAATTCTCTGTTGGAAGCGAATATGGCTTCTACTGGTATCATTCCCACTTTCGAGCCTACTACGACGATGCAATTCGAGGTCCATTAATGATACACCCATCACCAACGCGTCCTCGGCCTTTCGAGAAACTTGCAGAGAACAGTGATGATCTTGCGAAGCTCCTCGAAGCTGAATTCAACGCCCCTCCTGTTCTTCTGAACGATTGGACTCATGATCTTTCGGACACGATCTACTCGCGTTACTTCGAAACAGGCGCGTTCCCAAATTGCGTCGATAGTCTTCTGGCAAATGGATTTGGACGAGTTGAATGTCTTCCTGACTACATCCTTAAAGCGGGAACGAATCTAGGACTTGATTCTTCGTCTTCCGCAGGCAGCGGATCCTCTCAGATGTCCACTGACAGCTCTTCAATGAGCATGATGGGAATGAATAAAAGAATGGACATGGGTGGATCAAGCATGTCCGCCGATACAATGATGGGAATGTCGACGATGGAGACTCCACTGCAGATGACCTCGACCTCAGCCATGATGTCGAGTATGGCCCCGATGTCGAGTATGGCCCCGATGTCGAGCATGGCCCCGATGTCGAGCATGGCCCCGATATCGAGCATGGCCCCGATGTCGCGCATGGCCTCGATGTCCAGCATGGGATCAATGTCCAGCACACAAGGAATGGGGTCACTGAATGCACGCGGCTGCATGCCTCCAATGATGTTCAAACCAGGCTTCAATGTCAGCTCACTTCCTCCAGAGACATGTGCGAACACAACGTCTTCCTTGTTAATAGTTTCTGCAAATCACACGCAAGGATGGCTTGCCCTCAATCTTGTCAACTCAGGAGGAGTCAGCAAGTTGGCTGTATCTCTCGATGCACACTCTATGTATATCTATGCTGCCGACGGTCTGTATGTTACCCTACAAGAGGTCAAGGTCAGTTATATGCAAATCGTTCAACAGTCGTGATCAGGCCTGAACTGATACACCAAGGTCCTTTACCTATCTATTGGCCAACGCTATTCCGTCATGATCAAGTTGAACCAGTCGCCTGGCGACTACTACCTTCGATTCGCCTCGTATCCAACGGGTGACATGCAGCAAGTCGTGGAAGGTCAAGCTGTTATATCTTACAAGGTATAAGTTTTGTCAAACATTGTCCCGAATTGGCGCTGACATTCTAGATGAATTCCACAATGTCTAAACGTACGATCCAAGCACGGGACGACTCGGCTTCGGTGTATATGCTTAAGAATGGGTCGGCAATATTGAATGCATCGACCTTGGACACTGCTCTTCTGCATCCATTTCGAAGCAACTCGCCACCACCAGGAAAGGCAGATACAACCAAAGCTTTCAACATTAGCCAGACGGGTATTGTGACTTGGGTCATGAACCGCGACCCATATATTGAGGCTGCGACGCCGGTTCTCCATGGGAATTCGTCCGATGGATGGAACGCTAATACAACACTCCATCTACCTGCCAATTCAACGATTGACATTATCATGGCAGTCGCAGACAATTCTATGGATACGGTAGGTCCCTCTCATAGCAACTCGCCGCGCTTCTAGGGCCTTGAGTGCTAACGTTCCCCAGATGGGCCACCCTATGCATCTCCACGGCCATAAGTTCTGGGTTCTAGGCTCGGGGAGCGGGCAATTCCCATATACTTCGGTGGATGTCGCCCCTTCATCTATGATCAATCTCAAGAACCCTGCGTATAGAGATACAACAGACCTGCCAATGTCCGGTTGGCTCGCTATTCGGTCAGTCTTGTGGACGTCTTTTAGATCGGTAGCAAGCCTTCGTTTGAAGTGAAGCTGACCCAGCAACAGGTATATTACGGATAATCCTGGCGCATGGCTACTTCACTGCCACGTCCAATGGCATGTCGTGGTAGGCATCTCTTCTTCTTCATCAACACCACCTCCACTCCTAGTTTGATCCACCATTTGCTAATAGCGCCACGTCTTCTTTAGAGCGGCATGGCGTTGGTCCTCGTCGAGGGGGAAGACAAACTACCAAGCCTACTTGGCGCTTCGAACTCCAAGAGTCCTCAATCTAATGGCGTTGCAACGAGCAAACCGACCTTCAAATATTTATTTAGCACCGGATTTGTCATGTGTATTGCAACGCTTTTGGCTGTGGTCTTCTAGGCGGGTAAGGCTTCAAGGGAGCATTGCTCAGTCGCGGATTGAAAGACGTCAAGAAGCTGGGAGTAGTGTACAGCACGAAATGGAATATTACAAGTCTATTCGAGTGTTCATGCATGGAGAGGATGATCAACAAGCGTTGCAGGGCAGGACTTAGACTCGAAACAACCAGAAGATATCACAATATCGATCTAACGAATGTCAAGCTACTCGTTATATGCCTGGCTTTGATGAAGACTTCTTAACGCTGCTATCTCTTCGAAAAATAATCGTTGTTCAGAGCTAATCCTGATCTGCATATCATCTTTCCAGAAACCTCATTGAGCCGTACAGTGAACAATCATCCCCATCGCGCGATGATTGCCCACCTGGCAGTAATCCGGGATTATCGACTGTCATACTCACGGACATTGTTTGCACCGGGCAAGCCAGACATGTAGCCAAAAAGCCAGCTCGACGCCCCGTTGAGACATAGGTTTCGCCAAAACTAACAATGCCAACTCTCTATTAAGCTTACATCGGAGAATTCCCACAACGCCAACGCAGAGTATGACTGTTCTGGATATTGCCAAGCGATTGCTCATTCACTGTCAGTACTCATCCACCACGAGCGGCGACTTTCAGACTAGAAGACAGCTTAGTATGAAAAATTCAGCCACAATAGGCAGAGATGACGCGTAGTCATCGCATCTTGCTCAAATCGTGAAATTGCGATCTTAAACAGAGCGGTAGGGAAACGGAAAATATAGTCTTAAAGGATAGGGGTTTAGTAGGTATAAAGGAATATGCATAGCCTTCGATGTCATTATAAACACAATGGAAACGTTGCGTAAGCCAAGACTGGAGCAACGCACAAAACGCTCACAGAGATGACCGAGCATGGTTTCGTCATTACTTAAATCCGGAGTGATCCAGTGGCTGCAATAGTACTACGCCAGCTGGCCTGGAAAGAGAAAGCCTACGTCAGCATGCATTCATCGTGATCCTGTTGAGAACAGAGCAGGTGCTCCTGCTGCTCTCAACCGGCCGCCTTTACGAAATTCTGTGGGAGTGTTGGTGATTTGAAACGCCTGCCGCGGACTTTCTGCGAGTAACGAGTAATATTCCGCAAAGCTTTCGGATACGAAATGTGGTTCTTTGATTGCGAACTTGGTACTATCTCATGCTATGAGAAGGGAATGATAGGCTGCGGGTCGGACTGGTTGAGGCGTCTCGGGTCGATTGATGGTGGAAGATCGGAGTAGACTGATCATGCCGGCGTCGTGTTATTAAGTGCGACCTCGTCCGAGTTTTAAAAAATTATTGGGAGTGGGTTTCTAGAGCTTGTGAAAGATGCTGCGGACGGGCTCTGTTGAGGGAGATCGAGGGAGGAGAAGAACTTCGAGTGGAGCTACTTCTCTCTTCTAGTTCTACTAGTCCTTTAGGAATAATGAAGTTAACTGCGTGTTTACAAGTCTATGGGTCTATGAGCCTGCTTATTCTGCTTATGTACTGTCTGCTCGGGATAAGCTTTCAGGTATCCTTGGTCGAAATCGGTCACGTGATTAGGCATCTCCCCGCTAGACCCACAATAGAATAGTTCTAAGCGCGTTCGCGGAACGCGATTTCCAAGTAACATTTAAAAGCAAGACCCATCGCACATCGCAGTGGTTATCGGGAAGAAATCCAGGCTACAAGCGCTGATATGGCAGCTATGGATATCGACGCTGGCTCTGAGAGCAAAGCGCTCTTTGCACAAGTCCAATACTACATTGTGCTCACCGACGCCATTGGAGTGGACCAAGCAGAAGCCGTAAGCTTTCGACGTGTCCCCAATGAATTCAATACTGACTTTCTACTCAAAGCTCGCGAAAGCCCTCAAACAGAATGGCGCGCAGGAAGTACCGCGGGTGTCTTCGGGAGAAAAGATACCTTTGGAGGATGTTACTCATGTCATTTCCACGACCATCGACTTCCCGGGCTACGATGCTGCAGGCGATTCGCTCAAGTCTGTGGTCAAGCCTGACTGGGTGAGCGCCTCGATCGCGAAGGGTCGGCTGGCCAACCCCAGGCAATACAGCCCCGATCCAAGGCTATTCTTCTCTGGTCTCATCGTCTGCTGTGCCGACCTACCCAGCGGCGATTCTGATGCTATCATTGGGGGCGTTCTTGCTATGGGCGGGCTATATTCTACTTCCGTATCGAAGATGGTTACTCACATCGTGGCTCTGACCATGGACTCGGACAAGTGTCAAACAGCGCTGAGCAAAAACCTCAAGTGCAAGATTCTGCTGCCTCACTGGTAAGGAGAATATTTGATAAGATATCAGACAATCGACTAACATATGACCAGGTTTGACGACTGTTTGAAGTTGGGCAAGCGAATTGATGAGGGCCCGTATTGCCTACCCGATCCTGAAATCCTTCGAAAACGACCAGCAGACCGTATCCCTGAGGCAAGCAGATCAGACCTGTTCGGTGCATCCTCGCCCAAACCAGATCGCCTTCCTACCCCCTCTAGTTCACCCAGCGCCAGCCGTCGCGAGCTTACAGTCTTTCGGAACAAAAAGATCATGCTTTCCAACGATCTAGAACTTGGTAGTCGGCTTCTGGAGACTATTGAAGATTTGATCATTAGTGGAGGAGGTAGTGTGACGGGTGCAGTGCATAGGGCGGATATCTTCATTTGCCACTACCGCGAGAACCTCAATTACCGCATTGCTTCGAGAGCAGGAAAGGATGTAGGGAATCTGGCGTGGCTCTATCACCTCATCACGCACAATGATTGGACCTCGCCGCTCCGCCGTTTGCTGCATTATCCCATAGCCCGTCACGGACTTCCTGGCTTCAATCGCTTTCGTATAAGTCTTTCGAATTACAATGGTGAAGCCCGTGTATACTTGGAGAACCTTGCCAAAGCCGCTGGTGGAGAGTTCACTAAAACCATGAAGGAAGACAATACTCATTTAATCACAGCCCATATGGTCAGCGAAAAGTGTGACGCCGCAAAAGAATGGAATATTCACACCATCAACCATCTATGGCTTGAAGAAAGCTACGCCAAATGGTCGATCCAAACCGTCTCCAATCCGCGCTATTCCCATTTCCCATCACGTACCAACTTAGGCGAGGTAGTCGGTCAGACACCGATCGACAAACAATCAGTCGAGCGTGTCTTCTTCCCCCAAGGCTCGGACGTCGATGAGACGGCCGAGGGTGAGACTATCTCAAAACCAATGTCCACTCGAGACCAGAACGTTGCACCTTCTAAGTCGAAGAAAGCCGGTAGTACTCGCACTTCGGTTTCTACAAGGGGTTCAGAGATTCCCAATAATACATCCCAGCCTAATGATGCCACTCCCAAGGCCTCAAAAGAGAACAGACGGCATACTGATGGCGCTTTCCGAACGCCTGCACCATCTCGATTCGTAGGTCAAGGTAAAGAGAACGAGACCCCATCCACCACGGGCAGTCGTAGCGCCAAAGACAAGGCAGTTGCGAAGTTGCACGAGCTTGCTCCCGATATTGCGCTCTTCGAAAAGGAGACGAAACGAGTGGGTGGGGTAATTCATGGGAAAGACCGGAAATCAAGTGAAGACAAAGCTTCGGAAGATAACAGGAAGCGTACTATCTCTGTAGACGACAACACCGACACGGGTGTGGATGAGGCTAGGGGAGCCAAAAGAGCCAAAAACTCAAAAGTTCTAGCTCCTGTAACTATGCGTCTGGCTCTTACCGGGATCAAGAGATGGGTAGGCGCCGCAAAGAAAGAGGGCGAAGAGCGAGTGAGTCCATGCTTGATCTGAGCTACTGATATGGTCTGACGAGATATAGACACGGCTTCGAGAGATGGGTATTCTGATAACCCAGGACTTCACAAGCTGCACGCATCTTGCTTCTCCAAGGATCGTACGTACGCAAAAATTTGTTTGTGCTCTTGCACACGGTCCTGTTGTCATCTCCGACCAATTCATCGACGACTGTCTTGCGAATGGAGGTCCCCTCGACCCGGAAGACTACCTCTTAGAAGATGAAGAATCTGAAACAAAGAGTGGATACAAACTCTCCGATGCCTTGCTAAGGGCAAAGGAAAACAAAGGCCGTCTTTTACGAGGCTATTCCATCTATGTCACTGAAGCCGTCCGGGGGGGCTTTGAGACATACAAATCCATCATCGAAGTGAATGGCGGGAAATGTCTGATGTACCGTGCTCGTGCGGCTACCAGTCTTCGTACGGGTGTGGACGAAGACACCGAAGAATCCGAATCTAGTCGACCCGATTTCGCGTACCTTATCAGTGGCCAGACTCATGAGGAGGCGAAGTTGTGGCCAAAATTCAGGCAGATGGTGGAAGCGGCGGGCAAGAACCCTCGTGTCGTCAGAAATGACTGGTTGCTCAATACGGCCCTGTCACAGCAGCATCATTGGCAAGACTTTTACGCTTTGACCGAGAAAGACATTGGAACTCCACCGCCTTGAGTTTTTGGCGTGTAATCCTGCATCGAGCGAGGCGTTCCGCTGGTGGGTTAGCTTCCATATTGATGAGGCCATTGTAGCTAGGGTTCGAAAATAACGACATCAGCACCATCTTCTTCCCTCTCTCCAGAGTCGAATTACGCAACGAATCTCTGCACATCCAATCCCAGTATCAGAAGAACTTGACACCCTGCTGATCCTCACTCCCAAACACCTGCGCCTTGCCCCTCTTCACCAGCACATTCAAACTCCTCCGCAACAACTCCGCATCCATCCCATGAAAATCCTGCCCCACACTCATCTCCCCACTCACAAGCTCATACAACGTCAGCACCATATTCTTCTGCCCCGTCGCCTCCACCCACTCCGCAACCACATCCGCCCACTCCTCCGGCCTCTTCCAAAACACCCAAAACGTACCGCCCCCCTTCCCCTCGGACCCACCAACCCATTCCGCCCTCCGCCCCCCCTCTTCACTCGTCATCCACTCCACGATCTCGTGCGCGTCGGGCGCGGAGAGGCGTTTGCGCAGGGACGTGTTTTTGAAGAGGGGGCTTTCGAGGGCGGTGGCGAGGGAGAGTTTGAAGAGGTGGTGGTGGCGGGCGTGGCGTTGGATGAGGCGGGACCATTTGCGGAGTTGGGAGGTGCGGGTTGTGAGGTTTGGTTGGAGGGTGTAGAAGGGGGGGAAGGTGTGGATTTTGGGGTAGGGGAAGGGTGGGGGGGTGGAGGTGGTGGTCATGGGTTTGGCGGGGTGAGGTGATGGGTGTGCGTTGAGTGGGGAGGTTGTGTGGAGGACTTCGATCCGGGTTGCTGTTCGGCTGCCTACTTAGAATATGTAGTACTATTTAGGAATAGAATAGACTGGTTCGGCTTTCCTGGCTTCTGACTTGGTAGATGAAAACGTTTTTGGCGTATAGGTTGTTGAACTGGGGAATAATACCATTGATGTTCGCGTGCCCGCTTGATATCTTGAATACCATGGGGGTGACGCTGAGAGTCTATGCCGAGATAGGTATAGAGCCTAGTCTTATCGATAACCAAATGTATGCTAACGTTCTGCCAAGCCCTATCCGAGGATCCTTGAGTTCTTAGGAACCATCTGACTTTACGCTCAAACATTTAAACTCTTGCCTATGTGCTTTAAGTACAATGTCATCCTGACCCAGATTGAGTTTTTGTGTGAGATTTCTAGATAACGCCTATCATGTCGATCCCAAACGAAGCTCTGCAACGGGTCAGTTCAAGTATTGCCTCTATCAGTTGCGTACTACTGCTAATCAACCATCCAGCTCGCGCAAGAGATAGAATCACAAGCCATCACCGCTCAGCGTGATATAAACATCGTCAAGACGACGGTAGCAGGGAAACAGCGAGATGTCCGGATGCTAGAGCTTACGTCATCTCAAGTCAAGGGGTTGGACAAGGATACAAAGGTCTATCGGGGTGTGGGGAAGATGTGAGTCCTCCAATCTTACGGGTAGAAGAATCTTGTTTGATGTTGCGATGTAGGTTCGTGTTCAGTCCAATGGACGAAGTGCAGAAGCGGCTTTCTTCTGAGACGGCGGAGCTGAAGTCGGATATCTCGAATCTTAACAAGAAGCTGCACTATCTGGAGACGACGCACAAGAATAGCCGGGAGCATATTGATAAGATCATGAAGTCGGGCGGGAAATTCTGAAGGGACCATGTGGCGGAGAGTCATTATGCAGCAGCTCGACATATTCCAATCACAGCGTGTGAGGCGGTCTCTTCATTCGATACCAAATATCGCCTCATGATCAAGGCTTTCCAGCACTGAGTACCTTTCAAACGCAAAGGGCTCAAGCTGAATACGTGTTGGCCAGTTCCCATATCAAGTTTCGTCCGACCCTAGCCATTGGTATCAGGACCTTGACATCTACGGAGGACCAAGAGAGTGATCGAGCCGTAGCCACGCAGAATCTTCACATCTGAGATTCTGAGAACGAACATGTTTTCAAAGGGTGATTGTTCTATCGGAGAAGCCTCCGCTCCATGTCTAAACTTAGGGTTGTGGTACCACCTTCTCCAAGGTAGTCGAGTTTAACGTCAAGTCCTGGCATCTCAACGTACTCAACGTCATTCTAGCTACCTAGACATCGAACAGCTTATGATCCGCAAAGATATCATTGAATCAGCTTGTTGCAGCAGCATCGACGATCGGCGATTTCAAACCCAGCTGCGGCGCCAATACACTTGGTGGGGTCTGATAAGGGATCTTGTTGAATGAGGAGCCCCACTCCTCCTGATTTTCACGTATACGGTCGAAACGTTCATGTTGACTAGCAATCAAGCTTAATCCCAGAGCGTTCATCGTTCCTCTTCTCTGCAAAAAAATCATCAAATCAGTCCACGTTGCGAGCAACAGAAATAGACAACCAGTGCCACTCCCACAAAAGATTCCCGCCCAACAAGTTCACACCTTCCCCAACGATGACCGAAACCGACCAACCACCTCCCTATACTGATCCCATAAACACACTCACCACCACCACTACCACCTCTAACACCTCCAACGCCAACGCAGACCCAACCAGCACCAGCGGAAACAACCGCGACTGCTCCAACACCAGTGGCGACAACAACCGAAACTGCATCAACTGCGTGAACTGCTACGATTGTCGTGATTGCAAGGATTGTACGGATTGCAAGGACTGTAGGGATTGCACGAATTGTACCGATTGCAAGGACTGTCGGAATTGCAGTGGGGTGACGGGGTTGAGGAATGGGAGGGATGTGCATGGGTAGGGGTAGGGGGCTGGGGTTGGGGCCGGGGATAGGGTTGTGGTGGTGATGGTGATGGTGGGGTGATGTTGAGGAGGGTTGGGATTTGGTAAGGAAAGAGTGACAGCGTAGAAGCTCGAGGGCTTTGTGTATCGAGGCGCGGTGAATGATATGAGTGTAGTCATGATATGAAAGCTAGCTCTTTTGCAAGGGAAACCATCATTAGCGTAGGAATGATAGGAGACTGTTCCGTGATTGATGGTAGTGAGCAAGATTGTCCATGGAGAGATGACAACCGTATTTTCCCCCCGAGTTGTTCATCCTTGCTTCCCAAAGATCGACTCGATCAAAGTCACACTACAAGCACTCTGTTGCAAGGCCATGAGACAACAGGACCAGTTCTTGAGGTTTGAGCCTCAAGCGTTTGATGCTGGTGATTGATTGGTACAGCCGTTGAATATCGCGTGCCTCTCCAGAAAGTCAAATGTGGGGTCACTAGCGCCGTCTTTCTGGATCACATGAGAACCCCGCACAGCTGTACAACTCCTACCTCAGACTCACCACAGCTCTCGTTCCTGAATCAATTCATCTCAAATTGGTCAAGTTATACAGACCTAAACCTTCCAAGCTTCCATCAATCGAAACCCAGAGCTTTCATTGTCGAGCTCGCATCCCTCGACTGACAGCCATCATGTCTGCCGATACAGTAGAACCCCTCACCAAGGTCGACTCGGCCATCTCTGGTCTGTCGTCATCTCCTCCGGATGACAAAGGAATGGTGAAAGGACATCGGAGAGCAAGCTCGAGCGCAGCTGGAGTGTACAACATCAATGACTTAGGTACGTTCGTGAGAGCGAGCTGATTTTGACAATAGAAAATGCTTGGTGCCATATGACGTAGCAAACGTAAGCTGACAATTGTATAGAAAAGGAAGGGAAGGAGCTGCGGATAGCACCGGAAACACAGAAGCTGAACTGGTAAGCAGAACAGAACCTGCTGTCGACGGCCTGACCATTATTTCAAGCAATCATTGTGCTGTAGTATCACGAGCAATAAGCCATGCTGACCCACTCCCAAGGCGACTCAATAAGTCACCAGCGACACTGGATGAGCCGGCTGTGCTCAAGAAGATGCTCACAGAGCCTCCAGTCAAGAAGATCGACCTGCACTTCCCACTTGGGCTTGAGGTCACTGCACGGAACATGAAGGGTGTAACCATCAAGGATGCACTGGATGCTATCCATAAACAGTTCAAGAAGAAGGTATGACAGTATTTCTTGGTGCTCAGTGTGATGAAAGTTTTTCTCACTGCCGATATCGTTTGCGGCAGAAGACGAGACATTTTGCAGTATAGGAGCAGTCGGTACCCTATCACAGTGCTCAGGCTGCATGATATGTTATCCCTTCCCATACTCGCTCACGGCTGGGTTCAATGGTCGAGACGCCAAGCTGACACACGGTGTTGCTTAGGCGGATGACGAGCTAGAACTACCTGTCCTTGCAGGCTTCGAATGGGACAAGGAAGAGTCATGGACTCGGCTGATCGTCCACCAAAAGAAGGAGGGCCAAGCGATGAGTAGCACCAAGAAGAAGGGCAAGAAAGACAAGGAAGGCGCGGAGGAATAAACGCTCAGCGACGGGCCTCTTCCTAGGTAGCCATGGGCCGAAGAACGCAACTGGTGAAGTCGAGAGGGCAAATACAGGCGTAGCAATGTACGAACACGGGGAGCTGGAGTTGGAGATGGCGAAAGGTGCCTGTTGTATGCAGATGCTTTAGCTCAGACGCTTCGCTCTGAAGGTTTAGGGTTTGTGTTCCACTCATTGACAAACCCGAATACAGCCTTGGCTCGTAAAGACCCGCAGCATGCAGGATGAGGTGCGTGCATGGGGTGAGTGAAGTGAGAGCAGATGGTCCGCAATGGTTCAAGTGGTAACAAAGAGAATGTCTCTAGAAAATCGAAAGCAAATTTGTGTAGCTCAGGGTCTAGGAACAAGCTAGTCCGCTATAGGAAGGTTTCACCACCGTCTTCCAATCACTTGTGAAATGCCATCCTTATCGGCATTCTGCATATGTGGTTGCAGGCGAGGTCGGCCTTCCTTTAGCCTTGCGGTCGAGAGGGGTAGCTAAGTGCAGCCCACCAGCTTCGAACTCTCTATAATGCAGCAACATCCGTACATTGCGGCAATGGCGCAGGCGGTCAATTTGCAACGTACTGTCTATTCATCAATCTCTAGAAAATCACAACGATGGAAGAGAGAGCCTCGATTCCTCCCGGGCTACCTCCGCCAAACCCCACGATCTCCTACTGGCAAAGCACGCCCTCACGTCTAGCCTATCATCGAACCACGCCGGAGTTGCCTAAATGTATAGATGTCCTCATCATTGGCTCTGGCATCACGGGCGCCAGCCTCGCCTACAATGTTCTCAGCCAACCTATCGCACCCTCGGTCCTTCTGCTCGAAGCGCGGACGGTTTGTTCAGGTGCAACAGGCAGGAATGGAGGGCATACGAAACACGCAGCCTACCGTGAATTTCTAGACAACATGAGAACTCTTGGTGAAGAGGAGGCCGCCAAAATAGTCAGGTTCAAAACCAACTGTATGAGAGCTCTTCATGCATTTGCGAGAGCGCATAAGATCGAGTGTGATAGCTGGCAAGGAGATACAGTGGACGTTTTCTATGACCAAGGCCAAATGGAAAAGGCAAAGAAAGCCGTTCGAGAAATCAAGCGCGTACTTGGGGAGAAGGATCCTGCTGCACGATATGACTTTTGGGACGCCGAAGACACCAAGAAGAAGTTTTTGGTAGAAGGATCTTACGGCGCTGTATCCTACGAAGCTGGAAGCCTATGGCCTTATAAATTCGTGATTAGGCTGTTAGAGCTGGCCATCAAGCTGGGCATGAACTTGCAAACAGAGACTGCTGCTAGGAAGCTCATCAAGCGTGAGGATGGACAGCAAGGTTGGATCGTTCAAACATCACGAGGAGACGTCACAGCAAATCAGGTACTGCTGGCGACGAACGGTTACACAGCAAATTTGTGCCCTGCGTTCCAGGGTATCATAATACCACTCAGAGGACACATGACGACACAAAGCCCGGGGTCAGGACTACCAAAACATGGTCTTAAGACTACATATTCATTCATCTACGATGATGGTTATGACTATATGATCTCGCGTCCACAAGGCACGAGGTTCGCCGGGGACATCATGATTGGCGGTGGTTCCACCATGACGAAAGACAAAGGTATCCACGAGTTTGGTACTACAGATGACACAACGATAGACCCGACCATACTTGACTATTTGGAAAATAGTGCAAAGATCCGTTTCGGATCCCAATGGGGTGAGGACAGCCCTGAGGGTCGAGTGCGCAATGCATGGACAGGCATCATGGGATACTCTTCCGACGGCTTTCCTATCGTTGGACAAGTGCCGGGTCAGGACAATCTATACATCTCTGCATCCTTTCAGGGTCTGGGCATGGTGCTATGCTTCGATTCAGCAAAAGCCTTGATCAGCATCATGAATGAAGAAGACGAAGCAGAATTGAATCAATGGTTCCCAAAAGCATTCCGGACGGCATCTGATAGGACCGTACCCAAGTTCCAAGGACGGCTGCACACAACAGTAGTGCCGATGGATCTTGAAGTCAAAAGTCAGGCCTAGTAAATGACAAAGCTATGTAAAATTGCCGCAAGGCGCTACCAGGTAAAAGGTGGCTGAACAGAAAGGACCGCTTCTGGGGCACAAAGTCGTCATCATTTAATAAGGAACCTTAGAGAGCCATGGGACAATGCTATTAATTACAACATTTCTCAGCACGAAAAATTGCTTGCGGGAACGAAGCTTAATAGGCATGTGGAAACGATAGCATTCCAGAGTAACGACATGGTCTATGAATACGGAGCTATTTTGAAATAGACCCCAAGATTGCCCTGCTCCATGAAAAGTATCATGCTTGGAAACGTTTCCTTGATCTTCGGAAAACAAGATCCTTGCCGCTAGCCGCTTTCAAGCTCGGCTGATGTAAAATCCCATATGTGGGGAACTGCTCCTAGAGAAAGGAAGTGGAAAATCAAAATGGGGAAAAACGCCTGATCCAATACAAATGCTCAGTGACAGACGATCTACAGGCACGCCATGTGGAAACCAATCAAAACCATAAATAAACCACGATATAAACCAAAGTCGTTAGCTTGACGGTTCCTGTTGCCCAACATCTCATCAGCAAGGCCCCCAAATGCCAGGATGCAGGTGTGGATCCCTACAACTAGGCTGGAGATAACTGGCCTTTACTCGTATCTACCATGACTGTTGGGGTTTCCCCTGTGCTCTCGGGAGCCGGAGCTGGCGTGCGCGTTCCGGGAAGGTCTACCAACGGTACCGCGTTCATGCGTGCGTTCTTGTGAATCCGCGCCGCTAGCATTATTTCTTGAACTGCTGCTTGATGTCTGACGCTCCTGCCTGCGCTCTTGTTGATCGAAAGATTCGCTGATTGTCGTCGGGTATCTGTATGAGCTGCTTGGGGCAGTTCCGCGATCTTGTGGTTCCAGGTTGGAAGTGACGTAGCCAAGGTATTGTCCTACTCGGGCTTGAATCTGGCTCAAGCCAGCTTGCTGCTGTGCCAATGCTGCGGTGTTGCGCTGGTCTGAACTGCGGATAGCTGCCAGGGTTCCAGGTGACGGAGGAGGAGTGCCTGGACCGGATGATGTCTGGTTCTGGCCGTATTGGTGTCTAACACCAGCATAACCACCACTAGGGTATCCGCCGTTCACGTATCCAGAACTTCGATCATCGCTACGATAGCTGCCACCCTGGTGTTGGCCACCATGATACTGACCGCTTTGGTATCGACCGCTCTCGCGTTCCCTCTGGGATTGATTGTCTTCGGGAGATCTGGCCCTAGTACACAATAGCTGTAAGCAAAGTTTCCCTATATGCGAGGTATCGAACACGAGGGCACTCACGGCATTGTATCCAAAAGCGAATGCGGTCTCCTCAGAGTACCTGGCAAACGTGTGTGCTATGACACGATCAATATATGACGAATATGTAACAAGGAATTGGAGCAGTGAGTAAGAGAGAAAGAAAGGAAGTCTTGATGCCCGGAGAAAGGATACAAGGAGCAGCGACTCTCTCCTTTATACTACGGTACCGGTGGCCCCTCACCTCGGCATTCGCCTCATTCGGACTTTATGGTGGTGGTGGACAATTAGAATGTGCCTGCAATCAATGATGATGGCATGGAAAGGTTGCAGTATCGAAGTAGCTCTTCCCTCGCAAGGCTCATTTCATCGACAACCCGGAATGTTTCACCAATAGTTGAATGCGACTTACAGTCGATACAACCATGTCAATGCAATGTTCACGGCCTACGTGCCAATTTGAGCTGTTGCGATTGATCGTGCCCTACAGCATCGGGGTGGCTCATTTCAACATTAAACATGATCTGCCACATGGTAGCGTGCATATAAGGATCTTAAACGGCGAGAAATTCATTCGGAAGAGGTCCCGCAGACCAGGTTAGGTTCGATAAGATCGGCATACGCCTTTTCGAGATGTCACTAAGAGCTTGGAGCAAGGGGGGTCGTGAAGGCATCAGCCACTTTGCCGAGTCATGGCCTCGGGACGCTCCTGGCTTTGCATTGTGTGATCGGAAGCTGTTGCTAAAATGCCTTGAAGATTCTGTAGAGAGGTCAGGCAGCAGCCTCGGAACCAAATATTGGTACGAAGACAAGGGAATCAGCCTCGTCCAGACATCGATCGTTGAGCACTCCAAATCAGGGAGGCAAAGGCGTGGTGAGGTCGGAGAATCTGACCGTCATGGGTCGCATACGGACGGTCAGGCACACTAAATAAGGTATTTATATCTCACAAATTAGTAACGTCTTTAACTAGGCTGAAGCCATTTCGCCCACAATTGCAAACTGCTACGATTTTCGTTTCGTGCTGGACGAAACTTTGTTGCTAAAGTTAGTTTGTTGTCGGAGCTAATTGCCTTCGCCCAAACCGTTGAAATCACTGCCCTGTGCAACCCAATCTTCTGAAAAGTTTGCGATTTACCATGGCGGCTACGGGGAATCGGAAAAGTGGATGTCTGTGGCACAATCGTGCATCTCAAAACCTGTCACCTGATTCCACTCTACCCGAATCGCCCCTAGTTCTTCATTTGGTCGAATCAATACCTGATGCTATTTTCAAATCAACAAATTCCCTGGTGGACAGCAGCCCGACAGCTCGCGGTATCAGAATTAAGCATCACCCCAGCCTCGACTATTTCTAGTCAAACACCACCGTGTGGCCGCATGCATGAAGGATCGTATCATACAAATCAACTCACGTTAGCAAATTCACCATCAACGGTCAATCAGAAAAAGCGTCGGATTATCTACTGACGGATCAATTCGCGTAAACTAGCCTTCAATGTTGTCAGAGAAATCTGAAGTAGCCATCGAAGACCTTTGTGCCGTCGGCATAGGTTGTGCTGCGGCTTGGCGATGTTGACGATTCCTGCACGATCAGGCCACGTCGCTAGTCAAAAGCTTGGACAGCAGTTCTTGACGAAATCTTTTGTTGGCTGCGCCCAGACTACGGCCAGAGCATCCTCGCATGAAAAGCTGTGCGCTTGAAGAACATTGATGACTCGATGTTCTGGGAAATGGGCTTTGCAAATGTGCTGTGTTCGATATGCATGCGTCCCTTTGAACGGCATTTTCGGCAGTGCGAACGAACTTTAAGGGTGGCAGAGGGAAGTCCATGCTCGGCTTGCAGCATAAAGTCACAGTCTCAGCCTATCATAATTGTAGAGAAGGCAGTGACGATTAGCACGTGTCAGCTCGCAACGAGTTCCCCAATATGACGCTGTGAAGCTCATGATACGGAGACCAAGCTTTCCGTGGATAGCCAATTAGTCCAGGTCATTTGGGACATAGTTTATCACAGGCGAACGACGTCGGACTGCATAGTCACACGTGCCTTACTGCGCACTCTTCAATTACAGAGCACCCCGGCTACAATGATACCTTTGCAAACGCCGAGAAACCAAAGACTTGAGTTCAACTCATAGCACAGCCCTCGACAGATTTGAACCCGAGGTTCCCTCGCCTTTTGACGTATCGCTCAAGCGTTCCAGTGCTTCACATCTGCCAGCAGACGGTGTTATGCTTGTTGGCTGCGCAGTGCAGAGGTATAAGGCAATCCTAAGCTCGGACGAGGCAAGATGTACTGGCCTAACAATGAAGTCGTGGAGTATGCGGTGACTAATCGTCAGGGTCGACGATAAAGCATCCGAGGCGTCTCCTGTAGACCATTAGCTATCCGCAAGAAAGTGGATACGTGGACGATGACATACCCCAAAGAGTTCTCATGACGGAACAATCGCTATATATATATATAGAAGTCCGTATCTGCACGGGCAAAGCCTCGTCGACTGGGAGTACGCTATTGGCCAACAACAGGACGATTCCTGTCAACAGAGACTTAGCTTCATCAACATGCTAGATCATCTTCAATACTTCCTACCATGGCTCTAGGACTTCTTGGGAGGGATCTTCTCCAGTCTGTCTTCCCACTTCTTGGACTCCCGATCAACCGATTCAATCCTATCGGACTTCTCTCCAATGGCTATAAACTTTTGCCATGCATCTTTCTCGCCAATGTAGCGGTCAACAGCCGGTCTGTTACCGTCTGCCTCGTTTCCTTGCTTGCTGGAGCTGCTGATTGAGCATCCATCGTCCGTTTCGCGGTTCGATCCGCTGCCAATGACACATTGTAAGCGACAGGGACATACTATGAGACTAAGAGCGACTGGGGACTCACGCCATGATCTAGATACTGGTGGTGAGGATCCGTGGCCAAGGTAGACAAGGGAGGACTAAGTCTAAGGTGGTGCAAATCGACCGAGGAGAGGGACGGAAAGAACCTGCGGTAGATTTGCAAAAGGAGCCACATCCTCGTCTTTGTATCAACAGATGAAACACGCAAAGGAGCAGGGCCTATGTCGTCCTCTCTGTACTTGAAATCGTGGCCGGGGAAACTTTGCTCACTTTTGCAGCGGCAGAAGAACATTGCACGCGTTGTTACAGAAATACTGGCCGCGCTTAGTTGGCAATCTACCCCGGGTGGAGGAGGATGCAAATTCAGGTTGGAGCGAGTTCTTGTGCACTCGATCTTCCCCATACGAGCCAGCATTCGGCCTGAGCCCGATCATGATTATGCAGATCGACACCCCACTTGTCGAAGCAGACAAATGCGCCTCGATACGCCTGGCATGTTGTCGGAACCATAGCATCCTCTATGTGACTGGCAAGCAAATAGAGGAGTGCGATTTCCCCATTTCTACACGCTGATTGGTCAGCGATCCTATGAATCTTGGCCGTGTGGTCATCGGGGTGTAGTACCATCATTGAGGGAGAGCATGCTTCGAAGCGAGCCAATGACACAAGCTACCCGACCTACTGGTCGCATATCCAAATACATCTGTATCTGAGCCCATCATGCTGCGCAGAACCTGCATGAAAAGCTGCAGCTCTATCAAACCTTGCGGGGCTGTCGCGACATCTGGTAACTCATGTAGGAGCATTCATTGGCGAGGGAATAACCCGCGACGAATTTGACAATGCTCCGGACCGGATTTCCCTTCGATCCCGCGAGAAGGGCCCCCAATCGAAGTATTTCTTCAAGATTTAGCGCCAGGACCGTTAGACGTTCCCATCATCTTCTCTTTGAAGTGGTGAAGATTAAAGCGGGCCTCGATAGGCTATCTCTCCCTCTCAAATTACCACCACGGAGATTATCACCATACGAGGCTGACAAGCTATGACTCGTGATTCGTTGATACAAGTGGGTCGCATGGTCCAAGCTTTCTACTTAAAGCAGGAGCTCTTTCGTCCATCCAACTGACTGTCTGTAACCTCATACCTCGAAGGCACTCGATCCCCTCTTTGACGAAAATATGGTACCAATCTGCGCATGATAGAACTTCCTGTTGCAGCCACCTGCAGTACAACCCGGCGCAGGCACTGCATCTGGTTAGAGTCCTGAATGTTCGACTTCAATTTGTTGTCTTCGGAGTTCCCAGGTCGTTGGTTCTCAGCTGCAAGGGCGCACGCAGCTCCCAATCCTACTGGTCAATCATATCTAAGCCCAGCTGTCATGATTCTCCGATGCAACCAAGCCACGTGCTACCTTCCTCGCTGGGAGACTTCCTCAACGACTATTCTAGTCTTCAATTACAGCTGAGCTCTCTTCAGCCCTCGTGCAGCAGCTCTCTACTTTTACACGGCAATTGTCTACATGGCAGACTGACGTACCTAGTCTAGAGCTGTGAACACATTTTCACAAGGCTAGGACTCTGCGTCATGAGCCTTGACCCTAGCGAGCCTGCGCAGGGTCCCACTCGCCTTCAAAGCATACACGTTCACTCCACACACAACATCAAGATAATCATCTGCCAAGGGAGCGCCGCTTTAGTGGCCCTATACATCAGTAATCTATGTCGATGCCACGATCCTACGTCGCAATCTGCTGCTCCGAACCCTCGTAGCTCAGCTGTGATTGCGTTAGCTGCATTGGTGACCTATACCCAGCATCCCACGATGTGCATGCGAATAGCATTCGATCTCCGCATGGTGGCGAGCCACCACACCTACCGCTCTACCAAGCGCTCGATAATCTCCGGACAACTATCTCTCCAGGGTTTGCCAGGCCTCCTGGAGCATTAGTGCGTCTTGGGGCACCCTGAGCCTCACTTATAATCTCCCATATGACTACGATGCCAGATGATCGTCTGTAACCCAAGTGACCTATTGTCGATACGCCATAGACAGCTTTGACCGTTCTTCGAAAGCCCTTTACTCTGGCCCATGCCCTTCAAACATCTATATTTCCAGAGCGTGACCGGGATGACTTTGCTAATGATGCTTGCAAGGATCCCCCGCTACCAGTACCTTCAGTTCTGTGTTGAACCACGCCTCAAATACACATGTGAGATATGCAATCTATGCGGGTGACGAGATCACCTCAATTATGAGCGTGTGAGAATTCTACTTTGTTCCAAATGATTGCGATCCTCGGTCGGAAACGCATCCATCATCATCTCGACGATGAGTACGTACGACAGATCTGAAGCCTCGTTCCAGGCTGATGGATACCCCCCGGGTAGGACTCTTGTCGGCACTGCTGAGGTGAGATCGCCTCAGCGTATCATTTTGTCACACGTGATATCCGCTCACCAAAAGCCCACGCGTGTTCCCATCCTGGACAGGTGAAGGTACAGTCTGCATTTATGTTTCTGGCCCGTGCCCGAGGCTGCGTTCATAACATTATTGTACACACCGTAGATGAGCCATCCTCCCAACCGCAAGCTCGACTCTGCCTCCCTGGCAAAAACCACAAAAGAAGAAGAAAAGTGTGGTATCCCCGTTCTATGCTCCCCTTAGGCTTTCATAGACTCGATAATACTGCGAACACCGGCAAAATCAAACTCGGCCAGCGTCTCATCCCAGACCCGCTGAATCACTACCTTACCCTCCGGGGTGTACAAGTAGGCGGGGAATCTGTGGGGAGCTCATCAGAAAAAGGCCGGGGATGAAAGGAGGATAAGAGAGGTGTAGACTTACGGATGAACCTTCCAACTCATGAGGAAACAGCCATGGGACTCCTTGCCCTTGTTCACCACAGCGTCAACGTAGCACGAAGCGCCGACCTTCGGGCTCCGTCCAGCAATGAGCCCAAAGACGGTGATCAGAGCGTTCATTACCTTGGCGTCTGCGAGGTCTCGGGCAAGATTGGTGCCACGTACAAAGGCAGGATCGGCGAGGTTGATAATCACGTCGTTGGCGGACACATAATCAACGAGGTTCCAGAGGAGCATCTGACCTAACAGCTTCGTTACTCTGTAATTGTCGCTGCGGTCGAAGTTGGCGGGGTCATCCAGTGCGGGGAAGAGAGGATTCTTGTCCTTCTGGACGAACTTGGTGTCGAGGGTCAGCGCGGCGCTCGAAATAGTCAGATGGGCAGGCTGGCCCGGTGGACCTCTGGCTTTGAGAATCGGAAGGAGGAGGACCGTTAGCAAGATGGTTGAGAGATAGTTGACCTGGAAGCTCTCTTCATGGCCCGTACTGTCGCATTTGCCATAAGTGAACCGAGCGCGGCCAGCGTTGAGGATAACGATATCGATGCGCTTGAGCTTGGTAGCGACTTGCTTGGCAAAGGCCTGGACTGACTCGTACAAGCACAAGTCCAATTGCCACACCTCAATCTGAGCAGTGGGATATCGTTTGCGCATTGTAGCAGCAGCGGCCTCGCCCTTTTCGAGCGAACGCACCGCGACGATTAAATGTGATAGTTTCAAGCCCAGGAGCTGCATCGCCGCCTCGTAGCCCAGGCCGACATTGCTTCCCGTCACGATGGCCGTCTTGCCTGATAAGTCGGTGGTTCGAGGAGGCCATTGCGCCCTAGCCATGAACTGATTGCTCCAAAAGGTATTGGGGAAGAAGGGAGTATCCGAAGGCTCCAGATCCTTAGAGCCGACCATGGTGATGATTTCGATACGTTAATGGGTGGGGTATGTGTTGGGGGTGAAGGGAAGCTTTCAGGTTCGAAAGGTGAAGGGTGAAAGGTAGAAAGTGAGACATTGGGTGGGCCCTTGATTGTTATGTGCTTTGAGGTTCAGTCTTCCCTCTCGGTATGAACTGCGCAGAAATTGGAATTGTGTGTCTAGGTAAGGAAGGAAGTGAGCCCAAAACGGAAAGTACGCGACGTGGAGATGGGCTATTCCATAAACGGAAAACAATATCGGTGGGTCCTAGATTTACTAGTACTACGGTATCCGGGGGTCTAATTGTTAGTCATGAAGCCACAGTCATGTCTTTGCTTTGCTGACCAATCAACTTCCCTGTCTTTGAAGATCGTATTAACAACTGATACTTTACCCCAGCTACAGTGAATAGCCGTTGCATCCGTGTTCCGCCCGCCAAACGCTAAGCCCAAAATGGCAAACAATATGAGTGGAGACATGGAGGGGGTGGAGTAGGATATCAGACGTGGACCAGAATCGACGGCCCTCCCACCCTCTGTCTCCACAGACATTGTATACCTATTCCGGAATTTGAACCTTTTGAAGCACTGCATTGCATGCATTGCATGCATTGCATCACAAGGCAACATGCCTTACCCCAACAAGCCATCAGGTGAGCGGACTCTCATTCCCGAGCTAAGGACCTAACGCGTGGCAGAACTGCATTTCATGGTGAAGACCGGTGTGGAAGAGTTTAATCCAGAGGATCGTAAGCTCATCCGCAGCCATGTTATGAAGGGTAAGAACCTGGGCAAGATACGGCCCCCTCGAAGGGGCAGACAAGACGTCTTATCATCGTCATCCAGCTGCTCGGACACATCGAGTCCCGATAGAACTAGAGGCCGTGATGGGTCTTCTCTATCACGGCCTTCATCTTCTTCTACTACCCACCCCACCCCTGTATCCGAGTCTTCTCTACCACGGACTTCATCATCTTCTACCCACCCCACCCCCCGATCACCGGCAACGATTCCCCGCCAGTTCGGCTCGGTTGCTTCGGCAGTATGTTTTGCCGACTCTGTGCAGCCCGCTACGGTCGACGTTGTTCTGCAGTGTGAGTACCTACTAGTACGTAGTAGTTCCATGTCATTCATCTTACAGTAGTCGAGACCACTCAACTGATAACTGATACCCGGCACCCAGTCTCTTCCATCGCCAAGCAGCTTCTCTTCCCCTTGGAGACTTGCATGTTCTTTGAGAAGAGGGCCGAAAACTGGATTGCGCCTTTAGCAGTCGATCCCGTCTATCTCCACGCCAATATCTTCACATCACTGTATTATTTCGATGTGATCCTGCCTCGGAGATCTTCCCGTCCAAGTCAGCGCACATTGCATCACCATCACAAAGCGCTAAGCCTGCTTCGCGAGAGGCTCTTATATGGCAATGACCATGCCCGGCTTTCTAACAATACCGTGTCCGTCGTCCTGTGTTTTACCGGCCAAGCGTTCTGGACGGGCGACTTGAGGTCTGCCACGAATCACATGGAGGGCATACGCAAGATCGCCAACCTCAGAGGAGGCCTGAGCACATTTAAAGACAATGAAAAGCTTCTGGTCGAGATACTTAGGTAGGAACTTCGTCGCTTCTAACATGGCTGATACAGGCTGAAGAATGAGCAGATGTGATCTAGGTATAGCAGTGCACAGTGGCGCAAAGCCTATATTCTTCAACAGCGCTTCATCATCTGAGCCCCCCTTGCCGTACCCTGCCTTGACTTTGTTCCTCGAGACGAGGAAGCCTGATCCTGCCACAAAAGGCTCTCGACGCGCAGACTCGGCCACGTTCGCTCATGACATTGGAATGGACGCCCAGCTGGCCCCAGCTTGGATGGTTCTGTCGGACTTCTGCTCAGTCGTCAACTTCGCCGCCGATTCGAAACAGCGCATAACCGTAGGAACCTTTCTCGACACCATGGCCTCTGTCATGTATCGCCTTCTCGACATGCACTTCGAGGTTTCCTCCAGCGACGAGACGATTTGCCTCGGCCTTCTCTGCTTCTCGTGCAGTGTTTTCCTCCAGTGGCAACATCTAGGAGTGTCTTATTCCCTCCTCGCCTCTGTTTTCAGGGGCTCCTTTGCCACGCTGACTGCGACATCCTCACACCTCTCTCCGCAGCTGGTCCTATGGCTTTTGATGACTGGTGCTGTCTCGGTGTTCGATGGCTCCGACGATGCCTGGTTTAATCCTTTGTTGCGCGAGACAATGCGCACATGTAAGGTTGATTCTTGGAGTGAGATGCGGGATCTGTTGATGTCGTTTATGTGGATCGGTCTGGTGCACGACAAGACGGGCAAGCGCGTATTTGACTCGGCTGTTGGTCAGGTACAATCGCATTTAGCATGATATTCTTGTCTATATATCTCGTTGGTGGCTCGCAGGAGTCCAGTCTGGACGACGGTGTCCTTGGGCTTACATGAACTCATCATTGCTCAGTGCGCTCCCATGCCATGGTCTCTATCAAGCATACGCGTATGGGGGCTGAGATTCACGAACATCAACATCACTGTGAACTACTTCTTTAAGCATATGAGCAAATTTGTTGCCTGAATGTATAGATGTCTCATCATCACCAGTATCTAGATCATGGTGTAAGTCTCTAGTCGCTCATAGTCTCGTAGTATGTGTCACTTACAATGGGTCATTGGCAGCAATCCGAGCCGGTCTCACTCGCTCCAACGGGCGAGGGACTTCCCTCCGCTGATTCTGTTGTAAGGCAACGGTCATTGCTTCATCTTCGTCTTCGTCTTCGTATGGATCACTCGGCCATACTCAGGGGAATTCGTATTCCCAGTGCTCCCTTGGTCCAGCTAGCACCGCGTCTATCTGAGGTTGTGCCCATGCTTCGTCCAACTCGACAGATTCCAGACGGCAGAATGGGCATACCTTCGATATGTCGCAACTCAGCCACTGCTTCAGGCATGGCAGGCACGACCCTGCCTTGCACCTGGAGCAATGAATGCTCCCTTGGCCCGGCGAGGACCGCGTCTATTTCAGGCTGTGCCCAGGCTTCGTCCAACTCGACAGATTCCAGACGGCAGAATGGGCATACCTTCGATATGTCGCAACTCAGCCACTGCTTCAGGCATGGCAGGCACGACCCTGCCTTGCACCCGGAGCAATGAACTAAGTTCTGAACGCTTTCTGTACAGAGTGGACACCACTGCAGCTCCGGCACTGTTGCTACTCCCGGGGGAGCAGCCGCGGCAGGTTGGTCTGCAGCCAAGTCAGCTTCATGTGATGGCAGCGGAGTGATAGCAACCATGATACTTACGATTGAGTGTTGCCGTTCCCGGGGGAGCAGCCATCGATGTTGATGACTTGGATCTTTCAAAGTTCAAGCCTCCTAATTGTCCCAGGAGAAAAAGTACAACCATGGGAGCGAAAATGTGGTGCTCCTCGACGATTCTCCATGAAGTTGACTTCGTGTGAACGAAGCAGAGATCGAGACAGAACAAGCACAAAGAAAAGGACAACCCTACAGACTGTGACGGCAAGTATGAACGAGCACCTAATTCAAACATCATAAGCCACGGTCGTTGTAACGCTCTCTCTGATACCATGACTAGATGTGGAGGAACTTCCCCATCCAACAGCATCATAAAGAGTACCTACCATATGGTAAAAGCCATGAACAATGATGCAGGGCCTCCCTCGATGAGGCCATGGCCTGTTTCCCAGAAAGCTTGTCAGCGTTGTGAGGGCCTGAAGATGTAGCAGCATACTCACCAATCTGCACAAAGAGTGCAGTGCCGATAGTCCTATATCACACCATAGGATTCAGCCCCAAGTATCCTCAGTATCGGCAAATTAGTCTTCACGAACCCTCCGATGCCAATCAATTGTATATGCCTCGGCTTCAATTTGCGATGCGTGCTGTCGATCCTGGGCTTTAGCGAATCGTCGTCGCCCGGTGAGTAAGGCATCTCTCCATCGCCGAAACCACGCGCCATTGGTGTCTCGTCACATTTCTCGGGTCTGTCCACTGAGCGCGCTTGAGCAGCACCTGGCCGATATAAACCTGTAGAGGCCATGATCTCGTAACAATGCAGGCCTCGTATGACTCTATTTTGATGACAGTCGTCCTATGCAGGGTAGAGCTTTTCGAAGTGATGATCGATTTCAGACGAAGTAAATAGAGGGAAGTTGAGAGACGTTGAAGACGGTGGAAGAGCAGGAGACGTTGATACATGACATGCCTGGTTGTGCCATTGGTGCTAAGAGGAATGCCGACGGTGGAATGGATTGAACTTTGGGGTCTTGGTAGAGCACGGGGGTAATGGGGGTAACGGCGTTAAGATTGGGTTTACAACATACATAGTGCGTAGCTTCAGTCTGGACTACCCCGGTGCCCTCCCCGCACCAATAGAGTTTAGAGGTGAGTTTAGGCTACCCGCTCTAGGGACCCTAGTCCCTAAGGTAAAGTAACTTACGTGCTTACCTACCTACTAGCTAAGCGCCTGGCTAGCTCCATGCCCCAATGGCTTAGGTCCTTTAAGGCCCTGGGAGTACTTTATGCAGGGCACATATTGAGATATCTGCGACCAACCTAGACTGGACAAGTATCTTCTGACGAATATTGGGTCGAGACCTCCTTCTGAGGAGAGATGCCATCGTACAATGTTACCATTGGGCGGCATTGAAGGCTCCGTGTCAATTCAGACATCAGAACTACGCATACCTGACCGTTGCGGAACCCAGCTTAGAGACGAGTACAGAGCCATCAGAGATCTGATCAGTGGCCTGTCAGACTGGAAGACGGGAAATCTTTACAACTCAAAGAATGACATAGTGCGATGCGCTTGAGGCGCTTCAGCACGATTTCACGGCATCCTAACGAGATACATGCGAGATACATGCGATAGGTAGGCTCAATGCGCGCTGCTTTTTACCTGAGTCTGCGACGCTCTGCATTCCGACGATCATTATTCCTTTTTTTTTTGGCTTTCTCAGTATAGAATATGCAACATGCTGAAGAGCACAATTGACTACTTATCCGGTATACAATCGTCACGATAGCTGCTCTGCACTCGAGTCTGCCGCGCTTTCTTGCTCGCGATCCCTCCTCAAAATGATCATATTTGCTGCCTTTGTTGTCTTAGCAGCAAGCTGTACTGCACTTTCCCTGCCTTCGAGTCCAGGTATAGACCTAACCTTTTACAAATGACGTTTGATTCGTACTGATAACATCAGATATGGATCCAAATCTGTCCTCCCCTAATGCGGCTCTCCTCTCAAGTACTTCATCAACGAATGTGACAACTGTCCAAAGCTTAAATATCATCACCGAGAATTGTGGTTACGACCATGGTAACATCAATGACCTCTTTCGCGAATCAAGAAGTCTTTTGCTGAAACCCCTCATTGACGCCATACTTGGAACAGACAGCAAGCATGGGTTCAAGTCAATGTTCAAAAGCAATCTCGCCAAGAGCACTGTAGAGGCGATCCTTGGGGGAATCTATTATGGTAAAGTCAAGGCAGGTCTCAAACCTGGAACTGACACACCGAAAGGCCCTCGTCTCTCTTGTGTATCCCCAGATTCAGCGCAAATACATAGGAAGCTGGATCTTGGATACGACCCATGGGATAGGTGTTTGGGAAGCGCTCTGGGAGGGACTCCCATTCCGGCTTTCTATGCAGACGGCACCGTCTATTTGTTCCTTTGCCCCGCATTTTTCGCCTTGGACAAGGACGTTAGCAAAGCGCAATGCCCTACCGTCCATAACAACGAGTTCGAAGGAGACCCCGATCTTTTCTACAGAAAATTTCAAACCTATACATTGATATACCATTTGCTCCGATTCTATCTTGGCGAAAACGCACTAAACAGCTACTCCGATCCACGTGAAAAGCTGGATTGGAATGACTGTGTACGTTTGGGTTCTCAGACGGTCTTGGACACCGTCAGAAACCCGACAAGTCTACAGCTTTACATCGCCTGTGAGTCTTTTCCCTACGGAACAGAGTACAGTACTGATCAATACAAATAGTGGTTTCGCAGGATTGCAGACAGATACCCAACCCGCCTTCCTACATTCAAGAGCTTTCGACTGCGACAAAACTTACATCACTGCCTTCAGAATCCGCCTCATATGACCCTTGGCTATTGTCCACTCCGTCACCTCGCCTTGCTTCGACGTAAATCCCGGCGCCTATATTTTGTGTATATAAGGCATGACAGTGATCATTAATCATGCTAATATATTCCTGAAAACGTACACCCCTCGGATGGGACTATGGCAAGGACTCTAACGACTTAAAATTGCTTCAGTGCATCGGGGTGGAACTCACTTTATGGCCGTAAAACAGCCGAGATTCGGCCAGCTACAGAGCAGCTGAAGGGAAACAACAAACCAATAAGCACGAAAAAAAGTATCGCTTTCACACACAAAAAGACATCCACCCGTTTCTAAATTTCCCACATCCTAGCGCCTAAGCAAATAATACAGCACGAACGGCTTGTCTACTGCGCCTCATCAGCCTAGGAATATCATCATAATCAACCAATCAACCACCCAACACCCTCAACTTCCTAGCAAATAAATCAGCCTTCACCCCTCAAACATGAAACAAAACGACAACATCCTTCACACCTCCAGCACGATCCATATCCTATCAATCACTATCCAAGCCTTATACCACATCCACCAAAACAAAACAAAACATAACGAGACAATCCATCTCCATCTCCACCTCCAAACCGCCTCTACAGATAAGATCCGAAAAAGTACCAAGCTTACACACCTTTTGCAACCTGTTCGCACAGACATTCATTGAAAACCTTAGCTCAGTTCAGTCCCCGCTCGTCGGCATGTCCATCTCATCTCCTCTCGCTGTTGTCATTGGAACCATCTCCAGTTCATCCCATCCCTCTCCCTCCTACCCCACCTAACCCCACCTAGCCCCCATCCCAAAAACGACGCACCACTAAAAATCATCCAACCATCACCTCACTCACACTCATACATCTATCCACTTAGAGCAGCTATGCGATGGGGTGATATCTACGGCCATGGTGTATCATATCTCAAGAGCGGATAGATACCTATGTATTGGTGTGAGATGTAGCTGTTCTTGCGGTTGGGATTTGGTCATAGGATGGGGATTGGAGAGGTTGGGACTGGGGAGTCTAGTCATGGGGGGCTTGGTTGAGAGTGATGGCTCGTTTCGATCTATGCTACGTCGCTTGGTGTTGGTTGGTTGGTTAGTTCGTAGAAGAGACGGTAGGTAGCTTGAGGGGTATGTATAGGTGTATATATTGTTGGAAAGATGTGATAGCTTATGGTTTTGAATAGTCGGGGTTTCGTGTTCGGAGTACTACATAGCTGCTAGATCAACATATCTAATGGATTAGATTACGTTAGCGATGGAACCGATGCGGCACTAGGATAATCGCTAGCTAATCTCACGGGGGAACAAATCAAGAACCTCCTCCGGATGAACGTCCGCGCTTCTTGACCTTTGCCTTTCTAGCCTCGTAGAACTCATCGAACTGCGTCCTCCCCTCAGGACCCATCGTATACTCCCATTCGCCCTTCTCCTCTCCCCCATCCTCTCCACCAGCATCCTTCCCATCCTCAGCGGAATCTGTGTCTTCATCACTAAAGTTCCCATCGCTATCCAAGGCAAACGTCGTATGATCGTCCGTGGTCCAGATATCATTCGCGGACCGCCCCTCATCATCCAGCCGGTCTTTTTGGTACGCGCCATACTCTTCCTCGTCCTCCGATACCTCTCCGACTTCTTCGACCACAAACTTCGATCCGCTAGCGGCGCCGTAACCGTAAGGAAAGTACTTCTGCGCCTTTGACAACAAAGCCTGCTTCTGTCGCTGTAGATCCCCTGGAGCAAGGTTCACCTGACGGAGTATTTTCTTGGCATGGTTCTGCTTGCGCTGCTGCTCGCGATAATGACTGATGTAACGAACAGGATCCTTGGAGAGATTAGCAATGTACCGGGCCGCGTCACGACCCAGATCCAGATGTACGACATAGCATGGGATTATCTGGGCTTCGTCAAAGACAGCGTACTCTAGAAGGCTGTTAGCGACATGGCAATGAGACCCAGGAAATGGTTTGTTGTGCTGCCGCCAGTTGTCTTCACGAGTCATGTACCTGGCTATACCTGTAATTGTAGCACAAGCGATCAGTTTTTGCCCGGCGAATTCATTGAATTTGGTTGGCTCGAAACGAAAGCCGGTATACATTAGTGAAAAGAGGGGATCGGGCGAGCTATAGATGCCTTGGCCTATTTCGAAATCTGTCAGCAATTGGGACCATCGTGGTAGAGCTGGGCGCTAAGCAGACCATACGTAGCTCCGCAGCGAATGTCTTTGTCCAAGTCTGGCATCAGGAAACCCTGCCGAACTATCGAGGGAATCAGATCCTCTCTGGTGCAGTGGAAAGTCAGATCTGGTGTGACGAGGGTTTTCACCAGTGTATCTTGTTCGTTGGTTCGCTTGCCCAGCTCCATCCGAGTTTCTCGCTTCAAACTCCCCCTCAAGATGTTCAATGGCAGCTTTTCCAAGTCTTTCCGAATCCGAGATTGGCGTGCGCGAAACCTGGCCACTCGATCACTTCGGACGACGCTTTCGATATGCAGGATCCGAAAGAAATCTGGAATCACGGCACATACCTCTTCAGGCGTCTTACCCAAGATAGTGTTCGCTAGCTCATGTCCTTGGATGCTTGCTGGGTCAACGCCCCACATACTATCCTTGATCTCATTATGATGTTTGACATCTGCCACGTCCAGCATATGTTCGTCTGTTAAATCGGTCACTTTCCTCAAGTAGTCCGGATCAAATGGGTCATAAGTGTCTGCCGGATCGTCGGGGTTCGGGAGAACATTAGGAATACCATACATCTCATCCATGATAACCCTTCTCTCAAAAGACATAGTATGATCCGTTGTACGAAGAGTAGTTGTCTGAACCCTCCAATAGGTTGGGTCTGATCTGAAACGCTTCAGATGTGCATCAGACTTGGCAACGATATGTAGAGCGGCCATCTCGAATTCAAAGCAGCCACAATCGTTCGATTCTCGCTCCTGCCATCTCCCCAGCGTGTTTGCCTGGCTATCAGTCGTAAGACTTTCCCGCAGTACAGCTCTCAATTGATCGACGACGACCCGAGGAAGACTAATATTCGTGATCAAATGGGTTAAAGGTTTCACAGGATATCCGTCACCTGTGGTGATCTCTAACGTCATCTCGGGGTACTTGAAGCAGAAGCCGTTTCGGTGCCCCTCATTCCATCGGTCTTTTTGTGGGAGTAAGCCTTGATCAAACATTGCATCAATCTCTTGATCACGCAGGATCTCTAATTCCACAAGCTCCTCCTCACTGAACGCTTTGAGAGGTGCTTTGGCTGACAGCACTTTACTACTGGATTCCGTTTGCTCGTGCTCATCTTGTCCCAGTTCATCTTCGGGCAGGCGTCCCTGCTCAGCCGCATGATTTTCAGAATCGGTACCAAAGGTGCTGGAACGCTTTATGCGAACATCGATTTCACTAGATGAGTCCATGCGGCTGTCCTGCATTCCGGAAGAATCCTCGCCCTTAGACGGTGATTTTGACATGGTTGCTCTTTTGTAATAATGAGATAAGTTGGCAGAGTGCCGACGATTAGGAGATCAAACCAGGATCACCTCGATTTTATGGTGTACGATCAGCACATTAGTTGTTGGGTATTACCATCCACTTGCTATAGGGAATAGACCGAGTGTACAGGACGGATATTCGAAATGAGTGAAAGAAGCCGTGTACATAGAGTCTGGTGAGTCATCCATGTGTGATTCATTGCGAGGTTGCAGGCGTGCAAGTATTCCAACATGAGCCCGCTGCACATAGAGTCTTCAGACATTGGAAGCGATCAACGAGAGTGTTCTCAAAGTGAGAAGTGAGTGAGATTTAGGAGGACAACGGTAGTAATGGTTGCGAGGCCTGCTTGCGATGTATGGATAGTCGGCCACGTTCAGCTTCTTCAAGTTGTTTCAATCATGGAGTCCAACGTGAGCACTGTCAAGATGTTGGTACTGACTTGATACCAACTCTGCATCGCTAAGAGCCACCGGTGATTGGATCGCTTTCATCCCGAAAGAGCTGAGAAAGATGACCGCGCTAGAAGAGATTAAATCTTCACGAAATCCTATGGGGCGCTGCTAGAATATTCTACCCATTTGTGAATGTCGCGCAATGGCTGCAGAACGTGACGCGGTCCTGCATGGACGACGGCGAAGCAACATTCGTGCCACATCGCCTTGGTACAGCTAGGCAGCCATGCAAATGCTTGGAGACGGTAGTGAAGTGAATGCCTGCTGCAACTCTGTTTGCCAAAGGTTTGCCCTAATGAAGCCGGAGGAGCAGGGGACGCAGTACTTATACCTTGGCGGCCTTTTAACCGAATAGCCCCCAGCCCGGGCTTTGATTTGGACCTTCACGCGAGCCTGCCCTACAAAGGCCCTTAAGGTCAACCTGCATTAGTCGAGCTCTAGGTTGCATGGTAGGGCAGCTGGCGTGTGGCAAAGATCGGGATAGCCCCCAGTTTGGATGCAGCCCCCAACGCACAGTGGGGCTGGACCCCACCTCATATCCGCTGCAATGCAGTGACAACATAAAGAATGCTGAGGTAGGCGGCATCAAAGACTTGTTGACCGCTCCTCTGGGATGCTTATATAATCTATTGAATTCTCTATTCCATTCGGTTCTTTGCGACATAGTTCTATCACTAGTACATTCATCTCAGCGTCTTTGACAGTTCGACATAACCACACCTGCACCAGCAACCACGATGGAATGGCCTTATGGCGTGGTTGACCCAGTCATTCTCAATGGGCATTATAACCGCCCAGGCCGTGATCGAGGGAGGCTGAGCTCGGAATACCGTCAGCAGCCACTGTACTATCAAGATCACGGCCTCCTCGCACCTGCGGGTCCCGCTGGTGTAGGACGTGTACACCGCTCCGCCTCGGTATCAGACCCCCGTCGTCCAGCACAAATCGTCATCAACAACGAATTCGATGCGCATTCTCCCCAGCCCAGCCCGCACCGCCATCACCGGCACAGCTCTCACGGCCACGACTACCACTACGATGACTATTCCGACGATAGCTTCGACGAACCTGCCCACAGTCCAGGCCGTCACAGGAGACACAGCAGGCAACGCAGCAGGCGCCGCAGGAGTCCAAGCCGTGATCCGAGCCCGGCCCATGATCCGGAGTATGAAAGGAGGATGAAGAAGCTGGAGGAGTTGGAAAGGAAAGAGAAAGAGGAGGAAGCACGTCAAAGATTCGAAGAGGAAATGATCCTCAAGGAAGCGAAAAAGGCGAAGAAGAAGAAGGAGGAGGATGAGCTGAAGAAGAAAGCGATCGAGGAGTACAATATCAAAATGCTAGAGGAGAAGGCCAAAAAGGATAAGGAAAAGAAAGAGGCCGATGAGGATTACCAGAAGAGGGTGAAGAAGGATCTTGCAAAATTCGGCTATGAGGAGGAAGATATCGCGAAGATCCTAAAGGGAGAAAAGGACAAGGAGCACGGCGGCCACGGCAAACAGAAAAAGATAATGGACCTCTCGAGACCGACGTACATCAAGGTGCATCGCAAACATCTAAGTCCCGACACGCTAGACGAGTACGAGCTACCATGGGAATGGGACGAGGTGAGTCCCCCAATTCCTTTCCTTCTCACCTTACCTTACCTTGCCTCACAAGCCCCCATCCAAGAAAAGGAAAAACTAACACACACCCCCCACAGCGCGACTCCAACTACATCATCATTAAGCGCTGGATCCCCGAACACGACCAGACCATCCTGTTCGAACACACGCGCAAGCATCGCGAGCGGAAGCAGTTGACGGATACGACGCTGGAGTTGAAGAAAGAGCGGGATAATCTGTTGTTGGTGCGGAAGAAGTCGCCGGGGAGGAAGAGGTCGCCGTCGAGGTCGTGGATGTTTACGTGATGGGATGGATGGGAGGGGAGGGGGGATGATTTATGTTTGGATGGTGAATGAGATGCACGAGTTTTTTTGGTTTGAGGGTTTGTACTGCGTCGCAAGTGTTGTCCTGTTTTGATGGTCCCGCTTGCTTGTTTCAACATCGCCTCTTCGTCGCTTCGCACGTCTTTGTGATTTGCAATAAATTTTCCACGTCCAGAATCTAGATAGCGAAACCTGCATTATCCTCCAATTCATCATTCATAACCTCCACAAGACAGCTTCACCCTACCGTTCCACGACATCCACCACATCCCTCCTCGGACGCAACGGCATCTCCCTCCTCACCTTCTCCAACCCCTCCAGATCCACCTCGCCAACCCCAATAACAGGCTCCCCACCACCCCCACCAGCAGCATCCCATTCCTCCACCCCACCCAACTCAACCACGATCTTCCCCCACGGATCCACAATCATCCCATGCCCATAACTGACCCTCTTCCCATTATGCCTCCCCACCTGCGCCGCCGCCACAACATACGCCTGCGCCTCAATCGCCCTCGCCCTCAACAGCACCTCCCAATGCACCTTCCCCGTCGCCACCGTAAACGCAGACGGATATGTCAGAACCTGCGCCCCTAAATCCCTCAACCGGGCAGGCAAGGCCGGGAAGCGGAGATCGAAACAGATCATCAGGCCCACATTGCCCACCGATGTCGGGAAGGGATGCAGAATGATTTTTCCAGCTTCAACGCTGTCACTCTCCTTCAACACCGGTCCGTGCTCGATCTCGACATCGAACAAATGCAGTTTCTGATACCGCTGCCTTATCTCCCCCGCTTCGTCAATCCATATCAACGTATTTTTGACCTTCTTTCCTCCTGGTGCCGGCTCATGAATACCGACGTTGATTGCGAGATGGGCGGTCGAAGCTGCTTGCTGCAGGCCTTTTACGAAGGGACTTTGAGATGTGGGAAGGACTAGGGAGAGGGTTTCGGAGGGGGAGGAGGCGACGTAGTCGCTGGCTTCCGGGAGGAAGAGGACCTAGGGGGGCTGAGAGGGTGAGTGGGTTTGTGATGACGGAGGGGGGGTGGGTGAGCGGTGAACGAACCTTTGCGCCTGCGGCGACGGCTTTCCGGACGAGGGTTTGGCATTGGGCGAGGTTGTGGGTCATGCTTGCTGTTGAGCATAGTTGGCCGATTGCCTGGGGTAACGCGTTAGGGCTCTGGCGTTGTTTGCGATGATGGGCACTTACAGCGATGGCCATGTCGGATGGCTGCGGTAGATGATGGGTGCCCCAATTTAGACACCTGAGGATGTAGGAATTCAAAGGATGTCCGAGTTGAGCTCAGGATTTAGCGTGTGCAAGACTCCTGTGAAGGCTTGGCACTGAGACCGCACGAATGAAACCTCGTGCCAAAGCTGTGGGATATTTCCCGAGTTATGAACTATTGCTTGGTACTCCAACCACTGTTGACTTGATCCTCTAACCTCTAATTACCTGCATCACTCCATTCGCAGTCATGCACACCCTAAATTCCTCGGCCTTGGCATCCGTTTTCGCCGGTCAAGGGAGCTGACGGTGCTGAGCAAACGTTCAACATTTCAAACAATCCTGAAACAGAAAGAGCCCGACCTCCACGTAATCGCCGAATTGTACTTTGTAATTGTGTATCGCCGACGCCATATGTACGCTTCACCGTCATCAGGTGCCTTTAAGATGCTGTTAACGCCTTGACACGCCTTGCCACCTTGCCAGTCGCCCTAGCCTCGTCGTGGTCAAGAGGCTCGGAGATCGGACGCCTCTGGATTCACCATAACCAGGGCTCTGATACAGTATGTTTATGAAGAAGAGCTCATTGGAGGATCTTCTTAGCTACTCCTGATGTCTTCGAAATGGGGCTCCCTCCTATCGGGGCTGGAGTCAAGGCTGGACACCCTTTTGGCAGACGAAGAGACGGCAAAGAAGGCGTCAGATGCAAGAGACGGATCAAAGCAGGATCAGCCGGGGAAGAAGGAGGCAATGGCCGTTCCTCCAGCTGGGCGGGCAGGTCTGGCGCGAACAGCTTCAGTCAATCGAACGCAGGATCGACTCAATGAGAAATTAGCAAAGGCTATGGCGAACAAGAATCTTACTAAGAAGGGGGATATCTCGACCGGTACATCTAATGTACCTTCTGGCACCGCTAGCCCTGCAGTAGTTACCACAAGTTCTCGAAATAGCTTAGACGTACAGAGGGAGACAACGGGTGGACAGGACGCCACGGGCGTAGAGGAACCAGCTCCAGCGGTGCCGTTCTTCGTCAATGGTACTAGTGCTGAGAAAGATGCAAAGGATGCCGTCTCAGGCGCCACGTCACCTGACAAGGAAGCTGCAGCACAACCGCCTGCCATTGCAGTGTACGAATCCAAGGAGGAGCATTGCCCAGCGCGTCGTTCGACAGACTCCAGAGGGTCAGTCTCAACTCGACAATCTCTAGAGCTGACCCGCGCAACTACGCCTAGTGCGGAAGATTTGCCCACAACGAATGGCGTAGCAGTCGATGCAGGCTCAAAAATACCAGAAGAATATGAGAACCTGATAGCGCAGATGCGATTAGATCACGAAGCCGCAGAGCTGCGGCGTCAGGAGGAGACGCACACCTATCTTGAACAAATAGACGCAATGCAATCCAAACTACAGTATCTGACCAGAGAGGCTGCCGAGATAGCCAGAAGTGCTTCAGCGGAAGCCAAGCCAAATAGTGTCGAGCACAAGCTTGCAGCAAAGGATGAGAAAATCGCGTTACTGATCGATGAAGGCCAGAAGCTATCACAAACGGAGCTGAAGCACATGGGCATCATAAAAAGACTACGTGCTAAAGGGATCGACGATGACAAGTCCATAGCTGATTGTAAGCGGACGATGGAGAAATACGAAAGGGCTACCCGAGAAGCTCAAGAGAGAGCCAAGCGGGCAGAAACCGCCGAGAAGCGGGCATCCGAGAGGATCAAGTCATTATCAAGGATGGACAAGGATTTGGAGACGGCCAGGGCTGAGCGTGATGCCAAGGATGCGCTCATTCAAGATCTTCAAATACAGCTTTCGCAAGCAACTTCTGCGGCAAAAGAAGCCGAAGTCAAAGCTAATGCCGAAGCTTTGGAATCGGAGCGGAGACGTGCATCAGATCTTGCAGAAGAGCTGTCGAGTACTAAGATGGAGAAAGACTTTGCTGAAAAGCAGCATCTAAATCAGCTGAGGGAGCTCAGAGAGGAAGCGGAACGGGAGAAGGAGCGAGCCCGGGTCGCGGAGATAGAACGGCAAGGAGAGCAAAGCATCCTAGAGACTAGGTTGGAGGCCTACCGCGCTCGAGCCGAGGAAGCCTCAGCTGGGCAAGGTGGTGATCTGCAAGCCAAACTTCTGCGGCAAATTGAGACACTTCAGAATCAATATGCTGTGGCCAGTGACAATTGGCAAGGGATCGAGGGATCTTTGTTGGCTCGTGTCACTGCATTGGAAAAAGAAAGGGATGAAATCGCCAAAAGAGAGACGGAGATACGGAGAAAAGCTCGGGAGATCGTAGGTTCTCTCCTACACAAATGCCCAGCAAGTTTAGTAGCTAATCCGTAGTAGAACATGAAGTCCCGACGGATGGAGGAAGAGTTCGAAAGAGTTAAATCCAGGACACAAGATGTAGACCATGAGCTGTCATCTCGTTCCGCCCAAGTCGCAACGCTTCAGGAAAGACTTGCCAAATCCGAAGCTGAGGTGACGTCCACTAGGAACGACCTCAAAGCTGAGAGAGAAGGCTTGGAAACTCGTCTGGCACAGAGGCTCGAAGACGAGAAGGCTCGCATTCGTGAAGAAACAGCACGTTCTACCCCAGACCTTTACCAACACTTCCGCAATGAATCACCCGTGACACATAACCGCAGCCGAAACTACTCAAATGGAGACAAGAATAGTCCGTTTCTTCGACGGGGGCAAGGTCTGGCGATCATCGGGACTGGCACATCACCACTTGAGCGACCCGTCAGCCGGAAGTCGTCGACGCAGCCACTTCATACGACGCAGAATCTGGAATTCCATGCTCATCACCGACACTTGTCTCGTCAAGATTCGATGAGTACCCTTCCACAGGCTTCTTTTAATAACGGTATCCCAGAGTCACCATCCGTCATAGACAAGGATGACGACTTCTTTGCTGGCGTCAACACCCCAGCAACTCCAGACCGTACGATCAACGACCTGATCTCCGTCTCTACCGCTGCTGCCGGTCCATCCGTCCAGCTAGTAGAGCGTATGTCCGCCGCCGTTCGGCGCTTGGAATCAGAAAAGGCTGCTCACAAGGACGATCTCAATCGGTTGTCTAGCCAAAGAGATGAATCGAGAGAGCAGGTTGTGAGCTTGATGCGGGAAGTCGAAGAGAAAAGGGGATGGGAACTGAGGGTGAAGGAGCTGGAAGGCAGTCTGAAAGGCGTAGAGGAGAGGTATCTCACCACGCTTGAGATGCTGGGGGAGAAGAGTGAGAAGGTGGAGGAGCTGAAGGCTGATGTCCAGGATCTGAAGACTATGTATCGGGAGTTGGTGGATAGTACTATGCGGTAATGTTTCTGCGATTGTAAGGTAGCTCTAGTAGTCGTGGCGTACAGGCTTCGTTGGTATTTTGGAAGGAAGGTATCCCTAGCATTTTAGCGAGGATCTCTGGCAGAAGGTCAAATGGTTTTGGTGCAAAAGTTGAATGAGAACATGGTTCACGCAATTGCAATCTCTATTCCCTCGCGCTCGGCACTACTTAGGATAAAGTCTCGTATCTAGGAAAAGGTCAAGTCAATGATAGGCCTCGATATTCGGAACGCTCTCCATACCTTCTTATCCGGAGCTAAATTGATGGCTAAATTACCATCTATATCCCTCTTATCCGTCTCTGCACCCGCCCTCAGCAATACGAGCGCCGTATCACCATGGCCTTCCGAAATCGCTGAGACAAGGTCAGCCTCTTCTGTCCATTGTGCATAAAACGCCCATACAAATTACACTTACCGTGATGCAGCGCCGTTAATCCCGATATATCGGTAGCGTTCACCGGGCTCTTGTTCTCGAGCAACAAATTCACCATAGGCACCGAGCCGATAGCGGCTGCTCGATGAAGGGGTAGTTGTCCACGCTTGTCTTTGACGCGAGCGGAGGCGCGGTGGGATAGTAGTTTGCGGGCGGTGTCGATGTTGTTTTTGGAGGCGGTGAAGTGGAGTGCGGTCTGTAGATTGAGTTACTTGTAGAATACTTGGGGGTATATATGTTGGGTTGGTAAATCGGGATACATACCTGGCCGCTAAAGTCTTGATATGAGAGTAATACTTAGTATAAAGGCACCTCTCAATGACGGCCTGGTCGTAGAGAGCTCACTCTTCATAGTCGCATCGGCATCCTTGCCTAGCAATAGATCCACCACTTCGTCCCCTTCCCGGAGACTCGAAGCGATCATTAGTGGTGTCCAGCCCGCTGAATCCTAAATATACTCAGGAATAGTGAATTATTTTGGTAAAGGAAGACAGACTTGAACATCGGGATCGAAATCGTTGCGCGAAATCAAAAGCTCAATTATGGGTAGATGGTTGTAGGAAACCGCCCAGTGTATTGGAAGTCGCTCGTCATCGTCTCGTTTTGTTGCGATTTTGCTATTGGCCTATGAACCCGATGAGGGCTAGTCTACAGGTTTGTTTCTGTGCTCGACTTACGTTGATCAGAGACTCTACGGCTGCGGCTGATTAAAGATCAGTACTTGTGAGCTTCAGATCAAGTGAAGTGACACAGCCTACTTCTACCCTCTCGCGCTGCGGCGTGTATGGCGAATTTGGATTGCTGTTCGGGATCCATAACAAGATATGAGTGGCAGTGAGCGTTTTGTATCCGGAAAGTCAATATGAGGTGAGATCTAAGATGGAGAATATTGGTGATGAGTTGACGAGAGCAGTCTAGTGTGTAGATTTACCATATAATTAGAATACTCTACGCTAGCTGTAGAACTATCTTCACACGAGCCTGGATCATTGCTCTTCCCCGTTTCCCTCTTCGTACAGGCGCACTTTAGAGTAATGGCAGCGACATCGCCAGCAGTCGACGCACTTGCCAGATCTTCAGCTAAAAGAACTAGGGATCTCTTCGGATCCGACTACACATCACCAGTACCGTTCTACAGCGACAAGCCTGCCGAAAATCCGATCTACCTCGCTGAACGAGCTGGTCTCTCCTCACGGATACGGAGCGAGTATGATGACGTCCGCGAACTTCCTCCTGCGCTCGCCGCAAAACAAAAGACTACTGCTGCGGCGGGACAACGGAAAAAGCAGAAGCAAGAAGGGTCGGATTCCGCAACAGCAAAGATGATTGAGGGTATCCCTGCCAAGATAGCGACCAGCGGAGGAAGCTCGACAGCTTTGGCATTACGTGCGGTTGGAGCTGGATCTGCGCCGAATGCCAATGGAGCTACACCACAGCGAAACCTACCGTCGTCAAGCTTAGTGAGGAGGGAAAATATACAGCAACCGAAGCCTGACTGGCACGCTCCGTGGGAGCTCATGCGGGTTATATCTGGTCATTTAGGTTGGGTACGAGCTTTGGCAGTGGAGCCTAACAATCAATGGTTTGCCAGCGGAGCCGGCGATCGAACGATCAAGATCTGGGATCTTGCGACTGGATCTCTACGATTGACCTTGACGGGACATATCTCTACAGTCCGAGGCCTTGCTGTCTCGCCTCGACACCCCTATCTCTTCTCCTGCGGCGAAGACAAGATGGTCAAATGCTGGGATTTAGAGACTAACAAAGTGATACGGCACTATCATGGCCATCTCAGCGGCGTCTACACCCTCGCTCTCCACCCCACTCTCGACGTCCTCGTCACCGGAGGCCGCGATGGTGTGGCGCGAGTATGGGATATGCGTACACGAAGCAACATCCACGTTCTTAGTGGACACAGACAAACAGTCTCGGATCTCACTTGCCAAGCCGGCGCTGAGCCGCAAATCATCACCTCGTCACTTGACGCTACCGTTCGCCTCTGGGATCTGACAGCCGGCAAAACGATGGGCGTGCTGACACATCACAAGAAAGGCGTGCGGGCTCTTGCGCAGCATCCCATCGAGTGGACATTCGCCAGCGGCAGCACAAACACCATAAAGCAATGGAAATGTCCTGAAGGCGCCTTCATGCAAAATTTCGAAGGCCAGAATGCCATCATCAACACCCTTAGCGTGAATGAAGATAATGTGCTCTTCTCCGGCGGTGACAATGGTTCGATTTCCTTTTGGGATTGGAAGACGGGACATCGGTATCAGAGCCTGGATACCACTTCGCAGCCAGGGTCGTTGGATGCGGAGAGTGGGATCTTTGCGAGCACGTTCGATAAGACGGGACTCAGGTTGATCTGTGGAGAAGCGGACAAGACAATCAAAATCTGGAAGCAGAATGACGAAGCGACGCCGGAGACGCATCCGTTGGATTGGAAACCTACACTTGGACGGCAAAAATTCTAGCTCCAGCATCGAGAGTACAACTTTACAGAATTCATGGTACAGCCCCTTGAGATATCCGGGCTTGTTTAACGTTTGGGAGTATCATAACACTCCGCTAATGAACAGACAATATCCAATCCGATCATTACCACTCATTCAGGATCCAAATCCAAGTCCTCCTACCTCCTTGTCATATCGAAGCGCCAGCTTGATTTCCTCATCGCCAACCCCCAATCTGACCTTGCCAACCCGCTCTCCCCTCCTACCACCCTCAAGACCTATCACACCTGCTTCTGCCAATTCGGCTGCAGCAAGGCCCATAGCTAATACCCTGGGTGCTGCTGTTGCTTTACCAACCTTCTTATTCACTACGCTAGAGCTCCCTTCCGCCCCCATGCTTGCAGTAGGGGTCGTCAATAGATAATCATGGATCTGCGGATTATCAGCTGTCATCAACGCTAGCCTTTTAGCGTCTTCAATGACATCGCTGAGTATGCATTCGTTGACTCCACTGCGCCTGGTGCGAGCTAGCAGCGCGGCCAGGAAAACTTTCGCAGCCAGCGGCAAAGATTTCAGATACTGTTGTAAAGGACTGGAGGTAGCTTCGTTGATCGCATGCTTTATCGTCGCTATCGTCACTTTACCGACCGTCGATTTCGCTTTCGTAACGTCTCCATTCTCAAGAGCGGCCTTCTCCTTTCTGCGAGCGGTTTTGCTTGGCGTAGCCAGCAGTGGGTTCTCGGCTGCGAGGCTTTCGGCCTCGGCAAGTTCAACGGCTCGTCTACAGATGTCGAGAGCGCGTCGTGCATCACCGCTCACAGCTGCTACTTTTCGGCTGGCGAACTGAATGGCGTCTGGATCGACGATATTTTCCGGGACGAGCGAGAGGCGGGAGCGGATTATCTCTTGGAGTTGTTCGTGCGTGTAGCCTGGGAAGAGGATGCGGGTCAGGCCGAGTCTGCTGCTGATTTTGTTGCTCAGCGTTCGCTCAGGTAGGTCCATGGTGTTGGCTACGGCGAGGACGATGAGACGACTGTGACGGAGGCCGGGCCAGTTGAAGAAATTGTACATGACGGATTGGTTCTTGGTGACTAGTTGGTCCAATTCGTCCATTAGGACTACGCACGGTACTCGCCTCGGACTTGGATGGTCGAATTCGCGCTCTAGCAGTCCCAAGGCGTGAGAGGGAGAAACTCGGTCACCTTTGAGGGCTTCCCATAGTAGTGAGTATGACTGATGGGGATCGGTGACTTTCATGCCGTTGATTTCGACAAAGATGAAGTCGTCGAGTTCTTCGGCTTGTACGCTTGCGTTCAATTGGCTGACTACCTCCCGGACTGTGGCGGTTTTCCCAGTACCCGGCACCCCGGATATGTATATGCAAGCGCCTGTGCCGGAAGTGATGGCGGCTTCGAGATGGGTATAGACTGTGGTGAACTCGGAGGTGCGGCAGGGAAGAGTGAGAGGGACGGACGACACGTGCAGATTGGAGCGAGCGAGCTGGAATGGGGACGTTGTATGCGTTGGGGACAGGACTCGGGTATGAAGGGGGGTGAAGGTTAAGGGCTTCTTGATCACGATACGCTTGTGAGTTGGGGTGAGGAACTTTTGGGGCGTGCGCTTTACTTTCGAAGTCGGCGTGGAGGCATGGGAGAACTTTTGCTTCTTACTGGGGGTCTTGGGCGAGGATGGTTCGGCGAGGGGGTCGAATTCGATCTCTGCATCTCCAAGCACATCATCGGTATGGTCGCCTCGCTTCCGCTTCCTGGTGGCTTTCGTTTGGCTTTTTATACGCTCGATCAGAGGGTCGATGTCGTTTGCGGATCGATAGATTTCGTCCCAATTGAATGTGTCGGTGTAGGTAGCTGTGCGAGTATTGCAACCCCTTCGACAAATGAAAATCTTACCATAATCTTTCGATGAACGGGGGACTCGCCCAGAAGGGTACAGGGACTGAAACGTTTCCGCAGAGACTATCTTAGCCCTGCCATTGATCGAACTCAACGGATTGATGTCCCAAGACGGGGTTATGTAGAGCTCGTTCGGAAGGGCATCCGTTCGTTTCTTCTGCTTATTCCGTATCTCCCTCTCGGTAGAAAACCACATGAAATTCGCCACTTTCTCATCCTCCTCTTCATCCTCTTCGAAATTGCAGATCAAGCCAATCCACGCTTCTCCATTGCCTTCGGCCTTTAAGAGAACACAATCGCCAACCATGCATTGAAAGTCGCCCATGCGGGCTCCCAATATTTGTGGGCCGTTCTGTGGATTTTTGGCTGGTGAGTCGGAGTAGATCCATTCCCAGGGGTGGTCTTCGAGTCCTAATTCATCGTCTGAGTCTTCTCTTGCTACGCCTCCTTCTCGGAGATATTGCCTTGCGCGCTCGGCTTTGGTGCTGCTAGGTTTTGACGAAGGAGGCACTTTGTGAGGCATTATTTGCGGTGGTGGGCTGATAAACGCGACTTCATTGAATGGAAGTACCCATTACCGAAAGAGGCCTCTTAAAACGTTCCTTGCCCACGTTCTAGAAAGACGCGGATACTTTGTGTGCAGGTGAGAACGCGCCCAATTCGGTTGGGAAATATTAGGGAGATGATATCCAGGCTAAATCACGCGAGGTCATGCATTTTTACCGTGTGCAAAATCAATGTCATTGGTGTGCTGCAAGACCCTGACCCCGACCCCACGAATTATAGCAAAGTTGCTGATTTTCTTACGCCTATATAACTATACTACCTAACATTTAACGCTTATAATATATAATTAAGTAGGCTAAAAGATACGTATTTATCTAAGGTATCTAATACTTTAAAAATTATAGAAATCCGTCTATTAGTAATAAAGATATAACTAATCTTATAAATTTACCTACTAAATCTATATATCTTAGTAGTCTTAGTACCGCTTTACCTGCTATGCCTATACTTATACCTTCCCGACGTACCCTACTAGTAATAACGACTTATAATAATTATCTTAGTCGGCTAAAAGATATATATTTATCTAAGGTATCTAATGCTTTAAAAATTATAGAAATCCGTCTACGTACGTGGAAGATATAACTGATTTTATAAGTATGTCGAGCCTAAATTCTTGCTGTAATTCGTGGGGTTGGGGTCAGGGTCTTGTAGCACACCAATGACATTGATTTTGCACACGGTAATTAGAGCTAAGGTATGTTATCAAACTCTTTTTGGAAAGCTGTATGCGCTAGTCGTAGGAACCATAAGATAAGCAACTTTTATACAGTCTTCCCAATAAATATTCAATATCCCTAAGTCGTTTCATAAACGTGGGCTACTTCGCCCTCGAAAGATACTTTTCTTGAGGATAATGGCATTTTGGTTATCGTTGATACCCTCGTCCAATCACCGGCTGGAGCTATAAAGGTTGAAATATGCACCTACATCCATCCGTCCTCCACCTCTTTTTCGTTGCAGCTAGGCAAGTAGCCCTTATTGCGGCAGACGCAGGATTCCATCGAGAACAATGCTATAGTAGAGTTACCGAAATATTACAGAGCAATAATAGTTCGATTTCCATCAACCCATCAATATTCATTAGTGAATCGGACCCTACAAACCCTATCCTCTCACTTGATGGATGCCAGCAGCTATGCGGCTCTGGCACAGGGTGGTATCCAGACAGAGGTCCAAGGCTGGTACAATGGTTACTACCCGTCATTATCCTGGTTTCTAATATGCAATTCTCGCCTATTGGGATGCAGAGATACCTGCTGATTCTGCACCTCCTTGGCGATCCCATCGATTCGACTTGGTCATTACTGGCAAAAGCTGATAGTTGGAGTCGCTGCTTTTCTTATGCGCAAAAGCTGCTGAAAGAGAAAATCGAAATCAAGAGCCTCGCTATAATAAATGCAGCTGCCGAGGAGGTTTCACTCGTTTTCGATCATGCGCCAAAATTCAAAGCCTTTAACAGCAAAGGCTTGATTGTGGAGGCAGCCCTTACTCTATCCGAGAACAAAAGAAACGAAATCCTTCGGACCTTATTCGCCATTGTGCTATATGTGTTCCAAGTCCTCGCGGCCTTCGTCCCTGCGGTTGGCGAGGCATCCAGCCCTTCAGGTGGTAGGATAGGGACCGCAATGCTCCTTTCCTGGCTCTTACCCATTGTTTTGTTGAGCAACGCGATCGGTAATTTTGGTTCTCTGCGGAATTGCCGGCGGATCATCGTAGATTTGAGGGAACGCCTTGGATCCCGATCTGATCAGGATTTCTGCACTCAAAGCACGTCAAAATTGACTTTGAGCCTCGTTGGCGTGCAAATGAAAGTACAAACGCCTAACGAGGCCTCCATGGCTTGGTCGGGTTCCATATACAGCTATCGTCCGAATAAACCATTTTTTCACGATTCAGGATGGAAGCTGGCCTTCATTTCTGTGCTCCCGATTGCTATTGCGTTCGGAACGGCCTTTGCAGTCCTAAATACAGGACCTACGTACTTCAGCTGCCGTCACATTTTGGTGATCGCCGTATTTAGCGTCTGGCTTATTAGTGCGGTATCGACCTCATTGCTGTCCTGGGCTTCTTTTGCCACTGGGAAATATCTCTGGTATATCATCTTAATCAAGGACGCAGTTTTCGCAGCTACAACGTTGGCCCTGATCGTGGCCTCCAGCTGTGGACTCTGGAATACCTGCTACTGTTGGAGCGGAGCATTGGTGCATGGCGAGAGGAGAGCTCGCGTTCAGCTGAACCCTGCCACGGTCTTCGATCGGAACAATAGTGTCATATACCCTGCAATGGTCGCGACTGGTCTCTCCCTCCAGGTGTGCGTCCTTGGGGCTATGCTGTGGGTTGGATGGCCTGGCTTCAGAGCGCTGTGGTGGAGTGAGAATGAGAAGCGGGTGGTGTTGGACTTGAGACGATATACTTGGGTTTCCTCCAGCGCAACCCAGACGGATGCAGTTAAGCTTCAACCTCTTAGAGACTTGAAAGACATTGAAGACACGTCGTAGTACTCAATCGGAACAAGAACGCCTTCTCCATCCTTCTGTTGAAACCGCGTTCGTTACCTGGCGGGCTATAGCTAAGACGGTTATCCCGGGAAGATACTCAAGATGCTCATTTTGCGAAGGATCTTGAGCAGGCTGAGCATACTTAAGCCACTCAAGGAGCTCAGGAGTTAAGCCCGTTGAGCAGGTTAAGCAACCCGAATATATAACCATGTTCCTTAGATAGCTAGATAGATCTCCTTTGCGCTCAATATAATATCTACTACACAGAATAAGTTGTGATTAAACTATATTATTGTTACCGCTCCTTGATGCTCCTCTTTCCGAGAACCCACTAGCATCTAAGATGACTAACCGATATAGACACTAGTTCATCCTAGGGTCGCAACAACCATATCACAGTCTCGCTCTGTGGGAGCCAGGTCGAGATCCGGTAAGGATAGAAACAATGCAAAGATTACGAGGAGAGCAGGATACGGAGGTGTGTTTACACTGATGGGGAGAGAGCATCCAAGTTGTTGTGACAGCAGTCAAAACCCGAGGAGAGGGCAACAGGAAGCAGAGGACGGCGAGAGGCAGGCTAGCCGGATGCGGCACGCTTTACCGGTAGAGGAAATTCACCTGCACATATACTACGCGCCAACACGTGGGACCCTCGGGAGCGCTGGTGGATAGCTCTGCTAGCGTCCGTCGCTAGATATCGTGGAGGTTAGGCATCATAAGGTTAGCCTATCACAAGCAATTTGTAGTGACCAATGCCATTTTCTCGGGTCCCAGCTCGGAAGGGGTGAGTTTTTTTCCGGCTGGGGCCAGTGGAAGCAAAGCACAGGCGGTCGGCTGGGGTTAGACGCTATACTCAGCATATACGGCTAACCTTATCAGGGGTCAGCTGCAATTAGTATAGGGCATATGAATAGCATATGTACTATACTTCAGGGCCCTAGGAATAAAAAGGGTATCGTATATGCTAAGCATATGCATAGTCTAAAAGAAGAGCTCCGGGGACTTAGGGGCCTTGGAATTCAACCCCTTTATAGACTTCCCTACCGTAAAGCGCTATACTTATGCTTAGCATATGCACCACCTAATTTACTAGATACCGCTTAAACCTCATCTGAGGTCAGCCGCCTATACCTAGCCTATGCGCGGACCTTATATGGGGTGAAAACGCCTACGTTCCGCATATGCAGCGATCTGACCCCAGCCGGAAAAATACTCACCCCTTCCGAGCTGAGAGCCCCCATTTTCTTTGGCATAGAATGGGGTTTTGAACGGCAGAGCGGTAAGCTAAATATAGGATCCGGTGGCCAACAACGCACGGAGGAATGAGTGCTCGATTTGGTAGCACTAAAACGATGAATCAAAGTCACTAATGTTGCACAACACCTTGTTCATACCGGAATTGCTAACCCATAGTGGGGGCTTTGAAGCCCATTGAGGTTGAACGACAGTCAATTTACGGTCTGGAATTGCTACTCATGCAGCTTCTCATTATGGGATCCTTTATCCTCGGGTGGAATCTCAATAAAACTCGCACTACTGTGAGCCTCCTTCAGATGCCATACTCCCCATGGCTTCAGCCGAAACAGAAACAAGACATTGTCCCGTAGTTGGACTGCATAGGAATAACGCCATGTCGGTCCCAATGGCCATGGTAATAGTCCGACCTTAGGTTCTAATTTTCCCAGTCTCAATCTCGGCAGATCCTTTCTCCGTGGTCTCCGTCAATCACGTGACACGGCTTTCCACATTGTCGAATCTGTCGAATCATGCCGAAGCCATGACTTACCTTCAAAGATGCCATGAATCGAGCGTCATGGCCAGCGGCCATTCGTGCCGCTTTGTTCCGTCCTACTCCTACTGTTGGTGTAGTGAAACCGAGGTCACTATCCACAAAACCAGACGACCTTGCCCCAGGCGCATCTCAGAAAGCCCGCTCACGCATCGGGCGTATCACCTCTCGCCTCCCAACTCGCTTGCAACGCTACACCACTCCGCTTCTTCAAGCGCCTTTGACACACATCACCGCATTCCTAGTGCTCCATGAGTTGACGGCCGTGCTTCCGCTCTTCGGACTGGCGGGGATTTTCCATTATACCAAGTGGATGCCGCCTTTCGTGGGAGAGGGAAGATGGGTGGCTGATGGTGTAGAGAAGTTTGGAAATTGGTTTCGGAGGAAAGGTTGGTTGGGAAAGGAAGAGAAGAGAGGATGGAGAGCGAGGTGGTGGGGCAGGGGGGAGGGGGGAACGAGAGTTGTTGTTGAGTACGTTTTTCCACGAAGCTGCTAGGTGTTTGGTGTTATTTTCATTTGCAGTGCTGATATTGCGTTAGATTTGCTACTGCTTATGCGGTCACGAAGGCACTACTGCCATTGCGATTGGTGTTTAGTGTGTGGGCTACACCTTGGTTTGCAAGGGTAGCGATTGTACCGACCACCAATGCATTCAAGAGGGTTCTTAGGAGGGGGCAGAAGCAATGACAGCTCTTGCCACTCGGGGCAACAGCATGTGTTAAGGCTCCCAATTGGCGGAGCCTTGCAGATCGCATCGTGCGTGATTGGTAGGCACCACACGTCGCGCTCGATGAGTATGGATCTATTCGTGGTATAGTCTATTCCTGGGGTGGAGGCCGTAAGCGCCTGAATGTGGTACGGTTGGAGGGTCCTACTCTGCTAGCATATTTCCAAACCATTACCCTCTTATATCATAAATACTGCTGCCTATCAGAAAGACATTTTTCGCTGACAGTCTACACATAGCGAATTGACCTAATATCAGGAGGCTTGGAATGCCAACAACTTGCTTGTCCACCTAGTGAATCTCAGCATGGCCAATCTACTCCAGAACTTTTAAATTCACTGGAAATCCAAAGACTGCTGACGCTTTGCTGTATCACTTAGTGACACACTCAAGCTGCTATATTCCGCGGCATTCGTTCTTGGACTCTTTATCGTGCCTTCCTCCAAGTTTGCTCTAGTTAACGGCAAAGCATTTACCCGACTGGTAAACAAACAACACAACATCACACTCTTGCAAGAACAGCAGTATCACAATAACTACCTTCTACATTACAATGTTTGCAATCCGGACCGATGGATGACGCCAACCTTGAACACTGAGTCTTGGGCCATTCACACATGCAATTCACTTTGCGATGCAAGGACGTCTTTCACCAACAATACCTACCATTTGCGACCTCCTAAGACTAGACATCCATAGTTCCACTTCTACCTAGCTACGATACACGACTTTGATCACAGTGCCTTGATACCCACGTCCGGCAACCTCTACTTCAGTCTCCATGGTGGCAACAGCTCATGGGCACATCTTCCATCGTTGCATCAACACACCAAGAAGTCAACTGCATACGACACACAAGCTCTATCGAAAGCTCGCTAAGCGCATAAGATCGCAATGGCTTCTTCTCGGTCCACCGGTCGCACGTCCAACAAGGAGAAAATCCCCTATGAGCACAAAGGCAGAATGACATGGGATTCGGCTTTTGCGGCGCGATACGTCAATATGTGTGATGACAGCAGTGATGAAGACGCTGAGAACAATGATTCGGAGCACGGGTATCCTACTGCACCATATATCTCTGGTGGCCCGCAGAGCAATGGTAATGCGACCGATGGTACGCCCAACCCTCCAAACGATGCCAAGATCACTCAGGACCATGACGACATATCCAATGGTGCAACGAAGAAAGGTGTAAGCAACGATGGATTTCAGCGAGTCTCATACAAGCGTCCCACCAAGAACACCAAGCCCGCGAATGTGAACAACCCACAAAAGCCTGGAGTACCCCGTTGGCTTAATCTCAACTTCAACAAGGATAATTTCGCCAAGGCTTGTTTTCGAAAAAAGGACGACCCTACGGGTGAATTCGTGCTTCACAAAGACTGCAACGAGATTGAGCCAGATAGAGCGAAGATGTATGACTACTTGGAGGAGCTAGGGGTCCGCCTTGGATCATTCATCCGACCCCCACAGCACAGCAAAGACCATACACTTTTGTTATGGGGTAAGAGCGAAGCCATAGAGAGGACAATCCGAGAGCTTCAAGAATGGCTTCGTCCATCGAGGCCGATGAGAGCAATAACATCTGGACCCTCCAAGCCTGGGCCACGGGAGCAGTTCGCCCAAAGCCGTTCCACGAGGGGCGATCTTTATAAGAGACAGCAAGATGCGATCAAGAAGAAAGCGGAACTCCAGAAATTTCAGCAGGTGCCAGCCAAGGACCAGCACTTCGATTACACCGGTATCTTTTCGTGGCCGGTAGAGGAAGTAAGACCCCAGGATATACTGGGAGATGGCTTGGAAGCTCTGGATCCATTGCGAATGGCTTACAAATGTCACATCATATTCGATGATCCACATTCGGTTTTCAGAGTTCTGACAGACAATCTTGCATCAGTAGAGAAGGCGCTTCCCCGGTTTGTGGGCATCATGAAGGAATATATTGCCCGTACATACCGGCCCATTACGAGATACTTGGTCAAACCCCCAGGATTCTCTGCTCACCGGATGGATGTCAAGATTACTCCAAGTCAAGCTACGGGTTCAGCCGTCGACGCACCTCAGGTTCCCATGCTGACGGGTATGGCAATGGAACTAGAGACACGTGGACAGTGGCTGAAGCTGAGCGCTAGACGTGTCGCCCAGAACAATCTTGATATTGCGGACGCACTCCGACGGACGATCCCAAACCTTAGATTTTATCGTGGGCAAGTGCGAATGCGCGTCCATTTTGGCACGTTCGGGTTGACCGTGTGGCGAAAGCATGGCACTGCCACTTCAATTCCTTTCGAAGATTTCATGAAAGACCTGGCAGAGCCACAAACTAAAGGGAGGATGATCAGGGAGTAAATGCTCCAACTCTATGCGGACTAAGATCTGTACTAAGTGCTACAAACAGCTTGTGCACCAAGAAGGATGCAAACACGATCCTCGGCGGAATCTACAGCGCAAACGAGCTACTCCAACCAATTGACAATCAAGTCATGACGCTGGCCGAAGTGATCCCATCTTTCACAGCGTACTTCGAATGTCAAGAAAACGACAAAGGACCATTGAAGCTTGAGGTGGAACTGCAGGAAAATGTTGCAGCCAGAGACCTTTACGAGAAGACCCATGCATTATGGTCGAAGCTAGGTCGTCGGGACAACATCACACCGCTCGAATTGTTTATGATTAGGCTTGACGGGTATGCCTAATATTCTGCCTGTTTACATGAGGTACCGTGCTAACAAAGGTAAAAAGAGGATCCTCGTGGAAGCTTCGGGCTTCCACAGAGAACCACATTGAACCTGCGCGCATCAGTCCCAAGATGGTAGAATTTATGGAGAGTATCAAGTTGAAAAGGGGACCCAATACGACCATCGAGCTCAGCGGCGATAAGGTGTTTGATTGGGACAGAAATCCAGGATGCATATTGGTCACAGCATTCCAACAGAAGACTTCGCTTAGATTTCGGCTGGTCAGAAACATGGATTACATCCTTGAAATTTCCAGGTACGACACGTACGGAAGACAAGGGGAGGAGAAGAAAACCACGCAGACAAATTGGGGAGCTACGTTGTGGAACACAGAATGGGATGCTGAGCTTATGGCCAATGGAAGCTTAGGTATTGGACAGTCTGCTGACTGGGACCCGAGACTTCAAACATTCTTTCCAGCTCAGTCAGGTGTTTCGGATCCTCAAGTGGTCGATCAAGGGATACTGGAATTCCTCAAAATTGTTGGCGACGTCAACGAATTCCTTAACGGTATTATGGGAGGGCTACCTCATCCTCAAAGCTGATCGTGCATCCGTTCCGCTATCAACGACCAATGATCTCAGCGAGGACAGAAAGATGGAAGCAACGGACCCACCATTTGATATAATAATACACGTCAGACCGCGCCCGCTTATCGCTCACCAAGGCCCAATTTTCTTAGCAACCGAGCCACCAGCCGAACGTTCTCCTCGATCGTTCTTTCCTTTCTCAAGCTGATATCAGCTAGTTGACCCACGACAATATTATCATCTTCGCTTTTAGACAAATCAAAATCAACAGGAGGCTAAGTCTCGCTTAAATGAGTCTTTGTTGTCCACGACGTTTACAACAAAGGCTCAAGAGCCAGGTCTCTACAAAAGACATCTGGCTGTTACTCTCTACCGATTGAATGGCTCAATTACTTCAGAATCCATATGGAAACGGTTCAACCTGCCTGATTCTGGCATTCAGAGATCTCAAAACGGGATTCAAGCAGATTGGGGGGTTATTCCAGTATCCATGATCCAATGGCTTGTCTTTATGGATTGCACTAATAATTTCTCGATTGAGAATGGAACTGGACTGGCTGCTCCTTAGGGCATGTGGATATTTTCCGGAGTTGCTTTAGCGGCTCGATACAACGTCCACAAATCAAGATCTACATGTTATATTGTTTAGCAGACGACAGCCATCCATTCATCTCGCGGTAGGACGAATCCAATCCCGGATCTTTCAGCTTTCGCCAGCTCATCGACTAGCTTTCCAAACTCATACCCCAGCATTTCATCAGCACGGGAAATTCCCTTTCCTCGACTTCGTCCGGACTGAGTGCATAAGCTTTCTGATCTCATGATCCAGTATCTTATACACCAACACAGAAGAAGCTCATCAACCAGCTTTTATTCACAACGGGCTCACAGCTTTCGGACCTCATCACCCAGCATCTTATGAACCGGTACAGGTGGAATCTCTCAACCAGCTTTAGATCGCAACGGGCACACAGCTCTCGGACCCCATCACCCAGCATCTCATGAAACCGCCCAAGTGGAATCTCTCAACCGACCTGGTCCAAGCCCGATACTCGAGACGTCAGACCTCGGTATCCGGCATCCCAGACCATAGCATGGAAGCTCTTGCATCTCATATCCCAGCACAGGAGCTAGCATAGCATAGATAGAACACAACACAGCACTTAATATCTCAACCAACCAAGCCCCCAACTCCCCACTCACGTACCCCCCTCATCACCACCCTTATTGCTTTCAGCAATCACCTTCTGCCGTAACACTACCCACATACGTAGCACGCACCCGTCAGCCCAACCCCACAAACTTCCCCAATGTTCGACTCATCTCATCACCTATCCATCCATCCATCCGCTTCCGAAAGAAAAGAAAGAACAGGACTCACCATCCTCCACGACCCCCAAATTCCCCTGCTTCCCCTGCACGATCTTTTCCAGATCCCCCAGGTTCTTGCCCAGCTCCTCTACTTTCCGCTTGTAGAAGTCTTGCGCTGCGGGGGGTGTCTGTGTTCCCACCAACCATTTTAGCCCAGCTCTGCCCTTGCATTTGCGTGTGTGTTTGTGTTTGTGTTGTGTTGTGTTTGTGTGATATAATGAGAGTGTAGAATATGAGATAAAAGTACCTTTTCAACATAAAACCCCGTCCCCACATCCACCAGTACCGTGTCCGTGGCGGCGAGTTTCCCGGGGACGTAGAGGGAGGGTGTTAGGGGGACGAGGATTGGGGTGCCTGTGTTTTTTGGGAAGGGGGGGTTGTTAGTGCTGGTTCTTTTGGGGGTGTTTGTGGCGTAGGTTTTGGCCTCTTCCTCCACTTCTTCCTCCCCTCCCCATACCCTACCCCAAACCCCGATAATAAAAATAAAAGACAAAAAACATACCTTCACCCCTCCCCACCACCCCCTCCCTCACACTGACGCCGCAGTCTGCAAACTTCGCCTGCGCCTGCTTGAGCTGCGCGTAGCTGGTGGTGAGGTGTTGCAGTTCTTGGGTGAGTTGGTTTTTTACGCTGGTGAGTTGGGGGGTGGGGAGGGTTGAGAGGTCGACTTTGAAGGGGGGGGGGTGTTAGTGGGGAGGGTTGGAGAAATGGGGGGGAATGGGGGAAGCGGGGGGGGGGAGGGGGGGAAGGGAGGGAGGGGGGGGGATGGGAAGGGAAAGGGGATGGGAGGAGGAGTGAGCGTACTTGTTTGCGGTTGTTGGGTGGCTGGGGACGACATCGAAAGAGGGTTGCTGGGGAGGTGAGGTGAGATGGACGCAGATGGATTGTGGACGCGGGGAGAGGAGGGAAAAGGATAGTGGACGCGGGGAGTGGAGGGATAGTGGGGTGCGGAAAAGCTATTTAGGTGCGGGATTGAGCCCTATTACAGGCTGGGATTTTAGGGGTGGGGCCCTTAGCGCTGTACCTAAAAGTACATCAGAGCGGGGCTCCAACGCTGAGACTTTGGTGCTGGGTATGCCCCTACGATTTAGGTATTTAAGGGCGCATTCCAGGGTATGAGTACGAAACTTTTGCTTGCTTCTATCCATCACCCAATCTGCAGTATACAGCCAACCTTTGTGATAGATGCTCACGGTCTAGCTGGAACGATATTTATATACACGACATGAGCAGTGTTCACCCATGCCTTGCTTATATCCTCAGCTCATCCAGACTAGAGCATGCGGCAGTTGCGCGGAAATCTACATCCTTCTTAACTTAGCCAACCTCATTTCATGTTCATATTCTAGCATCTGCTCATCGGCTCTGCGCTTCATCACTGCTTCGTGACGCTTCTGCTTGATGTACTCCTCTTCCTCGAAAGCCTTCATTGTCTCTGACATAAACGGCTGGACCCCCGGGCTTGTGGTTCGTCGATCGTCCAATTGAGAAGCAGGCGTCAAGGACGCGGTCCGAACGTACATTCGAGATGGTTCTACAGGCGGCCTAGATGCTGTCGTAGACGGTGTGGGTAACGCTCGCGAACCATGCCCGCTTGTCGGTCGGACACACTCAGACCTTTGCTTGGGAAGAAACTGCTGATCTCCTTGGGAAGGCGTATTGACAGGAAAAGGCGCTTTGTATACCCAGGACTTCGGCGCCGGCCTCTCCTTTCCCCTAAGCCAGTTGGGGACGAATTGGATTCCCATTGCTTGCAGCGTTCTCTCATCTGGCACTTCGTGCTTGTACTTGCATCCTAGTGGAGTGTGCTCGTAATTGCAACGGCCCATTCGTAGCCAAAATGTGCAGTACTCCCTATCTCTAAACCTAGTATCTGTGATAAGACGGCGTGAAGCATGGGGACCGTCCGGGCTAGGGGTTGGAGTGGTTGTTTCGCGCTTTATCCTCGGTACCTCTGGAGGGTGATTTGTACCAAAAGGTTCGCGTGCTTGTACCCGATATGGGTCGATCATAGCGGGTTGTTTGGGATCATACTGGTCTTGTGTCTGGCATGAAGGAAAAGAATCCTCCCGATCACTCATGGTAATCGTTGGTGATGAGTTGGTTTTCGCCGTGGACGAAGCGATTTGCTGCATGCTTGATATTGAACTCGGCTGCTCGATGCCCTGTTCACGGTCGATCTCCTGCTCGCGCTGCCTTTTCATAGCGTAGGTAATGACATCTTGGGGAGGTCGTTTCGGCCTAGATAGACCGTCTCTCCACAGCTCAAATTCGTGACAGTACTCGGCTGTATGCCGCTTCGCACCACACTTGTAACAGTGCTCGTGGCAATTCGCCCAGAAGTGGTCAGTAGACCGGCAACCCCAGCAGATGAACGGCAGTGGGCAGTCGAAGTGGCTGTGCATTTCACGACAGCCATAATTATCGCACGTAAAAACCTTTTCCGCAGGTTCGTGGCGTTGAGAGGTAATCGCGTTGCAGCTCGAGGGCCTACGTGGATATGCCATGCCATAATCGTCTACCGCAATGAAATCGCTGCAATGCTTGGGAATATGCCGAGCACTTTCGCAAACTCTGCAAGTCATTGGACACTCGCTCCAGAAGTGATTTGGTGAACGGCAGCCCCAACAGCGTCTCTCGAGCGGGCAGTCGTCGTGGTGATGGTAGCCATCACAGCCAAAATTGTCGCACAACTCGACAGAGTGGAGCAATTGTTGTCCAGTATCCTGATCGACTGAAGCCTCTTCGTAAAACTGGGGCAGTTGATCTTGCGTGTGTTGAGACCCTACTCGATGCTGGTCCAGAGGAGCAACTATTAGAGACGAAACATGTGTGCTTGAAGGATCCAAGATGTCCCTGCCCTTGCATTCATTCATGACCCTTGTGCGGGCTGGGGTTGGTACTGCAGATTTGAACGCAGCGTACATCATGGCCTTAGGCGCTGTCGGAATTGCCACAGGAGGGGGACTGTAGCTAGACAGTTGCTGTGACGTGGGCGGCCCAGGTGCTTGGATATCTGGGACCTGCGTCTGAGCGGGCTGATCCCATCGTGAGGCATCTTGCTTTGCCATGGCTGTCATTTGCGAGTCACGTTCATTAAAGTGTTGAGATGAAAGGTAAAATATGTAATGACAAGGTGAGGGAAGTGTGCTGGCAAATCTAGGCGCGGACAGCACGCAGCACGTTTGAAGTGAGTGCGTTGAATCAAGTCGTTTGTCGGCACAAGTAGTAAGCCCAAGTAGTAAGCTTGGGAGGACTGATTAACGCGTGGTAGGCGTGTTGACACCGATTGACAAGGCGAAGTTAAGAATACTATACTTCCACTAGTACAGGGCGGATCTCCAAACTTACAGAGATATCTGGGTATATCTGTAATCCTCATATACTGTAAATCCACGATGGACTTTCTGTTCAGACCTGCCTAATACGAGAATCTTCTAACGTCCTTATGCACATGACCACAGCGGAAATTAGGACCAAGACCATACTTTTGACAATCGCACGCTCCAGTCCTCAGCAGCATTAGCACCTGTCATTGCCTTACCCCTTAGTAAATCCCATCGAAAATTCAGGAAGACAGGAGATCCTTGACGCTCATTCCACGCACCCCTTTGGGATATCTGCGGTCCTTGTTCAGCATCAACAATGCTGCTGTAGCCTCCTGATCTTGCTCTGGGCTTGGCATGATGGTCGGAGAAGTTGATGCAGAAAGGGAGAATTTAGACTGAGATCCATAATGTTTATGCCTTTGCGGCCCAAATGCAGGAGATGGCAGCGTTGAGACCGAGGACGTATACGACGAAGTCTGGTATTGGGATTGTGCATCCAAAGCAGGAGATGGGGTAATTGATTGTGGACTTCTGTAAGATGTTGCCTGACTCTGGACTGTTCTGCAGGAAACCGGAATTGCACTACTAACTGTCGTAATCCCCATTGCGACATCTCCATCGTCATCTTCGTCTTCATTGGCATCATCATCGTCTAACATGTTGGTATCCAAGCGGCGTAGTGGAGCTTGAGGCTGTATGAGCGGTGTCGACAGTGAATTATTTGCAGCTTTCAATTCCGTGATGCATTGCTCTAGGTAGCGGAGATAGTCAATGCTCGCCTGATCACTTGTCAATACAATTTTTCAATGTCTCGAAACCGTAACGTACCTGTAAGATGGCCAGCTTGTGCATTTCCTGATCCGTACAGGCAGGAATCATGCTCTTCAACGTTGCAAATTCCTCATTCATCTTCGACCTCCGTCTTCGCTCAATCACGCTGTGAGCTGTCTTCCGAGCAATTTTCTTGCCCGCCACGCTTGTAGAGCTGGGCTGCTTCTTCCCCACACCGCTGGCTATGACTGAACCGGACGTTGCCTTCTTCGTCGACCCTTTTGGACTTATCGGTGTAAGGGCTGCCTTTCCCAAGCCTTCAATCTGTTGCGACTTTGGCTTCATCTGAATGATCGTTCGAGATCTGGTGGGAGGTGGAGGTAGAGTAAACTTGGTGTTTGGGGACGATTGAGGCTGCTTAGCCGCAGGTGACACTCCATCGGTCTGCTTGGGAGCAATGGCAGGTGGGCCTAGATTGAATGACTTTTCTGGTGCAGAGAGGGGAGAACCGTCCTTGCCCTGTATCTCTGTAGAGGCGGCAGGCGTGGGGGGAAGACATGTACGAGGCATGGCCAATTACCGTGGGGGTTTGGACCTTGTCACGTGCGGTATCTGGGAGTTGGGTCTGATATGTCTGGCAACCTGATGTCAATGAAGGATGAGCAGTTGATGACAGAAAGACGACAACAGGAGGTTGTCGGAGTTTGTGGGTTGAAGGTAGAGAGAAGGGAGTGTATTGATTCCCACCCCTCTACTTTATCAAGCATGGCGGCATGATGGAGGGGAGTAGACCAGTTGTGCGAGCCCGTGCTTGGAGAGAGAAAGTGATCGTGTGCTCGCCGTAGGCAGCCAATCAGAGCAAGGAAAGGCCACACGAGGAGATCCGGTAGTGGTATCAGTATTAGACTGCTCGCACGCCCTGCAATGTTGCATCTTTTCTGGAGGAGCTCGTTGATTTCATTTGGCAATTGCAGCCTTCGCGTGCTCTCCCAGAGAGTAGGCTTTGTGGGGAAATGCTCACCACAGCAGTCGATGTCGCATACTCCGCACATGAAAGCTGAATATCTGACATTGGATCTGCTTTGCAATAATCTGTGAATATCCTTTCCATCTCAAATATGTCATGCTCTGCTGCGCAGAGCAGAATCTACCACCTCTTATACGGCCAAGTATGTAAAGTAGCCGCGTACCTGAAAGACCAGGAAGGCTCCGTGTGTGGTTGCGAGCGCAATCCCACCCCTTCACCCTTTCAGGATCTCCCAACGCCAGAGAACGCTAAAACTAGCCCTACGACGATCTAGTCTGTCTTGGCGCTACACTAACATCACTCCCGCTCGCTTCCTCCAGCCTTTGTTCCCTTCTCTCATCAACTTCAGCACTAGACCGGCCAATCCCATGAACACAACGCAAACCTCAACAGTCGCTCACTCTCCAAACACTTCGTACCATGGGGTCACTGCTCTCATCTACAGCGACGCCATGGACGCCGACACAGACGGACAACACTTCGCACATTCAGGGTCGGACAAAGACATCATGGATACGACCTTAGACTGCGTGCAGAATGCCCCGGACAAAGGCAAAACCACAGGACTAACAGCAGAAGTCGATGCGCCAGTAACAGCGACGGAAACCACTACAGCAGCGGAACTCGATGCAATCCTTGAGCGTCCGAGGCAAGGAGCAGATGATGGAGCTCAAGAATCACCAAAGCTGATGCGTAAGACCCCACTCTGACTCTCCACCCAACCCCTCTCTTGCAGAGCATGGGTTGACACAAGAGCCGGTGGTAGCAACCATACCACCACCTCAAAACCCACCTCTCACTTCGAACCTCATCTCGCTATATGGTCTTCAGCCGCTGGCAGCCTCTGTCGCAAGGTCAGACCCTGTCACAGGCGAGAAGATCAACAAGATGAGGAAATCGTACGAAGGGCAGCTGAAGACGTTGGGGCTCTCCGGCAGGAATCGAGCAGTCAAGCACGAAGAAGGCAAGGGCATGGGTTTCAAAGAGCTCATATCGTGGCCGGAGGAGGAGTGGCAGAATCAAAAAGTTGGGGCCGCCAACGTCCACAACGGGCTCTCCAATAGCATTCTGGCAAAGTTAGAAAAGGCGATGCAGATGCAGCCGGGCCCGGTACCTAACAATAGCGAATGGGAAGACCAGTTGGGAATGGAGAAGGTGAAATTGGTCGAGGTGAAAGCCTCGAAACTCCCCCAAGCCACCACAAACACCAAGATCAACGGCAGACTCAACGGTACGACCGCCGAAGCCGAAGCCATCCGCCCAAAGAGAACGGGACGAAAACGCCGGTACGACGAACACAGCTTCGAAGGCTATGGAGAGGGATACATCGATGATGATGTGGATATCGGAGGCTACTCATCAGGAGACACGCAGTTCAGCAGGAGGAGTTCCTCCAACAAGAAGCGCAAGAAGGTATATTCATCGACCGTGAAACCTCTCCCCAGTCTCCAATAGATACTAACATTTGATGGAAGGACTATGGGACTAGTCCCATAGGATTCGGCGACCGTAATGGCAGTTTCAGCTCCGGCATGGTGGGCGTGAGCGCCGCATACGGACCATGACACCTTTCCACGCCTTCAACCCCCCAAACCTATCGACCTCCCCACCCGCCCTCTACCTGTCTAAAGGCTCTCCGCCGCCCACGAAAGCACGATCTACAGTCTGATCAGAGTACCAGCAGCGTTCAACCCACCTCACCACACCGAAAGCGACACGGCCTGAACGACTTCATCAACCACGCCGCTTCTCACATCAGCATTTCCGCACACTCACCACCCCCAATGCTGACATCACAACTTCTATTCCCTACTTGTCTCATGTATAACGACGGACTAGATATACCCCTTACTGGCGCTCTCGGTTCCTCTTCTTCTTTGCGCTGCACGAAAAGCAGTGGGGCGTTTCCATGGACTCTGGCGCTATGGTAAAGGCGCCAAATTTACGGACGCAATACCACTAGGGGGGAGGGCAAAAGAATTGTAAATTACAAGCTGCGAAACATAGAGAGTATCGAAAGATCCAAACCCTCTTGAATAGGTAGCCCTGCAACGTCATTATCGTCAAGGTTCGTTGTCAGTGACCATGTAGAGCGTCCTTATGCACCATGAGCTGTATCTATCTCATTCATGACCTCCATGTAGTGTAATGTATCGATCCCAGCTATGTACGCTGGTGAAAAGCCCCTACCAATAATGTGCCCACGCCCACAACGCAAAAAGGGTGCCGTCGTTTTCTACGCCCATGCTACCTTCTTCGTCTCTCTTATATAGAGAAGAGACACCAGATATGAATAGCAATGGACTGACTAAACCACCTCGCCTCCTCCTCCTCCACCTCCATTCATCCCCTCCCCATTCCCCACCCCCACACCCACCCCCCGTTTCCTCGACCTAACCGCCTTCTTCCTCCTCCCCGTCGTCGGCACCTCCACCTGCGCGCCTCCGTTCTCCCCCCCACCCCCAATCTGAACATCATCCTCGTTCCCACCATACAACTCATGCCACCGCCTCGACTCGTCCAGCTCGTTCATATCCGCCGGTCGCATGCGCAGCCATTTCATCCGCGGCCCCGTTTTCGAGCGCTCGCTGACGCGGAAGCCGTAGATGCGCGGTTCGTGGAGTTTGCCCGCGCCCAAGCCGGGAGCGAGGTTCGATGTTGCGACGCCGTTGACGTGTGTGGGTTGAGGCGGTAGTGGTGGCTCGCTGGGATCTTGAGGGGAGAGGGAGGAGGCGGGCGCGAGTGCGTTGTTGGGTGTGGATGTTAGGGAGGAGGAGCGGGAGTGTTTTGCTGTGGAGAGGTCGGCGGTTGATGCCAAGGCTGTTGCTGAGGGCGATGGGGATGCGTAGGCGGAATGGGTGGAGGAGAGGTTGAGAGGGTCGCCTTTGGCGGAGATGTCGTAATCGGGGAATGTCATGAAGAAGAGGCAGCCAAAGGTAGTGCCGAAGAAGGCGCCGTCGACGGATTGGAAGCGGCTGTTTGGTGGGGCGTAGACGTCTAGACAGGACGGGCAGAATAGTTTGACGGTGTCTTGGCCCGGCTGGTCGTTGCAGCCTACGGGGAGCACGCGGGCTTGGTTGCAGAAGACACGGGGGCAGGAGCCGAAATGTTGTGCCTCGTACTTCTCTGCCATCTGCTGAATGCCGGGTCGGGAGGTGATGTAGCGTTGGTGAATGAGGCCATAGAGGAGTTCTGCGCTGTTTTCTATTACCGAGAGGTCATTGGCCTTTCGATCTGCTGTCCTTCTGTATGGTATCCTGTCGCCGTTCTCGTCTCGCATATTGATGTCGTTGTCATCATCCTCTTCTTCATCTTCTTCCTCTTCCTCCTCGTCTTCGTCCTCCTCATCCTCTTCTGGCTCCACATCCAATATCATCTCCAGCGCTTCCTTGTACATCATCACTTGAGGCTGTAGGCCCGTGAGGTTGAAATCGTCTTCGAGGAAATCTTCCGAGATTTCGGCGAAATACTCGTGGCCAAGTAGGGAGCAGAAGGAGGAGACCCAGGACTCGGGCGTGCCGGAGTCGGTGGACATGACGGAGGAAGTCGTACGGGTGACCGAGAGGGCAGATTCCGATGCGCCTTGGGAGGCGATATTGAGATCCTGGAGCTGGGGGACCAGTGACGAGTCCCCGTTGGCAGACACCGTGATGGTTGGGCCTTTTAGCCTGGGAGTAATGACGTGGACGTCGCCTTTCCTGTAGCTATAGCTTTCTTCAAGACCGGCGATAAGCAATAGCCTTTCTTTTCGATCGTGATTGCGGTTATTGTGCCAGGTAGACGTGGCTCATAGGGTCTGAAAGCTTCGAGGTTGTGGGCGTCGTGAAAAGTCGAAAACGTGACTGAATTGGAGGATGAAATCTTGTACGTATAATCTTGCTTTTATGACACATCATTGCCGCATAGCAAGCAAATTCGTAGAGTGCGTTGGCCTCGTTGTGGTATTCGCGACTGCCTCATCTGCCAAGTTTCAAGCCACGAGGTCAGCCTTTGGGCGAATAATTGCTTAGCGCACGAGTCTTACCTGGATTTCTGAGATCTCAAGTATTACTGGACAAGAAAAGCTTACCAATGAAGGATATACGAGTGCCCCGAACACGGTAAGAAAGACTACTCGGGATTATGGAGGCGGAATCGATATAGCATTGACTTGACTTGGGCTGTGTTTGATACCGATTAGTGGGGCAAGGCGTTGCTAAAAGTAGCGGCCGCCTTCCAGCAGCCGCTCGCTTATGCAGAAAGACCTAGATCGGTAGACCCAATTGCCAGGAGCCTGAATAGTCCATACTAAAGATGGTATTCCGATGCTGCGACATAAACTTGGAGAAAAGCTTGATTGCGAGTAAACACTAGATTGCCAACAACTTCCTAATCTGTCCAATGTTCGTGCAAGATTCATTCAACGTTCGCCCAAATTCAGACAAGTCTGCCCATCATCTTCGAAAATTCGCTGTCACTGCCATACACGCCACTGAACCCTGCAGGTGCTGAACTCGTCTCGCCCTGATTGACCACATAACCGTTCGCGCCATCCATGCTCTGACCACTCGTCTGCGCGAACAAGTTGTTACCATAGCCTCCAGCCTTTTCGAAAAGATTGGTCAATTCCTGCGTGATCTGCTGTCCGTTCATGGGACTACTTCCAGCGGTGCTGGAATCGTGAAGTTGAGGAAACGCTGCCATTTCGTCGACTTGATGGCCAGCCAGACCCGCCATGGCAACTGCTGCGGACGAGTGGGGGTCGTTGGGATCAGTCAATGCCGGTCGAGAGACAACACCAAGCTTTGGTCCAATCTCCTTGATCCCTTTGATGGCTTTCCACAAGCGTTTGGAGGTGTATGACTTGGTGCTGAAACCTTTGATGAGATCGAGAGCCATATAAAATTCATCCCTGACTTGCCGACTAAACTCTACCGGCGCGTGTGCCACAGCAAGGAATAGCACGGCAAGCGCTGAGGTAAGGAAGTAATTAAAGCACACCTGCTGTGTACGATAGATATCAGACGTCTCATTCAGGCGACTCAGCACTTTGATCGTGTCTTTTGCGACGTCAACCGCGATTTGCGCATATTGTCTGTTCTCCATAATGTTTGTGGCTGACATCAGAATAGGTCGATAGATCATGACCCGCATCTGGTTCGTCCGCATGTAGAGGATCACTTGGAGACGACGCTGGCCACGACTAGGAGTCTTCGCATCTTTGAGATTGTCAGGGTGAAATCTTAGGCCATCTGGGATGGAATTATGCCACTGTAGAACCTGATAATCTAGGTATCCGATGTTGTCTTTCTTGATCTCGCTACCTGGGACCTCAAACGTGTTAGTGGATCCCCAAACTTTGGATGAAATGCGACTGTATGATATCATCGCTTTCAAATATGGCGAAGAGTCATCCTAAACGGTTAGCGACTGCATGTCAGGAAGCGGATGCATGTTTACTCACCGGCTCCGGCAGTGATGGGTCAATGTCGTCGTCTTGTAGAGTGAAGGGCATCCCTGTGCCAAAGCCCCAGCGTCGATCGAGTACGTATATTGACCAGAAAAGCTTGATAGCCCATGAGCGTTCTTCATTGTCAGGGGCCACCTGTAGCAGGGTCTCCCGACGATGTAAGCCAACCTCGAGACACTGACGTGAAGCTAGACCCAGTATACGATACGCTTGGTGCTCCTCATCTTGTTGAAAGTTGTATTCGGCCTATCATCAAATTTAGTAACACCAGGTTGACCAGCAGCGCAATACATACTACGAGAACTAAGAGGATCAACCCCTTGATTTCAACGGGGCCTGAAAGCCTGCCTTCAACGGCTTCTCGACAACTTTCATACAGCTCTCTGCCCAGATCACTCTGTCCCTCTCCCTCCAATATCAACGCAGTAGCCAGCACCATCTTCAAAATGTTTACATCGTTTGAATTGTTCTTGCCAAGTCGATCCGGACCCGACTTGTGAAGGTTTATGAGACCTGACTTAACCGCTGCCTCGGTGAAATTGAATAGCATGTTCACTTGGACGATTGTCTTCTCCATATCGAGCATTGGATACATCAATCCCATCTCCTCTTCGTAGACACGACAAAGTCTTATCGCTTCATCCTTTTTCATCTTCAAAAGAGGGTCTTTGTTAGGGTGGGTAGTCATAGGTGCCGTTGGTGCACGAGGTTGACCCGTTGCGGGTTCCTCATCATTGAACACCCCTTCTAAAGTTTCAGGTGCAGTGATCCCCATAGTCTGCAAGCTTGAGCGGGCAACATCGAAACTGAAAGCAGAGCTCGTAGGACCTTGGAAGCGAGGTTGGTTCCCTTGAGGTTGCGTAGGTGGGAGACTGTTTCGATAAGGGTCTGGTTGTGCAAGTGCTGGGTATACGGCATATTGCTCCTGGCCTGGATTGGGGATAGGAAAGGGTTGCCCGTTGCGTAACGCATCAAGTCCTGCGTGGATATAGTTGACCTGATCTTGCAAGGAGTGGATATGATTGCTCATTGCGCGAAACTCTCTGCATTGTATGAGCACGAGTCTCAATTCCTGAGCAGTCGTGTATACTCACTCCGAGTCCTTAAAGTCTGGCCCACTTCCGTTCGTTGCGAATACGCAATCGAGCGATAGCTTATGGCACCGCTCGCATGGTGTATTGCCATTGCACCTAATTTTGCGCCGCTTGCATTCGTTGCACGCAATACTGAGTGGCATCTTGAAGTCAGTCTCGAACTCGAACACACGGCATTGTATTCGCGCCTGAGACAATACTGCTCCAGAGAGTACTGACCTTATGTATCGGTTCCTCTTTGCTCGTCCCTGGTTGCCATCAGGTGTGTTGTCTTTATCCTCACTCTTCCTCTTATTCCCCTGCGGCCGATGCTCCGGTACGTTGCTGAAATTGTTGCCCACATTGAAGTACGGGCCATTGGCATCTGCTTGGGGATTTGGAACTTGGTTCATCGTTTCTGTTCCGTCGTGCCTCGCGCGGCGTGATTCCGAAGAGATATTTACGCTAGTATCTAGCGAAATTAGCGTCTTGGGGCTAAGTGTATATATCGGACTTGTCTAGTGTTTCAACATGTGCAAATCTCGGATTTCGCAATAAGGCAGATGGACAACGATATTGCAAGAGCTATTGCTACCAATAGTATTGGGAAATAGCAGCGCTGCCTTAGATGAGACCGGGACATCATTCTCAGCTTCACGTCCTAGCATTGCGTGTTCAAGTTTTGATACATGCTCGATGTGTAATTTTGGTGTGCATGATTCGAGTTCCTCAATCACAAAGCCTCAATGGATATAATATATCCGGTTCAACTGTCTCCCGCGCTTTGGTGCTGCCTATTCGGCGGAGCATGTCGCTTTTCCGAGCACTCGACTGCTCCATCTTTATCTTGGTGGGAAAGAGATGGTGAAGAGAGCCACGTCGGTGGTATAAGACATCGTGGAAAATTGGGAGACGTGGGTGTGTGGTAGCAGTCATTCAAGGAAACCAACATGGAATGTATTCAACAGCAGCTGCAGATCACTACGCTATGCTTTTGAACGTCAAATAATATGCCGTTGCCGATGTCTTCATGCTAATTTCAGTACACAGCCCTCGTCCCTCGGCTATTCAGGCAAGCTACTTATGCCTCTCTGCATCAGGCTCAGAAGACTGAGTAGCCTAGCCTTGATGTTCTGCCGCAAGATTGTACTCAGAGCGTGCAACCCACCCCTAACATCTTTCCTTATATAGTAAGCTGCAACGATGGTAATCAGCACAGTCAAAGCCTTCAGTATCTGGGAGATGCGATGTTTCAAGAGTCCTTTCCTCGTGTATTGGATATGCCAATCGCTCCATTTGGGGAACATGCAGCGGATAGAATAGTCAATTTGTGAATATCTGTTGTAATTGCATTAGCATTTGACCGGCCATCTTGATACAGGATGGAAAAAGAATGGGAATGTGAGTGAAATGCTTTATAACTGGATGCTTACGGATAAGCAACAGCATTCCACCCATTCGCAGTCTTGTACCAGTTGTGACAGCCTCCAGTATGCCAGACCGTGGTCTTTAGCGCTGCTTGTATTTTCTTAGTCCACGCAATCTCCTTTTCTTTCTTCACCTCAAATGTCTTGACGTTCCCTTTCAAGATCTGCTTGATGAATTTCAGAGTGTACTCTACCATATTCTCCGAGGCCAGGATGACAGATGAATGGCCGGTTGCTGTGTTGGGGCCAAAGATAATGAACAGATTTGGGAAGCCATCCATGGCATTGCCCATGTAAGCTTGAGGGCCGCCTCGTTGGTCCCAAACTTCCTGCATCACAGCACCTCCCTTACCAATGATCTTGAGGGGCGAAAGCCATGTTGATAATTCAAAGCCGTTGGCGAGGATGATGGCGTCTGCTGGGAGGTGGACCTCATCAGTTGGCGCTTTGCTGCTCACAACCTGAGGATCTGGATACGTCCGGCCGGGACCAAGCGTGACTCCTCTTGGCTGCAAACTGGTCAGTGGTTGCGTTGTCAGATTGATCTTCGGATCGTTGAGACTGTCTAGCCAGAAAGCATCGTGAATGCGTCGCTTACAGCCGACGCCATAATTCGGCATGAGAATCTCGTGGTACTTTTCCGGCACGGCATGCTTCATATGCTCCACTAAAGCAGCTTCCTCCTTCTTCTTAAAGCTTTCCGCAAACCCCTTCCCAGTGAAAATGAGGAAGAATTCCATTTCCGCGAGACAGAAGAGCAAAGTCCTATATACACGACCCAACCCCCAAGGAAAAAGCCTTGGAGTCCACTTGTGCCACTGCTCGTCACTCATGAGGCCCAACATAGGTCCCGGGCGCGGTACAACCCATGGCGGAGAGCGCATCACTTGGGTGACGGATTTGACATTGTATGGTTCTTTGGTCAAGCGAGGGACAAATTGAGCTGCGCTACACCCAGTCCCCATGACAATGACATCCTTGTCGCGAAGGTCGACATTGTAATTCCATCGAGCTGAGTGGAAAACGTCACCTTCGAATTGATCAATCCCAGGAATGTCCTCTGGAAACATGTTTGGCTCAACAAGTCCTCCAGCGGCACTGCACACAATCCTTGCTCGTACAATCTCCTCCTTCAGATACACGCTCTCCGGACCCTTCTCAGCCATCATTCTCCTCCGCTCTTTTGTAGACAGGTCTCCAGTACCCGGCACCATATGTAGTAGCTTCACCTCCCAAACCTCTTCATCCTCCAGCCACCGCAGCTCCGAGACGTCAGTGTTTAGTTGAATCTTGTCCACAATTCGGTACTTTTCGCACACATCTTGCAGATACCGAACGATCTCGGGACCTGGAGGATGGTAAGACGACCAACTGTGATTTGGCGAGAACGAGAAGCTGTAGAAGACGGCAGGCCTAATCTCGGAGGTCAGTTTCTGCTCATCGTGGCCTGTAGGACTGGTACGTACACATCGCATGCCACGCCCGGATATCTGTTGATCCACCATGTTCCTCCAAGCCCAGCTTGTCTATCAAAGATTCGGAATTGATCAAAGCCTAGTTCCTCTTTCAATCTACACCCCAATGCAATCGCCGATTCTCCAGCTCCAACGATGAGAACGGGATAGAAAGTGTAAGCATCCTTCTCGTAGCCGTTGACTACATGGATGGAATTAGATTGATCTGCCATGTCAATTGCAATGTGCCCTTTTCTAGCAAATTGTCGTGCAGCAAGTCGACAGGAGATTGACTAGACGCTGTAGAGCCATGAGGATCACCCAGGATAAGGCACAAAAGGAAATACTCCACAAGAGAACGGGACTGAAAGACCCTAACACGGGAGGGACCAGCTCCCCACGTTGTTATCGCCAGCAGGGACGGAAGGATGCATGGATTATGCAAGTACGCAGTAGTCCATGCACTTCAAGCTGAGGGGTCACCAGGAAAGATTGACCTCGGCATTTACACCCCAAGTCTTCAGGACGCGCTAACTGGAGTGGCACTAATCCCTCAGGGACTTGGGCGGGACTCCCTGCCCGGGAAACCGCACCCGTGGTACTTAGACCGGGACGGAATAGACCCGAAATCTTAGGCGCCACAGTCCCTATTAGTCTAGCACCGACTCAAAGTCAACCTCCGAAGCGTGGTTAGTACAAGACCCTTTGCGACTCCGTGGCACTCACGCTCTAAACAGGCAAATTCGAATCCTGCACGGAGATCTGCGTAGCGTTCAAGTGATAATATGAGTCTTAAACATCTTACGTCGTTGGTTCCACATAACGGGTGACTTCCTTGAACTTATTCACAGCATGTACATTGATTCCAAGGACAAGGAAGTTGAAGAGTCGACTATTGTCTACAGGTTTTCATACAGAGTCGCGTAGGGGGAATTGAGGTGAAGATCACTCATAAGACTTACCGAGTCGCCCCTGGGATGTGCTTTCACGGTCAGCTATAGATTAATCATCGTACCGAAGATTATGTTGCTTCTGCACGACTATCAGAAGATGCCCAAGGGATTCTAGTCTCGATTCCCTCATCCAAAGCATCAGAGGGTAGAGCAGAAAATCTAATATACCCTGTCCAGGTAAGTATATTCTCCGGTTCGATGTGAGGGACTCCTTGGCTTGATAGAGCTAGAGCCTGAATGAACGTCGGCGAGCGGTAGAATCCGGGACAGAAGACGATATAGTGGTTCTCCTAAGCCCTAATGTCAGCTTTCATGATCAAAGTCATCCGTTTTAGTTTGTACGGACGAAGTGTACGCCTAATTCGCTGAATCTAGTGAGAACATCAGTCATATACCTCTTTAATGAAAAAGGAGCCTACCCACCCATAAGTGTCTAACTCGAAACCCTGTGGTGCCGAGTCACACACTGTTTGATTGAGGACCTCAGTCATAGGCTCCGCAGCCGGCTCCTCACACATGATAAAGACCTTTTGTTTCTCGGGCCACGTAGATGAATCATGGACATTGACCGCCCCCCAGATGTTGGCTGGAGAGAATAAATCGTTAGCAAGTGGTGCATTGAATGCAAGAGGAGTTGAGGTGTCGTGCCCACCTTTAAGGACATCACCTATTGGCTCTCGGCTGTCATTAATAATATACATATCCATGGTGTCTTGATAAGGACCATTGGCATGCCACCAGATCAATGATGCAGGATAAGATAAAGTCAAATGGGGCAGGGTCGAGGCTACGGAGATGAAGGAATCCTTGCGCAACATTGTAGCTGCTGTTTTGGTGTTGAAGTTCTTTGGGTATGCTGGATAATGATACAGACTCATGACAAAAAGTGTTTTCAATGGCCGCTAAGGGAAAAGCTCAATCGTTCATAATTGTAAAAAAGAGAGGGTAAAGATGCATAGGCAAAGAATAGAGAGGCAGAAATATCGCGGCTTCCCTACAAATTGAATAGGGAATTGACGAGGCCGGAGCGCGTTCTCGACAATAGAAAGTCGTTGCTTTTGTCAATTTGCGTCATGAATTGGGTAAGGGCGAAGATCTGTAAACATTGCAAGGTAACCACACCGTTGTTTGAAGATGTCAATCTTACGGTGGCGCGAGGAAGACTCAAAGATATGAAGTGGATGGAAGTCGGGCCCCGAGACTACTACGAAGAGTATACACAGAGAACATTACCAGAACGACCATAAGATGTCAATGATAATTTGGTTTTCCCTAATCAGTTGACGGTTCTCATGATATAAAGCAACATATTGCGTCCTGTCTGCAATGCTCGGAGATAGTTGACTTTGATAAGTACGGGCAAGTACTTAGAAGCTAGTGCCTCAGCAGGTGGGCGGCAAAGGCGTCTGACTCGCTTGTTCTGCGTCTACAACCCTCTTTTGAACGACATCTGACAGCTCGAGTGAGTAATTCCTAGATTATCTGGCGAGCAGGATGTGTCGCATTACATGAATCCTGATTTGAGCGAGAGGGTTAGTCTAGTAGGCGATTTACTTCTCTGATCGCAAATCCAAAGTCGCTGGGTGACTCATATGATCCATTCGCGCGTTCGGCTTGGATCACTATTCTCTAAACCCTATACCTCTTGCAGTCGTGCATGGCCTATCGCCTCAAGATGGAAACCCCTTCGAGAGCTACCGAGTGGAGAATTAGCTACCTTCCGTCGCGAAGCCTTCGCTCCTGCACAGCCAACTTTACTACCGAGAGGGCAGTTCTTTGGGCTTCCGGCGATACAAAAATGGTTTATGCGACCCCGAGATGATAGCGTTGAAACGTCCTTCAACCTCAACTACCTCAGTGGCTACGGAAGTGCCATAGTCCCACTGGAATTCACTCGTCTAAGGCCAACCATCTCGGCGGAAGAAGTTCAAGATTCTTTTCAACGAGCGGAAGCTCCATTCCAGATTTTTCTTGATTGGACAAGATACACCACTATGAAGACGACTGAGCGGCTTTACCTTGCGCAAGCTTCTTTCGCCAATCTACCAGCAGCTCTGACTGAGGATCTCCCGACTCCTGAGATTGTCACCGAAGCAGGCACCGGCGACATCTACGATACCAATATCTGGCTGGGTATTCCGCCCACATACACCCCATTACACCGAGACCCTAATCCAAATTTGTTCGTGCAACTTGCAGGTCATAAAATAGTGAGGGTGCTGCCACCTGATGCAGGCGACAGGGTGTTTGCACGCGTGCAGAGTGCATTGGGAAAAGCAGGGTCAGCTTCTTTCCGGGGAGAGGAGATGATGAAGGGGAAAGAAAAGAAAATGCTAGAATTCGAAGTGTGGGATAACGTAAATGACGAAGCAAACGAGGGTTTTGAAGCTCATATGTGGGATGGTGATGGTCTTTTCATTCCCAAAGGATGGTGGCACAGCATCAAAGGTGTCGATGGCGGCGTTTTGGGATCGGTCAATTGGTGGTTTCGCTGACATTAACCATTGATGAACCGTAGCAGGCTGACTTCTCAACTTGCTGTTGGCCCGAGGAGTAGTCAATAGGGACCCATATTAACCCGAAACCAACCCTAGGACTAGACCAGTACACCGAATCCTACACTTGATTTTGTCAAGTATTCCAGCCTACCATCCTCTTGGTTTTCAGCCAGCTATCTTGGGCCATTCACACACGCCGGCTCCAAGAGTGTTCGATGTATTTGCAACTGATAACCTCCGACAACTGGGCTCCATTGACAAAGACTCCTTAGGAACACTGAGTACCGCGTCTCCTAACGCCCAAATTGTGCCCCGGCTGCATCATGAGCCTAGGGAAAGGCAGTATGGAAATGACGTTGTTCGACATTCTTCTGACTGAATGGCTTTGGATACGTAGGCTTGAGCCTAAGTATCTCTGCTATGATCTCTATCTAGCCTTCAATTACTGGTGGTCTACCGATTGTTTTTCGAATCATTAACTGACCTCGGATGGGCGGACACAACGACATTCTCAGCCACTGGCTTAACAGGCACAAATTGTGTCAGAGTTCCATCTGTCTTGGCCCGGACCACGCAGTTTTCAAGCCTGCATAGAAGTTAAATATTCTCAATTGGCGTGCCTAAAACACAACAAAATCTAAACATTGGAACTGATAAGCTGTCAATCCGAGCACCTGGAATGAAGCAGGTTGGATAAAGTAGGGAAACCCTTATTGTACGATGTCACAGCCGAGGGCAAACAATTAATACTATGCTCATTGGCCTGGAGGGCGACCTTCTGGGCGTCATCGTCAGCACTGTGTAGGATGGCTGTACCCTAGTTTTCTAACCAGACAGTGCCCGTCATGTGCTTCCTCCTTTCAACGACTATCGTCCTCTCTTACCTTCCCATCGCTGGGATCCACTTATCGCCCTTGCGTACTTCATGGAAGATCCGAAAGCTCCATCAGATTCCTCGCCACTCCTTCACAGAACGTCTGCCCAAGCGGAAGGCGATACGATCTCCACTGTCTTGGAACACCGTTACCAGGCGTCTTTCGGACAGTGGCCGATGGTCCGAGAGGCATTATAAGGGTTCCGGAAGTGAGGCATTTCGCGTTATGGTTAGTGTGCTGAAGAGAAAATTCCTCTGAATTTTTCCCGCAACGAGTGATGCCTTGAATATGTGGACCAAGAAGGCAATGAACTTGGGAACGGCAGCTTTGGACGCTCAGATTGTTGGTCTGATAGCCGAGAGCCGTTCACACTGGCCCAATATAAATCAGGACCAAACGAACCCGAACAACATCACGGTCTATAATCGGCGAGAGATCCGGCTTATGCCTGCGCTCCTACGTAGCTCGACTCAAATAAAGTCTGGCTATGTTGGCGGTGACTAAGGTAGATATAGATACTGCCTTCTTGCAAAGCAATCGACTGACGTTACAACTATCGCCGCTTCAACGTTGACCACATATCAGAGATCTCTGACCGTGGATTTCTACATGGTTTACCTTAACATGTGATACCTTGTCTTCCATAGAACATGTGCAAGGCGGATTGGTCTAAGGGACTGAGTAACCCATTAAGGTATAGCGTGCTCAAGGATCGAGGCTAATCGTCAGCTTACCCGTCACCTCGATTAAGACAACGCAACTAACGATCTGCTACATCAGATATGAATGTTCGGCTCTTAATCCGAGGGCTCCTTCACCTGAAAGCGAGTCTTATATCACTCGCTATCCAACATAGCTCGTACTGGCTCCACCTACGTGTGTGAAGGCTCCGATTCCCAACGCGCCATGTCTCTGCTTACTTGCACATAACGGTTGTATTTCATCACACCTCCTAAGCTGTCCTACTTCTCTATATAGTGCAGTCTTGGTTATTATGAGTGATAAATGCCTTCAGCTCTAGTTGCCCTACATTTTTGCGTGTTTCAGTGCAAATACTCAACATGGACTCTCGGCTGCTCGCCGTTTCAATCGCAATGATATTCCTCCTGATCTCCTCCATCATTATTATGTTCCGTCAACGGGCTTCTCAAAATCTACAAGCTGCCAAGAAGTCTCACCAGGCAGAACTACCAACCAGCTCAGCAGAGCCTTCCGTACTCAGCAAACGTCTTGCATTGACACTGCCCGACAGTGTCATCCTCCCACACGACGTCGCTGCCTTCGAGCAGTCGATGAATTCTTACTGGGCCCAACAGGAGTGCGAAGTGATTCCAGCATGCGTCGTCCGACCCCGCGACGTTCAGCAGCTCTGTATAGCCGTGAGTGTCATCAGGAGCGAATATGACATACAAAGAAAGCAGATCGGCCAGGAAAAAACACAAGGACTCTTCGCTGTTCGTAGCGGTGGTCATTCTCCGATTGCTGGTGCTGCGAGTATCAAAGGAGGTGTTGTAATTGATCTCTGTCTCCTTTGCGAGGTGACACCCTCTACGGATGGATCGAGCGTGATCATAGGAACGGGTGCTAAGTGGATGGACGTTTCTAAAGTTCTGGACGAGAAAGGTCTTGCTGTTGTTGGAGGCAGGAACTCTGCCGTTGGGGTGGGCGGTTTGACTTTAGGTGGTAAGCTTCTGCTTTCCACCGCTACTCTCGCCAATCTCTCTCACTTGAGTAATGAGCCAGACCTCTGAGGCCACATGATTTCTCCATTGCTCTATCATATTATAGCTGACACAAATGCACAAATAGGCGGTCTTTCCTTCTTTTCCCCGCGTTTCGGCCTAGTCTGTTCTAATATCCTCAGCTACGAAGTCGTCCTCGCCTCCGGCAACGTCACTACAGCCTCTGCATCAAGCAATCCTGATCTCTGGCGTGCCCTCAAAGGTGGTGCCAACAACTTTGGCATCGTCACACGTTTTACAGCCCGAAGCTTCCATTCCACGAAAATTTGGAGTGGCTTCCTCTATATGCCCGCCTTCCAAGCCGCCAAAGTACTCGCGGCTTTTCACGAATTCGTCAGCAAAGCAGATGCGAGAACCACATATGATAACCACGCCGCCGGACCTCTCGTCTGCTTCTCGTATATTCCGAAGCTCCGCATGCAGGCCATATCTGTGAATATCGTCTACACCAAGCTTCCCGAGGACGAACAAAGATGGCCCACCTATTGGAGAAGGTCATCGTTCTCATCACTTTGGCGCCTTTGGAGTACGTGCAAGGTCCGCAGCCTTACCAGCGCGACCGACGAGATGAATGCGCTGAACCCCCCGGGTAGGCGGCAGCTCTTTGCCACTACGACTATTCTAAATGACCGCACCACCATCTCTGCTGCGCACACCGCCTACTGCGATGCTATTGCCTCAATTCGCCGTGTCAACGTGAAAGGTTTGCTCTGGACGGTCGTCCTTCAACCACTATTATCGGACTGGATCAGCAAGGGCGATGCCAATCCGCTAGGACTGCACGACTGCACTCATGAGTCTCTCGTTATCGTAAGCTTCACGGTCAACTGGGATGAACCCCAAGATGATGATGTCGTTAAGACGATCACCCGCCGCACCGTTGAACAGATTGACGCTTTTGCAATGGCTAATGGAACGGGTCATCCTTATCGATACCTAAACTATTGCGCGGACTGGCAGCAGCCTTTTGCAGGGTATGGGGAGGAGAACTGGCGGTTCTTGCAGGGGGTGAGTAGGAGGTATGATCCGGCGGGGTTATTTCAGAAAGGTTGTGTAGGTGGATTCAAGCTTGGAATAATAGATGACGAGGCTTGATATGTGGCTACGCCGGCGAACGTGCAATATACGAGCGGCAGCTGCGGCTTCGACCATATGGCCGTGTACGCTAGACTCCATCTTCAAAGCCATCACATCGCTACATTCTACCCACCATCAACTTTTTGACTTTAGTCGATCATGGACAAAGAAATACTCGGCGTAACTCTATGTCAGCAATGTTTTGTCTCCATATAGCCGGCGTTCGATCCTTGGAATCCTGCCACCTGCGCCGATCTCGTCCGATTATCTGCATGAATCTTCCAGCTCTTCGGATAGTGACCGAAACACATTCGCATAATCATTGGGCCTAAGAGCATGTTAGTGCATGCCAGACTGCATGACAGGCCACTAAACCAATGAGCAAGCTTTTGCCCCAAGGAGTAGGAAAGCTTGGCGACATACACGATTGGGGATTTGTCGTGCATTGCATGCGCCCGATCAACTGTAAGGCTGCCAGATTGCCCGATCGCAAGGCTACAAGGCTGCAAAGGTCTCAATTTCTAGTTCTTTAAGTATCATTCTCCATGACGCCGAGGCAACTATCTGAGATACTACAATTGAATGTCCACGGGCATTCTAATCCTAGTGAGGATCTCGAGTTCCAGCAGCGTTTGGGTGATACACCCAACCTGTACCGATCGCTCAGACTACGCCTAAGTTTTCAATATATCCCTGAAGCCTCTATTCTCGTCAAGATGCCTACCAATGCTTTCTCCGTATTCGGTAAGATCTCAATCCCGCTAATACGTGTACGCTGAGCTGAGGTAATATGTAGTTGGCTTGATTCTTTGTTTTGGCGTATCTCGTTCCTAAACTGCACAGTTCAGCCACTGGTATAGCTTTTATTCCGAGACACTACTCCACATCGCAGGTCCGAAGTGTTACCCCAACTATACCGCCGGCGAATTTCCCGAGTATGCGAGATATTTGAAAGTAGAAGGGGAAATTAATATTTGTAAAAGTATGGTAACATGTCTCTTGGAGAATACAGACGAGTTTGACAAAGCCGACATGCAATCAGCAACGATTGTACTTGGGCTCATGCCAACCATTCTCACCTACGTTGGCCCTACCATTGGCGAAATATCCCTTGTTTCTTCCCGCCGGCCTGTCCTCGCAGTCTTGTTCGCATTAGGTGCGCCGGCTGTTTTCGCTACTCGACCATTCGAATTTAACAACCCAAGGGAGAGCCTAAGAACGAATGTTGGAGATATTGTATTCCAGAAGCAAACTCCATTCAGGGGTGCTTTCATCACTACCGTACAATATGTCCTACTGTCCTTGGCCGCTACCAATTGTCTGCTCAACTCGGTGCAATTGGGCACCTCGACTATACTAAGCTGGAAGTGTTTGTGGCCCTATTTACAGCTCGGATGGAATTTTATGTCTTTGATTTCTCATCTCTGCGCTGCTCTTTCTTTAAGGAGTTCCAAAGTCAGTCAACGGACAGATCCAATCCATATCAAAGCATCCCAGATACGATTTCATCGCTATCTGTAATATAATGGTACCGAGAGACGAACCCTTACTGATACACATATGTTCTAGATCTACTGTCGCTCAAGCCGGAAGGCTATACCGGAGGGGAATCTCCCCAGCTTCTTAGTGAGCTGGTTTTGGAATGAAACACAGCAATCAGCAAATCATGCCAAGCTTGAATACAATGTTGGTATGCCCGAGGGAAGAATAGCTGTTTGCCTTAATTGGGCTGCAGTGTTGCTCGCATATGCTCATTGGATTTCTGGGACTCTGGTGTTTTCATCGACCTTATTCATCGGGACCCTGGATGCCGTTGCGGTTATCGCAAGGTACCTGGCCTCGGCCCTCCTCTGTCGAATGATCCTACTTGTCGAACTCGCTGGTATGAGAGGTGTAGAAGAAGCCGATACTGCTAGGCTATCGAGCGTCGCAGCTGGGGGAACATGACCCTAGAGGCAGTAGCAGAAACGTTATGTTCATGTTCGATCGGAGAAAAGTCCAGGCCAACAAAGGCCGATATTGAGGGAGGCATTTGTGACGCCTGCTTGACATATTTTCGATTGTTCCCTCGGTGCTCCCTCAATGCACCATCCACTGTTACTTCATCTCACCCCATGCTTTCCTTCCTTGGCAGAGAAAGTTATTGAAATCCTAAGGTCGGGGTATTGATAAGGATATGTATATGTATATGTAAAGACATCTAGGTGAGTCATGAAAGATTGGGGTAAAGCTTGGTCGGATGTAAGGAAAATGGCCATTATCTTCGTATTGCCAAGGCAAAACCCGTTGCTCCACCGCAAGAATTCTTCTCGTTCAATCCGATTAGGCATTATATCTCCATTTTTATGACTCACAATGAAAATCCGAGATGTATATAAGTGCGGACTGTTGAACTCTTACCTCCTTCACCAAATACTACTCAACCTCATTATCGAAATTCTTCGAATATACTAGAGACAGATCTTGATCAGGTTGTATCGAAGACCACTCCAAACATGGCCCTGCGCTGCTCGAACTGCCGTAGCTTACGTCGACTGGCTACCACCAAATCTGTGCTTAGCCGAAGTATCGCCTCGAGGCCTATATCCAGCCGGGCAGCGCCTTCAAAATCCACCGACTTTCAGAGCGTGCACACAATCATTCCGAGAATCCAGAGCACGCCACAATCGGAGGTCCCGAGCGCAGAGATCTTGTCCAGGCTCAGTGTATGCGGCCTATACCATATCCTCAAGGAACCCTACAAGACCAACGAACAGCTGAGAGCGGACTCAGCACGTAGGTCCCAGGTAGTTTGGCGACAGCGGAGACTTGGAATTCAATATGAGCGGTATAACGGCGGCACGGATGGCCAAGTACCCCTGTGTGAGGGCGTTCTGGTAGTCAATACTTCTCGAGAGGAGTATGAGGAACAGGGGAGTGAAGATGGAGGCGCACGGTATGATGCACCAATAGCTGATAGGCATAGCGGAAGCTTCGAGATTGGTGGGTTTACGCTGGTGAAGACTATGTCAGAGTCGGTGATGATGTTGGTACGGGAATAGGAGATCAGGACGAAACGGATAACGATATACTGGTAATAAAGGAGACACTCTAGGCACCCAAAATGATGACTCATTTACCTCAATGCTGGCATTCCTTTTTCCAAAGGAACGACAATGAGGGACTTCCGGCTCTTTCGCACATGGGAAATCTGTTGGAAAGATGTGCTATTTGAGAAACCACCCTCGGGATAGTTTTCTCCTGTCCAAATGCTGGTCGAAATAGGATTCATTGGAAAAGAACGAACACGCATCCGTCGACATGTAGCTGGCTGGGTAGCTTTTACACTTCACTGCCAAGCTGTAGATCAAACACTTACTCCCGTCCTCGCATTATGGCTGGCTTAGAAAGTTGATACGCGCATTGACGCAGATGCGAAAGACGACAATGACTGTTACTACAACGCCTTTGGCTATTCTGTGAATCTTCAGGTGCGATGATCTTAAAGATAACAGAGTTTTTACATTTTGTTGCGGTACTTTACCTCTGTCGCCATGCTCTTGCAGTACCATACCCTGGGACATTATTCTCATCGACAATTACCACCAATACTTCAAACCTCACACCACCGTCAAACTCGACAGCGTCATCAAGACACTTGACGTATGATCCTCCAATCCTACAAAGCTTCAAACAAAATCAACAGGAAATAACTTACAGCAAAACAGCACCATCCCAACCCACCCCCTCACCCTCCAAGTCGGCGAAGCAACCATAAAATTCTACAACTACGGCCCCCCCCTCCTCCGCGCCTCCGCCGAAGACGCCTGACGCCTCGCCTTCGACGACGCAGCCACGCACGACACGGCTCCAATCCACACCGGCGTTTCACAATTGGTCTATCGCGCCCGTCGAGGTGATGTGAACCTGGTGTTCCATACCGGGGTTGAGATGACGTGGTATGCGCTTGCGTTGGCGGTGATTGGGGTGTTGCAGTTTATGGGACTTTGTTGTGGGGAGGGGGGGGTGGATGTTGATTTTGATGTTTTGATGGAGGGGGTGGGGGTTGTGGGGACGGGGTTTGTTTTTTAGGGAAGGGAGGGTCCCTAGAATAAGGGGTCCAATAGGGTCAGCCTTGGTGTGGTGGACCCGAGGTAAGCCAGGGTCGGCCGAGGCTAGGGGAGCCTCACAGAAGGCACGTTGTATTCATGCTGCGCCACAGCGGTGTATGAATGTGGCCTTCATCGGGGCTGGGTAACGGTCCCGGCGCGCTTGGACGGTGACTCGGGCTAAGCCCGATCGGGCCTTCTGGGGGCGTAGCGGCCTTAGCCTTAGTATTCTATTAAAGCGCCCCACTAAGGCCGGAACTTAAGAATTTTAAACTAAAGTTTAAACAATTTATAGTTTTAAACTCTTAGTTTAGGTATATATATACGGGCGGCGTCTATTATAATAGGAGTTTATTAAAAAAAATTAAGATTAATAATAAATACTATAAATAGATTAAAAATATTAGACAATTTAAATAAAAGTAAATTTTAGAAACTTAGAAATTTTTAAATTTTATAGAATATTATCTCTATATATAAGATTATTACTTACTTATCTTAAAAGACCTTTAATTTATATATAAATTATAGTAGAGAAGTATAAAAACCCGCCCCTAATAAAATTTAAATAATAGTCCTAAATTATAGCTTTATACACTAAAGGTACCGCGAAATTTTTAAATATAGCTTAAAATTCTTAAATATCTATTAAGAGATCCTTAATTTATTAGAGGAAGATATAAAGTTTTAATTTTTATAATATTTTAAGTAATTCTCTATTTACTATTATTATTACTATCTTATACTAATAGGATCTTTTATAATTATTAAATATACTTTACCTTCTAATAAATATCTAATAATTAATTATAATCTTTCCCCTTATAGTATATAAAAAGCGAAGTATATTCCTTTATAGATAACTCCTTTCTAACTATATTAATAAGAGCCTAATTCTCTTCTTTTTAAAATTTTTAAGTAGTATTTAAAAGTATTATCTATATCTTCTACTTTTTTAAAGATTTATTTTCTCTTATAAACTCCTATATCCCCTTAATATTATTAAACTTCTATTAGTACTAATATACTATTTAAATTATAGTATTAGTTAAATTATCTTTAATAAGAAATTACCTATCTACCTTTATATTTAAAAATAGCTTTTTTATTAAATTCTATAATTAAGGCTAATTTTAATATACTTAAGTAAAGAAGTTATATAGAACTTAAATTCTTTAAATTTTAATTATAAGACTTAAGTTTAGGTCTATCTATTCTTAAAGAAATTAAGGAATATCCTTTAAGATAGATATAAGGGAGGATAAAGTAGGGATATTAAGTTTAATAAATTTAAGAGATATATATAATATCTTTAAAGAGAAGAATTTATTAGAAGGCTTTAAAGTTTAAATAGATTAAGGATAATTAATAGGGGAATACTTAATATTTATAATTTAGTCTATTAATTATTTAGATACTAGTATAAAGGATTATAATATTCTATAATAATTTAAGTAGTAATAAAGCTTTAATTATCTTATAGACTTAAAGTTTCTAAGCTTAAAGAATTTTATTATAAGCCTTTATTTTAAGAAGAGTCTCTTTTAGATTTATTAAGGTAGAGTTCTAAACATCTTAATATTAAATTTAATAGATTATTCTAGAAATTATTTAGATATAATAGCTATACTTTTAATATTTAATTTCTACTATTATAGTATTAGCTTTAAAGACTATTTTTGAATTTCTTAAGTAAAAGAATTAAGAGTTTAAAACTTATAAAACTACCTACTTTATAACTTTTTAATAAGTTCTTTAGCTAATTATAATATAGATATCTTAATATTCTCAAAGTCTTTTAATCTACTTTAGTATTTAAAAGTCTAGGGCCTTATTATTAAGATCTCCTTAAGCTTAGGAAGGCTAGGATCTTTAATAATTTTAAAGACTCTCCTTTTAGATTTTCTTCTTAGCCTTATTAGAAGGTATTATAAGATAGGTTTAAAAATTTAAAGCCTTAAGATTCTAGATAGTTTAATATTTTTAAGCCTCTCTATTTTAGGTTTATAAAGTAAACCTTAGTATACTCTAATTAATTATTCCCGTACTTTATAATATAATATAAATATTATATTACTTTTTAGATATTTAAACTAATTAAAGTTCTTTTCCTTAAATAGATTAATTAAAAGCGTTAGAAGACTAGGTCTCTTAAAAAGATCTAATTATTAAAGGTAGTAGATTTTCTAAAGAAGATAATATTACTAAGTATATTAAGACCCTCTATCTAGAAAATATAGGAGGTAAGATTAACTTATAGCTTAATATAATTAAAGAAGGACCTAAGAGCTAAAATAATCCTTTAAATTCCTTTTAATAGATTTAAAAGACTATTAAAGCTTTAATTAGCCTAAAGACTCTTTAAGGATATTATAGTTAATTTTAGATATTTTAAAAGTTTATAATTAAAGATCTAGAGCTTAAGATCTTTAAAGCTAAGATTAATAAACTAGGAGAGAATCTACTTTATATAATTAGCTATTAGATTATCTCCTCTTATAATTATATTAAACCCTAAAGGTAGCTTAAAATCTCTAAATATATTAAAGACTTTTAAATTCTAAAGATATTTAGTTATATTTAAAAGATACGCTTATCTCTTTTATAGATTTATAATAATAATTTTAGAAGAGGCTTATAATAATATTTAAAAGATTTATATAAAGTATAGTAAGGAAATCTATCCCTATCTCCTTTTATTTTAAGATATATAAAGGCGGTCTATTAAGTAAAAGTATAATATTTTAAAGTCTTATAAATTTCGTAGAATTAACTATTTTATAGGTATAAGTAAGAGAAATATATATTAGTATAAGGGCTATTACTATTAAAAAATTTAAATAGCTTTTTTAATTTAATTCTAGTATCCTTAGCTTTAAAGGTTTAAAATTATTACTACTATTAATAGATCTAAACTTTTAAGTTTAGGGTAGTATATAGGAAAGGCTTATAATAACTCTTATTTATACTATTATATTCTAATATTTACTTAGATTTAATAAAGTCTTATTATTAGAATATTATTATATTAAGTTTTAGAATAATAAGGATAGTTATATTTAAATTATACTATAAGTAAGAAAGATATATTAATATAGAGGTAAGTTTAAAATTTTTAAGGCTTTATATTAATTAAACTTTAATAAAAGTAAAGATTAACTTCTATTAAATATTAAACTATTTATCTTATATTATAACTATTACTATCTATAGCTTAATATTCCTACCTTATATCTTAAATAAATAAAGGTTTTAGGATTTTTAAGTAGCCGACTTTTTTAAAGATTTAATAGATATAATATTATAATAGAAATACCTTTAATAAGTTAAATTATTATAAAAAGATCTCTTTATTAATTTTAAAGTAGATCGCGTAATATTTTCTTACTTAATTTTAAAATAACCTTCTTAATATTAGGGAAGATATAATAGTTTACGGAACTTATTCTTTTTAAAGGGGTAGAACTTAATATCTAGTAAGTTATAAACGCTAGAATCTTTAAAAATTATATAGTTAGAGTAGTTAGAGTTTAACCTATTTAGCTCTTTATATTATTTAATATCTATATAGCTAGACTAATAATCCTATTATACCCTAGGAAGACTTTATAAAACCCGAATAACTAATTATATAGAAATATTATATTTACGGGCGGAACTATTAATATAGCTAAATTTAATATTAATAAACCTCAAGAATTTTAAATAGTTTTATAAGGAAAATTAGACTCCTATCTAGGGTATACTATTTAGAAATACTAAATTATTATTTAAGTTTAAAATATATAAAGGCTTTTTAGTATTAATATCCTAGATATAGTTCTTTAATAAAGTTAAATTATCTTTTAAGTTTAAAATTTAAGGAATTAAAGACTTACTTTTTAAGGATTTTAAATAAAAGATTAAATAGATTTAAATACTATAATTAGATAATATATTAATAGAGAAACTTTAAGATATTTAAAGGTAAAACCTTTTCTAAAAGACCCTTATATAAGCTTATATTAGTTATACTAACTAATATATAGTAAATACCTATTAATTTAGCTACTAAAACGCCTTTATAATAATTAAATTAGTATAGAATTATTATAATCTTTAAAAAATACTTGTAAATAAATAGATAAGTATAAGTTCTAAAGTATTTAATTTAAATCCTTCTTAATTAATAAAATCTTTAAATAACTTATTTAGATTCTTTAAATAACCTTTTTATCTCCCTTTAATATTTTTATAAGATTATACTAGTTAAAGAAGTTATCTTAATAAAGCTATGTTTTAAAGATAGTATCCTAATTTTCTTTTAATTAATTAAATTAAAAAAATCGAAGATATAAGAATTTATAAGGAAATAGTAGTTATAAGGAAGTAATTCTATACCTTTAATTCTATTTAGTTAAAGTTTAGATTTTTTAGACTTAAGAGTTTAGTATAACCTCGATATTTTTAAAGAAGAAGAGACTTACCCTTTAACCTTTATAATAGGTAATATATTTATACTAACTATAACTATAAAATAATACTTTAATAAGAAAGGTAAGTACGAGAATTTTAAGATTTAAACTTTAATTATTTTAAAAAGACTTACCTCTATTACTTAATAATTAGTAAATTCTATTTAAGTTAACTATATTCATCTTTTACCTTTTAATAAATTAGAAGAAGTATACTATTTTAAAATAATTAAAATTTACTAGCTTTCTATCCTATCTTTCTTAATATTACCTTTTCTACTCTTCCTTTAATAGTCTTAATTAATTTTTCTTCTACTTTTTTAAACTTAACTTAGATATACTAGAGTTTAAGGCTACTTTCTTTAATACCTCCTTTAACTTTCTTAAAGCTTCCTAAGCTTTTAAAGCCTCTTTAGCTTTCGCGAGTTTTTTAGCTTTTATAGATTTATCTATTATAGTATACTTCTTTAATTTTATTAAAGGTTTACTACTTAATTATACTATTATAACCCTATTCTTTAAACTTTTTAAAGCTTAACCTTTATTTTAAGGTAAACTTAAATCCTTTAAGTTTAATTTTTTAATAGGATTCTCTATTATTATATCTCCTCCCTTTAAACTTTCTAAAGCTTAACCTTTATTTTTAGGTAAATTTAAATCTTTTAAGTTTAATTTCTTAATAGAATCCTCTATTATTATATCTCCTCCTTTTAAACTTTTTAAATTTTAACCTTTATTTTTAGGTTTTTTATATTCCTTCCCTGTTATATTTAAAGCCTATAGCTGTAATTTTTTTATACTTAGGAGCTTTTAATTTAATAGCTTTAAATTTTTTAAATTTAAGGCTAGGGCCTCTTTAATAAATAGTATTAAGGGAAGTTTTAGGCTTATATTTTATAAAGGCGAAATTCTTAAGCCTATTAATTAAATACTTGAGATATCTAAATATAAAAGAGTATAAGTATAAGGGATAGAGGGTTATAAAGGTAAAGATTATTTATTATAATCTCTTAAATCTTTTAAAGAGGAATTTAATAGATAGGAGGAGTTATTTAGAATTATTAAAGATTAATCTAGATTTAATTATATAATATATAATTATTACCTTAGTTACTCTAACTTTAATATCTTTAAGACTACTTTCTTTCCCTTTAATTTTAATCCTTTTAAAGGAGGATACCTAATAATATAATTAATAGATTTTATATTAATTAAAGAGAAGGAAGATCCCTACTTATTTATCCCTATTATAGATTAAGAAGTTTAATATTATTAAAAGAAAGAAAAAGAGGATTAATTAATTAATTAATTAATTAATTATACTCCTATACTAGCTAAAGCTAATAAGGGTAGACTTTTCAGGGGGTACGCCTAGCGTACCTGTCGTTCGGGGAGAAACCTAGCTAAGGGATAAAAACTCTACCTACTATCCGCAGGCCATACTATTATTCGGCTCCTTCCCTCCCCCCCCTAATAGGCCTGCTATCGGGGCGGTATATCGAGGGGTCGGGTCTACCGTCTATAACACTAAGGTTTTATTAACTATATTCTCTTCTCTTTAATTAGGGCGGAGCCCGTCCTCTCTATCGGTTCTCGCTAATATCTCTTTTACTAGCATAAACTAGTAGAGGGCGCCTGACCTAGTTAACTACCTCGCCGCCGCCCTTATCCCTATCGGTGATAAGAGAATAGTACTATAGTCTTCCGACCTAGCCTCTAGTAATATCTAACTCCTACTAGTATAATAGTTAGGATAGAATAGTAGGACGTATTTACCGGTCTACCTCGCCGTACCGCACGGGTAGCTAGGACTTAGGATCCTAGGAACCTTCCTAATAAATAAGAAGTAGTTAAACCTAATCTTATCCGTACGTAACTAGACCGTTATAGAGCTCTCCGGCTTCTTTAGGCCCTTATAGAGGTCCTATCTCCCCCCTACTAGGTTACCCTTCTATACTAGGCTCGTGTTTCGGCCCTCTAATCCCCGCTGGTAGTGGCGCCACCGGCCCTACTACCGGCCTTCCTACTAGGTTAGCATCCTTTTCTATAGCGTTAGGTTATCGAGTACCCCGTTTAGCGACCGCTTCGCCTAAGACTCCTTCTTAGCTAACGGGGGTAGCGGAGGGCGCAGCCTCCTACCCCTTTTTAGTTATAACTAAGACTTAATCTTTACGTTCCCTCTCAGGACTATCTTATATATCCCTTAAAGGATCTTACTCCGTAGTAGGGCCTTGTCAAGGAAGTCTCTTACCGACGGGATTCCCGCCTCTACTTCAAGGACCGGAATTAGGGTGGCCTTATACGCCCCTAGTACTTTACGCAGTCCTTTATTCTAGATCGTTGTCAGGGTCTTCACATGCTTCCCTACTACCCTGGGGGTATTCTTTAGGCTATATTATATTAGCGCCGTGAACGTTATTATAAGCCTTACTACTACCGCGTATATAAGCCTATTAACCGGTAGAATTACGCCTTATATAAAGCCGGCGACGTAGTAGAACGCCTGAATCTAGTTATCTATCTTAGCTTATACCTTCCTTAGGTATACGTTCTAATTTAGCTTACTATTAAGTATAAGTCCTAGGACCCTAATTAATATCTTTAGTTTAACTTTAATTCCCTTGAGTTTAACTATTACGTCTATCTTTATACCCTTTATTCTACGGGTTATATAAACGAGCTCGTACTTCTTCGGTATAAATAAGGCTTTATAGGTCTTCGCCTACCGTAGGTATACCTTATAAGCTTTATCTAGAACCTTATAGTTCCGTTTAGTACTTCTACTATAGGCTAGTAGATAGACGTTATCTATAAATCCGCCGACTTAAATTAGTAGCTTTAGCTTTTTATACTCCTTAATTAGGGGAGTATTAAAAAATAGGAATAATATCGGAGAGATAGGTGAACCTTAAGGGATCCCTATCTCTACTAACTCTATCTAACTCGTCCTCCTACTAAGGGTAATTAAAGTCGCCCTCTCCGTAAGGAAGCTTACCGTCTAGCGTACTATCTTTTTAAGGACTCTCTTTATCTTTATCGTGTAGAGTAGCCTGGAATAGGAGACGTAATCGAAGGCTCCGGCGATATCTAGGGAGAGGAGGCTCGCTATATTCCTCTTCCCTATTCCTTATATTATATAGACTGCGTTAGTAATCGTTTCTAGCGCGGTTTCCACTAATCTCCCTTACCTTATACCTATCTATTCTTCCGGAAGGAGGTTATTAGCCTCCGCGTAATCTCTAAGCCTAGCCGCTATTACCGTCTCGAATATCTTTCCTAAGGTATCTAAGAGGGCGATCGGCTTATAAGACTTAGGGTTAGCGTAGTTCTCCTTCTACGGTTTCTTTAAGATTACTATATTAGCCTCCTTAAATTTCCGGGGGTAGTATCTAATCTCGAAGTACCCCTAGAAGAGATAGCGGATCTCCTCCTCTAGTTTATTATATATGGCGCGTAGGAACCTATTTAGAATCCTATTTATCCTGGGAGCCTTATCCTACGACGGTCTCTTTATAAAGCTATAGACTTCCGCCTCCGTTAGATCCCCTTCCCCTAGTATTAGGCTTAGGTATTCTACCTCGGTAATATCTTCTAAATCTGCCCCTAAAGGAACTGGGAAATAGGTTTCCTGAAGGCGCTCTACCTTCTCCTCGAAGGTAGCCGCCAGCGTCCCGTCTTGTCTGCTTAGGGAGGGGAACTTAGGCAGGGCTCTTGGCGATATACTCTTGTTCTTCCCCTACTAGGCTAGTACCTATACCCCGCGAGGGTCTTCTAAGGCCTGGTATATAGCCCGCCGGAAGTAGAGGGTTTTCTCTCTTCGGATCGTGGCTACCTTCGCCCTTTCCGCTTCTCTTAGAGTCTCCTTCGTCTCCGTATTACGGCACCGGTAGTAGGCCTTTAGTTCCCGTTTAGCCCTTTACGTTGTATCTCTATAAGCCGAGTTCTAAAAGGACCTTGCTTTACTAGACGGCTTCGCCTACGGAATATATTCCTACACGATAGCCTGGAACCTATCTAGTATCTACCCTAGGTACTCGTCCGCCTCGCCGGCGGATCTAATCTAGGGAAGCCCTAGAGAGAGTCTAAGCTACTAGGCCCCGTTCCTTATATTCGTAGCGACCTCCTTGTCTTTAAGTATCTTCTACGCCCTCCTCTAGACTAGGGTTTAGCTCTCCTAGCTCTATTCGAATTCCGTGTATACCGGGAGGTAGTTAGATCTATACTAGAGGTCTGCCCTTAGGCCGTAGTTTCGGAGTACGTTAGTAGCACCCTTAGTAGTAAAGACTAGGTCGATTACTAACTTTAGACCTCTCCCCCGCTATATTACCGTACCCTCTAGTAGGGCGACTTCTATACTATATTTACTCGTTTCGCCTAGTAATATATCTATTATAACGTGGTATATACTTCTCCCTTTATTATTCTATCGGGGATAGTGGAGATTAAAGTCCCCGAGGAGGATATATTCCCCTAGCCTCTTTAAGGCCTCCGCTATTAGCGGGATTATTATTAGGCTATCCTTTAACTTATACGTCGTTAGAGAGGGGCTATAAATATTATATATCCAGATATTATCCGCTTATATTCCCTATTACCCTTTCCTAAGGCTAACTTTCAGCGAGTAGTAGTCGCCGCCTGAGAAGTCTACCTCCTAGCTCTCTATATTAACTCTTTTATTAATATAGAAGTATACCCGAGTATTCTCCTTAGCTTTATAAACTAGGTGGAACCTATTATAAGATAGGTCGTACGTCGACTTAGTCCTCGGGTTAGTCTATAGCTCTTATATTACTAAGACATCTATTTACTAGACTTTAGTATCTTCTAGGAGTAGCGTTTATACGCCGTCCTTTTCTTTTTATACGTTATACTGCAGGATCTTAAGCGGTTATCCTACTATATAGTCGGTATAGGGCTAGAGTCTACTACTATTTAATCGTCTATAGCCTAAGCGCCCCTAAGGGTAACCTCGACCCCAGGTACCCCTTAGGGTAGCGGGAGGACCTATTATCCTACCTCCTTTCGGGCTATTTAGACTATCGTAGTTGGCCGCCCTCTTTATCGGGGAGGGGCTGGGTCTAGTAGTTCCCTTTCCGCTTATATCGGTAACTTCCTCTTCCTTAATATACCTTAGACTACCCTAAAACTATCTGCGTCTATCTCCTCTTCGCTGCGGGTATTAGTTCCCCGTAAGCCCTGCGTGTTATAGAACGCCGGCTTAGTCCGGCGTCTCTATACCACTCTCTAGTACTCCCTTCACCTAACCGGGTAGTCCTTACTCTAGGCCTTATAGCCTCCTTTATAAGCAGCGTATATCGTTACTCCTTCGCCCGTAACGTGGTCTACTAAGCTATAGCTACCTGCATAATAGCCGTACCTCTTCTCCCTTTAATACTCTCGCGTAAAGTGTCCGTATCTATAGTAGTTAAAGTATTATCTTATCTCTACTCCTTGCTCCTATCTCTTATAGACTAAGAGACTACTACTAAGAGCTATCCCTCCTTAAACTAGGCGGTTCACCGCCTCCGGTGTCGCTACCCCGATAATTAGGGTTAAGTAGGTCTTTTTACTCCTATCCTACCTTAGTCTCGCCGCGTATTTTACCTACCTAAAACTAGTAAAGTTAGTATTTAGGTAGGTAATAACATTATCCTCCCTAATCCTCGCTAGCCCCTTCTCCTTTTCCTTTTTATTAAGGAGGTTTATACACGCCCCTTCAGCCGCTACGTAGAAGGTCTTCCTTACTACCTTCGCTGAGGGGTAGGCTACGCTTACCTACTCCTATATTCTCTCGAGGGCCTTACGCCCTTTAACCGTCGCCGTCTATAGTACTACGTCTGTCGTGCCTCTAGTATAGGTACTAACGATATTCTTTATAACTATATTTACCGGGTTTATAAAGCTTTTAATTAGCTCCTCCTTTTTTATCTAACTCGCTTTCTTATAGCCTTCTTTATCTCCGAATTATACTACTACTTCCCTTATCCTCTAAATATCTAATTACTTAAGTAGCTAGCTACCTCGCGCCCCCCCTAGGCCCGGTCCTATCCTCGGGCCCGGGCTTTGCCAGGACCTAGTCCCTATGCTAGCTCCAGCTACCTAGGCTTATAACCCCCTGCTACACCCTACTAACGCGTTTCTATCCCTCCCCGTTCTTTCTAGACGCGTTTCTAGCTTAGTAATACGTGCCTCCGCAGCCTTAAAGCCTCCTATTATAGTATAAAGGGTGACCTAGGTAACGCCCCATATCGCCTCTATTATCTCCCCGAACCGGAGACTCTAGATTACCTAGATTATATCCCTTACTTTTATAATAGACTCTATAATATCTTGACCTTCCTAGCCTTGTCTCCCTTACTCTTTCTCCCTAATTTCCGGGGACTTTAGTAGTGTTAGGGGTCCTGTCGTCGCGACCCTAAGAGCCTCCCCTCTTACTTCCCTCCTACTACTACTTCTACTACCTCCTCCGTCCCCTTCCCCCCTCTCGTCTCCTTCCTATAAGTTCGTATATAACGCCTAGTACGTTACCTGTAGTCTTTGCGCGTACACTTATTCGCCCGTTATTACCGCTATTAAAGTACTTCTTTATAGAAAAAGAGGATAAGAATAAAAAACCTAATATTTTATAATATTTACTAAAAAGTAGAGGCTAATTAGATTAAGGTTAGGGCCTTAATATAAACTTAATATTTTCAATTTCCTAGATAAGTAGTAGATTTAAATTTTTTAAATTTTCTTAATAATTTTAAAATCTTTAGAAAGGTTTAGAGGATATTATTAAATTATATTTAAATAATTTATACTAAGGAACTAGTTTTATTACTATTTAGGTTAAAAAACCCTATTATTAAAGGCCCCTAACTACCTACTTATAACCTTAATTTTTTTAAAATTCTAAGCTACCTCCTCTTTATTCTCTTTTATAAATTCTACTTATATTACCTTCTAAAATTTTAAACTTAGAGTTATACCTTTAAGAATATTAAAGCTTTAAAAAAAAATTTTTATTTCTAAAATATTTTATTAAAAAGATATCTTAAGTATTAAGGACCTCTATCTATTAATATTAACTTAATATCTTTAAACCTTAACCTTTTTATATTATATTATATTAAAATTAATAATACTACTAAAAGCGGCTTTTATAATTATAACTTTAAAATATTTAAATTAGCCGTTAATTATTATCTTTAAAAAATATAAATTATATATTAGTTATATTAATTAATTAATTAATTATACTTCTATACTAGTTAAAAAGCTAATAAGGGTAGGCTATTTAGGGGTACGTATTACGTATATATTATTCGGGGAGAAACCCTACTATAAGGATAAAAACTCCACCTGATAATTACGGTTCTCTTAACTATTTATAGCTCCTTCCCTCCCCCCCCTAGCAGGCCTACTACTAGGGAGGTAGTAGAGGGGTCGGGTTTACTACCTATTACACTAAAGTTTCGTCTGCAGGTAAAACT